>Ga0194116_10000108_pt1 | contig 167593 bp, 153 predicted proteins | sample TA2MahsurfametaG_4_FD_148617 | JGI IMG/M metagenome (GOLD analysis project Ga0194116, IMG submission 148617) | Freshwater microbial communities from Lake Tanganyika, Tanzania - TA2015008 Mahale S9 surface | ecosystem: Environmental > Aquatic > Freshwater > Lake | place: Tanzania: Lake...
TTTTTTTGTTTTTTTTTTTTAGGTCACAAAAATAGGAGATCCGATTGGATCTCCCAAATATTTTTTTAGTTCTGAGTGAAGGCTTTGTCTGCCCATGTTTTGGCTCCTACATACTCCCACAACTTCATGTCACACATGTCAGGGAATGATTGTCTCATTGCTCCAACGGTCATCACCTCAAGAAATCCACGGTCGATACTGTACCACTTTGATCCTTTGGTAGTGAATACATTATGCCATTGTTTCACACCACTCTCAAATTCAACTTCAACCTGAAGGTTCACGAGTGAGTTTTTTTTCCAAGAGAGGATTGCACCTGCTGGTGTATCTTCGAAATCATTAATGTTCACGAAACCAGCTTTACACTTAGCAGCGGAACGGAACTTATAAGTCTTATTAACGTCTTTGATGTGGTTTGAAACACTAACGGTAACTCTTTTACCTTTTACTGTGGTGTCGAAAGATCCGTAAAATACGTCACTTGAAAGTACTGAATCTTGGTTTACTTTAACTGTTGGGATGGTGATTGTAGTTGTCATATGTGTTGTGTTTTGTGAATACAAATATACACCCCCATATTTTACCGGCCAAAAATATTTTAAATTTTTTCAAGTTTTTTTGCCATCAGGTCTCTGTTTCTATGCCACTCCTGATAGGTAAAAATTTGATCAGAGTAAACAAGCTCACAATTAGTTGATACCCAATCTTCTGAAAATCCTATGTGTTTAGAACTATCTGACATCCTTGAGATCTTTTCCTGAGCTTCCGCAAGAACTGTTGGAGTATCCCCCTTCCAAATTTTAGTACAATTAAGACCATCATTTTCATCAAACAATGCAAAGTAAAAAGCACTATTTCGTTCAATTCTATGAAGATTATCCTTATGAATCCTATCAAGTTGGAAGCTTCCTCCTTCTTTACAAGATAGGTATTCATAATGTTCTGTTCCGTCTGAGGATGTTGCGTCAGGACCGTGTTTGGTCTTGTGACAATGGTGACCTAAAATCTTGGATACAACCCATTCCTTAATAAATCCAGGTGTAAGAAGATCTTGTTCAAATCCCTCTTTATTCTTAAGAAGATTCAGGGTTTCAATTAGAAGTTGTAAAGGATTATTTTCTTGTTCAATCAATTCTAAGAGTTGTTCTTTTGTCATTGTAAAACTTTTGATATGTTATCCACCTTTTTAATCTTTACTGTATTGTTAGCCCAGTTGTTAATCAGTGGATTATGTGAAATTACAAAGATTTTGTCAAAATATTCGCGAATCTTTGCAAAAAATTCTCCTACCATTTCAAGGTTCTCGTTACTGATCTTACCGAATGTTTCATCCCAAACAGATATATTTGGTTTTGGTAATGAACAAACTTTACTTAACACAGCCCTTAATGCCATGGCTGCGATTGTTCTTTCATAACCAGATCCCGAGGACATGAGTTTGTCTATACCAGTTGAGTTATCTATCATCATAAACTCAACTTCGTTCTTATCGTTGATTCTAATTTCCAAGTTGAAGTAACATGAATCCTGAAGTAATCTTTGTAATTCCTGATTTATAAGAGGCATCATGGTTTTCATTATAATCTTGGATATTCCATTCTTACCAAATACATCCAAGTAGATCTTATAAATCTTTTCTTTCTCAAACTCCTCCGCAATCTGAACTATCAAATCTTGATTTTTTTCGATTTTTTGACCTAATTGCTCTACCTTTATTTGATTTTGAGATTGGATTCTTTCGTAATTCCTTTTTTCAGTAATTAGGTCGTCAATCCTCATATTAGCCTTGAGCAACTGAGAATCAATTTCGTTGTTCTTTTTTATCTTTTCTTGAACTAATTCGTAGTTTCTAAGTTTTGTTTCAAGTTGTTCAAGTTTGAGAGTCTGTGATTCTAAAGCAAGTTCCTCTTTTTGTTTAATCAGTTTGTTTCTTTCATACTCATCGAAGTCCCTCTTGAGTTTTGTGAATGATTGTTCATTTTTCTCATGATTTTCAATTTCGTTTTCAAACTTCACGACCAACTTTTTCCACTTCTCTAATTCTGATATTTTTTTCTTTGTGAGTTCTGCCTCAATCAATTTGATTCCACAGTGTTCGCATTGAATACCATCTCCAAATTTTTCGATAAGATCTTCAATTTGTTCAACTTTGTTTTCACAAATAACTTTTTCTGCATAACTTGATTTGATAACCTCTCTTACAGCATCGTGCCGATCTTCATGATAGTACTCCTTTGGTTCAACAACTTTAATACTCTTTATAGTCTCTTTGATGTTGGAGATTTTCAGTGTATTTGTATTAATTTCCAATCTGATAGAATCAGGGTTCAATCTAATCAGTTCTTGATCTATATCCGTGTATTTGGACTTAAGCAAATTATCTTTATATTCTTGACCTTTCTGCAGTCTCTGGTCCACATCCTCTATTGATTTCGAAGCTTCTTCTGTCTTTATCTTAAGATCATTTATTTCAACTTTTGAATCAATTATCTCTTGTTTGAGTGACTCAGTATTGTAAACGTTGGATATCATCCCTTTCGAGAAGTTGGAATGCATTTCTTTTCCAACCTCCTCTTTTCTTTTTAGGAACTCTAAACCCAAGAATCTACTCAAAACTCCACCTCTGGCAGTTGGCTTTGATTCAATGAGATCCTCTAAATTTGAAGCCGTGGTAACTATTGTCATTAAGAAATCATCCATATCTCCTATAGATGTCTTGATGAAGTTCTCAGTCTCTCGTCTCTGTTCTCCTGTAAAGTTTTGTAATTGTCCGTCAGCTAATTTTTTGAAGAAATCTAATTCAGTTTTAACATTCCATTCGCCCGCCTTTGACTTTTTTCTTTCAATAGTTCTGACAATAATATATTCATCACCATCGATGAGAATTTCACCTTTGACTATAACTTTATTCTTATCTGTAAATCTATTGAATATCTCCTCAGCTTTTGTTGTTTTTGTCGTTGTGTTAAAGAATAAAAATAACAACAAATCAACAGTAAGAACCGTCTTTCCCCCAAAGTTTGGTGGATCTGATTCTACGACTGTAACCCCATTACATTTCTCGAAATCTAATACCTGATTTTCACCGAATGAAAGAAAATTACTAAATTCAATCTTTTTAATATACCATCTTTTGAATGGAGAAACTTCTGTATCGGTAGCGATAAGATAGTTATCAACCGCATTGTCGATTTCGATAACTTTGTCGTATTGGTTTTCGTTTCCCTTGTTTTCAAGATATCCCTTGATTAACTCTCTTTGATAATTTTTATCCATGAGATTGACGGATACATCAATTGTTTGCTGATCCCCATCATTAGCTTTAACCTTGGTTATCACATTAACATTCGTTGAGTTGTATTTCTTATAGAAATAATATTTGACGGACTTTATTCGTTCTTGGGTGAAATTCTCGGGCGTGTCTTCCCATATCACCTGAATATAAGGGTTCTCTAATTGAGATACGTCTATCTTATGTTTCATGTGTGTATAATTAAAATCAGGTTTTGGATTGAATAAATCCCATTCCATTTCATGCGTTTTCTGTGTTACCGCTAGCCTTTTCTTCCTCGGCTTTTATTTTCATCTGTTCAATTTGTAATTTCATAGACTCTTCAAAAAGTTTTTGGGCTATATTTTTCTGAGCTTGAATTTTTTGATTCCTAACCTTAACTCTTTTGTTGTGTGCCTTAGCTCCACCTCTAACTTTAGATTTTCCCATTTTATATTTTTTTTAATTCGAATTTTGTTTCTTCTTTTATTATTTTCTTATCAGGATCAAAAAGATACCCTGTGAGATATGCTAACAATTTTTTTTTACCTTCATATTGAATCTTCTCTATCAATTGATCAGAGGAATGATCAGGGGGCATGATTAGGTCATCGATCTCAATGGTTATTGTATAGTTTGCTTTGTAATTCATATTATTGAGGTCTATTTTCTTCAAACCATTCGACAATTGAGTTTATTGCCCATACTGAACCTGAGGATAAAAAAGCGTCAAAAAACCAAGAAAAATAAAAAGGTACCCCTAAAATTTCGTGTACAGGTGAATATACTAAAAGAGATAAAAACCATCCGGTGTGGAAACCAAAACACATCATGCAACTTGTCATCTCTTTGAGGAAGACCCAAAAATTCAAAAGAGAGGAGTCTTCATCCGTGGATAACTCGTTCAATTTATTTCTTGGGCCATTGAAAATTGTTCCATATACAACGATGTTACATAATCCATATGCTAACATCATCCATAAAAATAACTGTGTCATATTTTTTCTATTTTACAATATTATTCGTTGTGTTTATTTATTTATAAAGTGTGTCGTTTAAATTGGACCCCCGCAAATACACAGCACCTCTCTGTAATTCAGCTTGAATCCCTGATAGTTTTTCTTGTTCGAGTGCTGTTATTTTTTTATCCCTCTCGATAATATCATTCTTCAGTTTTTGAATAGTATCTTGTAACATCTGAGTCTTAGAATTATCAACCACGGGTTTTTCGATCTCTTTTTCTATAATTACTTCTACAGGGACCTCTCTTATAACTTCCACAGTTTTTTTAGGTTCATTTTCCAACTGTTGTATTTTTGACAACAATGTATTTTTTTCCTCTTGAAAATAATTTTCCATTTCTTGAATCTTATTTGAAAAATTTTTCATCAACTCTCTGATTTTCTCATCTTTTTGGAAAATTTTATCATTCATCTCTTGTTGATCTGTTACATAAACAATTTTCTCTACTGGTATTTCTTTGATAACCTCTTTAATTACTACCTTTTCAACTGGTACCTCTTTGATTATTTGTTTATCAACTTCTTTGATGATTTCAACCTCTTTAATTATTTCAACAGGTATCTCCACCAGTTTTTCAACAATTACCTCTTTTACCACCTGTTTTTCTCCATTTCCCCCATCATTTAACAAACCATACTTTTCAATATGGAAACCAGTTGTAAAGGAATCCTTGACTACTGAACTTATAAGAAGGTCATTAAGATTACAGTACGCAACCAATTCTTTATGTTCATCCTTTGTAAGATTCAGTTTAATCTCCATATTAGTAGTTTACTAATTTTTCGTTTCCTTCTACCAAACAATCGATCGAGTTTATGTAGAATGATAGAAATGGTTTAGTGTTAGGAAGATCTACAAAAGTATATTCATCTTTACTTACATCATACACACCATATCCATGTTTTCTTACGGTCTCACCGAAGTTCTGCTGTATTGTTGATCCTATCATGTAAGCTTTCTTACCGTTTGGAATATCAAATATTTGTCTCTTATGAATATCGCCACAAAGTACTAAATCACAACCTTTAAATTTATTCCTGTCAAATCCGTCTTCGAACTTGTAACCAATGTCAGTATAAAGTCCTTGAACAGGCCCGTGAAACAAACCAATATTTTTTTTACCTGACTTATTAACTTCAGGTGGGATGTTGTGATCCATCAAGGAATATACACACCAGTTTACATTCTCATCTTCATAAACACCTCTGTTTTTGTAATAAACTATATTTTCATTCTGAAGGGAGTCTATAATTGGCGTTAAAGCATCCAAGCGGGTCACGTTGTTTTCGAGAAAGTCGTGGTTACCGATGATTACAATTGTCTTTGTAATCTTTGAGCACTCGGTTAATGTCCACGCAACAAATTCAATCAATTCTGGTGTCATTTGATTTTTTGAGTGAACGAGATCACCAGTAAATACTATTCTATCAGGAGCAATTGATTTCCACTCCTTGAATGCTTCTTTCAAGACTTGTCTATATTGTTCATGATCTTTGAATAGACGAATGTGGAGGTCAGAAAAATGGACGATTCTTTGGATCATAATTGTATTTCATCTTTAGGCGCCTCTGACTCGAATGGATTATATCCTTCATTTACGTGATCACATTTCATACACATGTATACAGGAAAGGGTACTGGTTGGTCTTGAGCTACACCTTGTAATTTTGATACCCATTTTAGATATAACGCTTCTTTGAAGTAAATGCTTCCGCATTTCTCACACTTGACAGTTGTGCATTCACGAATGTTAATGCGTGATTGTGGTAAATCCATAAAAAAATTTAATTACTATAATAATAAGAAAAAAAATTTAAAACTCAAAATCAATAAGTGTTCACGAAAATAGGTGTTTGGTCTCCAACATAAGCCTTAAAACAATTGTATTCCAAAAATTCCCAAACATCATCTTCATTCATTTCTGTTTCGGTTTCAAGGATCGTCTGAACCATCTTTTCTTTCGAGTAAACCAATTGACCGTTGTCTGTGATCCCTAAAATTGCCGAATCATATCCATCAGGATTTCCATCAAAACCATTTGGTTTCAAAGCTAGTACTTCTTCAGCTACTTGTAAAACTAATTTTAAATCCATGTTATTTTGTTTTTGGTATTCTACAGAATGATACGATAATATACCTCTGGCCTGAAAGTACAGGAAGTCCACCATGTCTATGGGTGGTTTGACCTGGGTGTATTGACACCTCACCTTTTTTTCCTTGAAGTCTTGTTTTTTGTCTAGCAAAATATGTTCCTCCTCCCGTGAAATCCTCATTAAGAGTAACCACAGTTGTTATTTGTGACCAATCGTGGTGTAAAGAAAGGTGATATTGAGCATATGGGTGATATCTTGCCAAAAAGTTCTCTGATTCCAAATTTCTCCAATAGTTTTCCTCAAGTTGGAATTTCTCGATTGCAATGTCCCAAAGGTATTCTTTAAGTATACCCTGATAAGTTTCTTGAAGTCCCAGTTCGTTCAATAACATATCTGTGGTTGGATAGTGTTCGTGTCTGTTGAATGTCCATAAATTAGATGCTTCGGCTTCTTCAATTATTTTATCACAAAACTCATCGGTGAATGCTCGAACTGTGTAAATATTAGGGATTTCTTCTCTTACATATTGGTTCCATCTTTTACTTCTGAGCTCAGGGGTTAGGAATCTTAGTTTCCATTCGTTAGGATCCTCAAAGTATTGGAATAATTCAGGATAAAGTTTGGCCATGGTCTGATATAAAAAGATTAAGAGAGTTGTTTATACCTGATTTCACAAAGTTCTTACCGTATCTGTGAGTTATTCTGCCAGGAAAGAAATATAGATGTCCTTGTTTTGGTTCAATTTCGAAATTGTATTTCGGAAAGTAGAGTTGTCCTCCTGTTGAGTCTGAATCCAACTTAACATAACAAGTGATCATAGACCCGTCGTGTCTTACCCTGAGGTCTTGATTTTTTCTGAGTTTATTAATTTTTTGATAGAGTTGTACTTTTTGGAAAGTTGATAATTCCATAGACCAATGATGATAGAATAGAAATACCAATTTGTTAAGGTATAAATTTTTAATTACTTCCTGTATTGATTCAGGCACATCCATCTCCTCACACTCGTGTCCCCAAAAGTTAACACTTTTTCCTTTTTGTGAGTTAATGTTTTCTACCAACTTATCACATAATTCTGTAGTAAAAAAAGGGATTTCAAATATATCTGTCGAAATTTCTTTTGAAATTAGGTCCCACTCGCTTGTCACAAGTTCTTTTCTAACGTAGGTTTTTATCCATGCGTCGATGTCAGATATATCAAATATTTCAGGGTATTTTAAAATCATTTTTTTAGATAGTCTTCCATATTCATTTCCATGATGATGTTCACAACATCCTGTGGAACTTTATATTCAACGTAATCTCCCGTCTCTTTTAATAATACGACAACACAACCCAAAAGTTTAGTATCCTCGTATTTAGATCCCCTTAACATTTCTATAAGAAGTTTTGCGTAAAATGGTAGTTGTAAAAAGTAATGTCCAAGTGCATTATTTGGGTACTTTTGAAACGGTTTATACATTGGTTCTGTAAAATCATTTGTTTCAAAGTTCTTTGGTTTGTTTGTTTTCCAATCCGTTATGACTAATCCAAATCCTGTTTTCTGTTTGTTTTCCATCACCCAAACATTATCGGGTTGACCTGTGTAACCGAGTACATTTGAACCCAATATCATTTCCGTATCAATCAATGTAGCCCCCCTTCTCTTCATGATCTTAAGAAAAGAAGAACCAGCCGATATCATAGCATCTCCTTTAATCATCTGTTCAATGTCGCAAGTAAATTCGGGTTTTCTGAGTTCTTTCACGTGTTCAAATTTTTCAATAGTTTTCTTCTCTAAAAGGTAATGAACTCTTGATCCCATGTTTGTTGAGTATTTTCCTGCGGCCGCCCATTCTTTGATTAGTTGTTGTTGTATCTCAGGATCACCTCCGGCTTTATTGTATGCAGCTTCCACAGTAGGGAAATCTTTATAGAATTTTTTTAGAACTTTGGAAACCGATGGATAATCGTATCTCAACTCTCCCTTGAGATTCTTCATGGAGTAAATGTGTTTATCCTCGAAAAACTGAAGACCTAAATCGTTTTGTCTTTCAATAACGATATTTCTAATATCTTTTGCTACATCATTTAATTTCATAAAAGTATTCTCCTATTTGTCCCTTCAGATCACACACATCCTTATCTAAGGGCAGTTTGACAATTTTTATTTTATTGTAAAGTGTTCCTCCGTTTAACTCATGATACACTTTAAGCCCCGCTTCCCATGCATCCCCATCTGTACAGATAATAATATTTGCTTTGGCTTTGGTATAAATGGTTTCAAAAAGTAATCGACTCATGACCTTACCAAGCATAGGAATTGAATTGTTCAGGAAAAAGGAATCAAACGCTCCCTCAACCAAATATACATCCTCATCCCAATCAATCAAACTCTCGTTGAATATAATATCATCTTTTGGTACAGGTGGGTTTTTATATTTCATCTTCTTGTTTGTCCACGCTCTTGCTATGAAATAATTAAGAGTCCCTTCTAAATTAAAAGAGGGTACAATAATACGGTAAGCATAATCACCAGTAACAGTATAACCAATTCTATACTTCTTAATGATTTCATCGGTGATACCACGACTTCTTAAGTAATTAATTGCTTCTTTGTGAGGGATGAAGCTAGGGTTTGAATCTTCCAATTTCAGGTAACCCTCAGGATATCTTAGTTTGATTCTTTTCAAATCCTGTACCTTGAGTTCTTCAGGCTTGACGAGTTCGTAAAGTTTTTTTTGTTTTTTGGTACCGTGTAGGTCAAACAACTTTCCGAGTGGACCATGTGTGCCATGAGTTTCACCGCAAGCCCAACATTTGTATACGTGTCTTGTATAGTTGATTTCAAGGTTTCCTTTACCGTCTCCACTGTCAAGTCCTTTCTCCTCGGCACATACAGGACAGTCGAACGAAATTTGTCCCTTAGACTCATAGTGTTGTTTGGGCTCTCCTAAGACTTCAGTCAAAAGTTCTACCAAAACATCTGTTTCTTCTCTCATATGTCCATATCATCGGGAGCTTTATCAACTAAATGTTTTCTCCACCATTTTTTTACAGGATGATTTTCATCTAAATTATCTTCTATAATCTCTGACGCTATAAAAAATACAACTGTAGTGAGAAGTAGAAATCCCCAAACCAAAAGTAATGTGATCATTTCCATTTAAATTTTTTAATATAGTGATAATACCTTACGTCAATGTCAAGATACTTCATACGAATTCTTACTTCATTTATCACATACTTTCGTAAGATGCGATTGACTTTAATTTTTGAAACATTCTTCTTAAATAATCCAGAATCGTAAAAGTCTTTGACTCTGTTGAAAGTAAATTTAGCTTTGCCCTCAAACACAACGTCTACTTCATCATAATTGATATATTTCCTGAAGCTGGTAATTATGATATTACCAATCAACTCTTGATTTGTTATTGGGATTACTCCCATTTTCGATAACAATTTTTTGTTTGCTTTGAGTTCAGGGGATTGTAGACAATATCGTGCCATATGACTACAAATATAAGTAGATTATTTGAATCTACCAAATCTGAGTTTGTTTCATATAACCCAAAGCGGCACAGTATGCATCCGTTTGGTCGTAGTTCTCTTTTTTTAGAGTGTTGTTCTTGGTGTATTGCCACATAACCTGTGGTTCCCTTTTCGCAACTAGTTCCCAAATTATTACTTTTTTATCGATGTCTTTAGGAAACCCTCCAAATAGGACAAATTTACCTTTGTCATTTTGTTGCACCAAATGTGGGAAAGCATACTTTCGAGAGTTATAAGTTGAGATAAATTTTGGAACTATTCCAATTGTTTCGTATATTGCATTGCAAATGAGAGTATTGTATCTCATGAGAGTTCCAACAGTCCAAATATTATTCGAATTTAACAGAGGTTCTTCAATCACGACGCTTTCAATACCAAGCCCGTTATAAGATTCGAGTTTTTTCTTGAATATATGTGATTTGAGTATTAATTCCTCAATCTTGTCGTTTACCTTTGGTTTTGGGACAGGGGAGATATGGGTAAGTTCTAAAAGGCTTTTAGTTTTAATATCGAATAAAGCCCATCCTATTGTTTTGGTAGAGACATCCAATCCCAAAACTTTCGGGGAATCTGCAGATATTTTTTTTGTCATAAATTAGAAATCCAGTTTCACCACATACTGTTGGATTCCCTGTCTAACTTCAGGGGACTGTAGCTTAGATATAACAATAAGGTCTTTATTTTCATCGTAAAGACCAATTTCAGAAACGTAGGCTGTTGTTCCTGAAGTATAAGTTGGATTTGATGAGTTTGTAAATTGATTCCTACTTAAGTTGATTAGATATTTCATTTCGTAAATTGTGGCTTCAATATCAGTTTCAATATTTCCATAAAAGAAATATTCATCTCCAAAGTTCAATAACTGAGACTGACCATTTTCGGGTAATGCCATATAATCACCCAAGTCGTAAGTTGTTGATAAAGTCTCATATATTTCCTTTGTGATGATAAAAGTGTTACCTGTAAGTCCGGCTTCCGTAATATAGGATCCAATCATTGTCGAGGTCAGATCTGATGTATAATCATAGATCCTCCAATTTGTAGGACTTGGCTTACCTTCTCCAACTACCTTTTGAAATATTAATTGAAAGTCTGTGGCATTGAAACCATCGAGTGATCCCTGAACCAAATAAGGGAATTCAGCACCAAATCTTACTGTGACATTCTGTGAATCTTGTGTTGATCCGGTCGGTCCCTGTATTTTTTGGTAGTAATTACAGTGTAATGTGTCTCCGGTAGCAACAAATCTTGTGGAATCTTGGAAACGGTATGTGACATACATAAATTCTGTGGCTGCGGATAAAATGCCTGTGGCTGTTGGATTATCATCAAAACAAACATTTGGACTGAGTCTTGCTAACTTTGGGGCTGGTAAAGTCCAGTTTCTATTTGATTTATAAGATATTGCTGCGCATATTTCTTCGTCATCAAATACTATTGTCTGTTGATCAGGGAAAACTCTACCGACTCTATTTAAATTATCATTATCATCAGGATGGAGATCATATAAGTAATAATATCTAATTCCTGGATCATTCATGTCCAAATTTACAGATGATTTCAAATAATATTCTTCAAATAATTCTTCATAGTTTGGTGGCTCAACATAAAATGTTTCTCCAAACGTAGATCCATCATTTTTGTGCCAAAGTAAGGTTGGTAAAGAAATTTTGAAATGTCTTGCTAAACCTGTATTATCACCAGGGTTCAATGGATCCTGAGGTAATAGAGCAAATTTTTCACCATATACGTTGTCTATAGATTGATTAGTATAATGAACTATAGCAATACATTTTTGATTATTTGGACTTACTATTACTTTTTCGTCGAACGAGTTGTAGTAAAATACTTCTCCTGTATCTGTACCACCACTTGTGTTTTGATAATTCCAATATTCTTTTGATCCGATATAACCTACAGATCCATAAGTCGTATAGTCCTCATAGACATTACTCAATAGACCGGCTGGGTCTTCTGACCAAGGAATATTCATATTCCAAATCTTAGTATCTTCAAGAGAAACATCACAAGGACTTTCAAAGTTGATTGTATCTATTTCCCAATTTGGCATTGGAGTCAGGGAATCATAAAGTTCTGTCATACCTGAAGGGTATATTATTACTTTTGCGATTGCTAACGGATCAGCTGTTGTGTATATTGGAGATGGTCTATCTAACGTGAACTCAGCATTTCCTGTTAATGTTCCGCCGGTGGCTTGAATTCTATAAGTCAAAATTGGTGATCCTGAAAACGAATAACATGATCCATTTCCATCAAGATAAATCACAGCTATATCACCAACGGCTGTAGTTCCTGTCGCCGGTTCTTGGTCTAATGATGAACATGAACCTGGTGTGTAATTCACACTTATTACGGTGCCTCCAGTCAAACCAGTCATTGACATTTCGTATACCGAGTTTATAGTGTATGCCGAACTAAATTGTCTGTACCAAGATGATGTTGAACCTGTGAAGAATCCTTTTACGCCTGCTGAGTTGTATACAGGTTCTATAACGGAATCCATATATGGTATACCATAAGTGTTACCTGAATTACCCTGAACATAGAATGGATATTTTACGTTCTGTTTGTTTGACTCAGGAACCCCTGTATCGTTTTGGGAGTTCCAAGCGGGCATCAATATTGAGTTGTTTGTTGAGTTGTAATTTGGTACTGCATTATAACTTACTTCACTGTCTCCGATTTGAAAGAAAGCGATTCTGAAATTACCCTGTGAAATTTTTCTCCTTCCTACATCAGTAAGTCTTGTGTTGATTAAGGCGGCGGTATTTTTAATTATGTAACTCATTTTTTAATAAATATAATTACACCTGATTCTGTGATAGACCAATAATTACACCTGTTACTGGATTTATATCATAATTTGCACTATTCATGAAAATATTAGTGTATCCAATTAGTGGTGTACCTAAAGGGTCTATAAAAACAGGACACAAGCTCGTTAGTGAAAGTGAATTACAGGTCGAGTAGAAGGTTCTACTATTAATAGTTGCATCGTTACCTGCTTCGCTTGGGGTATTTCCACGACCACATCCCTCAAAAACGTTCAAATTGAAACATTCTGTTTGACAATCTATCAGGTTTGTAATTAGACCTGTTGAGTCAACCTGAACTACATCATAATCTGTCGGAGTGGATCCACCCCAAAATATTTTATAATATTCTGATCCTCCGTCAAATGGCGAAGTCAATATTCCGTCAGTATTCGCCGTGTAAAGAATTGTCAGGGTAGAAATTGTGTTATCATAACTGAATACTGTTGTTGGTAATGATCTAAGCTGACAAACATCACATATATTTTCTCCACCGTCAGAAAGATAAGATGTGTTGATAACTATCGGTTCATCATCGTCCCCCCCATCTTTGTACTCAACTATATGACTACCAATCCCACCAAAAACTTTCAATGCAGTGATATTACAACAATTACAATTGGTTAATATTGGTGATTGTGCCAATACAACTATGGTTTGTTCAACTCTGGTCGCACATCCATTAGATGCTATCGTTGGAGTCGTTAGGGTAATCAGTGAGACAGATGTTCCTGAAATGATATCCCCTCTTTGAATTGATAATGAATATATTGAAGATTTACTTTCTTCAAATCTTGTATGTGGATCACAGTTTGGTCTTGTTGTTGTGTTATCTGTTGTGGTAATATTTGTTGTTGTCACGGTAGTCCCGTTCTTTTTCACAGTTGTATTAGGAACTGATATTCCACTTCCGGGACCATCGATGATTTTGAAATCATTGACTGATAAATCAAAGTTCAATATTACCCCTATTGGTAATTCAGGTGATACTTCCACACACCATGAACCTTGATAGTTGTAATTTGATATTTCTGTCACGCCACTTGTACTTACGCTTATCTGATAGGATATTGCGCTGAAGTCGGCAGTCACAGTAGCTTGTCTCGAGGAGGTAGATCCTGCACTATCCCTAACTACTACTGTGTAATTACCATTTCTAAGTTGCCCGAATACGTTTGCTGAACTAAATGTCTGACCATTATCAATTGAGTAGGTATAAGGTGCTACTCCACCTACTGCTGATATTGTAATACCACCATCATAGGGTGGTGTATCACCACATGTCGTAGAATCTGTTGTAATTCTTATTGTAAGTGGTGCTGAATTAGGACATGTTCCCTGTGTTACGGTTACCGTGGCTTGTTGTGGATTACCCTCGCTTTGCCATCCCGTTGTTGGAATGTTTGTTGATACGTTGCAAATCAAAGTTCCAGTATAACCCCAATAATACATCTGCCATCTTGAAAGTTGAATGTTCCAACGTAAGTAGGTTGTATCCACACCATTAAAGTAACTCCATTGTGGCTTTCCATTGTATGATCCAATCCAATTGAATTGAAGTGGTCCAATAAGTGATCCTGTTCCATAATCAACAAAGAAACAAAGATTTGGATAAACTGGACTAGGTGTCATAGTAGGCGTTGCTGTAGCAGAAGCGGTTGGTGTTGGACTTGGTGCAAATATTGAACAAACAGTGTTTGCTGTATAATCACCATAAAAGTCAACGACAGTCACCGCGTAATTTCCTTGTTGCATTCCAACAAGTGTCTGACCTACTTGTCCATTTTCCCAGCTCACACTGTAAGGTGCAGAGCCACCTGTGATTATAAGAGATAATACACCGTCCTGTGAAGTTGTTGTACTTGGATTTATAACATTACACAGGATACCCATAGGGAAGATTGTGACAACTTCACAATCATTTTTTCTCACATAAACCTCTGGTGATGTGGGTGTTAGAGTTGTCGTAGGTGTTGGAGAACATGTTTTTGTAAGGGTTGGTGTGTTCGATGGCGTAATAGAAGGAGTTGGTGTTTGGCTCTTTGTTGGTGTAGTTGTAGGTGTCACACAAACAACTGGTGTAGATTCGTAAAGTAAATTTATCCCGATGTATGGTTTGGTATAGTCAAGAACCACAAGTAATTTAGTTTCTGATCCACTAATTAGATTACCACAACAATCATAATAGTAGTGATTACCTGTCGTGAATCCAGATCCACATACGATTGGAGTTTGTGTTGGAGTTGAAGTTAAAGTAGTTGTTGGTGTCAAAGTGGGTGTGTTTGATGGTGTTTGAGTTGGGCTAGAGGTGATTGAAGGTGTTAGAGTCGGTGTGGGTGATCCTGTTGGTGTTGAGGTTGGTGTTGGAGCAATTCCTGTACAACAAGGTCCTATGCCTAAGATTGTAAATGCTGCTGATCCTGTTATTGTATCTTTATTAATACATGTAGCAAGACCAATTGATTGAATGCCAACACTCACAGATTCGTATTTAGTTATGTTGAAACAATCTAAATAAGATACCGTGCCTGCAAATGTTACATCTATACTTACATATTCAACACATCCTTCGACACAAGGTGTTGTACTTGGTGTTGGTGTGATTGTTGGTGTTTGAGTTTGAGTATTAGTTGGTGTATTTGTCGGAGTCTGTGTTTGAGTTGGTGTATTTGTCGGAGTCTGTGTTTGAGTTGGTGTATTTGTCGGAGTCTGTGTTTGTGTTAGTGTGGTTGTTTGGGTTGGAGTTGGTGTTTGTGTAGGGGTATTAGTAGGGGTTTCAGTTTGAGTCGGTGTATTTGTGGGTGTCTCAGTGAGAGTTGGTGTAGGGGTAGGAGTAGAAGTCTCGGTCTCTGTTGGTGTTGGTGTTGGTGCAACAGTGCACGTACAATCGTCGTGCCATGAAATAACATCATTCGTATTAATGACCAATGATGGTGAGACGTTGTCAAAACATTGTGGGGTGCCTCCACAATCAGTGTGTGGTGCTTCATCACAATACCCAAATAGATGTGTGTTTGTTGATGTAGTGTAAAGTTCTCGGAAATACTTTAATGAACTTGGAGACCCACATAATAATGCAGATAAATAAACGTAATATGGTCCTAATTTAGCAGTTATCGTGACATCATCGCTAGTTGTGACATTTATAGTGGAAAAATCATATACTCCGTCCCCTGTCCAAGATAATTGTTCTTGCCAAATACCATTCTTGAAAAGAATTAGATATGGTGTAGGGTCTGTACATCCCGTCCATCCAACTTCAATTACACCTGAGAAATTTGCAGTATTCCCTGACACTTCATTTGTACCCTCGTTGTAATCTATAGGAAACGAACCGTAAGTAAGGGTGTATAATGAGGGCGTAATACCAGTTATTTGACCGGTGGATAAGGAACTATCGTAAAAGGCAGAGAAAACCCCCATTAGAATTTATTTACTATAAATAACTTGATTGAAGTTTTTATACACTTAGAAATATAATCTCTTAACTTCTTAAATAAAGGAAGGATTTGGTGCTGTAAACAGGCCATTTACTTGATAATTATAATCCCAAAGAATATTTTTTGAATAACTTATCAAGGTGTTGTTGTAGGAGTGGGAGTAAATGTTGCAGTAACGCTAGGTGTAGGTGACTGAGACGGACCATAAGCGTAATCAATAATTTGTCCTACAGTATTAATTTGTACTGCCCATATTTCACTGTTGAACATCATAAGTCTCCATTGATTGTTACCATTGACAGGATTGAATAATGAGTCATTCACGGCTTGACTATAAACAACTGCACCTATAACAGGTGTCAAGTAGGAAGCTGAAATATAAGTGTACCAAAACAATCCATAATTAAAATAATCGGTAAAAGCCAAAGCAGCTGTTGGATGATAAGCATTTCCGAAATTGTGTGAAACCCATACAGCTGTTGTTGAAAGAGTTGGAGTTACGGTGGGAGACTGCGTTTGCGTTTGTGTGTTTGTTGGAGTTAAGGTCAAGGTGGTCGAAGGGGTTATAGTTGGTGTTGCGGTTTGAGTTGGTGTAATCGTTGGCGAAGGTGTGATGGAAGGTGTTGGTGTTGGTGTTACTGCTTCAACTTCGGAATGTTCACAACCCTCTGTATCTATAATTTTTACAATAAAATCAGAACTTGATAATGAATCAGGAGCAAAAAATGTATATGGGAAGGTTGATACTGTTGAGATGTAAGTACAGGGACTACCGGATAGTTCACAACAATATATTTCTACAGGAGTGTTTGCGGTTACGGACGTTATGGTTATTTCTAATGGCATTATACTATCGAGGTACCTGAAATTATACACTCATTCCTATCAATTAATTTAATCATATAAGCTGGTGAGACATCATACGGTATCGGTATGTCAAATTCATAAGGAATCTGTGAGTCCAATATTGTTGTGATGTAAAAACAAGAAGTGTTGTTAGGTTGACACACATACACGTCATAGGGCTCTAGTCCCCCTGTCACACCGTTTATGAAAACTCTAACTGCCATATCTTAAATATTTTTTATTCAAAGTTGTTTATAACGGTGTCACCTTGGTTTATGTCGCCTGATGATCCTGAACCTCTGTCATCTTGGGGTACATAGGGATTAGTTCCAAGTTCTTGTCCATCAGTAATTTTAATTTGTTGGTTTTGGAAACAAGTATTACAATCTATGAATGTACTTTCCCAAGTATACGCTTGTGAATTTGTAATTTGTATAAAGATATAAGGTTCATAAACAATTCCCTGATCCGAAATTACTGTGTAACAGTTCGCGTTTTCTTTAACTGATACTGTATCACCAATGTTCAGTTCTCCAGTTGTAAATTGTTTATACATTGGCATGTTTGTTACTTGTGCATCGTCTGCATTACATGTTGAAATTGTGTACTGATAGTACAAAGGACAAGTGTCACAATCATAATCCGCATTTATCAGTGGTATTTGCAGAATGTTATTTGTAGTTTGCTCTGATATTATTGCTGTTATTCTTCCACAGAACATATCAGTTGCGATATTATTTGTATCATATGAGATTACAACACATACATCATTGACTGTAGGATTTAAGGAGGTGGTTACTTGTCTTGATCCTGATACCCCGAGCTCGAAGAAATCAATTGTAATTGTTGTGGTCCCCAAATCACAAGACTTAGCAACGAAAGTTGTGTTATCATCACATCTTTGTAGTTCATAATAGATGTAATTTACACATGGGTCTATTTCAGGTACGCTAGCAGCTACCTCACAACTTGAATAAACGAAATTGATAGCATCCGTAAAATAGTTACCCTCGAATGTTAGACTATCCACACCAAATGGTGCAATATATCTTGTATTAAATTGACCAAGATACTTCCACGCAGTTCCATTAGCATCTTTGAATACTGTAAGTTCAGTTGTCAAGAAAGGCACTCGTATGGTTTGGATAACCTGAACTTTTTTCGGTACTTTAGTTCTTATTGGATTACATGATTCATATACATAAACGTATTGAGGTGTGGGTGAAGGTGTAGGTGTCATTGATGTTGTAGGTGTATGTGTTGGCGTTTCAGTTGGTGTTAAAGATGCCGTTGGGGATGGAGTTGATCCAAAGCTAGGTGTTTGACTTGGAGTGGATGTTAAAGTTGGTGTTTGACTCGGCGTTCCTCCAGGTGTCCTCGTTGGTGTTTGTGTTAATGTTTGTGTACAAGTCGGTGTTGGAGTAAGAACAGGATTACAAAATCCACATTGCGGATAAAGTTCCAACACCTCTTCCACCCACACATTTCCAGATCCCTGTCTGTCAGTTGTATACGTAACACAAGTCGGTGTACCATCTATAACAGCTAGCATTGTTGTTCCTGATATTATAGGAATAAGGCCTGATCCTCCTACAAAATTTAATGCTTGAGATGTATAAACCTCAGATTGATCATCACATTTAACCAACACCTTAACTTTAGTTGAACATATAATATTATCACGAAGGATTACTGTTGAAACAGCATCTACAATTTCCACAGTTCTTGTTAGTGTTATAGTAGGAGTAACAGGTACTGGTGATTCAGAAGGAGGAGTAAACCCTGATAATGAAAAGTTAAGACTTGTACTGCACACAGGGTTTTGTGATGGTGTCGGTGTAACTCCAATTCCTGTAATATCAAAATCAACCAATGAACATGGGACAGATGGCGTAGGCGTTGGTATGGGTTCATAGTCACAGTCAAAATACGCTGTGAAATCTAATATTGTACAATCTGCTGGCGATGGTGTAGGTGTTGGACACACTCCACCAGTAAAAAATTCAGATGATATATCAGGACATGCCGAATAGCATGGACTGTTACCATTTAATATACAAGTTCCACCTAAAGTTTCAGATAAACACCAATAACTTTCTGTTACCGCTGTGTATTGGTATATGAAGGCATTTGTGATCCCGTCACCAGAATAATAAGTTCTTCCATTGTAGGTACCGGCTGAGAAATAATTTCCATTATAATCTGTCAACGCAGAGAAAGATGTTCTTAAACAGAATTCCTCGTAAGGACACATCAGGGGAGTAGTCGATGGTGTTGGGGTCAAAGTTGGTGTCAAGAACGGACTTGATGTGATTGTTGGTGTTGGGGTTATACAAGGAAAAGCCTCGATAGCCTTTTCACAAGTCCCATAGTCAGGTAAGCCTAAGAAAGGACCGCCAGGACCTCCGAACCTGATGAAGTAATATGATCTATTATTGAATCTATAAACAACCCCGACGGCAGCATCCCCTGATGCGGTGTTTTGATCAACGAGGGCAAAGAATATTTCACCAGTACAACAATCTGCTAAGGTAGCCGCAGAGTAACAAACCGGAACAGAACATATATCTGAAGATATTGTGATACCCACATAAGGGAAATTGGTGTCGACACAAATAGGTAAGCCTATATCTGTTCCCGTAATGAAATCTCCACAACAGTCAGTATAAGACCAAGGATTGGATGAGGTTGTTGCAGAATAACAATCGACCGTGGGTACGACGGGTGTTTGTGTCGGTGTTGGAGTAGGTGAAGTATCAATCGTAGGTGTGGGGGTTTGAGTGGGGGTTTGAGTTTGGGTAGTTGTTATAGAAGGTGTTGGTGTTTGGGTAGTTGTTATAGAAGGTGTTGGTGTTTGTGTCTGGCTAGCTGTTATAGAAGATGTTGGAGTAGGTGAAGCACCAATTGAGGATGTGGGGGTTTGAGTTTGGGTGGGTGTTTGTGTTTGGCTAGCTGTAATGGAAGGTGTAGGTGTTTGAGTTGATGTTTGTGTATTGGTCGGTGTTTGTGTTTGGCTAGCTGTAATGGAAGGTGTAGGTGTATTGGTCGGTGTTTGTGTTTGGCTAGCTGTAATGGAAGGTGTAGGTGTTTGGGTTATGGTTGGTGTTTGAGTTGGTGTTGGGCAGGTAATACATGCTGAGCATCCGCCTGGATCTTTTATGAATGTGACCCCAAGTGCATTGTATAGTGGTCCTGATCCGTTATTGACTACAATTGTTGCACATCCCGTGAAGTCCAATGATCCCGTTATCGAAATTACATCCCCTATTAGAAATGAAGCAGAAACAGGACTGAATCTGAATACTCCTGTACTAAGAGGATCACAACAATTTTGGAATTGATAAACTGCATCTTGTGATGGGGTAATCGTTGGTGTTTGTGTCGTTGTTGGAGTATTAGTTAGAGTTGGGGTTGGAGTTGGGGTTGAACAACAATCTACACCAGTGTTACTTGCAAGAGAGGAAACAGGATAGACAACAGCATCATTTTTATAATAATATGCCCCCTCAGGTACGGAGCGGGCACAAAAAGCATCGCCGAAAGTTCCTTCCTCAATATAATAGGCTGTAACGCTTTGGTTGTAGCAGTCATAGTATTGTATGTATATTGTATTATTTAGGTTAGGGGGGGTGTTTCCTGTAGCATCATCCAAATCGGCTTGCGCAATTGTAACATCAAAGTAATTACAATTGCAAGGAGTTGTGGGAGTAACAGTGGGAGTTGTTGTTTCCGTTGGAGTCGGTGTTTCAGTTTGGCTAGCTGTTATAGAAACTGTTGGTGTTTGAGTCGGAGTTGGCGTTTGTGTTGGGGTTTGTGTAATGCATGTATTACCACATATAACGGTATTACTCAAGATACCATCCCCCGTAACGCTTCCTACTCTGTGACAAGGAATTGAATAGGGGGGGTCAGTAGTATAAAGATAAATTGATGCCGGTGCTCCATCACAGCTTATCCACGACACCAAACCATCAGCATACATTGTTATGTCATTTGTTACACACTCATAACAAGGTGTCTCCGTTGGAGTCTGTGTTATTGTTTGAGTCGGAGTTTCTGTACAAGTAGGCGTTGGTGTTGGGGTTGGGGATATTGAACAGGGTCCCCCTAAAGTAGGTGAATTAGTAGTGACCTGTTGAACATCGTTTTTATAATAAAAAGTTGTTACACTCGATCTCGCGCATAGATTTTTGGCTCCGGCTGTTGTGTATTGATTAGACTGAAGACCTCCATAGCAATCTGTAAATTCCCAAAAAACAACTCCATCGAACCCGCTTGTATTACCAGTAGCGTCATCTATATCATTTTGGTCTACTGTAAATGAAGCATCATAACATGGGGGCGGAGTTGAAGTAGGTGTGGGGGTAGGTGTTGGTGTAGGTAGACAGATACCAATTTCCGTAATTTCGGTTCCGTTATCGCTGTAGGGTACAAACCCACCATCATTGCAATTACAAATAAATTGGGTCGGATCACCAAAACTTAGAGCAATAGTTTCATCTCCCCCGTCCTCGCAGTTACGATAATGAATTACATCTCCTCCTATGGGTATTGTTGGACCATTAATTTCCCACCTGTAACATTCTATACAACTCACTCTATGTGTATTTTTCTATAAATAACCTGATCATATATTTTCTATCTATACAAATTATAGATTTGTAGGATTTATAATAAACAACTCTTAGCCGATATTTATGATAAATGAAGTTACTAAAAACGATAAAGAAAATTATCCAAGAGGCTGAGGAAGAGTACAATAAGGTCTGTGCAAAGTCTGTGACCTTAGAGGAGATAGATAGGGCCGAAAAACATTATAAGGACTCACTTAAACTTTTGAAGCTTTACAAAGAAAAAAAGAAGAAATAGGTTATCTCATACCCACACAAGATACATTTTGATAATTCAACTTGTAACCTCTGTCAATCAAATAATTTTCAAAAATTTTATTCTGTTCTTCACTCATATTCTCGTGTTCGAACATCACCAACTTTGGTAAAAGATGATCTGGCATCGACATCAAAATTTTACTATCATATCCCTCAACGTCAGTGTGAATCCAATCTATTGACTCCAAGGTTAATTTATCAATTAGACTTTCTATAGTAACTGACTCTCTAACACTGGATTTAATTTCCTCCGTTTCCCATTTTCGGATTACTCTTTCAACTATTGAATTGGTATAACCGAATCCTCCCTCGAAAAACTCGACTGGTTGACCGTCGTAACTTACAATCGAATTTACAAGATTGACATTCATTAAATCACCAAGGTTTTCTTTAAGACTATTGAATTGTTTTTCAGACCCTTCCACTAAAATCGCGTCGGTAATATTTTTAATAACGCATGGTACCCATTCTCCAAAAAGACCATCATGTGTACCAACCGCAATGCCTGTAGGTCTTCTACCTTCTTTTGTAATTTCAACACAGTAATAGTAAAATGTTTTGTATAACTCACTTCCATGATATCTTACATCCCATTGTTTGAATGTGACCAATTGTCCGTTGGCATCATGAATCAACGTGTCATTCATTTCATTATTTTTAAACTCAGCCCACCAATTATCATTTAATTTACATGTCCAAATCTCCTTTCCATTTACCTGAGATCTGATTGATAATTTTAGAGGTAATTTAAAAAGTGTCGAAACACCTTTAGTTTCCACACGTATTTTCTTATTTGAATAATCTATGTTGATCATGATAATCCTATTTTATTTTCCCAAAATTCAACAAATTCTTTAACGGTTTTATCATCAATTATTTGGAGTTCTTTTAGGTAATCTGGTGCAAGGCCAATTGTTTTGTTAGCCCAACTTATATCATCTAAACCATATGCAACACCAAACATTTGTATGGGGTTGTTTAATCGATATTCTGTAGATGTCATTTGTTTACCATAATCTTCTGATAAAGAAAAAGCGTTTTGATTTTCCTCCCAAGATGCTCCTTGGTTTAAAATAATTGCTTTACACCCACATAATACTGCTGCTATAGTAAAAAAACTTTTTTGATCATAAGTTAAAAAGTATTCATATTTGTTGAGTTGTTCTCTCAGGTAGTCGAAAGCACCACTTGTTTTCCATTCCCCTAAATCAAATGAGTTAAAATATTTGAATATTTCATGTCCGTTTGGAGGTGTGTTCTTATGTAATAAATGACAAAAGCCTTTTCTGCTTTCATTATTTATGACATATAACTTATCAAAATAATAATTTAAAACTGTTAGTTTTCTTTTAATAACACTCTTGAATGTCTTGAAGTCTCCAAAATTAAAATAAACATCATTATCACCATACATTTCCTCGATATGTTTTTCGGTGTGATATAAAATCCACCTTGAAACGTGTTGGGTGTTAAATGGATTACCTTCAATAATTTGAGGATATATTGATATTGTTTTGTTTATAGGGTAGTGGAAGGTTTCCCAAGTCCAATCTGTTTCAGGATGATTAAGTCTATTGCCCTGAGATTTAATTATTTTTATATTTTCATGTGGAAATTCAGGTTGACAAAATATGAATACATTATGTCCGGTTTCAGCCAGCTTAAAAGCTAATTTATGCAAGGCAACAATTCCTCCTGTCATAACCTGAGCAAAATTTACATGTAATCCAACAATAAAGTTTAACTTATCGTTATCAGGTAATTGCATTATTTAATTATTTTTGCCGGTACTCCAACGTATATTCCTGGTTCATTAATGTTTTTTACTACTCCGGCATTTAATCCTATAGTAACATTATCGCAAATAGTTATTTTTTGTCTAACAGAAGCATTCGTTCCAAAATAAACACATTCTCCTATATTACAATTACCTGATATTTTAGCACCAGGAGCAGTTGTAAAATAATCACCAATTCTACAATCATGTCCTATAGTAGTATGTAAATTTAAATGAGTATGTTCACCAATTATACAATTAGTAGTTATAACAGCACCAGCACATACAATACTGCCTTTTCCAATTTCTACATCATTACCTAAAATTTCTGCTGATGGATGAATATAGCTAAAATATTTGGTTTCTTTAGGTAATCGACTAACTATTTCTTTTCTTGCTACTCCATCACCAATAGCAATTAAAACCTCATATTCATTTGGGTTGAATTCTGAAAGTGGAAAAATAAATTTGTTGTTAGGAGTATAATATTTGTCATCAACAAAACATTTCATTATAAAATCACCGATATGGGCTTTTACTTCATCAGCAAACCCACCGGCACCAATTAGTGCTCTTTTCATTGTTTATAAATTTCGAATTTTGATAGATCAGGATATGGTAATTCTAAATCTTCATTATGTTTAGGGTTACCTTTTAAATCATAAAACTGAGTCATCATCAACAACCCTCTAACTGCTAATTCTGGCATCATATAAAAATTCCATCCTAACATATCAAAATGATCATCATGGTATGAGGTTTCTCTTCTACCACTGAATCTAGCGCGTTTAAACCATAGCATAGCTTCATAATCATCAGTTAATATAGCTCCACCTTTACTTAATTTAAGCGTTTTATAGGGACCAGTAAACGACACACACATATGAGTTCCATAAACATACATGTCTGTAGTAAATCGTAATGCTGAATCTATAACATTGCTTGGAAATAATCTATATGCTCCTTTAATTGTATTTCCTTCAACAGGAGTGAAATTGACTTTATAACCAGCATGGATGATTTCGCAAGGAACTGAAGGATATGTTCTTGACGGACAATCTATAAACTCGGTCTCAAATGATTTTTTTATATTTTTTTCGTAATAGAGAGCTAAGAAAAGTGCATTACTCATATTATCAAGTGCAATTGCATATGGTGCACCTGTATAATCACATAAAGCTTTTTCGAAGTCTTCGGTAATTTTGTATACTCCTTGAGCCATAATAAGTGTTTTACTGATTGAAAAATATAATATTTTTTTTACATTTCAATCAAATATTCCCCAAATGACCAAAATATACGGACACGGTTCTTATGTAGGAAACACCGGATATAACCAACATACAAGAGATTTCTTTAGACATCTTTCAAAGTATTACCAAATTAAATTTAGAAACTTTACAGTCGGCAACTCGTGGAAAGGTTACAACTTAACTCCTCACGATGGTGAGCATTATTTCAATAAGACTGATAGGGAAATACTATACGAACAAATTCTATGGGATAATAGAGAACAAGGAAAAAGAAGTAACTACAAAATATATCCCGACCCTACAAAAGAATTTGATCATGATCTGAATATTGTTCTATGTGAAACAAACCATCACCTTTTCTACGATGAATATGATGGTCCAAAAATCGCCTATAATGTTTGGGAATCAACCTTACAACCTCAGGGATATTTTAATAAATTATTGGAGTTTGATGAGTTGTGGGTACCATCCAAGTGGCAAAGAGATTGTACAATTGCTCAAGGGTATCCTACAAATAAAATCAAAGTCGTTCCTGAAGGTGTTGACGTACATACATTCTATCCCGATGAAACCATAACTCATCCACTTACAAAAGATAAGTTTACTTTCTTTGTAGCTGGTAGATGGGATTATAGAAAATCAACCAAAGAAATAATTGAAACTTTTATAAAAACATTCGATAAAAAAGCACCTGTCGAACTGATTATTTCTGTGGACAATCCATTCTCAAATGATGGTCTTAAGACAACCGAGGATCGATTGAAAGATTTTGGTCTTGTGGATGACCGAATTAGAATTTTACATTTCCCTCCGAGAGATGAATATATCAGTTTGCTAAAATCTTGTAGTGTATTTGTTTCATGTGCCAGATCTGAAGGTTGGAACCTACCTTTAATTGAAGCGATGGCTTGTGGAACTCCTTCAATATATTCTGATTGCTCAGGTCAATTGGAATTTGCATCAGGTCGTGGAATTCCTGTTAAAATCAGTCACGAACTTCCTGTAAGTGCCAGTACATATAACCATTTCAATGAGAATGTTGGAAATTATTATGAACCTGACTTTCAGGACCTTTCTGAAAAAATGTTGCTAGCATATGAGAAATACGAAACATTCAAAAAACTTGCAATCGTTGAATCAAAATACATTAGAGAAGAATTCAGTTGGGAAAATGTTGCTGAAATAGGATACGATACTATTTCCAAATTCATGGACAAACAAAACAGTTTTCCAAAGAAACCTATTGAGAAAAACAAAATTAATGTATCTTATTTGGACGGACCGAGAGTTGAAATCTTAGGTAAAAAATCTGAAACTTATAAAGTAGAATTTATCAACAAGGATACAGGAGATGTAGTGTATTCGGAAATTATCAAAAACAACATGTGGGCCGCTTCAAGTAAGAAATATTTTATACCATGGCAAATAAAAATTAATGGATCTGTTGTAGATGAATTGAATTTGGAAGGAAAAGAAGTAATGATTTGTTTGGAGTCAAAAAGTTTGGGTGACACCATAGCATGGACCCCATACGTTGTAGAGTTTCAGAAAAAACATAAGTGTAAAGTAATATTCTCGAGTTTCCACAATCATTTCTTCGAAAAACTTCAAGCTTACAAAGACATCAAATTTATAAAACCAGGTCAGTCTCATTCCTGTCACGCACTTTATAGGATAGGGTGGTTCAAAAAGGATGGAAGATGGGAGGATTATGACAAATATCCAACTCAAGTTAATACGATTCCCTTACAACAAACTGCAACAGATATTTTAGGACTGCCATACGAAGAAGTTAATTACGGTTTGGACTTTCCACCATCCAAAAGACCTATTGAAAAACCATATGTGGTATTCGGTCCAAATGCAACTTCAGGATGCAAAGAATGGGATTACGAAAATTGGTCAACTCTCTCAAAAATGTTGAGAGAAATTGGCTACGAAGTTGTTACACTAACACAAATAGAGTTTCATTTACCAAATACTAAAAATATTAACGGTAAAGGTCTTGAGGTAGCCGCGAACTATCTACATCACGCTTCTGCTTTCATCGGTCTCGGGTCAGGTCTTTCTTGGTTCAATTGGGCTATAGGAAAAAAGACTTTCATGATCAATGGGTTTACAAGACCCGGACATGAATTCAATTCAAATTGTGTTAAAATATTCAATGATAACACCTGCATATTCTGTTGGAATGATGAGGTACATGTTTTTGATGCTGGAGATTGGGATTGGTGTCCTGTCTATAAAGGAACGAAAAAACAACACGTTTGTCAAAGATCAATAACACCTATAAATGTTTTCAACACATTAAATTTATGATAGACTTGAGTAACTTCAATTGGGGTTGGATGGATAAACCGACCGAAAGAACTTTAACTAGTGGTAACACGACCAAACCCTATAGTTTGTGGCACAAAGATGCAATAACAAAAGAAATTTTTGAAGACAAAATGTATGAAAAGTTTTTTTCAGTCGAAGAAGATGATGTTGTTTTGGATATAGGTGCTAGTATTGGTCCTTTCACTTACTCAATTTTGCCAAAGAAACCTAAACACGTATATTGTTTTGAACCAAGTCCATCTGAAATAGACACACTAAGATTGAATACAAAGAATGGTCCTGTGACCGTTGTTGATAAAGGAATTTCAGATGTTGAGGGTGATATTGAGTTTAACTTGTTCGGACTAGATCTATCATCGAACCTTGCTAAATCCACAACTTTTGATAAAATCAGAGAGGAGTATAACATAACTAAAATAGACTTTTTAAAGACTGATTGTGAAGGGGGAGAATACAGCATTTTCAACAACAAAAACTTCTTCTGGATTAAAGAAAATGTCAAAAAAATAGTTGGTGAGTGGCATCTCGAAAATCCAGAAAGAAAACAACAATTCAGAGTTTTTAGAGACACCTACCTAAGGTTATTTCCGAAATCACATGTTTATTCAGTAGACGGTGTCGACATTAAATGGGACCTTTGGAATGAACATTTCTTGGAATATTACAAACAAGTAATTCTATACATTGATAATAGGGACTAAGGGGTTGCAACTCCTCTTTTTGAAACTACGATAGATGCCATTTTGTTTGCATGTATAATGGAATCACCAACATTTTTGGTTCTATAATATTCCAAAATAAATGCTGACGTAAAAGTGTCACCAGCTCCACTTACATCAATCGTTTCTTTTGGATCAGGACTTTTGTAAATCACCCCATCAAATCTGGCACCCTTTGAACCTAAGGTTGTAATAATATTTATACACTCTTTCAAATCTTTATTATTATCACATTCATACTCATTAAGTTTGACGAATGTAAATGAATCAATAATCTCCTTATTTAGTTTTTTCTTTGAGTCAAGAATTGAAAGTTTAGCTGCCTTTCCAATTTGGATAAGTCTATCATTAGACAAAAACCCCTTATCATAATCACTCACTATGACAAGATCTACATTTGACATTAAATTGGTTATAGAGGTATTCAAATTAAATTCTTGTATGTTATTTTCTCCTTCATCAACTCTGAGAAACATGTGATTACTTTTTTTGTCCACGTATCTTGTTTTGAAAATGGGTTCCTTTTGACAAAGATGTACAATATCAATCTTTGGGTTCATAGCCGAAACATTTTTTACAACATTACCAGACATACCAGGATTTCTGGTTTCTTCAATCGGAGTTATAATAGGTACCGGAGCCTCGGGTGATAATCTTTTGGAATTTGCATAAATGAAAATGTCAGTACATGTTTCACCAATCACTACTATTTTCATAATTCAAGATTTTTGTTGTGGAGTATAAAGGTAATTTTTCAAAGAAGACAAGTTTTTTGGCATGTTCTGATCCATAAACTATTTGATCTTTATAGTCATCACCTATGACCATAATATCAGGTTGAAAATCCTTGACGCAATCAATCAGTTCTTGTCTCGAATTAAATAATACTACCTCTTTGACAAACCTTAATGATTCAAGCATTTTTTTTCTATCTTCTTGATTATTGAATGGTCGATTAACACCTTTAAGTTCTTTTACTCTCTTATCTGTGTCTAACCCTACTCGTACTTCTCCAAAGGAAGATGCAAACTCCAGTAGGTGTATATGACCGACATGTAAAACGTCGAATGTCCCATTTACCCAAACCTTAATATTAGATTTCTCTATATTCATAATTTAACTTTCCGATTAGATAGTGGAGCTCGTTGTCCTGACCTCGAACATCCCATGAACTCATACATTATCATATCTCTTCGATTCTTTTAGATTTATCACAAATGTATAAATCGTAGTCAGGTTTTTGGTTCATAATTAATTCTGTAAATTTACATCCCCAATCTTTTAACTGTTTTTTTGTTATATCAGTGTGGTCTACCTTTGTTGACATTCCTCGGGCGGTGTAATAAATTATTCTATGACCTTCGTCGTATAACTTGTTAATTTTTTCAATGTTTTCATATAAAGGTTGTGCATCTGAATATGGTTTGGATATGGTACAAATAGTGCCATCAATATCAACGTAAATTATTTTTGACTGTCTCCCTTCCATACTCTATAAGAATCTGAATCAAAATGTTGTGTTGATACTTCGAACACTTCTCCATCTGTTAATGCCTCCAATTGGTGTGGTTGACCTGGTAATTGTCTTACAGTATCTCCAGGTTTCAAATTGATTTCCATTACCTCGGCAGTTTCAACATCAATCCATCTATAAATAAATTGACCTAAATTGACATACCAAGTTTCATCCTTGATCATATGGTAGTGCATAGAAAACTTAGCACCTTTCTTGAAGACTAAAACTTTACCACAATATAGTGGGTCATTTATGATTATAATTTCATGTCCCCATCCCTTAGGAATTTTGCATTCGGGACATTCATGTACGTTAATTACTGTTGGTTTTTTCATTTTGAACTTTTGTTTCAAAATAAACTTAACCCATGCACTTGTAATGTGAATAAAAAAGGGAGGTTTAATCCTCCCTTTTAGTTTATAAATTTATCTTTGGTATTCAACTTTAATTTTATCAATATCTTTACGTTCACCGAAGATTAAATAAGAGACATTTATATCACCTGTTGTCGAATCAATGTAAACCTTGTTATCTTCAACTTTCAATATAAAATGTTGAGTTCCGTTTCCGATTGGAGTAAGTTGTACTGTAATTGACTCTTCATGAACTAATCCTGTCCAATATTCAGGTAACTCAATAACATTTTTGTTGGTATTGCCTCTAAGGTAAACCCCATTTTCAGGTCCTTCCAATACACCGTATCTCAGTCTGAAACCTTCTTTTGTTGGGTGTGTAATATCAAAGGACTTTTGGGTCGCGGAGAAGTTTCCATCGATTATGAAATCTGTACCATCCCATGTTACTTTCTCCTCGCATTGAATATCCTGAGATCCAGTACATGTTAGCATGTAGTTGTTGTTGTTATTCAGAATTGTTGCAGCTCCTGATGTTCCTGAAGAACCTGAAGATCCGCTCGAACCTGATGAACCTGAACTACCTGAAGTACCACTAGATCCTGATGTACCTGATGAACCTGAAGATCCACTTGTTCCACTAGATCCTGATGTTCCTGAAGAACCTGAAGATCCGCTCGTACCTGAGGAACCTGAGCTACCTGAAGTACCACTAGATCCTGAAGTACCTGATGAACCTGAAGATCCGCTCGTACCTGAAGAACCTGAAGATCCACTTGTTCCACTAGATCCTGATGAACCTGATGTTCCTGAAGAACCTGAAGATCCGCTCGAACCTGAACTACCTGAAGTACCACTAGATCCTGATGTACCTGATGAACCTGATGTTCCTGAAGAACCTGAAGATCCGCTCGAACCTGATGAACCTGAACTACCTGAAGTACCACTAGATCCTGAAGTACCTGATGAACCTGATGTTCCTGAAGAACCTGAAGAACCTGAAGATCCGCTCGTACCTGATGAACCTGAACTACCTGAAGTACCACTAGATCCTGAAGTACCTGATGAACCTGATGTTCCTGAAGAACCTGAGCTACCACTTGTTCCTGAAGACCCTGAGCTTCCTGAAGTTCCACTTGTTCCTGAAGAACCTGAGCTACCACTTGTTCCTGAAGACCCTGAGCTTCCCGAAGTTCCATCTGTTCCATTACTACCACTTGTTCCTGAGCTTCCGCTAGTACCCGAACTACCACTTGTTCCTGAAGAACCTGAAGATCCGCTCGAACCTGATGAACCTGAACTACCTGAAGTACCACTAGATCCTGATGAACCTGATGTTCCTGAAGAACCTGATGAGCCTGAGCTTCCCGAAGTTCCATCTGTTCCATTACTACCACTTGTTCCTGAGCTTCCACTAGAACCTGAAGTGCCACTTGTTCCTGAAGAACCTGAGCTACCACTTGTTCCTGAAGACCCTGAGCTTCCTGAAGTTCCACTAGATCCTGAGGTACCTGATGAACCTGATGTTCCTGAAGAACCTGAGCTACCACTTGTTCCTGAAGACCCTGAGCTACCACTTGTTCCTGAAGACCCTGAGCTACCACTCGATCCTGAAGTCCCATCTGTACCATTACTACCACTTGTTCCTGAAGTGCCACTAGACCCTGACGAACCACTGGTACCGCTTGAACCTGATGATCCACTTGTACCACTGGATCCTGATGTTCCTGAGGAACCACTTGTGCCACTAGATCCTGAAGATCCGTCTGTACCGTTACTACCACTTGTTCCTGATGTTCCAGAACTTCCTGATGAACCACTCGTACCTGAACTTCCTGATGTTCCAGAGGTTCCACTAGATCCTGAAGATCCGCTCGTGCCGCTTGAGCCTGAGCTACCTGAGCTACCATCAGTTCCTGATGAACCCGAAGAGCCTGAGCTACCTGATGTTCCTGAACTACCTGAGCTACCTGATGTTCCTGAGGAACCACTTGTGCCGCTAGATCCTGAAGATCCACTTGTGCCGCTAGATCCTGAAGATCCACTTGTGCCGCTAGATCCTGAACTACCATCAGTTCCTGATGAACCCGAAGAGCCTGAGCTACCATCAGTTCCTGATGATCCTGAGCTACCTGATGTTCCTGAGGAACCACTTGTGCCACTAGATCCTGAAGATCCACTTGTGCCGCTAGATCCTGAAGATCCACTTGTGCCGCTAGATCCTGAACTACCATCAGTTCCTGATGAACCCGAAGAGCCTGAGCTACCATCAGTTCCTGATGATCCTGAGCTACCGCTTGTTCCTGATGAACCCGATGAGCCAGATGTACCTGAGCTACCACTTGTTCCTGATGAACCAGATGTTCCTGAGGTTCCGCTAGAGCCTGATGTTCCAGATGAACCAACACAAACTCCTTGATATGTAATTGAAAAACCTACGAGGTCTGGACCGGAAACTGTTCCAACTATCGCACAAATTTCTTGTGTTGTACCGTTTGCGATAGAAGCACTAACTGATGTTCCTGAACAATCAGTATACGTGTAATTTTGGGAAACTCCAGTTGTATTCGAAATTAAAAAACTACCACATGTTTGTCCACTAGTTCCTGATGTGCCAGATGTTCCTGAGCTACCACTTGAACCACTTGTTCCTGAGCTTCCGCTAGAACCAGATGTTCCTGATGAGCCAGATGTTCCTGAAGAACCTGAGCTACCACTTGTACCTGAAGAACCTGAGCTACCACTAGTTCCTGAAGAACCAGATGTCCCTGAAGAACCATTTGTTCCTGATGTTCCATCTGTACCATTACTACCGCTTGTTCCTGAAGAACCACTTGTACCTGAGCTTCCTGATGTCCCACTTGAACCGTCTGTACCATTACTACCTGAAGTACCAGAAGTTCCTGAAGATCCGCTTGTACCACTTGATCCTGAAGTACCATCTGTACCGTTGGAGCCTGACGTACCTGAGGATCCACTTGTACCACTTGATCCTGAAGTACCATCTGTACCATTACTACCACTTGTTCCTGACGTTCCCGATGAACCAGAAGTTCCTGAAGAACCTGATGTTCCATCTGTACCATTACTTCCACTTGTTCCTGATGTACCAGATGAGCCAGAAGTTCCGCTCGAACCACTTGTACCATCTGTACCGTTGCTTCCTGAAGTACCAGAAGTTCCTGAAGATCCACTTGTTCCGCTAGATCCTGAAGTGCCATCTGTACCGTTGCTTCCTGAAGTACCAGAAGTTCCTGAAGATCCACTTGTTCCGCTAGATCCTGAAGTGCCATCTGTACCATTACTTCCTGATGTACCAGATGAACCAGAAGTTCCGCTCGAACCACTTGTTCCATCCGTACCATTACTTCCTGAAGTGCCTGATGTACCAGATGAACCAGATGTTCCTGAGGAACCACTTGTTCCGTCTGTACCGTTACTACCACTTGTTCCTGATGTGCCAGATGATCCAGAAGTTCCTGAAGAACCTGAGGTACCATCTGTACCATTAGATCCTGAAGTTCCTGATGTTCCACTTGAACCAGATGTTCCTGAAGAACCACTTGTTCCGTCTGTACCGTTACTTCCACTTGTTCCTGATGTTCCACTCGAGCCAGATGTTCCTGAAGAACCAGATGTCCCTGAAGAACCATTTGTTCCTGATGTTCCATCTGTACCATTACTACCACTTGTTCCGGAAGATCCACTTGTACCGCTAGATCCTGAAGTTCCTGAAGAACCTGATGTTCCATCTGTACCATTACTTCCGCTTGTTCCTGATGTACCTGATGAGCCAGAGGTTCCTGAAGAACCTGATGTTCCATCTGTACCATTACTTCCGCTTGTTCCTGATGTACCTGATGAGCCAGAGGTTCCTGAAGAACCGCTTGTTCCATCCGTACCATTACTACCACTTGTTCCTGATGTGCCAGATGATCCTGATGTACCTGAGCTACCATCAGTTCCTGACGAGCCTGAACTACCTGAAGTGCCTGAACTACCTGAAGTACCATCAGTTCCTGATGTACCTGAGCTACCACTTGTTCCTGATGAGCCAGAAGTTCCTGAGGAACCTGAGCTTCCACTTGTTCCTGATGAACCAGAAGTTCCTGAAGAACCTGAGCTACCGCTTGTTCCAGATGAACCTGAGCTTCCTGAGGAACCACTTGTTCCACTCGAGCCTGATGTTCCAGAACTTCCAGCATCGGCTACTAAATTCCAATCAGCTCCTCCTGCTGGTATTTCGTTTTGATTATCATTTATAGCAATGTATGAGCTTCCACTATAATATACAACATCATTCCTTGAGTAAAATGTACCCATGGAGAACTCTCCCTCCCATGCGAAACTTGTTCCTGAAGAACCACTTGTTCCACTAGATCCTGAAGATCCACTCGTACCGCTAGAGCCTGAGCTACCTGAAGTACCTGAGCTACCATCAGTTCCTGATGAGCCTGATGAGCCTGATGTTCCTGAACTACCATCAGTTCCTGATGTGCCTGAGCTACCATCAGTTCCTGATGTTCCTGAAGAACCACTTGTCCCACTAGATCCTGATGTACCTGATGAGCCTGAGCTACCATCAGTTCCTGATGAGCCTGATGAGCCTGATGTTCCTGAACTACCATCAGTTCCTGATGTGCCTGAGCTACCATCAGTTCCTGATGTTCCTGAAGAACCACTTGTTCCACTAGATCCTGATGTACCATTAACACCACTTAAACCTGATGTTCCTGATGTACCTGAGCTACCATCAGTTCCTGACGAGCCTGAACTACCTGAAGTACCTGAACTACCTGAAGTACCATCAGTTCCTGATGTACCTGATGAGCCAGAAGTTCCTGAAGAACCGCTTGTTCCATCCGTACCATTACTACCACTTGTTCCTGATGTGCCAGATGATCCTGATGTGCCTGAGCTACCATCAGTTCCTGACGAGCCTGAACTACCTGAAGTACCTGAACTACCTGAAGTACCATCAGTTCCTGATGTACCTGATGAGCCAGAAGTTCCTGAAGAACCGCTTGTTCCATCCGTACCATTACTACCACTTGTTCCTGATGTGCCAGATGATCCTGATGTGCCTGAGCTACCATCAGTTCCTGATGAGCCTGATGAGCCTGATGTTCCTGAACTACCATCAGTTCCTGATGTGCCTGAGCTACCATCAGTTCCTGATGTTCCTGATGATCCACTTGTTCCACTAGATCCTGATGTACCTGATGAACCTGATGTTCCTGAGCTACCATCAGTTCCTGATGAGCCTGATGAGCCTGATGTTCCTGAACTACCATCAGTTCCTGATGTGCCTGAACTACCATCAGTTCCTGATGTTCCTGAAGAACCACTTGTTCCACTAGATCCTGAAGATCCACTCGTACCGCTAGAGCCTGAGCTACCTGAAGTGCCTGAGCTACCATCAGTTCCTGATGAGCCTGATGAGCCTGATGTTCCTGAACTACCATCAGTTCCTGATGTGCCTGAGCTACCATCAGTTCCTGATGTGCCTGAAGAACCACTTGTTCCACTAGATCCTGAAGATCCACTCGTACCGCTAGAGCCTGAGCTACCTGAAGTGCCTGAGCTACCATCAGTTCCTGAAGTACCTGAGCTACCATCAGTTCCTGATGTACCTGAGCTACCTGAAGTACCTGAGCTACCATCAGTTCCTGATGTTCCTGAAGAACCACTTGTTCCACTAGATCCTGATGTACCTGATGAACCTGATGTTCCTGAGCTACCATCAGTTCCTGATGAGCCTGATGAGCCTGAACTACCATCAGTTCCTGATGTGCCTGAGCTACCATCAGTTCCTGATGTTCCTGAAGAACCACTTGTTCCACTAGATCCTGAAGATCCACTTGTGCCGCTAGATCCTGAACTACCATCAGTTCCTGATGAACCCGAAGAGCCTGAGCTACCATCAGTTCCTGATGAACCCGAAGAGCCTGAGCTACCATCAGTTCCTGATGATCCTGAGCTACCATCAGTTCCTGATGTTCCTGAAGAACCACTTGTTCCACTAGATCCTGAAGATCCACTTGTGCCGCTAGATCCTGAACTACCATCAGTTCCTGATGAACCCGAAGAGCCTGAGCTACCATCAGTTCCTGATGAACCCGAAGAGCCTGAGCTACCATCAGTTCCTGATGATCCTGAGCTACCTGAAGTACCTGAGCTACCATCAGTTCCTGATGTTCCTGAGCTACCATCAGTTCCTGATGAGCCTGATGAGCCTGATGTTCCTGAACTACCTGAAGTACCAGAAGAACCATTTTGATTTACTATGTTAATAGTACCAATCATACCCGCATGATTAGCACATTGATATACTATACTGCTTGGAGCATCCGCTGGAACTCTATAAATTATTAAAACACTAGTGTTAGCTTTTCCATTTACAGGATCGTTGTTGGTTGTACCCGGCACAGCTGATGTATCACCTGATGATAATCTTAAAGCAAACGGATGACTTGTTGAAACAGCACTTACATTAAAGTAATACAACTGTCCCCTTACTATAGTAAGAGTCGGAAAGTTACCAGCATATCCACTAATAGTATAATTTGAACCTGCACTAGTTACTGTAAATAATTGACCGCCTTCAATACCACTTGTTCCACTAGATCCTGAAGATCCACTCGTACCGCTAGAGCCTGAGCTACCTGAGCTACCTGAGCTACCTGAGCTACCTGAGCTACCATCAGTTCCTGATGAGCCTGAGCTACCATCAGTTCCTGATGTTCCTGAAGAACCACTTGTTCCACTAGATCCTGATGTACCTGATGAACCTGATGTTCCTGAACTACCATCAGTTCCTGATGAACCCGAAGAGCCTGAGCTACCATCAGTTCCTGATGAACCCGAAGAGCCTGAGCTACCATCAGTTCCTGATGTTCCTGAAGAACCACTTGTTCCACTAGATCCTGATGTACCTGATGAACCTGATGTTCCTGAACTACCATCAGTTCCTGATGAACCCGAAGAGCCTGAGCTACCATCAGTTCCTGATGAACCCGAAGAGCCTGAGCTACCATCAGTTCCTGATGTTCCTGAAGAACCACTTGTTCCACTAGATCCTGATGTACCTGATGAACCTGATGTTCCTGAACTACCATCAGTTCCTGATGAACCCGAAGAGCCTGAAGTACCATTAACCCCACTTATACCTGAAGTTCCACTTGTTCCTGATGAACCTGAGCTACCACTTGTTCCTGAATTGATCCCTGTCACCTGTACGGAGGTTCCATCACTATTATTCAAAGTAAGTGTAGATGTCCCACTATTGTAAGTTCCTCCGGTTACTGTGCCTGTAAACCCTGTAATTGAAACTGATGTTCCATCATTATCTGATAAAACTAAAGTTGTAGTCGCAGAAAAATATGTACCACCTGTAATTACGGTGTCGTTCATATTTGCAATTCTCCAACGTGCATTTGCTCTAGTAACCCCACCAACACCTTCAATTGTAGATCCTGTCCATACATTTACGAAATTTTGACCTGCAACTGTATTTGTATAACACTGATATCCCGTTTCTGAGTCTCCAACCAATGAACCCGAAGCTTCCGCAGCATCCCACAATGCGGCGTAGTTGTCTATCTCATATTGATACGTCGTCTCAGCAGAGATGACGTATACCATCATACCTAAACGTCTTCTACCACAAGAAATCTCGTCGGTTTCTATGGTCACTGCGTTTGGTGAAGAAAGCGGTGTTCCATATGTGAAATTAATTGGTATTGTATTTCCTGAATACAAAATTGTACCTGAACTACCATCAGGAATCGTAAATTCGAGGTCCTGATGAGAAAAAACTTCCATGTAGCCTCCAATGGAGTACACGCTGAAGTTGGTACCTGTATTGTTATCTAACGTGACGGTATCTGCGCCTTGTAAGATAACTGCTGAAGTGGGATTTCGATACTCAAAGCTCATTTTTATTTATTTTTTGTGTTATATTAATGTATTACCTTTAAAGTAAATATCGTTAGTTGCGCCATTAAATCTAAATGTTGCATTTGTATATGTTGTGTATACTCTATACACACCCACAGGGATTGTTGAACCTGTATTTGTTACAGTTAGATTATAGATGGCTGCGGTCATATTGGCTGTTGTTAGTGTGTTAGGATCTGACGCATTGTTGAATCCAATCTGCGAGATTCTTTGGCCGTTTGTTGATCCTGTTGGAATAATGAACGTATACCAAGCATTTCCAGGTACTGTAGCCGCAGAGACTTGGATTGTTTTAAATAAGTAAGCATTGATAACGTTCCCATAATCGTCTGTTCCGCCTCCAGTTGGTTGAGAGTATGCTGTTTGTATGCTAGGAAAACTTCCACCCCAACCTGAGAATGATATGTAGTTATTCATTTGTGTATTAAAGGTTGCTTGAACTGTAGAAAGAGCAAGACCGTTCGCGAAACCACGGAATAAACCAGGTGATGATTGAGATAACATCCATGAATTTATTTCTACGTTACCACTTACTGGTTCAATGAATAGGTAGTTGGGTAAAGCAGCATTAGTTGGTGTTGGAGTATTAGTTGGTGTTGGAGATTCTGTATTGGTAGGTGTTTGTGTTGTTGTTGGAGTATTAGTTTGAGTTGGAGTATTAGTTGGTGTTTCGGTATTGGAAGGTGTTGGAGTATTAGTTGGTGTTTCGGTATTGGTAGGTGTTTGTGTTGTTGTTGGAGTATTAGTTAGAGTTGGGGTTGGAGTTGGTGTTTCGGTATTGCTAGGTGTTGGAGTATTAGTTGGTGTTTCGGTATTGGTAGGTGTTTGTGTTGGTGTTTCGGTATTGCTAGGTGTTGGAGTATTAGTTGGTGTTTCGGTATTGGTAGGTGTTTGTGTTGGTGTTTCTGTATTGCTAGGTGTTGGAGTATTAGTTGGTGTTTCAGATGGTGTCTGAGTTGGCGTTGTTGTGGTAGTTGGTGTCTGAGTCGGTGTTTCAGTTGGCGTAGCGGTTAAGGTTGTTGTTGGAGATGGAGTTTGTGTAGAGGTAGCTGCTGGAGTTCCTGTTGGGGTGTTACTCGGTGTTACCGATGGTGTTTCAGTGGGTGTCTGAGTCGTTGTTTGTGTTGGTGTATTTGTTGGCGTCTCACTCGGTGTTGCGGAAAGTGTGGTTGTTGGAGTAGGTGTTGTAGTCGGTGTTTGAGTAGTGGTAGCGCTTGGTGTATTTGTTGGTGTCTCACTTGGTGTTGTAGTCGGTGATGGTGAGGGTGTCGGAGTTTCAGTCGTACTTGGTGTTGGTGTTGGGCTAGTACCAACTGTAGCAGTTGGAGATGGAGTTAAAGTGGGTGTCGGAGTTGGTGTAGGTGTGGGTGTTACACATTCGAAAGTAATAATAACACCGTTGAACATATCTGTTCTCGTCTGAGCTGAGTAAGCTAAAGTTGCTCCTGTGAGACCTATGGGAAAAGAAGAATAATATACATCAAATGGACCTAAAGCATTAGAACTCGAAGCAAGTCGTACTATGTAACTTGTACAACCTGTTACCGTAACTTGTTGTTCTATGGAATTATCACAGTCTGGGGCATTATTGACAACGAATATCGAGTAAAGACTCATCCAAGATTTTTTTTATAAATACCCTTTTCCACTAATTTATCATTGATATTATTACAATTATTTTTGTTAAGCCATCATCACCTTTCAACTTGACTCGGATAAACTCAGTGTGGATACACAGGAAGCTTCAACGGTCGATAGTCCACCTACCTCACATGATGAAGTGCTTATTGTAATATCGGTGACACAAGAAACTGTATGTATGGTAATTAGAAACGAACATCCAAATCTGCACTCTAACAATTGGATTCTCTCACAGCCGTTCGCATCAAGCATTTTGAGAAGTATAGCGGGGGCGGTCGCAAATACTGTTGAGAGTGTCACACCTGTCTCGGGAGGTATGGGATTACCTGAGGTAATTGTATAAATTAAAGTTTCATAATTACCATAAATGTCTGATACATACACATTTATTGGGTATGTACCTCCAGTAACCGATGTGATTTCTACTCTTGTCATGACAAACACCTAATATCGTATAATATAATTAGTTCAACTATAACTTCTTCGCAATTTAAAGAACCCTCGGATCTATCGGTTTCGATTGTAATTTCGCTTGTAAGTTCATTTACTGTCACTTGTCCGATTCCAGGAATTGTTTCAAGTAAAGATTGAACTGTATTATACCATAATGAATCAGGTGGAGCGTCCACCAAACTTGTAGACACATAAAAATCTTGATCTAATTCGATTCCTTCGGGTTCTAATTCTACTTTTGCAATAAATGTGGCTGACACAAGTTGGCAGTTTGTTCTTCCTGTGGTTAATTCGTCAAATCCAGTATTCATGATTTGACCCAAACCTTTTTTTGTTCCCGATACATATGAGAATGTTTGTTCTCCGACCAAGTAAGTTCTGTAAGACACGTAACTCTTGTTACAGTCTATAATTGCATTTCTTGTTTGACTACATCCCCCTGAATCTATGACTGTAACAGAATAAGTTCCTGCTGTTAAACCTGTGGCGGTTATAGACTGAGGATTACCCGATACATTATCTGACCACTCGAATTCGAATGGAGGTACTCCCTCAGATATAAACGTTGTAATTAAACCATCTGACCCTTGTCCACAAGATGTAGAATATAGGTTGTATATCAAGGGCACACTACCGTTAACAAAAACTTGTTGAACCTGTGTGCATCCATCTGTATCTGTAATAGTAATTTGGTGTTGTCCTGATGAGACATTGGTAAATGTTACCGCACTAGCAGTTGTATCAATTATATTTTGAACTCCATCTAAAGAATAGTCAAATGGAGATGTTCCTCCTGAAGATTTTTCCACTAAAATAATTCCAGTATTTCCTCCACATGTAGTCCCTGTAGTGGTTGCGGTAAAAGTGAAGATATTGTCAGACAGTATTGTACTTTCCTCTAAAAAGTAACACCCACTTGAATCCTCGAGAATTATAGAGTATGTTCCTCCTGATAAATCGTTAAATGTTTGTGATGCGGCGTTAGTTGTTATCGTTTCAGTTGATGAGTCAGGGTAAATCAATGTATATGTAAACGGTGAGGTGCCCCCTATAGCCGTAATTAGTATTGATCCGTCAGCATTACTACATGAGCTTTGTTCAATAGTAAGAATTATATCCGATATACCATTCTCTGTTGCCAAATCGATACCCGTACTGAATTTACATAGTGCTGCGTCCGTAACTAAAAAGTTATAAGATCCAGCAGGCACTCCACTCAGGGTAAATGACTGTGAATAAGATACATCAATTTGTCCCGTTGAGGCTGAATAATAGTATGGTCCTGTTCCACCGGTTATTGTCATGGTTATTACACCATCTGTGTTCAAGCAAGTTGGGATATTGTCGACGACAAAACTTCCGAGACCTACGGGATCGACTTGTCCAATTGACTGTTCTTTGATTTTAGAACATCCTGATGAATCTGTTACTTTTACAGAGTAAGTTCCCGCAGTGAGACCTGATATTGTGCTTCCTGTGGATCCATCGTTCCAAATATAGCTCCATGGTTGTACACCTGTTTGTCCTGTGATAATCAATTTTCCTGAAGGTTGTCCACATTGGGTGTCGGGTATAATATAAAAACCAAAATCAACCTCGACTGATGGATTTATAACAAAGGTTTGTGTCTTACCTGTACATCCACCATAATCCACAGCTGCAATATAGTAAGTTCCGGCAGAGAGATATTGGAAAGTTATCACTTCTAAGTCTGTTGTTGCAGATTGCAATAATTCTCCTTCAAACGTGTATAAAAAGAAAGAAGTCTCAGAGTAATCAGATGAATCTTCAGCCGAAACTGTACCATTATTCAGACTACAGGTTGTTGCCGAGACATCGATTATTGTTGCGCAGTTACCCGATGATACTGGTACGTTGACAGTGAACTCTAAGTTGACAGGAACGGTAGAATCATTTACTCTGAAGGGGTATGTTGCTGCGGATAGATTATTAACTTGTGAGAACGTAAGTTTTGGCGAAAGTGGGTCAATGTAGTCGTAGTCATACGCTAAATAATCTATTGCCATAATACCCTCTATACTACCAGCATTACTTGGGTAATACCAAGTAACCGTATACGGTGGTGTTCCACCCGAGAAACCGGCCTCTATGGAACCTGAAGAATTGTTTTGACAATCACCAGTGACAAATAGTATGTAATTAAAATCAGCCACGTAAACAATTTATTGATATGTTTATTCCAACATTCAGTTGGAGTTTTGTCTGTAAGTTTTTTGGTATACAATCCATGTTTGTGACGTTCAGTGTGTTTCCATTCAAAAAGTAATTCAATCCGTACTGATATAAATTGTCCAAGTTATCCGCTAAACTATTTTTCCAAAGGCTGTTAGTCGGTACGTCATTTAATCCCTCCCCCTGATAGAAAGTGGATTTAATTATTTGTTCATTACCTAACTTCAGGTCGACAAACCATGTTGTTGAAAGTGTATTAGTTATACAATCATTAAGTGTTAGTCCTTCCTCAGTCAAATAATTCTGTAAGGCTTGTAGTAATACTCCTTGGAAATTAGATACAGTGGTATTTCCGTTCAACCAAGGAAAAACTTTGAATTCAACAAACTCAGTTGAACAGTCGTAGTTGAACATTGAACCTATAATATAACAGGCTTCAGCAGGTACGGGTATAAATTGACATCCTCTTTGTCTTCTGTAGACGAATTTCTGTTTTTGGAAAATAGAATTCTCGAATCTTGTACCTGAATTCCATATCGTTGTTGCTGGAATCATTTGTTCAACCAATTTTATCCAATATGGACCAAGACCATCAACATAATCTATTAATTTCTGATAAGTGTAGTTGTTGTTTGGTATACCAATTGTATTTTCTTGTTCAAGATACTTCCAAAATATTGATGATAGAGTTGGATACCCGCCAGTGTGACCATCAGTGATGTACATTCTATTTCTAACATTGATTGTATTTTGCCAGAAAGTTTGTGCGAACTCGAAGAAGGTTTTTTTCTTTGGTTGTGGGTTTATAAATGTCCAATCGACACCTCCTGGCGTAGGAAATGGAGTTGTCATTCCTGTCTCAGGTATTGGGTAATCATACAATCTTGATTGATTCCACACATCATATACTAACCCTTGTCCAGGATTTAGAAAAAGATCAACATTTTTTACGTTTAGCACCAATTTCTCTTTGTCGATGTAGTAAAATGCTTCATATCCACCTTCTGTTGATATTCTAAGGTCTTCATCATCTGTCAACCAAGATTTTTTGTTATCAATAGTTTTTCGAAGTTTGAACCCTTCAGTCATGTATGGAAAATCTCTGTATCTTTCCAAATAAATCTGTCCATAAGTAAATGGTTCAAGTTGGGTTTGAAATGTTGGATTCGTACCTGTGAATACATTTGTCTCTACAGGGATCTCAGGACTCCTATGTTGTGGTGTGGACTCATACCAACCAGCACCTACTTGGAAAAAATAGTCTTGTGTAGGAAGGGGCGCGTATGGAAAACCCTCTGTATCCATAGGAAAATCATCAAGTCCCAAATTCACTTGTTCAAAAATTGTTGTTGAGGTGAATGCACTGTAAGTTTCTCCTTGAAACTTGTAAGTCACCGTTGAGGATAATGTTGGCACATTATCTACATATGTACCTCCTGAAATCTTTGCATATTGAACTGCAAATTGATCAAGATTTATTCTTTGGTCGGCAACATATATGTTTTCATTAAATTCTATCAAAGCGTCAGGTGCTCCCACTAATCTTAACAGAAACTCAACGGATCTTCTTGTACCTTTTGATTTGAAAAGATATCCGGAATTTAAAATTAGATTTCTATAAAATTGATAGTTCAATTCTGTTGGTGTAAGAGCTCTTGCGTAACCTGGATAGACGGGCGCGTTGGTTTGTCCAAATACTGAGTCTAAAAAGTTTTCGTTGGTAATTGGTGATATATTAGGTTCCCACCCTAATGTCGCGGCCAAATTTTTTAGTAGTAGTGATGGTATGTCATTTTGGATCGTATAGTTAACCGAGGTCATGTTTGCCATGCCGTCAATAAACTTTTTAACTTCATCAAAACTTCTACCATATATCTGAAGAATTTTTTCAACCTTTCTATCCTTGGTATCGAACTCTTTGAAAGAATCTTGTATCAAGAAACGGGAAATCAGATTTGTTTTATATGAATCTAACTCCTCTGAAACGAAAAATAATTGTCTGAGATATTCATCAAATGAATTTGTTATAATGTCTAAATTCCATGTGCCTTGTAATGGCCAAGTGATTGATGTAAAATTATTATAAAACTGACCGTTTTCATCCTCGCTCGGAACTTGAAAAACCGCTGTATATGGTGGTTGAATATATCTATTTAACAGGAATTTTTCTACCTCATCAAAAGATTCAGCAAACACCTCATCAACTACTAAGTCGTTTGGTCTTATATGGTAATTAGTTGTATAAGTTGTGGCTGTCGTCCCGAATGGTGATCCTGAAACATAAAATACCAAAGTACCTGATGCTAAACTTACTGATGGTTCAAACGATAATACCTTGAAAATATCATAAGGATTATCTGTGTTACCTGAGTTTGCAATTGCAATACAATAATCCAAGTAAGTACTATTCAAATTCCTAAGTGGAGAGGTAACTATCTCTCGAGCAACAATATTTGTTGCTGCAGAAATAGAATAATCAATGGAAAATGGATTTGCTAGTCTATCAACATCAACTGAGAATATAGTCTCATCATTGACACCATCATATACAATATTATAGGCTGTCAATCCAGTAATTGATTGTTCATTCATGAACCTGACGTCCAATGCGGCGGGAAATTTATTAATTATTTTTGTCACCGATACTTGAAGTCTCTTGGATAACGATCCATACATTGAGAAATTCGAAACCTCAGTTAAATCTAAGTTTGGATAAACTCTGAATTCTTTAGCAAATATCAATCTGCTTTCATCCAAACTCTCTATCTCCAAATCTTCTAAGCTAATGGGTGAGGAAAATGCTCCAATGTTAAATTCTCTCGTAACTTTTTCAACAACACTTGTTGTGAACTCGAAGTTACCTTGCGTAAGCCCGCCACCTTCAACAGTTTGTAAACCTACAATGTTGTCAAAGGGAGTTGCAGAACCACTACCTGGCCTTGGTGGATAAAAATATTTTTCTCGTTGTGGCATTAACTAATAATCGTGTTGAAGTTTTTACTGAAATCTATATTATCACCCCTATTTTGTCTAACTTCATATAGAAGATCATTGAACTGGTCTCTGATTTCAAACAAGTTGTATTGTCTGTAGATATTATTGTTAAAGTCATAGATTGTGTAAATTCCATCATCCATAGATTTAGTCTGATTTCCGTAAAGCGCGATTGCTAGCGTTGACACGTCATATTCAACCATTTCAATATCAATTGTTACAGGATTGAAAAAGGTGTTTGTTAAAACGATGTCTTGATCGGGTTGTCCGATATATGGTGTTGCGTTTGGTTTGTTTGTTGGTGATGATGAAGGTGATAGGGTTAGGAACATTAAGTTTGCCGTACTATCAGTGTATCTGTATCTTATTGATTTTTGTTGGGTATTTACCTGATTTGTGACGACTGGCTCACAAAAGAAATTAGATGTAACAACTCTAAAGAAATTAGGTATTTTTGTACCATCACTATTCAGATATTCTATTCTAAATCCAACAAGACCTTGAGGAACAAATTTATTTCTATATTCCTGAGGTATCAAATTAAGGTCTAATACAAGTCCTTTTACGTTTGGTAATGCGCTTAGAACGCCACAATCCACAATTACAGTTCTTATTTGTGCAGGTCTAATCAAAAGTGTGTAAATCCCAAGAGCATTGAATTCTGTCGCTGGAAGGGTTAAGTTGTATAATCCACCCAAGATTTCTACAGGGGACCCTCCGATTTGTTGATTGCTGAAATAAGGACGTAATAGAGTTTTAGCATCGAGTTTTTTCAAAACGAAATTGTTTGTTACGTCTCTTGAGGGAGTATAATTCAAAATTATCTCCATGTCATCTGGTGAACAGTCAGCTGGTCTTATTGTCCCGTATGAAGCTATTGCCATTTCTTTGTTTTATTTTCTATAAATAGTTTATCTGTTTATTTGGTTTCAACGTTGAAAAACTTGTAACCATAATTGATTAAGTCTCCCAAGTTATCTACCTCTCCAAGTCTTTGTATTTGTTCGTAAGCGGAGTTCTTTCCCCTTTCTATGTAGATATTAGTAACAATCTCCGCATCTCCCACAGCCTTCTGTAATGCAGGATTCTTGAAAAAGAATTGTGCTGTTAGTTCATTTTCAGTGAATCCTGAACTTTGGACGAAGAATTTAGTTTCTCCATTGGCAAAGTCGTAGTAATCCACATTGTGTATTGTGTATGCTGTAAATAATGGGGACCTATTATTTATAACTCCGAATATACCTCCGTCTTTAATTACGGGTGCCCCAACGATAAATTTCTGAGGACCATATTGAGCAAGCTCTTGTATTCTCGAATTTGTTACACCCGAGACCGTATATGGTACAGTTGTAAACGTTGAAGATACTTGATCCTGTATGTTGTTTTCAGCATCACCTGAAAAAATGAAATTGTAACTTACAGGTGTAAAGGTCCAACTTCCTGTGTTTGATACAAAAAATGCGGTTCCGTTTGGATTGATAATTGTTGCTATTCTATATGGGGTAACTACTTCCTTTTTAACAATATTTGTACCCCAAGGATTATTTTGAGTCAAAGTAATTGTATAAGCACTCACAACCGTGGGGTATTGATGAGATATTGATGCGGGGGTGAGTTGATTGAAACTATTTGGGGATGATCCATCTCCCCAATCAATTGTATAGGTTGATAACTCAATAAACTTTTTGAACTCGTCTGATGTGTTGTAAACATTATAAATGTATGGGTTAGATGTCGTGGATGAAAAGATGAAATTTGTTACAACATCTTTTTGGTGCACAGCACCATCAAAAGGTGAGTAGTATCCACAATCTACAACATTTTCAGTTATAAGTATGGGTATTGTTAATCCAGTCAAAAGTGAAGATCCACCTGGTCCCGAACTAAGAACCTGTGTCATTGCTGAATAAACTCCCACAGGGCTGCCTGATACGTTGACCGTGAACAGATCTCCACTGATAACTTCGGGTGATATAATGTAATTGTAATCGGGCATTATGGATTTATGTATTCATACCATTTTATGGGTGTTAGGCCCCCAACCCTTTGAGGTTCTATGTTGAACGTATCAAATACTTGATAAGTTCTGTTAGCGTAATCTAAATCTACTCTGTAGTAGAAATACTCACTCTGTGAGAAATTAAATTTGTTACCTAAAATTGATGACTGTGGTCTATTCATCATTCTTACAAATTGACCGGTCTTTCCATCAAAAAACTTGGCAGACATAAAAAATCTTGATATATCTAAGAAAGTTCTTTTCTTCAACCAATAAATAAAGAACCCTTCTTTATCACCAACATAGTTTAATATGTATTTAGGTTTTCTGATTAAAACATCCGTTGTCTGCATCAGAGTATTCATTCTTTCACCTTGTTGTGTGGGTATAATAATTGTGATGTAGTTAGTTTGTTGAGTATCAATCGGACTATCATAAAGGTCTAACTTGAAAAATGAGTTTTTAAATGAGTTAGCATAGTAATATATTTCTTGTGTTGTAAAACCCTCGGCTCTGTAATCAATCTTCCAATTGTTTACGTTGGACAAACCAGCACCCTCGTAGAAATAGAATTCATAGTTTATTTCTGTGGATGTTTGATAATCAGCGTGAGCAAATCTGTTGACTTCAAAATCCTTGTCAGATCTGAGTAATTCTTCGATAACATTATCTTGGAAGGCAACAATATCTGCCTCAGTATCAAGATACTCCCAATCCAAATTTACGGGAATGTTGATACTATTGTTGGTAATACCCGATAACAATATTTGTTTACTCACACTCATCCACTATAGGTTTGACTACTTTATCTCCTGTGTTTATGCTAAACCCACTCAACGGTCCGAATTTGGGACCTTCGCTTATGACTCCTCCAAGATCATACCCTCCGTCCGGTATTAGTCTAAATTGAGATGCGTTGAATGGATAATGTGAAAAATTTAAAAAAGGATAATTAACTCCTCTGTCCGCCTCATCGATAAAACCATACTCATAAATGTCTCTCCACATAAACTGTTCATATGCGTTTGAATAAAAAGCCCAAAAAGGTATTTGATCAACGTTGTAGAGTTCCCCTGTTTCAATATAATTTGAAAATACTCTAATCACCATACCAATATGTGGTTGGTAATAATATCCGCTTGGATTTGTATTTGTGATTGGTTCACTTTTGAATACATCTTGGTTGTATTTAATCTTATGATAATATGGTGATATTATTCTCTCTGACTGAGTTACATCATTCCATTCACACCAATCTCCACAGATTGTGTCTCCCGATTTCAGATCCTTATTATAATAAAATTCCTCAGTTGATCCATTAGTTTTTGTATAAGAAGAATATCCGATGTTGGAATTTGACTTGAGGTTGTTACTGTCCCAATATAAATTGTTTCTTTCTGTTATGTTGAATTCCCAACCTTCTTTTAGTCCTGTTTCTTGTGTTGGCTTATTGAAATATCCAGTAAAACCTTTATTGATAATTGTGAGAAATATCTCATTTAGGGGTCTTTTCTGATTGTCCAAAATATTATCAATATTCAGGTCGTAGTTTGCAGTGAATGTGTATACGGTGGATGCGTTCTTTTGGGAAATTCTTGATATATTGTTTGGGGTTAACGAGGAAAATTCAAACTTCTTGTTTGCGGTAAATGGTACTTCCTCAAATCCAGTTTTTGTTACAACAATATCATTAACGTTTGTGATAATCTTGTGCATTTTTACATAATACGTGGACTTTGATTCACCTGAATTTGTTATATCAACAATCTTTTTGAAAGTTCCCTTTGCATTGTTTGCAAATGTCGTACCAGTATATCCAACATTTGTTAGATTGAATATGTAAGTTTCTGACCCAAATGTACCATCACCGAGTGTGTTAACTTGGAATAGATTATTTCCGTCATACTTTAAAGACAATTCTACATAATCTCCTATCTGTAAGTTGTGTTCACTAATACAAATAAATGAAATGTAATTTGTACCATCAAACTTCATATTTTTAACAACAAAAGGAATACCATCCCCTGATAGCCATTCAATTTCGTTAATTCCATCCGTCCAAAACATCTGTTTTGTATAATTGTTCTCTTGTGGTAAACTTAAGTAATAAGTCCAATTATAAGTGTAAGCACTTTTAGCAACATAACTGATATGTTGATCCTGTATGTTAGGTCTAAAAAATTCAAACTCATAATATTGAGGAAACCCTCTCCAAATACCATTCACTAAAGATTTCTGAGCATCAACATAGTATAGGTTGTATAGAAATGGAATGTATTCAGTTGTGCCAGTGTAGGAGTTTTCGTAAATCGGGCTGACCTTAAAAGTAGGTCTGAAAGTTGTTGAGGCTTGTCTTTCGTCATTGAACAAAACGGCGAGGTTAACAGAGGCAATCCGATCATATTCTGTTAGTTCGTTTTCTTTCGATTTAATTGAAACTTTGAGACTTTGATCTACAGTTGGTGCAGATTTGAATCTCAACCTACTTGGTACTATGGTTGTTGTTCCGTTCATTCTGTTGTAACGTATTTTTTAATAAATCTATTCATGGATGACTTTCCAACACCTAATCCGAAGTAGAAGTGATAAGGAAGACCAACAGTGAAATAAGTATTTAAATTTACAGGATCATAGCTCGGTGAATCGGATGTATTCTTATCACCCTCAAATTGATATGCTTCATTCAATGTGTTAGGCTGAAACAGGATATTACTTCTATTATAGATGTATCCTCTCATAAAGTCCGCCTTAGGGTTTTCACCCATAAAATAATTTGAGTTAATATCTGTACGATTAAATCTTTGGTAATAACTTTTTTGAATGGTATTTGTTTTCCATTCATTTTTCTCTGTTCCAAATATTGCATTACTATCTTTGGTGGTCCAACTGTAGTATGGTATCAGTTGGGAATTACTACCCAAATAATCGTAAACAGCATTGTTATAATTAACGTTATCATTTCTTATCAACCTTCTCGGAGATATTAAATCTCTAGTCTGTGTTTCTGAAGAAAAAAATATACCCATCACAGGTTCCTTAGATCTATCTTGACCAATATAGAATGGATTATTTACATTAGAACCCGACTGAGCGGTGTAAGCCTCAAAATTGAATTCTTGCACCCCTATCTCTGAATTAATTGAAATCATTTGTGCATAGTCACCGTCAATTTTAGATTTTGTTCTTGAGAAAAACGAATTCACGGATCCATCTCCTAGTCCAATAATATTTGCAAGCCAACTTGAATTGACTTGTCTCGATAATATGAATAATGTCAATATATCTTGAGGATTGTTGAATGAAGTTGTCGGTACCTTGTTCATGTTATACCCAAAGAAATCAGCGTTCAATGTAACTTCTTGAGTGAAGGCGTCTCTCGGTCCCATATCCATAATTGTGGTTGGAAAAAGTATTTCTTTGTCGTTTCTTCCACGTGATCCAGTCCTTTGTTTACCTACGAATGTTGTTCCATTGAACGGTGATGATCTGTAGTAGAAATTGTTTGTTTGATTATGTAATAGAACCACGTCATTACAATATTCATTATATGGTCCATTAGGATCTACAGGATCTTTAGGTGATTTGAAAAATCTCAAATTCCTAAATGGGAAATGGTATAACACTCCATTAACCCAGTTATTTAAAAAAGTATGTCCAAAAACACCTCTACATGCCGCAAAATTAACTCTAGTTCTAGCTTTGAACTCGGCAAGTTGTTTGAAGTCGTTTGGAAGTGAAAGTATAACTTTACTAACGAAGACATAACACCCACCTTTTATAACTGTTTTTTTATAGCATTTATCTGTTTTGGGGTAAATCCCAAAAGTTTCAGAATCCCCTGAATAACATTTGAGTGGTACTAACCCTTGACATGAAAAAGTTGATGCAAATTGGTCTTCATACTGACTTAGTTCTTCGGCCGCATCATTAATTAAGAATGAAGACCCTTCCGCATCATATGATTCTACTAAACCTTCGTCTGTTATAAAATAAAATGCAAAGTTTGTGTTTTGGTGTAAAAGGTAGGTATTGTTAAGATAACCAGATCTCGATGTCGATGTTGGTAGTCGATCAGTTCTCATCACAATTTTTTGTGTTCTTGCCTGAACATCCAATGTTGTTGCCGTTGAATATGCAGGTGAGAAATAAACAAATCTATCGTATCTAATTGAAGCTAAACCCTCTTCCAAACTACCTCCAACAGATGAAAAGAAATACGATCCACCCTCAACATACTCATCATTCCAGTAACCATTCATCTTTTTACCTTGCGACCACGGTTGGTTACTATAATAAGACCCGAAGATTCGATACCAAGGATCCCATGCGAATGCATCAGAAAGATAATTTGGCTGTCTGATTACAATTGGATAGCTCGACATTCCAAAAATGTTGACCGAAGTGTTCGATTTCACATATCCACCACCACTACCTGTGTTTATGTTAATGTGGGTTGGTGTCAAAATTGAATATGTATTTTGGGGTGATACTTGAAAACCGTTGTAACCAACTTTGGTTGAATCCAAAGAAGAATAGTTTGTGTGCATATTTGTCGTATAACCCGAGTAATTATTACCAGTATCAAATATGTAAGAATCAAAAAATATAGGATTGTCTTCATTGGATTGATATTGATCATGTCTTGGTAAGACCAATCCAGGTTGAATAGGTATATTCAACTTGTATTTTGATGTTACTAAAACAGATCCGTAGTTCTGACCGCATATTCTTGATATATCAACAGTTGTCGTCTGTCTTGTACTATTTGGATCAACTCCTCTCTGTAGTATTACAACTACTATTTCTTTATTATCAGGGATTGCAAAGAAAGGTCTTGTCGCTGTGTTAGGTAACCAAGTTTTAGCACCTGAACCTAAGCCCAAGAAACCGGTTCTGCGGTGATGCTCTTCCCATAGATACATGGTACCACCAATATACCTCTCATTCAAACTTTTTTGACCTGAGAATGTGGGAGGATTCAATGAGGCGAAATTTTGATAAGTCATTGCTGTGATCACTTGGAAATACTCACAATCCGACTTAGCCTTGGTATACATCAAATATTTAGGATTGGAACAGGTCGCTGTGGTAATATTAACACCTTCGTATGGGAATAGATCATTAACACAAATAGAACCTGTAGTTGGGGTATCACCAGAATGGTATACCCCATCACAATCAGTGTAAAACCATTTTTCACCGTCTTCAACTGTGATGATAGATCCTACCCAACAGTTCTGTATAGTATCCGCACTTTGATTCACGATGTATTGTTGACTCAGTGACTGATCTGGAAAATCAGGGTTTGCATAATTTACAGTCACCGCTCTCAAATTTTTGGCATAACCTGTAGAGGAACTAAATCCAGAGAAATTAGTTTCTGCTTGACTAGTGTTCGGATCCAAAGAATTAAAAGGGTTTTGGAATGTCATCATTCTTCCTGTGATAAACTGTTCGGCAGATGCCGCATCACAAAGAATTGTTATTGTATTATCATAATGAAATAAACCTGAGTTTGCGGTTATGTCAGAGGCAACGTATGTTCTAACTTGATTCCATCCCCCTGTCGAATTGAAATAGTTAGCCTTCATATTGAAGAGATTCAATCTCTCTGACAAAGTAAGGTCCATAGAACATACTGGTCTGTTTGTTTGGTCTCCTACAGGCATCCATATTGTCGCGGGTGTTCTTTGTCCAACTATTCCCTGATTATTACCTGCAACGATTCTTTGAATATTTTGTTGCTGATAAGCCATGGCATTTTCTACTGTTTCGATTCTACATGCAATTCCTTGATCTTCTAAATTCAAATAGTTGGCTGAATAATATTTGAACCAAGGATCATCTTGACAATATTGTTCGTCAAATATATTTCCATAACTGACGGGATTTGGCGAATCAATCAGGAGCGTAAGTGACGTTGTCTTTAATGACTCTTGTATAAAGGCTGCAGCGCTTGCATTTTCCTCGGGTGATTCTTCTTTACAACTACATAACTCACAGTCAGGATAAATTATTGTAGGTAAAGAAATATTCTTGAATGGATTTCCAAGCGAATTGAATATATCTTTAAATGATGGCGGTTTTGGACAATTTATATTCACGAATGGGATAGCATCAATAATTTTACAGAGGACGAAAATGAATGTAGCAATTACTCCATATACAAATGTTATAAGAATTTTAAGTATAGGCCACAGGAATGCAACAATATGAACATTGACCAACAATGGGAATAAAAGAAGTAGGATAAATGAAAAAAAGAAGTTAAAAATAATGAATATAAGATCGAAATTCTTAACACCGTCGTTAGTTGGAAACCTATTGTTAGTTGAATCACACGCAGAATCTAAAATTTCTTTGATACCAATAAACCTTCCTCTGTTTGCACCATTGTGGTAACCATCTATAAATTGAGATATAGTATAAACTTTATTGTATCCAAATTGATAAAAAGTATCTTCGCAATTTATTGCTGATTGAGGACTTGAATAATCATTCCAATCTAATGAAAACGCATATGATTTTTGAAATTGGTTCCATTGTGTGTTGGCACTATAGTTTGGTGTGTATATTGGACTTTTAGGATCCGAGAAATCTGCGGGATCTATATTTGGAGATGTCCAACCATATTCTCTAACATTCGGGACTAGATAATATGCCCTCTTTACTTGTTTTCCTAAATCAGGGTCTTGTTCCCATTTTACTTTAAATCTATATTTTCCTTTGGTTGGTATACCTACATTTGGGTCTAAAGAGATTGTTTTTTCTCCAAATTCATTGGTCACAATATAGTCCAAATTCATTGGTAAATCGACTAAAAAAGTTCCATCTCCGTCTATCACTTTCGCACCTCCGTCAAACTCGTAAACTTCTAAACCTGGCCTACCATTGGAATCTTGTCCGACCGTCTGTCTGATACATAAGATCTCTCCTGGCCCTGATATTAAGTCACATAAATTACCCGCTTCAGTTGAAGGTCTACAGTTTTTTCTCAGTACTCTTCTGTCACTTGCAGAAATAACAGACCCCATGAATACGGCAGTTGGTTGGATATCGATGTTGGCCTGTTCTCTCAAATCAAAATCAACTCTGTTGATTGCAATTTGGCAAACCTCGGGTTGTCCCCAAAGTGGAGAAACATCTATATTGGCTTGTAATGAAATAATCTGTGGTAATGATGCGAGGTTTGGCGATGACGCAAATTTATTTCCATTAAGTTGAGTTTCATTTGCAACTCCCATTCTTATGAGATCTTGTGGTGTCAAACTAAACTCACCTATATCGGAAAGATCACAATCCATGAACACAGTTTGATTACCCAACGGAACGCCCATAATCATGTAATCCCCACTCTCGTTGGTTCTCACTGTGTATTTGTAATACTTGTCATAGACTTGTATTACTGTCGGATTTGTTAAAACATCATTTCTTGACGGGAAAGTACCAGTTGGAACGTGTGTCGAATAAGATTTTTCGTATGGTAAAAGATTGAATCTAAATCCATCTTCGTTTTTATCCCCTGTCGATTTATAAGGATATAGAGAAGTTATAATATCGTTGTTTCTATCTTCTTCTTGTATTGGTACAAAAACAGCAACTTTTACGTTTGGTATGCCGTATCCACCGTTTGCAACTACACGACCAACAACAACACCATAGTCCGCACAGTTTCTTGTGTAGATGTCCTCACTTTGTATCTTCATAGAGAGGATTTCTAAGAAATCGTACTCTTGATCTATGTTTACATTTAGGGTTTGGTCTTGTCCAATTTGAGTTTTAATTCTATACGAATTGGTCATTAATTGACTTTTTTCATAAATAGTTTAACACCCATTTTCTAAGGAAAGGGCGTACAATCTAATAATAGTTGACTCGGGGTGATAATAAACTTAAGAGAACTGAACGTTTTGGAAGTTCTTGACTTTGACCCTGATATCTTTGTTTGGATATCTTATCTGATAAACTTGGTTCGGTTGAGCAAAGATGGTGTCATCAACAGGTCTAATTTGTTTTGTTACATCATTTGAATATGCCATCGATGTTTGGAACCCTGAATATTGTCCACCTACTTCGTTAAACACGTCTATTGCGGTCACGGTAATTACTCCGTTCTCGTCTTGTATAAGACTATTGAGCTGAGATATGTAAATGTTCTGACCCAAATTTCTAATTTGAGGATCCAAGAAAGTTGACACTTTGTTGATGATATTTGTGATGACTTGTCCTTGGTTTTGTGTTGAATCAAGTACTACAGATATATCCAAACTCAAATCAATAACCTCAGCAGTCTCGATTGCTATGTAGTCATTCATCATACGATAATTTGACAAGTAATTAGCCAAATTTTGTTTCAGAGTGTTCGAGACAATGGATGTCAACTTACCTGTGGTGTCATAAGAAAGTATTTGAACATTAATCTTATTGTTATTCTCAGTGATCGCAACTTTAGCAGGGGCTCCGAACTGAGAGGGCATTTTTCTTATTAAAGCTTCGTAATCGTTAACGCTGACTGCTCTATTTTGTGAAGAAAAGTTGAAAGCAACATAATTTCTTGTTTCTTCGACTGTGGGTTGTCCAGCACCACCAATCGCGGCAGTTACGTTATTACATCTTAGTGAACTTGTAACTTGTTGATTTATGTTATCGGAAGGACCATTAACAAAAAAACTTATTGTTCCGATTTGATTAATAACATTTGTTCCCAAGTTTGTTGATAAACCACCACCTGTCCTGTATTGAACAAATAGAGTAGTGTTAGCTCTCAAAGCGGAACCCAATGACATATTGTTTTGGTAAAGTTGTAAATTCAATGGTACTCCCAAAGTTGTAAATTGATTCAATGCATCTTGTGAAGTATTAGTTCCACCACCGAATGTCATTTTCAAGAAACCCTCGGGTGTATATTCAGTTATAAATCGATTTTGGGTTTGAATATATTTTCCAACTTTGATACCTGGTTGATCCGAAACTTTTGTTGGATCTTCTATGAATATTCTGTCCTCAGCTAATGCGTCCACCTCAAAGCTTTTATTTTCAAAACCTAAAAATTCGTTGACCGTTGGAACTGTTGTGTAACTTGTACCATCTTTTAGAAGAACACTTGTCACTCCAAGCACGTTTTTTTCGGGTAAAAATATTTCCAAGAATGGTCTTACATCTGCAGGACCAATAACTCTTTTGAATACTTTGGTAATTCCATTGACGACAACTTCTCTCTTTGTAATTGTGTAGTTTATAATTCTATTACTCGAGTCGAAGTTTGGAATTTTCAATCTGTTCGGAAATCCTTGAGAGTTGTATGGTGAAGCAAAGTCAATGTCTTCAACATTTTCAAATACTTGTCCAGCACCTACAACTTGAGATCCTCTTCTTAATTGGCCTAAGTATCTTTCATCCTCCTTGTCACCAAATGCCGGTACTGTGATTGAAAAATCAACAAGAGCAACAGAGGGTCTTTGTCCCGGTATTTTTAGTCCATAAGTTCTGGCAATATTATAAATTGAAGACCTCTGTTGTGCGTATTGTAATACGGTCTCTTGTATACTTCTATCTATGTGATAGTGTAAGTTGTCGGCTACCGCGGCGTTCAAATCCAAGAATACAGAAAACACAGAGGCATCATTAAAGTTCTGTATAAGTTCAGGATAATACGTTCTTACATATTGTATTAGTTCTTCTCTTATACCTTCAAAGTCCCTTGTTGTATATGGTATTCTACGATTAGCCATTTATTTTAAATATTGATTATTACGAAATCACTGGTCGCGAATGTCGAGTCTTGCACTGAGAAATCTATTTTCACTTTAGCAGTGTATTCAGCTGTACCCTTTCCTGGATATCTATAAATTTGGGATGTTTGTGTGTCGGTACCTACTTGAAATTCTGATTCTTCTTTGGGGTCCAACGGTTCAATAGTTATTTTATTTAGAATTAAATTTGGAATATATTTTTCAACGTTTGCTCTTATGTCTGATTCAATTGCGTCGAAGGTCAAACCGTCCATAGGTTCGAAGATATATTCATACAATCTTGTCCCAAAGTCTGGTAAATAATATCTCGCACCTTTCCTTGTGAGTAAAAGATTAATAAGGTCAGCTCGGATTTCTTGGTTAACCGTATTTGTCAGAGCCAAGTAATCACCTCGCAAAGAATCACGAAAAGGAAAATTTATACCATATGTAGTACCGTCTCCCATATAGTCATAAATATACTTGGATTATTTTTCAATTAAAGTAATAGACCCTCTTTCGTATTTAGGTTCATATGGACAATGTCTACATACTGATCCACAACAAACCCCCCTTTTTATGTGCCAATATTCAGTATAAACCTTTCTTGTACCTTCCATATAAAAATCAGAGGGGAGAAGTTTGTTCTTCTCCCCGTCATGATTTTTCTTTATTTCGTCTGTCATTATGCCATTACAATTTCACAGGCACCTCCCGCACAAGCTACTTCGCCTGAGAGATCAGTATTATCGTCAACTTCAATAATTTTTGAAAGATCAATGTCTTTGAGTGGTTTTAATAACTCTTCGTATTTTTCTTTTGTACAATCTTCAAATGGAGCTTGGATATATGTTCCACCGTCGTATGGTAAAACTGAAAGTCCATTGTAGTGATCTCGGTTTTCCCACATCCACTCCCCAACAGCCGGCCACTCGTGTTCTCTGATTGAGATTGTTGCCGATACATTGTGTGTGTTACTTCCTGTTCTGTGACCTCCTTTTACCCACTCAAGGTGTACCTTTTTTACTCTTTCCAATAATTGAATTGGTGATTCGTTTCTGATTATTGCTCCATCGGGGGATTTTTGTGGTATGCCAATGACCGCTGTGTCGTGTGGTCTGAAATATTCGTCCTCGATAAGTTCAGGATGATTATTCTTTAGGTAAGAATATATTGCTTCGTTTTTGCCTACTCTCACTCTACGGATGTAGTGATCATTGTGCCAAGCGTGAATACCTGAAGATGTACCAAGTGTAAGTGATGTTGTACCCGCGGGTTTTACAGTTGTACATCTAGCCGCTTTGTTGATACCTATTAGGTCTGCAACTCTTTCGTTTTCTTCTTTGACAACTTTAGCCGCAGATTTCATGTTAAGTCCAATAACCGCGCCTGATCCAATACCTGTCATAGAGATTCCAACAAGAGCGTCTTTTTCTGTTGTTCTTTTCCATATTGGTCTAAGATAATGAAAATTAGTATATCCTGCCTGTAATGTACCAATAAATGATGCTGCTTTAACTCTTGATTCGTAGTCCTCTTGTGATACGACATTTGATACGTTCACCTCTGTAAGATTACAAAATTGGAATGGGCGAAGTGCAATTTCACAACAAGGATTTGTTCCCCAATCTTTATCATTACTCAAGTAAATACCGGGTTCACCAGCTCCGCTTACTTCGATTCTCTTCCATAAATCCATGAAATATTCTTTATCAATCTTATGTCTCATAAGAGTTACAGAGTTGTTAGCTCTTCCTCTTTGTGGATTTGTTTCCCACCATGATCCACTCTTAGATCCAATCATCTCATCGTCCGATGCAGAGAATAAAGAGATAAGTGCCGCTCTTCTGATACCACCAGCAAGAACTGCGTCAGCTATGTGACATACCATATCGTGAACTTCGATCGGTCTTAGTTTTTCTCCATCTTCTTTTGAATCTAAGATACCTTCAAGTTTGATAAGACACTCTTTCAATGGTTGAGGACCAGGAGCTTTACCTCCTGATGTGACAAGACGGGCACCTTTCGGTCTTATGTCAGAAAAATCAAATTCAATCTTTGAACCACCGAAGAAATAAGACTTGACTAAAACCTTAACGGCATCTGCCCAACCTTCAATAGAATCAGCTACCAACCATCTTCTTCCTCTATCTTTGTTTGGTTTTCTAATTTCTGGTATTTGTTCTACGTGATGTTTTTGAACTGAGTAACCAACACCTGTTCCACCTAATAAAAGGAACATGATTTCTGAGAATACTCTCCAATCATCAACTGGAACAAATGCACAGTTGTAAATTCTGTTGGGTGATATCTCAATTGGTTTCCCTGCAAATTGCATTGATCTCATAGATGGGAGAACTTGTTTCTTGTAAACGTACATGTAGTTCTCACGAATTTCTTTTTCTAATTTGGGATACATCTTAATATGCATCTGCATGTTTCTTGTTACGAGCTCTTGCCAAGTCTCTCTTCTCTTCAACTCAGGGATATACTTAGCGTATTTCATGTACACTGTGATGTCTGAGAGAATTCGGTTTGAAATGTCCATTTTTTTGTGAATTTTTATAAATACTAATTTATGAAAAAATCGAGGATTTTAAATGATAAATATAGGTCCATCATCTAATCTACCCGATTTTGAATAAAAAAATCTCCGTTTTTTTTAGTTTTTTTTTCAAACGAAGAGATATTTAATTTATTTTTTTTTGTTCTTCTCTTTGCTTTCTTTTATCGAGAAGTTCTTTGACTCGATCCGATTTTTTTTGTTCTTGTTGTTCTTCAAATCCTAAAAAGGTTACAGAAGTATCGGTGTCAATTTCCAAAAGTTCGTTGTTAAACTTACAGTTTTCAAAAACGACACCATCTTTACCAATACGAGACTTAGTAATCGCAATCGTAGCTAAATTTAACTCTTTCTGTTGAAGAGTTTTAGCTACAGAAATGATTACGTGTCCGACTTGAGCTTTTTTAATTGATCCACCCATTTGATCGGTTGTTACAACTTCAGATGAAATTGAACTTCTATTACCTTGTGTTGCAGTCCAACCGACTAATCCAAGTTCGTGACACATGGCTTCAAAATGTCTCATGACTGATCCTTCGCTTTTCCACTCATCACCCAAAACTTTTTCGGGCATTACACAATCTATGTAATCCAATACAACCAAATCTACTTTATTACCATCAGCTATCATTTTACGGATTTGATTTTTTATTTGTAACATTGTAAGTGAATCAGATGGAAGTTTTTTTAGAATCAATTTGTTTTTCATTGAGTTTTGAATTTCATCTATCTTCTCAAATACTTTTTCTTTGTGTAACACAAGTTTATCAGGCTCTATACCTGTCCATATTGTAAAATGTTTTCTTTGTATAATTTTTGGATTGTCCTCAAAGAATACTTGAACAACATTGAAACCCATGTTAAATGCTGTGTTAGCTATTTTTGTCAGGATAGTTGTTTTACCGACACCGGTAGGCGCAAGTATCACACCAATCTCACCTTTTGCTAGTCCACCCTTAAGAAGATTGTCAATACCTCTAATTCCCATCGGTACTGGTGATCTGAAATCCTCATCTAAAACCACATCTAAATTAGCAAAAACATCTCCAGTACCCAATTCACGTTCTCCAACTTGGATAGCATCTCTAACTAGTTCTTCAACTTTGTCATAGGATTCGAAATCACCTTCATCGATTATTTTCTGAGCTTGTTTCATTGCTTTCTGTAACTCCTGTTGTTTACAGAACTTCAAAGCTTTTTCTTGTACAAAAATGCTACCGTCAAAAGGGGCGTCTTTTACTTGTTTGATTGTATCCAAAATTATTTTCAGGACCATCTCAGTCGAGATTTCAGATTTAGCAATCTGTTCCAAGGTTTCGAAGGTTGGGGTGGATTGGTATTTCGTGTAATACTCCTTTACCATCGCAACAATCATTTTAAAGTATTTGTTGTCGAAATAAGAAGTTTCCAAGACATTTACTATCGTCTGTGAAAACTCCTTGTCTTCTATAATCTGATTGATTAATTGAACCTGAAATGTATTACCTAAATAATCGAAATTTTTTTGCATATATGTATGTCCCCACTACCCTTGAATTTATAAATACCTCCTATACTAACTCAATTCCACAGTATTCGTGATTTAATTCTGTTTTTGAAAAAATGTCAGTCAGTGATGAAAGGATCTCTTTCAAATATGGTCTTACATCCACTGTATAACGAACTTTTGGAGGATAATTTTTTCCATCAAAAATTCTATGACAAATTGTCTCATCTCCAACTTTTACATAAAGATGAAAAACTTCGGGTCCTTCTGTAAAAGAGGTCTCCATGATTTTTTGGTCATGAATGATTGCCTCCTTATTGTCTAACATATAGACAACAGTCTTCATCTTCAGGTATTGGTGAAGAGTTTCTTTAACTCCATACATGTACTCGTACAAGTCGGTTGATAGTCTTGCCTTTGGATTGTAACCTCTAACGTTAAAAAATCTTTGGACGACAATGTTGTCATTAAGTGTAAGAAGGAATTCCATCTTAACTTGATCTTGCTCTTTCATGTTTTATTAGTTTTTGTTTTTTCGTTTTTCTTTTCGTATCAACTTCATAAATGGTTTGAGGAAATTGACCCACGCTTCATCGTTTTTTGGTAGGTATTTGAATAATCCATCTGCCATCATATATTTCATCAAGTTTTTATATCCCCTATCTGTGGGATCGAGTTCTTCAGTATGAATGGACTCAACAAGTTGTTTTCCTTCATCTGTAATTAGTGGATTTTTTAAATCCACAATCAGTTTGTTTATTCGGTAGTATTCTTCTCCAAGTATACCCTTTTTTGTTCTTCCAGTCAAAATATTATTGATAACTTTTATAGGTTTTTGTTGTGGGATATTTCGTACATTATCAATAATTTCTTCGACTGTGCATGATTTTTCCAACATTTGTGGAAATAATTTCACCAATGTTTTTTCACCTAAACCTTCAATACCATCAATATTATCTGACTTATCCCCCATCAGTATTTTACACACTATGACATTCTCGTGAGGTACATCAATATCTTTGAATTTTATTTTTTCTCCGAACTTGTGTATCTGTTTTGACACAGGTGAGTAAATTGATACTCTTGGACTTATTAATTGTGTCAAGTCTTTGTCCGCTGAGAATATTGTAATTGTTTCTTTTGTAGCGACGGAACAATAGTGTGCTATCAGGTCATCCGCTTCGTTATCTTTTATCTCCACTTGTCGAACAAAAACTTCCTCCAAATACTGTTTTACTCTACCCTTCTGTGTAAGATAGGACTCGTATTTGTATTCGTTCATGCTAACTCTACGATTGGCCTTATATTCAGGATATATTTTTTTTCTAGTGGATGAATTTGAATCACCATCCCAAAATACAACAACTTTATCGTATTCTATCTCCTCTAAAAATCTACGTAATGTATTAATGAAGTGATATACTCCTCCGATGTGATTACCGTCGTAAAATAGTTCTTTGACCCCGTGAAATCCAATTTTGAATAGGTTATCCCCATCCACCAATAATGTCTTAGTCACATAATCTATTTTACAGGTTGTCAATCTTCTTTTTCTTCTTTCAAATCAAAGTCGCCTTCAGCTCCGATGATGTCTTTCCAATAGTCTGCATATTCTTTTTTGTAAGCTTCTATAGAAGATTTTTCTTCGGTGGTATCTTTACCCGCCAAAAAACCGTGAGGTGTAACGATAATTCTCCCATCGTCGTACCCTAAACCATTGATATGATTTTTCATAACAGATACTTTACTCCTGACAGCGAATTTGACTGTTCTCTTGTCTTTGGTCGCAGTAATCTTTGTTGTACCAGCACCTTTCTGATTACCGAAAAGAAATACTAAAGAGGAGTTTAACCAAACTGATTCCCCTCCCTTAGCTTTTATCTTTGGTTGTCCAAATGGATTGTCAGGTAATTCAACCCATGGTTGATTGATAATGATAAGAGTGTTCTCATACTCTGTATCAGACTTCCTTGAGCCCGAGATTCTTTGATTGATTCCCATACCAATTTTATCTGACAAAACTGATGCGTTGTGTTGTTTTCCACCTTTACCCTCGTAAGTCATTTTACAAGGAACAGATCCGACTGAGTCCCAAATAAAACATAAACTGTAGTTCAATTCACCCTTCTCTTGAGCATCTAAGAGCTGATTGATGTAATCAGTGATTTGTTCAATATAGCTAAAATTGTTATTAAATAAGAAAAAACCATCCCAATCCATTTCTCCGGTCTCGGGATCGACTACTTCTTCGCATTGAAGACCCATCAGTTTAGCATGTTCAAAACTCCATTTCTGTTCTGTGATTATGAATACAGGAAGCATTTCTTTTTTCTGAGCGTCAACTGCCGCTTTTATTGCTCCAGTAGTTTTTCCAGTATCAGAGTGACCTAAGAACATGTTTATATGACCAATTGCAGGACCGGGAAGTCCTACTGCATCCAAAAAATTTGATCCAAGATCCAAAAATCTTTGTGGTTTGTACTTTGCCGAGGTTGAGAATTTTTTCTTTACGGAATTAAAATCAGTTTTCTTGATTGCCATAAGTATACTTAAAAAATTGTTGTAATGTATTTAACTTATCTGAAGCAGTGGCAAGTTTATCAACTAACTTGTCCATCTCTTCAATTAGTTGTGGATGTTCTCCGATACCCACAGAGTTTTCCATATAAACCATCAAAGCAGCTTCAGCTTCCAAGATTTCACTCTCATATTTCCTTACGAGAGATTCGTACATTTTTTTTTTGATATTCATATTTTAGTATTGAAAATATGTTCCCGACACAAATGTCGGGAACATAATAAGAATTAGAATGGTAAATCACCATCAACCTCAGAATCTATTTGAAGGTCTGCGTTAGTCGAAGATTTTCCTCCACCCATAGATGTCGTGGATACCTCATCGTTACCATAAACATATCCACCCTTTTCATTATCCCAACGTGGAACTTCACCTCTTGCGATTGCTTCGAGATATTCAACTGGTTTTTTAGAATAAACATCTAACCATGTCAATTCATCGTTGACCCATTGTTTCATCACATCTTTATCTGGATGAACAGAACACGGATCATCATACATTATAGTTGATACTGTTGTGTATTCCTTACCTTTAGGTGTTTTTGATTTTGTCAGTTCGATGATAAGATCACGACCTTTATCTTGGTCAGTAATATCACCTTTATTTCTCCAAATCGGGATGATTTTGTCGAGAATACCCTCATTCTTGTAGTTGTGTTTGAAACGCCAAAACTTTGGTCCCTCATCCTCTTTGTCACGGTCTATAACTTTTACGATGTAGAACTTACGTGACTTATATTGTTTTGCGAGTTCTTTGTCTGACTCCTTACCTGTTGAGATCAGCTCTTCGTAGACTTCATTCAATGGAGAACGTTCGTTATCGTTTTTTCCTGGATCGTAGAACTTTTGCCATTTACCACCAACTTGGATTTCGTGATACCAAGCTTCTTTGAATGGTGATGATCCATCAGGTGTGGGAAGAATTCTAATTTTTCTTGATCCTGAACTTTCTTTGTCTTCAAGAATAAGAGCGAAGTATTTCTTCATTCTTTCCTCTTGTGACATTTTTGATTGGGCCCCGCCCGATGACTGTTTGTTTTTTTCGTACTGTGCCAATACGGCATCTAATGCACTCATGATTACTCTGTTTTAAATTGTTTATTAATGTATGTAAAATATAGTTGAACTTGGGGTATCTGTCAAATAAAAAAGGGATTAGTTTCCTAATCCCCTCTTGTGTGTATATTACTTTTAATAACCAAAATCTTTTACATTGTCTGGTTTTGGTTGGAATGTATCCTTGATTTCTGAAGGGTTGATGTCTGTTACATCATCTGGTGTAAGTACATAGTCCCTCTTACCTGTCTTTTCCATTTCCTCTTCTTTTTCGTCGAAAAATTGTGAAAGTTTTTGATTAAAAGGATAGGAATCGTAACTTCTTAGTTCAAGTCTTTCTTCAGGAGTTTTTGTTCTATATTTTTCAATTTTGTTTTCGATTGAATTCAATCTTGCCATAATACTATCCATCTCAGAAAGTTTCTGTTCAAGTGAATTCAATTGATTAAATAGGTTTTCAAAATAGTCGTCCTGCTTTGTTTCTATTTTTTTTTGTGAATCTACAAGTTCTGTTACATCCAATTCTTCAGTACCCTCTTCTTCACCCTCTTGACTTTTACCTTTCATGTCAATTTTCTCGACATCAGGATCATTTTCTACGTCTATCTTTTCAGGGGTAGCCGCGGATTCAGGTGCTGCTGCAGCGGGATCTGCAGGAGCTTGTCCCGCAATAGGATCTTCAGGGGCAGCTACAGCCGCAGCTTCTTGTTCTGTTATGTAACGATTTACTTTATTGTATTTTTCAATCTCAGCTAAAATTTTCTTATCCAAGCTCATTTCTTATCCGTTTAATAATTGTTTAACACCGTGTGGTGTCTCAACTCTAACTTTTTTATTTATCGTTATGGTATTATCAACCCTTTCAATAAGTCCATCTTTTATACGAACTGTATAACAGTCACCAGTATCTAAATCACAAACTTGTTTTGTACCGTCACCATTATCCATTTCTGAATATCTTGTAGACTTACCCAAGTAGTTGTCTAAGGCTTCTTTGATGTTCATACTTTTTTTATTTATAAATATACTGCAAATACAATTATGTACATTTCTTACCGTAAAGAATTATTTCCCTACCGTTGGTTCCATTAGGGTAACACACACCACATGGGTCCTCAAGTATTTCCTGATAGTCTTGTTCGTCAATCAATTGATTAGCAATGAAGTTCAGACCAGGACATCCTAATGGTAACACTACTTGTACAATACTATATGAATATTCAGGATATTCTTTGATTTTGAATCTTATACCTATTTTATCTTTGTCGTTAGCCGCGGCACTAAGTTCTCTCGTATAAGAGTTAGGTGTTATAAATTCGAAGGAGTTACCACCTGTGGTTGATTTAACCATAATACTTGATCCAATTTTTACTTCACCACCCATTCCTGTTAATGGGACTAAGTAGATGTCGACAGGGTAATCCTTGCTAAGGGTGTTGGGACCTATAACTCCTTTGATTTTTAACTTTCCATCATTTTGTACATTTGCATTAATTACATAAACTATACCAGTGTTTGGAATCCTGGCGTTTGAGAAAATTGTTCTATCGGTAGCGTTAGGTGTAACATTGGAGTTTACCTGTTGTCCTGACGGTGTAGTCGTTGTTGGGTTTGCCGTTGAAACGTATGGTATTCCTGCAGTTGGGAATAATGCTGCAATCTTTGTCATTGCTTCTTCTATCTTGGCTTTGACTTGTTTTCCTTGGTTCGTTTCAAAATTTTTCTGTTGTTTCTCGTCTCTAATCTGTGGCCAAAATCTCTTATAGTAATTGTACATTGCATCAGCCGTTGGTATAAATGAGTTCGCCGACACAGTCTCGAATTCAGTAGCTTTACATGATTGATCTAAAGAGTCGAACATAAATCCTAAAAACTTAGCCAAGGTTTCAAATCTAGCGAACGGTTTGGATTGTTGACCTTTATCAGTTCCCACGTTGACACAACAGAATTGTTTTTGAAAATATTTGTTAGACTTACCTACACCCCAATCTATTTGTAGACTGACATTTGTGTAATTGTTTCCGAAAGACTTCATTTCTTCTCCCTTAGCGGATGAAACATAACTGAACACAAAGACAGCCATTGCAAGTTGTGATCTCTTTTTTTCATCGGAAGACGAACTATTGTTATTGTTTTTCATTTCATTTACGAAAGTTTGTAGGCTTGTTTTCGTTTCGTTAGCGGCAGTGACACTATAATCCTTTTGGTACGTTGTAACACCTGTTGTTATTAGTTCTACACAACTGTTTTGAGCAGCATTCGTTTTGTCGCTCGTTTGATTTACCTCTCCTATGTTTGGTTTGACGGTAGCTGTTTTCAGATCCGTGGTTGTTAGTTTTTGTAATAAATTTTTATTCAAACTTATCAAATAATTGTTAGGTCTTATGCTTGAAAATACTCGTTGTCTGACTCCCGAAAATGTTGTTTCAAAAACACCTGGACTAATTGTGTGTTGAACCGAAGTTATCAAATATGCTCCGTTAAACATCGGAACGTGGTTTAAACAGAAATACATTGTGGGTTGTAATAGTGCGTTTCCCAAGCATGTCACAGTGCTAGCGTAGCTCCTTTCGTTGTATATGTTCAGCAATGACACGTTATTCGAAACTACATCCCTACCTGAGGATTGATTTGCTAAATTATTGACTGCGACTAAACTTTCGGTAGTTGCCTTACCTATATCTTGTGATATTGTAAATTGTTTGAAAACATTTTGATTTCTAATACCCATATCAACGTTAAATCCTACACATCTGTTGGAGAGGGCGTAGTTTGTTTCTTTTCCGTCATCTGAAATCACTGGATTATCCGTTATACTATTACAATTGAATCCATCGTTTTTATATCGGAAATCTTTGTTTCTTCCCAATTCAGGGTAATTAGAAGGTTTCTCAGAATAAAAACAGACCAATTTTGGTTGTGAGTTTCTATAATCAACGTTCAAAAATGTACCCCATAAGTTGTTTGCAAAGTCTGCAGAACTTTCTGTCTTAGGTACAGGATTCCTACCATCAGGTGTTTGTATGTTATAGAAATTAACATAAGCTGGTAATGGCATAACTGAGAAGTTATTTTCAACTAGAATACCTGAGATTAATGTAAAAACACTTGCAGCAGTATTAAGATTTCTGACTCTTCTTGGAAGGTCCAACACGTCTACTAATATACTATCCCCAACGCTTCTTGATGCTCTATCTACAAATAGGAAATCTTGTAATAGTGTCTCTTCGTTGTAGGCATTCCCTGAAATCCATTTGTCATTGAGAGCTTTGAACATTTCATAAAGTTGTGCTTTTACTAGATCACCTGAAATTGCACTTTTGATCTTACCTTGTACAGGATAGTTAACATCAGGTAATCCTTTCTGTAAGTTTGAAAATAAATTATTGAAAACGTTCTTGTGATACTCCAACATCTGATTAGAATACTCTCGGACTAAATTTTGGAATGAAACTGAATTCAGAGATTTGTCACTTAGTTTCTGAGTGGCATATATTCTTATAAGTGGTGCACATATAAGGACGTTGTTTTTATTAAACCTAATATTATTGTCTACAAAAAAATCTGTTATAAATGATCCGTCGTCATTAAATATTAATTCAGGGATTGTTGTGGGTCCCACTTGTAAAAGTAGTTCTTTCCAAGCCTCAGGATTTGCCGCAATAGATGCGGATAAGGTTACATTACCACCAAGGGTAGGCAGGGATCCTGTCACATATGTTTCGAATTTGAATGGATCCACCAATCTAAAATCTACGGACGTAGTTGTTGATGGTGTGGAGGTATTGTCAACAAAAATATACCCTGTTTTATAGTCAGGGTTGAAACTGTCAAACAATTTTCTATTGTAGTTTGATGGATTACCCATTCTGAGTACAACATCATACTCCATAAAATTATTCAAGATTGATATTACGTTACCAAATTGTTGGGTTATGGCGCTTTTCAAATAATCTTTTATTGGTTGATTGACTTCGGGACTTCTGATTTCAAAAAACTCTCTTACCATAAGTTGAAAATTCTTCAAGTATCTATTGGGGTCATTTGTATCAACATTCAGGGTAATCTTGGGCTGGCTTGGACCAACATTATCGTTTATGTTATAAACCGATTTACTGAAATCGAGGAACTTTTGTTCCATTATCTCTAACTGTTCTTTGTTGAAAACTGCAAAAATTTCTTCAATACTTGAATAAGTAAAACCCAAACTCATAGGTTGTACTTCACCTTCTGGTTGGACCAAAGTCATGTACTCATTCGGGTTTGGCTTTGGATTTCTTAGAATATCAAAATAACCGTAGTTTGGTGCCCCCCAAAATGATCTCACACTACCATTGTATATTGCAGAATTATCTAAAATATTGATGGTTGATTTATACGTTCCTTGAGTCGATGTTGTATCAAAAATTGAATATGGAACTTGATTGTATATCGATCCGAATGAGGGTGAAGTGTAATAAGTCCCCGTTGAAGTATTTTTTATTGTGGTTGTCCACGGATTCATTCTGAAGATATTGAATGGAGTACCCGCCGACACAAATGTCTGATCCACATTAGATTCATTGATGTTACCTACTTTCATAGTCACATCAACATACAATTGTATTTCTTCATCGGAATAGGTTGAAAAACACGGCTCACCGTTCAAGAACACATTCATGTCGTTTATCAATTTAGGATAAAATCCTGATTGTATGGTTTGACTTGTGAAGGAAATTGGCGCTTGAGGTGTTGTTGTACTAAAATAATATCCTTGTAAATATACTTTGGATAAAGTGTCCGGTTCGAAACTCAATTCATATACTTTGTCAACTCTACCCGTTACCGGATCGAAATTGTTCACGTAGTCAAAATTTTTCCAACAAGTATCAAGTATGTCAACATTATCATTTACAAACTTTTTGTATCTGTGGTAGATTGAACCTAACTTTAGAATCCAAGGATATGGTAATTTGTGGACACCTCCGAATCTTTTGATTGAAGAAGCAATATAATCTAAACTCTCAACTCCTCCCTTATTCTTGTAGGTTCCTCTCAACGTAGATAAAGGAAGTGAGTTCAATAACAGATACGCACCTTGTACAAATGGATATTCTTTTTTGGCCTGCCAATCAGCAACACCGTTCTGTAAGGCGTTTACAAAATAAGATGTATTAAGGATAGATGTGGTTTGGGCGACATAATCATTTCCATTTGAACCCACGCAGATTCCTTCCGTAGAAAGAAATTGTGATGGTTTATCTCTGTATTGATAAAATATATTAAGGTTGTTTTGTGGTACAACGGGCTGAGTGAAGTTTTTATAACTAAAGCTTGTAACAGGTCTAATACTTTCATTAGTGGTCGTCTCTATAAAATTAGTGATAACTTTTTTATCATTATTTACAAATAAAGTATTCTTTGTGTTGTAAAATAATCCAGCCAAACCCTTTGCACTTGTTTCTAAGTTTGTCTGGTCCCAACTTATATTGGTGAAAGGATATGTGTCACAAAAGTCGGGCTTTACGTTTGTTTCAATAAGGGTTTTGAAATTATTTAGGTCTGTTTGAGTAAGACCTCTATTCACCGTTGGACTTGCTCCCTGTATCGTGCTATTATCGTAGATTTCAAAAGGTCTTTCCACCTCACTTTGAATATACGATGTTGCAAAAATGTCTCTAATTAATTTTTGTATTGAAGGGCCAGTACCTTGATTTGATATATGGGATAAGACACCTAAATAGTTTTCGAAGTTGAAACCGTAGTTTTTCAACTTCTGTATAAGGAAGGGTGATGATATACCCAAAGCATTAATAATATTATCTGCCTCATTTCTTCCAATCGTTTCATATATTTCTTTGATATTACCACCTCTTTGAAATCTATTATAATGTGAATTCAAATAAGTTCTCTCCCAAATTTCAAAGAAAAACTTGACTTCCTCTTTGGAAAAATAAGGTAAATTACTTTGTGGAAATTCAATTCCGTTTAGTGTTAATCTATTAATTTCTTCCTCTTCGTTTTCTTTCGTTGTGGTATCAGGCACTTGTGGTCCTCTTTCTGTTGTCGCTTTGATGAACTCTTCAACAAATTCAACCTCAGGCCATTTTTTATAGTCAAATGCTTTAGTAGAGTCTACAACACTGGCGTCGCCTGGATATTGAATCACGAATCTTTGGGGGTTTTTATCGTCTTGTACAAAATATTGTGGCCATGGATATATCGGAACTAAATTTTGTTTGTTGAGAATTTGTACATCGTCCTTAGCATCAGAAGATGGATATTTCAAAACAGCTGTTCTTCTATCAGGATCTTCCCTCTGATCCCAAGCCTTTTTATGTACATCGTCGAGTAATCTGATAAAAGCCTCGGTCGAAGCCATTATAACTGTAATAATATTCTTAATTGATGGTCTGAATCCAACACCTTGATCCTTACTTTCTAGTCTAGCAGCCAAAACCGCAGTGATTCTCTCCTCTTCTGCTTGGGCCTTTGAGTTCAGAGTTTCATACATTTTATTTATTAAACCTGTGAACCTACCATTACCTTCAAAGACATACAACTTTACCTTGTCACTTTTTTCTTGTCCTTGATCATTGAATTCTATTTTAAGTAATAATTCTTTAGCAATTTGGGCTCTTAACTCAGCTTCTTCTGATGTCTCAGGTTTTCTATCTACTTTTTTTCTGATTTTGAAAGTGGCAACATAATCTATTGAACTAGATTCGATTTCCACAAACATGTTTTCATATGTAACGGTGCTTTTAACTTCCAAGTTTTTATCTTTTCCACCCTCTGATCCGAATACTGAGTTTTGAGCCAATTTTGAATTGTTTTCTGTTACAAGACTTTTAAGTTTACTATCAACCTCTTGTTTTTGAGTTACACCATTTGTATTAGTTCCTTCTTGTACTGCTTTTTTTAATGGATACAAAGTTTCACCCATACCCTTAACAATAATTGCCTTCTCTTGATCACAATTGACTTCAAACCAAGAATCTTTGTTTGTGTATATTACCCCTAAAAAAGTGTCCAAGTCTTTACTGAATGTTTTACTTTCAGTTAGTGATGATACGTCTTCTTTTGTCCAACAATTTACTAAGTTCTGCTCAAACAACTCCAATCTATTCAAAAGTTCGTCAAGAGCTAGCTCGGGGAAATCATTTGGTATCAATCCTTTCTGTTTGTAATCTCTGTAGACTTCATGTATTTTGGCGGTACCACCTTCCTCAAATTGAGTTATCGATGCTGATTTTGTTGAATCAGACAATTTTTTACTGATCGTGTATTGACTTTGATACATGTGTGGAACTGACAGTATCGACTGTAAAGATATTTCGTTAAGTATGTTGAACTTATACCCATAAAATTGTAATGTTACTCCATAGTTTCCCGAAAAAGTATTGAATCTTGCATTGAACGAAATCAAGTTCAATTGATATCTGATTGCTTGTCCATAAAAACCTTTGAGAGTTAGGTAGAATGGTGGATATGGTAATTGGAAAAAAGCGGCGTATGGTGATAAATCTCCTTTTTCAAATAAAGCTCTTCCTTGTATATCCTCCAACTCTATTGTAACCTGAGGTATAAATGATGTATCTATCTTACAGTTGATTTGTGTGATTCCAAGTAATCCAGTATCATTTTGATTTTGTGTTGGTAGACCCGGTTCCAAATTTGCTACTGGTTTTTGTCCCGTTGGTGGTACGAAAGAGGCTGAAGATTTATTATTACTTCCTTTATTGAGCACCCCGAGACCTGTAATTTCGTTTGTATAATCATTGGTCAAATACTTTTGACCACCTGGTTTCATGAAATTTATTTCTGCGATAGAAACTGTACTAATTTGATCTTGAACTGTTTGTCCTACGGCTAATTTGGTTCTTGGTAACAGTTTTGTTTCCAAGTTAGCATACATTACCAAGTTTTCTTGGGCAACAGATCTCTCTTTAATCTTTCCTTGGTTGTCAACTATTTTATTAGGATCAACCACAATAAAATTTTGAACGTCAAAATCTACATAGATATTTCCGTCCTGTCCTGTGAATACACTATTACCTGCCATAATATAAGAACTGGTTATCCAAAGCCGCTTTATAATCCTGAAGTGAAGTGATTAATGGAAATGGGACAACCAAGAAAGCACCGTCAAAAATGTTCTGTTCTAATCCACCAAATTGGGGATTGGCTTGTAATATCAACCATCCAAAATATGGTGATCCATAATATTCATCTGAAACTTTATCAAGTCTACTTCTATTAACTTTATAAATGTGTACTTTGTCGGTTGGTTTATTGGGTATATTAACAAAGGGCACGACGGTTTGCTCACCATTGATGAGAAACTCTTGGTATCGATTATAGTATTGTCCTCCCATTAATTAAACTTTACTTTGTTGTTCCAAGTTTTATTACTTGTATTTGAGTTTACCGTCTTTCCCAAATCTTTAATAGAATTCTTTTGATTATTTGTTGGTGTAAGAACTTGTTCAAACGTAAACTTTCTTTCTATACCCTTATTATAGGGCGTGAACTTCATAAAGTCAGCAACATGATCTTTTGAAAATTTCTCAATCAATGTCTGTGTGGCTTTAGTTTCACCATCATAGACTGGTTTAACTTTTATTTTCCAATATTCGTCGAATACTCTTTGAATTTCCTGATTACCTTTGAATTCTGCGTTATTGATGACATTATCAATCATTTTTGATCTGAAGTTTTGGTATTCTTTGTCATTCAAGATCACATTATTCAAAATCATGTAACCAATCTTGTTTGTCTTACCGTTTGCCTCCCAAAATAATCCTGACCCAACGGGATTGTTTGGATTTGTTAAAGGTATAAAAACGTTTGTTTCGAGCCCCCCTTGATTCTTAAGACCATTTCTCATCACAGTCCCTTGGATTTGTCCACTCGATGTATTGTATGTATTAATAGTAGAAAGTTTTTCGTTAAAATCTTTTAAAGCCACCGCAACTTTTGTGATGTCACTCTTCATATCATTATATGTTGATGGACTAACTGGTGCACATTGGTAAATTTTAATTGTGCCGTTCTGTAAAGCATATCCATCGGTTAATAAAGACCCACTATCTTGGAATAAAACATTCAGTCTATTCAATATTGCAGTAAGATTCAATTGTTGTTGTGTTGATTCTTGTATTGTTTGTGTAATCGCATTATAGTAACTCGAACGTTTTTCGTTCACAAAAGTTGAAAAGTTTTTCTTTATTACTCTTATGATTTTAGGTGAGAATGCAAAGTTTTTACTTTCCAAATATTCTATAAATTGATTACTTCCATTGTTGATACTCGTTTCATAATCAGTAAAGAACTTATTAATTCTTTTTTCGATGTTTTGGGACTTACCTACCAAGTTGTTAGTTGTAACACCGTTTGAGTTTATCAGCCCTTCCATGTAATACCTCTCATATCCCCACTGTTGTAACATAACACCACCATATTGATTGACAATTGTTTTGGATTGGTTGATTGTGTTTGTAAAGAACGTTTGTGAAGAATTTAATAGAGAGTTCATTATATCATTATAGTTGATGTCACCTTGGTCTAATTGTGAGTCAGTAATTGATCTTCTTGTGATTACACCGATTGTTTCGCTATTCCCTTTTCCATTATATGCATTTGGGTCATTTAGTGCATTCAAATTGTTGAGTGTCTCATTTGCTTGTATATTCTTAATAAATTCCGCATCTAAAGCTTGTGCACTTTCAATGTCAGTCGCGTCTGCTCTTTCGTCATAAATCTCCGTGTTCGCATAGTAATTGAACGACAACGCATTCTGTAGTTTGTCAATTGGTTCTTTAAGACCGGCTCCACCAATAAAATTGAAGCCAAGTTGGATACTAGCAATCATGGGTTGAACACCTATACCTTCAGGATTTATATCCAATAATAAAGGTTCATATGTAATACCTAAACTTGTTGGGGCTATCTTAATATTATAAAAGTCACCAACTCTCAAAATTAATATTGGTGGTGCACCAAAAGCTGTATTAACTGCCTGATCATATTGTACTGTCGTTTGTCCATTAACTTCTTTGATTGTTGGAATCGACTCGCCGGGTCTCATACATTGTTGTAAAAATGTAAGTCTTGTATTCAGTCCTTCAGGTGTCATAGAGTGGAAAGTTGGATCGAAGAATTGTAACTTGTCTTTCAAGTTGTCAAACACCAATGGCGTTTCCTCTTTGATAACCTCAAAATAATCACACTCCGTTAAAAACTTTCTCAACACTCTTTTTGTAATATTATCTCTTTGGACTTCAGTTATTGTTTCTGTTGGTCCTTGTACGTTTGTTTGGGTTGGACCTGTCACAACTTGAGGTGCTTGTCCGTCAGGTACGGCTGGACTTATTGTCTGTGTTGTTGTCTGATTATTTTGTGGTAAAGATGTTTTTGGTACAACAGTAATATCTGTAATTGTTGCTCTTCTACAAGCCATCGCATTTCTTGTGTAAATGTCTTTGTTAACAACACCGTTGTTATTTTTTCCATCACCATCAGTACAATTAATCTGCTCCGTTTTTAAAGTTTTCACGGATGTCACACCAGCAACAGGGACTCCCTTACTGTTGACCTCGACAACCCCTTGTTCACCAACAGATTCTTCCTTGAAAATTAGTGTTTGGGGGGTACTCGTAATGAATTTGTTTAAGTCTGTCTCTTTATAATATTCAATCAAAGATTTAACCCTTCTTTCACTTAATTCTTTGTTATAGTTAACTGTATTTGGGGCGGAAGCACCTCCCTTGATAACAATGCGAACAGTATATCCGTCTTCCAAAATCTTTTTGAGTTCATTATAAAAGTTTGATGTATTATTAATCACATTGAAACTAGCAATTACACCATCCCTAAACATGTTTTCGACTTGTTGTTTGGCATTCGGATCTTTCTGACCATTAGGTCCTGTTGCGTTTTTGGTATATGTGGCTTGGTTTGCAGGTGAGGTATAGACCGTATAATACCCTCCGTAACTACCGACTTGTCCTTTTTTAGGAATATCGTTATCAAAATATACTGATGAATTTTTATACTGATCTAACGTATTCGGTGTCGGATCTTTTGTTTCAGATTGTGTACCTACTTTATTAGTTGCTCCAGGTATACCAACATTAAGTTGGGCATTTGCTTCAATTATTTCTTCTTTTGTTACAGATGGATTAGTCAACATTCTTTGTATCTCAAACAAATCGGATCTGTTTATTGTTGCATATTTTTTAGCTAACTCATAAATGTCATACTTTGTACAACCCGCTAAAAATGAATTAATGAGACCATCTATGATATTTTTTTTGGTCTGATCTTTTAAAACCTTATTGACAATCACATTCAAAATTGATGGATGGTCAACAACTATTTTCCAATTCAACGTGCCTGATCTTGATGTGGACTTATAAGTGTATATTGGTTCTGGCCTACCAAGAAACTCTGAAGTATTCCATCCGGTACTCACGTTTTCGTTCACGGAAAGTCCATACGGTGGAAACCACATTACTCTACCCCCGTTTGGTCCTTTTTCACAATCGGCTAAATCCTCAAACATTTTAGATGTTCTCCAAGCCAAGTTTTCAATTGAAAACATATACTTTTTAGCGTATGCTCCGTTTGCACCACCAATCAAATTACTTGAGTCTTGTCCTCCATTTCTCCTGTTTGGAACAATGTTTAGGTTGTATGTCTTATCGAAAATTGAGTATGAAAATCTTCTTCCCTCGGTTGTTATACCGTCGGTTTTTTGTAGGTCATTGTATTGTAAAAATGGAGTGTCTTTAGCAAATACTCTACAATACTCAGCACCAACCTCATTACCTATTTCACCAACATAAGAAATTACTTTAGATCCTTTAGTCATTTCTTTATATCCATCGTTGAATACCTTACTTACCTGGTCTATCGCATTACCAACATGCTCAAATTTCTTTTTGCCGGGTGGTTGGCTTTCTACAATTCGTTGTGTTTCATCTAATATAGAACCTGTTCTAAATTTAAATCTCGTAGAGTTCGAGTCATCATAAGTTGATGGGTCGTAATCAGGGTCCTCTCCCATCTCTTTTCCACCTGGTCCAACATATTTTCCAGCGTTCTTACGATACTTTGGTGAAACCCATGTCATACCTCCTTCAATACCTCCACCATCAACGTAAGGTACTCCAGCGGCACCCAAACCTGGTGATTGTTCTACACCTTCATAAAGTTCTGCTAGCTCTGATGGACCGTAAACAGGTGATTGTACCGCTCTTCCAAAATGGTCTGTTGGTATATCACCCAAAGGTGAAAATACCATGCTCGGCTCAGATGTTCTTGATCCAACATAATAATTAGAACTATTTGCAGTACCTCTTACAATAGCCCCAGCTAGCCTATCGAAAAAGTTTCTGTCGTAATCAGGCTTGAACCTGTTCATATCTATGTTCCTGAATAGAACACTTTTTTGTCCTGGTCCTGTATTGAGTAGGAATTTTTCGGATCCCGATTGTGGTGCACCTAATAGCCGTGCAAAGAATCTCCCAATTCCCGACTCAGGAATAAATGAAAAAGCTCTCTCAATTTGTTCAATTGTAGTTGGTTGACCAAGTCTAATCTCTGTATCGAAATATGATCCTGGTATTGGTGAGAATGGTATGTAACTACCTGATAGTCTAACCGCCAGATCTGCTGCGGCAATCAGTGGGTTTGCTGGTCTTGTAATTTGATAGTTTGGCTCTATCAAAGGTATTCTATTAGTTAATACACCAAATAGGTTACTTCCACTTGCTGCTCCGGCAATATTTGCTCTTCCTACTGTTCTTTGATAAATCTCAAGAGCGATTCTTTCTTCGAATAATTTTTTTAGTTGTGTCGCACCAATCTTAGCAATAAATGAGTCAGAACTTAAAAGACCATTAGATCCTAATGGATCTCTATCAAATAAGATATCTACAGGTGAGTAGAAAGATGAATTGAAATTTGGATATGGTTCAAACTCGGATTCTTTTATTACAGTTTGGGTCGAGTATTCAAATGGTGTATCAGGTGAATAAACATTGAATCTAGCCATTCTGTCGTTAAAAACAAAAAGTCCATATCCGCTTGGGTCGGGGCTAGCATCAACTACAGATTGGTCCGTAAGTATTGTAGAATACGCAATTTGACTCGGGTCGACGTATGGTGCCAACTTGTAAGGTCTCAGATTTCTTGTGAGAAGACGTTTTCTGAAAGCTTCGGTACTACCGTAATCTAATGGACTCGGCATTTAGTTAATTTTATAATAAATAGGGAAAACAGGATTTTTTATTTGTCAACTTTTTCCAATATCGAACGTCCTGTTGCATCTTTCATTCCTGATAATAAAGTATAAAGTTTTTTAGATCCTTCTTGTGATTCAATCCACTTTTCGATTGAACGTACAACTTCTCGGTTCATACTACCATCAGACTTGAATTCAAATGTAATTTTTCCGTCGTGATTTACGTTTTTGGTTTCTGTCACATTCACGTTCTTACTTATCTTTCCAAGATCCATCGTTGAAGACATTCCTTTTTGGAATTCACCTCTGCGAGATGACCCAGGTTTCAAATAACCACTTATCATCTTACCAACCTCTGTCCTGTCATCTTTAAACCTTTCATAAAGAGAATCCATCAGTTTTTCAGGTATGGTTCCCATCTTATCGGCAAACTTAGAAATATCCACCCCTGATCCTTTCAGTTTATCCATAAGTTCTTTACCAACATCCTGGAAAGATTTGTTTCCTTGGATTACATCTACCATTGTCTTTCCAAGTTCACTTATAGCATTACCTGTAAGTTTTTGTATATCCTCGGTACCAGGTGCAACTTTTTGAAATGCATCTGTGACACTCTCACCTAATTTTCTAGTCAATTCAGGTAGTTGTCTCAAACCATCAGCACCTGCAACTCCATATACTATTCTGTTTCTTATCGATGCAATATCACCCGCCATGACTCTTCCTGTATCCATTTGAGCCCTTGCAATTTCCTCCATGGTTTTAGGCTCTTTCTTATTTTGTTCTATGGCTTGCTTTAGTTGTTCTTCATTCAAATCTTTAATATTCTTGAATACTTCTTCTCCTTTTTCGTCTCTGACCTTAATTTGGTATTCCCCTCCCTTCATTTCTGCAATACTCGCTATGTACATCTTATCTTCTTCAGACATATTACCGGTAAATTTGAGTTGTGATAATACTCTTTCTGAGTTTGCCGCAGCTAGTCCCATTTTACTAAAGTTTTCATAAGACATTCCCGCCGCCTTGGCAAGTTCTTTCATCTGTCTGATACCACCTGGGTCAATCTTGAAAGATCCCGTTTTTTCATCAAACGCTGTGAATTTTTTTGCAACTTCAGCTAAAGACATTTGTAGTCCAGCAGGATCATTGATTGATGCGTTCATCAAAGCAAATGGATCTCCTAGCAATCCAGTAGTCACTCCTAATCTTTGAAAAGCCGCTGCAGTTTCGATAGCTCCTTCGGGATCAAAGACCTTATCTGCAAAGTTCTCGGCATCTCTCATATTAGCCCTCAACATTGCTGACTGAGCGGCCATTTTGGTCAGACCCATTACCCCACCTTCAAAGTTGAACTTATTCAAAAGTTCGGCATTGTATACAACGTCTCCCATTATTTGTTGGGTGTTCATTCCTATAGACTGTACATAATTTACAGCACCAATCATGTTTTCCTCTAAATTTCCAAACTGAATACCAACGTCAGTCATAGTACTAACAATAGATTCTATGTCTTTTCCTAACACTTTCGAAGTCGCAAATAATTCTGTGATTGCTTCACTCGATGCAACAACATTTCTTTTAGTGGCTGATGACGCAGCAATTATTGTCTCAGTTGCGTCTTTAGCTGTAGCGTCGAGTTTATTTAACTCAGGTGTTGCGAGAGATATTTCACGAACGGCATCACTAATTCGTTGTCTCATTTGACCGAAAGTTCGGTTTACATCTGAGGCATATAGATTCAAAGCCTGTACTGCATCCGCAATTTGGCTTGGTATTGATCCGAATTTTTCAAATTCTTCCTTTGCCGATCCTATTTTATCATCCTGTGCCATTATTAGCTTTTCTTATAAATAGAAGAGGGAACAATTTTAAGTTCCCTCTTTTTTATTATCTTCAACCCACTTTTCCAAAAGATATTTTCTTACGAATATTGGCATCACTAAGAAGTCCTGCCAAGTTATCTTCAAAAGTGTATTCAAATAGTAGAATTCATCGATTTGAGACTTTCTATAATCAGAAGAAAGGACGAAAAAAGTCCACCCCAAAGCCAACGAATACGGTCAGCTTATCTCCTGATGGGGTTGTTACAACACGTTGCATATCAAGTCTTGGCTCGTTGTCCTCCAAGAATTTTCTTATGTGTTTTGAATCACCAATCAACATTTTACTTACAAATGTGGAGATTTGACCTCTGTCTCTCGATCCATCTAACTCAACAATTTGTCTTTCGAGTTTCCATGTAATTCTTGGAGCCGTCCTACCCTTAGGATATTGGTCAACCATTGTGGTAATCTCATTGAGTTGTCCAAGTGTGAGCGGTTTAATTTTAACAATACTACCTGAAACAGGGAGTTTTGTTTCGAATAGACCTTCCTCGTTCGGTTCAATACCCTTTTTGATACTAAGTTCTGCAAGAGATAGTGTCGTCTCAAAAGTTTTATTTGTTTTCGGATCATTAACCGTCATTATAATCTCAGGACCAAATGAAGTGTTCCTCAAAAAAATGAGAATTGCTTCAATATCAGTTTCCATAAGATCTTCAGGTTTTATGTCATGTTCAAATAATTTAGCTCTTATAAGATCAAGAGTAAGATTGTTACTCCCACCCATAATGATGTTCTCATCATTGGCTGTAAGATATCCAACTTTTACAGATGATTTTTTGTTCTTATAAAATACACCACCCGATGGTAGTGGAACCACATCATGTGGAAAACTTAGGTTTTGTGTTGCGTATTGTAGTGTTTGGTTATCCATAAAAAAAACCGTGGAGTTTTGTCTCCACGGTTAAATATAAACTGACTTTACTTTTTTTAAAGAATTAATATACAAGAACACATCTGTCCATTCTCAAGGTTGTAGTTATGTTTGCCAACGCATCTTGGCTATAATTTAGTGCGTTGAAGTTAACATCTGTCAAGAACGTACCATAGAGTATCCATTTCTCAACCACTACTCCTGTTGGATCCAACATTTCAAGGTCAATGTCTTTTTTGTAACCCGCGGCGTAACCCATACGACCTGTAACAGATTCTGCGTGTAAACGAACCCACTCCATAAGAGCTTGTGCTGCAGATGGTCCAATAGGATCTCGGAATGTTACATTGATTGGTTGCCAGTTGAATCTACCAGCAACATATGTTGATGTATTTAAAAATTGAATCTCTGTAGAAGCAATTGAAATGTGAGGTCTTGCAGCAGATTCTACAAACCACTCATTTATACCTAATGTCGAAGGAAATCTCAGAATAAATCGATTCTGACGTTTCGGTTCGTAAGGTATCGGCATTTTCATTAGTAAATCAGCCATAATATATTAATTTTTGTTTTTGTCTTTATAAGTATAAATATATCCCTAAAAATTTTTTTCTATTTACTTAATCCTCAAAAAAAAATATTCATTATTCCATCTTAGATTTTTTTCCAGTTCCAGTGTAATAAGTTTTAACAACATTATCTGAATCTTTTTCAAACCTTTTTCTCATAACTTCCACATTTTTTAAGTCGTCATCAGAAAATCCAATAGTAGGTGTGAATTTATTAGCAATATCTTTTTTAAGAAATGCTCTCTTGTTTAATAAAGCAGCCATGGCTTTGATGTAATTTACAAACCCTTCCATTGCTTCCACTTTTGCCTTTTCGGGGTTTTTTGCAGAATCCTCATTACCAAATGAGACTGGATGATATTTGTTTAACTCCAAATAGGTTTTTATTAATTCATCATCCGTCATTTCTCCTTCACCCACAAAAGAACGGTATTTTCTCAGATTCTTAAGTAGTTCCTTTTTACTGATACCGTTGAAATCATTGATGATATAATTGTATACTCCTTGTTTTATAGTGTTTGGGTTGTGACCTCTTGCTGTGATAATAGAAAAAATTGATCCATTATTGATTGCCTCTTTGAAGTCGTCAAATGCTGGACCTACTTTAGCTTTCATTGCGTCGATAAGGAATTGTTTGTCTCCACTTGTTCTGAAATTTCTGAAAGGGTTTTCAGCAAGTCCCACAATAATATCACCTTTGTAATCTAAATTTTTTTTTCCTATCCTATCTCTATACTCAGCAAAATCAGCTGTTGACATACCCACCTCATCTCCATCTTTTGTTTTCAGGATAATTTCTGTTGGCATGTGAACTATGTTATCGTCCCAATCAAAAGCATAATATTTCATATCGGGACTTCCCTTTTCTGTAAAACCTTCCCTAAATTCATTTTTCATCTTGGCTAAAAGGGGGGACATTGATCCCCCCATTATATTTTATTAGATATTTTCGAATGTAGCACCTGCCGGTGTAATCAAAAACTCAATATCAATAAATTCAAGAGCTTTAGTTGGTTTGAGAAAAATCTTACCCGATAATGTATTTCTATCAAGATCCTCAGGTGAAGAAGAAACGGTCACACGGAAGTCGTACACACCTCTGTCTCTTCTGATTGAGTCCATAATAGGGTTAACACTATCCAAGAATTGTTGTCTTACAATTTCATCGTTTTGCTCGAACAACAATCTAACTGCTACAGCGGAAATCAACTTACGAGCTTGTAGTAACAGTCTTCTAACGTTCAATCTGTCAAGAGCAGAGTCAGCAATTTGAAGTGTTTTGTTACCAAAAATTACAGTACCTACATCTGAAAAAGTCGCGATTGGGTTAATTCTTCCTTGATAAAGAGTGTCTCTATCCTCTTGAGTTAACTTGATCCGAGCCTTAATTGAATTTACCAAACCTCTTGTGTAACCCGCAGATGCGTACCAAGGGAAAGCAATGTTGTCAGTCAAAGCTAAGTTTCTACAAACCTCACCCGTTGCAGGGATGTAAAGTTGTGTGTTATTTACTGTGTCTCTTGTTAAGATCCAAGGATAGTAGGTAGCAGTGTAATTAGAATCTATACCTGTTTCTTCCAAATTGTTAACCGCCTCAGTTGGGTAAATTAAACCAATGTTATCGTATGTTGTTGGAAGGAACATATCGTAGTCAGGAGTAGTACAGATATAGATAGAATCTGCTCTGTCGTCCTCAACCATGTCTACAGCATATTCAACTAGACCGCTGTTATTCACATAATCGATACCTGGAGAAACAAAAACATTAATGTTTGTAGCCTCAGGATTAGCAAAAGTCGCAATACCAAGTTGGTAAGCGTAGAAATCACTGTTTCCCCAATTTGATACCAAGTCACCATAAGCATAGTCTCTGAAAGCACCCCAACCAGTAGCTGTAGGATATCTTGAGGTTGGACAAGCACCTTTGAGGTAACCTGAAGCACCTAAGATATATTCATCTGTATTGGTTCTTGATTCTCTGTAGATATCCCATCCATCAAATCCACCAGCAAAACATATTGTGAATTTTCTAGCAAAGATTCTATAGTAAGGGTTTGTAGGAGAGGTAGGTTCAGAGTTGAAACTTGCAACACCAACTTCGAAAGCTGATTGACCACTTGTCATAAACGTATTTGCAATTTCCACAACAGTTGCGCCTGAGTCCATGTGGAAACCTTTTGTTCTATAATTGAAAGGTGTCTCAACATTTGTATCACAATGATCAGAAATATTTTGATACCCTTTAAACTGTAAAAGCGATTCATCAATACCTAATGTATTTGAGAAACCTAAAAATGTTCTTCTAACATTATCACCCGAACTTGTAACAACATTTGAACCACCATTTGTCGTACCAAAAGGAGGATTGTAAATTACTTGACCAGGGAAATAGTAAGCTGTTTTATAAATCGGTATAGGTGATTGATTATTTCCTGAATAATCTCTCATATTATATCCTTCGAATCCACAAGGAAGTGCATCAATAGGATATTCTTCTGAGAGCTCAACCATAATGTATGCCGAATTCAAAGGATACTCACCATCAGACGATCCAATCTTTTTAGCAACAAATGAGTTAGATGCTGGATCCATAGTACAGTTCGTGAATTTTTCAAGAACCACAGGATTAGCATCAGTATCGAAGAAAGATCTAACCACGATATCAAATGTCGAGTTGTTGAACGACATGTTCATGATAGAAATTTTTACCTGTGTATTTGCTGCGTCTCCGTCAGAAATAGAAACAAACTTGAATAGATTGTAAACTTTATTACCTCTAAGTTCCGAAACCACATACGGTGTTGTTGGACTTTGATATTCAAATAAGTTATTTGCGATTGAAGAAATATTTCCACCTCGTGCTTCAGGAAGTGATACGAAGTCTGGAACAATACCACGGATATAACCGTTATTGTATGACCAGTTCAACATTGTTTGATATATCTCCTCAACAAAGACGGGGATATCCAACCTCGACTTAGAAAAGTTAGAAACACTTAATACTTTGGTTATGTATTCGGAATCGGAAGATTGGAATGATGTTTCGATTGAGAAAACATCACCTTCATATGTCTCACCTGTTATCGCGAATGTTGCATACGGGTTTGAAGTTAGACCTGAGTATGACCCAGAGGTGTCCAAACCAAGATCTGTTGAGCCTGTTACTTGATATCTCGGGCCTGCTGTGGTCGCGTTATAAAGAGATATACCTCTTGACCTCAAAGTAGCGACAACTAAGTTGTCGTACTCAGAGAAAGACGTACCTGAATAGGTATAAATAGTTCCACTCATAGCACCTGAAAAAATTTCATATGTTGCTGAAGTTCCACCAGTTACTTTTGAACAGTAGGTTAAGAATGAATACCCTGTGTAACTATTTGTTGTAAGATCTGGTTTGTCAAATGTTGCATAATACCACTCATCATTTGTCTCTGCTGAGTATACTATGGTTGAATTATCCACATCACTACAATCAAACACGTTTTCTACAGTGTATGAAGATGGATCAAAATCAGATGTATCAATAGCCCCGTACACATACAAACTATCTCCTGAAGTAGCACCCGAGGCATTAGCAATACCCATAATTTGAGATTCAATATCCTCTCTCAAAGAAGAGACAGAACCGTCGTTCTGAGTGTAAGGTATATCAAGAGTATCGAAGATAATGTCTGGTACTGTTGACCCTGTCGGCGATGTAGACGCGAGCTGAGTTATTGTAATTGTTCCACCACTGTTACCTGAGAAGGTGAAAGCGAAGTCAACAGGAGATCCCGAAGTTCCAATTGTTGATTGATCGACATTAGCTATTGTTGTGAAAGACCAAGAGGGTCCCGCATCATATCCTGATAGACCAAGAACTCTTGTCACGAACAATTGGTTCGATTGTTGAAGATACGACTTAGCGATGTAAGCCGCTTCATATTTAGGTATTTGAGTGTTAACAAATTTCTCGGGGGACGTTGGACCAAAAAGAGCTTGGAACTGATCGAAACTTGTTATAAAAATTGGTTCGAAGGCTGGACCAGTCAAGGTTTCACCAACGATACCTAAAGTGGTTACTCCCACACTCTGAGATATGAATGATAAATCAGTCTCTCTGGTGTAAACACCAGGTGATACGAATACTTTTTGTGCTGTTGCCATTATTAAAAGGTTCTAGTTGAATTTATTTTATTCATAAATATTAAATTAAAGACAAAAATCTTTGTTCCTGAATATGTATTTGTAAATCAGGATATTTAATTCTGCCTTTTTTCTGCCTATGAAAACACCCCCTAAATCGAACAAAGAGATAAAGAATATAAAAATCTCAATAGAGTCTCACGAAAGATTGAGAAGATACTGTGATAAGAGGGGTTTGAAAATTTACAAATTCTTGGAAAACCTCATAATGGAGAGATGCAAAGAAAAGACTGACCTTTACGGCGAGGATTAGAGTAGTTTAGCAATATACTCCAAAGATGACACTGCAGATGCGTCCTCAGGTATTATCTCGAATCTTACCGTATCTCCTGATGTGATTTGAATTGTGGAAACATCTTGACCATAATAATAGTCATTCAGGTAGACATCCCAAGTTTCAAGGTTTATTTTACTATTAAAATTTAGATTCGCAGTGTATTTGAAATTCTCAGTATATCCTGTTTCACCGACACTAAAATTAAAAGTCAGAGGAAATTCTGTTGCGTTCTCTGGATATATCTTTTTTGGCTTTCTTCTTTTGAAATTACTTGTTTCTATAAGTTGGACCGTTCTTGAAATTGCTGGTTTTACCTGAAATTCTTCCTCATCTATTAAGAATCCCATCATTAAAAAATCATAATTTTGAATATAATATTTTCTCTTGTCTAATTCTAAGACAGACTCATTAGAAACGTTCTGTAATATGATTGGAACAAAATGTCCTTTTACAAAAGTATAAGCCTGACGAGAAGCAAACTTCTGCATTACAATCTTATTTAGTTGGTTCAACTCACGCATCCTATTACACATAAACTTTAGACTATAAATTATATCAACTGGCACTGGTTGAGGTATAGTGTATATGTCAATTCCTTTCCTTTGACCGTCCCACGTTGGGACTGTTGCAAAATAATACTGTCTTCTGTTCGGTATATTGTAAATAAGTGATGGATTTGATCCGTATTTGACATCTGGATTTCTAACAACAGTCATGAAAGGAACCTTGACGTTTTTATCTAAATCACTAAAGTTCCAAGTCTCAGTAAACTGTGACCAATTCTGAGTTGTAATTATAATATCAACAACTGGCACCACCTTTCCTGATGTTACAGTCTCAAGATCTTTCTTCACAAAATCTAACATACCTCTATCCAAATCAGCGTGTAAAACAGACTTGGGTAAAAAAGTACCATCTCTTGTAATGTAATCCAAAAGCTGTTCCCTACGAGCTAAAAGCTCTTTCTGAGGTACTAAATCAATTTTCTTTTTTACTTGTTTGGGAAACGGCATTTATGGTTCTATTAAATGGATTTTATTTTTAGCGTTAATCAAAGCAACTTCTGATGCGTGATATATTGGCTCTTGTGTAGATTTGATTACAAAAGAATCATTAATGTATGGGTCATATGAAATAATTTCCGATTGGTCCATGTTTGGAATATTTTCACAATTTTGCACACAATAATCCTCGATTGTCCCAATCACAAATGCATGAACGTTTTTTGATTTATCTTTTCTTACTCTCTCCCTACCACCTTTTCTCACACGAAACTCAACGTCATACAAATAAACGTAATCGGCGTGTAAGACAACAATACCATTTTTTTGAACCGAGAACGTATGTTTGTGTAAATTATAGTAAACCATAACTTTTTGACCAAGTATGTTGTCACGGAGCAAAGACTCTTGTGATTCTGAAATTAAATAAATCATAAACCTCTGAACTCGTTATCGTTTACATAAGTGGCAACTATTGTTCTGTAGAACGGCTTGTAACCACCATAAGTGTGTTTATTGTCTGAGTTAACCCTTCCATCATCAACAACACTATAATATCTGACTCTATTTTCAGTCTCATAATATCCTATGTAGTCTCCAAAATCTATAGAGATCTCTAAATCGTCCAAGGTCTTTTGATAAACTGAAATCTGAATATTTCCCGGTTCAGATTGCGTAATTCTTGACCCACCCAGCATCGTGTTTGTTGGTATAAGAACCTTAACATATCCCTTAAACTCAACGGGAGGTAAGAATTGAATACCGTCTTGTAGAGCTTCTCCGTATACGTCATCTGTCTTTGTCTTTTTCTTATCAACCTTGTATAACACCAAAGTAAAATTCATGTCACCTTCCAACCACTCTTCACCCATACCGATATCAAGTGCGTAGTCTTCTCCACCAAAGAACTTACCTAACCTTGTAATTGGGACCTGTCTTTCCATTGTTGATAAATACATCGGAAAGAATTATATTTGTTTTCAAAAATGATATGAAAATAAACCCACCAACCAAAATATACTTGAATAATAGTCCAATACATGGTTTAGGTGTGATTGCCTCAGATAGTATAAAGATGTCGGGTGTGATAGAAATATGTCCTATAGTTGAGATGAATTTTATTGGGGCATGATTAAAAAAAATAAGGTAGAGAACAAATGAGTGACATATCAATAGAATCGAAAGCCCTTTCTTTATTAGAGATCTATGAAGGATCCAACAATTACATTCAAGAACTCAAACGCAAATTTAAACTTAACAGGAAATTTTATCCAACGAGAAGTCAATCTGAATATATTATAAACAACCACGACAAACCACCAAAGGTTGCGAAGAAATGGGCGATGCTTGACACATATTTCGCACAAAAACTGGCAAACGATAAATTATACACACAGATACCTGAAAAGATTTGGGTGGAAAAGTTATTAGCCGAGAAAGAGAAAGCTTATCATATATGGGGTAAATTTTTTGAAACTGAATCACTTCATGAATTTTGGTTACCAAAGGCCGCAGTGATAAAAGACCACACAGTAAAAGATGTAAAAATAGATTATGAAAAATATTCAAATAGACCACCGCTTGCTCATCAGAAAGAAGCCATTCAAAAGTTGGTCGAAAATAAAAGATATGTGCTTGCAGATGATATGGGTCTTGGCAAAACCACCTCTACCATTATAGCGGCTTTAGAAGCTAAGGCCAAGAAGATCCTGATTATCTGTCCCGCAAGTTTGAAGATAAATTGGCAGAGAGAAATCGAAAATTACTCAAAAAAATCAATTTATATTTCAGAAGGTAAGAACTTCAGCAAAGATCATGATTTCGTTATTATAAATTACGACATTATAAAAAATTTCCATGACCCTAAAAAGAAAGATGATTCGCAAATTCTTAATGCCGGTTTTGATTTGGTTGTTATTGATGAAGCACACTATATCAAAAATCCTCAAGCCCAAAGAACAAAACTAATCAACGACTTTGTTAAAAGAGTTGACAGACTTTGGTTATTAACCGGTACTCCCATGACCTCAAGACCCATAGATTATTATAATCTGTTGAACCTTGTGGATTCTCCTGTTGCAAAAAACTGGATGGCGTATGTTATCCGATACTGTGAGGGATATCAATTCAAAGTTGGGGCTAGAAAAGTTTGGAACGTTATGGGTGCATCCAATCTTGAGGAACTAAGAGACAGAACCTCCAATTTGGTACTAAGGAGACTAAAGGAAAATGTTTTAGATCTACCTGATAAAATTATTACTCCTGTTTACCTGAGATTAAAATCAAAAAAATATGAGGAAGTAATGGGTGACTACTACAATTGGTATGAAAAAAACCCTGACGAAAGCAAATCTCTTACCGTTCAATTTACTAAACTGACAGAAGTTAGGCAAGTTATTGCAGATGAAAAAATATTGAACACAATCGAACTCGCAGAAAATATTATTGAACAGGGAAAGAAGGTAATAATATTTTGTAATTTCACAAACTCCTTAGAAAAAATAATAGAACACTTCGGTAAATCTGCAGTAAGATTAGATGGATCAATGTCCAAACCCGACCGACAAAATAGTGTTGATAGATTTCAGAACGATGATAAAGTAAAAGTATTTGTTGGAAACATTAAAGCTGCAGGAGTTGGTATTACTTTAACAGCCGCTGAAGCTGTTATAATGAATGACCTGTCTTTTTTGCCTTCAGACCACTCACAAGCTGAAGACCGAGCTTATAGATACGGTCAAAAAAACAATGTGTTAGTATATTATCCAATATTTGAAAATACTATCGAAGGTATCATTTACGACATTCTAAATAACAAAAAACAAGTTATTGCTACGGTCATGGGTGATTTAAAAAATGATGTCGATATTGTAGAAGAAATCATGAAACAAATTAATGAACGTAGACAATAACGAACTTATGGATTATTTATAGAATAATCGAATGTTATGAATAAAATAGAACAGAAGATTGAACAACTTGAAAAACAAATCACAGAAACACACATCAATGAAGAGACTCAGTTGTTAATCACAGAAATGAAAAAAATAGGAATAGAAAAATTACCTTATTCTTACTCAGCCCTCAAAAACTTCATCGATGCTGAAACGATGAATTTTCACTACAACAAACATTATAAAGGGTACGTAGATAAATTAAACGACGCATTAGCCAAAAAAAAATATGGTGATCTTGATCTTGAAAAGATAATCAAATCTATTTCAAGATATGACAAAACAATCCGTAACAATGCTGGTGGAGCATTCAATCATGCACTTTTTTGGAACATGCTTTCTCCCAAGCCAATGAAATTGAATGGGCCACTTGAGGATAAATTGAAAAAAGAGTTTAAATCCTTCAACAATTTTAAAAAAGAGTTTGAAACTGTAGCCAAAGAAAGATTTGGATCGGGGTGGGTGTGGTTGGTTTTGACTAGTCAAAACAAATTAAAAATTATGTCAACACCAAACCAAGACAATCCGTTAATGAATATAATTGAAGGTGGTGGTTTTCCTTTATTGGGATTGGACCTTTGGGAACATGCATATTATTTGAAATACAAAAACAAAAGAGATGAATATATTTCAAACTTTTGGAAGGTTGTCAATTGGGATTTCGTGTCAAAAATGTATGATATGAAAATCGAAACAAGATTAGCCGAGTCAATCAAACTAAAGGAAATTATAATGGAAGGCAAATCTGAAAAATGTACACCAAATGAAATGGAAACTATCAGACTAATGTTCAACATAAACAAAGATATAGAAAAAATATACAAAGAAAGTATTGACAGGATTTTGAAAGAGGTATTCAATGAAAATTGGGCAGATAAAGACAACGAAGGAAATATGTCAGGTGTTTACTTTTTAGAACAACCAGGAAGATCAGTTATCAACAAACTAAACACAAATTACACAACTTTTTGCATTCTTATTAAAGATATTAATAAAATAATTCAAAACTTTCACCCTGAAAAACCCCAAATAAATTTTGTTGGAAAAACCCCAACTGAACAGGTTATGGAGGTTAAGAGGTTTGTAAAAGCGATAGATTACTTTAAGTTCAAAATATTTGATCCATCAAGCTTAACACTTCAAAATATAATGAGATCCTTGACAGAAACGGATGCGGCTGGTGAAAAAAGAGAGGAAATTACGGCATCTATTTTGGGAAAATTTTTTGGACCATCCGTTGAAATTTTCAAAGTGGGTGGGCTGGGTGAAAAGGAAGACATGATTCAAGGGGTTGATTTGAAAATAAAAAAAGACGGAAAAGAATATACTGGCCAAGTTAAGCCATTTAGAGAAAGAATTGATAAGGAACCTAACATAATATTGAAAGGCACAGGAAAAGTAAAAACCTACAATACAGATTGGATGATTTTCCAAAAAGGAAGGAACGTTTTAGTGTTTAACAAGAAACCAAGAATTATATCAGGCAACTTTGTATTTCCATCAGATTCATTGGTCTACGATATAAAATAACTTTAAGAAAGTATTTATATTATTATGCCAGTAATCGGGGAACCAGATAGAGGTCGAATTTATACTAGAGTCAAACATCTACTCGGTGCACCACTTCGTTCAGTTGAATTGGAAGATGAGATGATGGACTCATTAATGGAATTGTCTATTCAAGATTATACACAATATACTTTGGATTGGTTGATTGAGTCTCAATGGGTTAATCTTGTAAATTTAAACATGGATGAGAAATCTGTAGCAAAAGCTTTGATAACAAGAACTATGGACTTCGAAAATCAGTTTACTTACGCATATTCGAAAATTGTGGGTCTACAAACATCAGGTCCCTATGTTCTGAAGAAAGATTATATCACACTTTCAGCAAATACACAACTATATGAAATTCCAGCAGGACGCGAGGTGAACGAAGTTTTATGGTTTTCATCAGCTGAGTTAACGAACGTACTATTCGACCCATGGTCTATGGGATTCATAGGTGGACCCGGTCTTGGAGGACCGGCGGGTTATTCACAAATGGGATATAGTGGATCGTATTTTATGATGCCTGCCTTCGACATGTTATTGCGACTCCAAGAAATTAATATTCAAAGCCGTATTTTAGGTGGGGAATTAACTTACAGAATTACAGGATTACCTGACGGAAAAAAGTTGTTACAACTTTACAACGTACCAGGTGGAAAGTTCGATTTCGGTAACTTCGGGTTCAATCAATATCGTGTGTGGTATTGGTATTATGACGTAGGACCCGAAGATAGAGCAGCTTGTTTGAAAGCGAATCCTGATATAATAAAACTTCCATCTGATGTTCCTTTGGAAACATTGGAGTGGGAAGATCTTAACGTGCCAGCACAGCAATGGGTGAGGAGATGGTTCACCGCCTACTGTAAAGAGACCTTAGCAAGAGTAAGGGGAAAGTATAGTGGTAACCTCAAAACACCTGACTCTGAAATTACAATGGATTACCAAAGCCTTCTGACTGAATCTAAAGACGAAAAAACTAAGCTTGAAGAAGAACTGAAACTCAGATTAGAACGTCTGCGTCCTGAAAAGGTTATGGAGAAAGAAGCTCTGACAGCTGAGAATCTTAACAAACAAATGAGATACAGAGCGTTGCCAAGACAAATTTATGTTATCTAATGTCGATTATCAAAACACAACCCTCACAAAGATTATTCGAAGGAAGAATTATTGAAACATCCGAAATTTCTTTAATTAATAACGAAGAATATTACATTACAAGCGGTGAAGATTGTATTGTTGTAAGAGGAGATAAATCTACAACAATCAAGTTACAAAGCACAACTACAGATCATGTAGTTGTCAAAGCTTTAACACATCTAATTATTTTACCAGATATTGGTAGAATTGACGAAGATTTCGATGAAATAAGTTGTGATAGAGGTGCATGTATTGAGTTCAGATTTATAAACGGTAATTGGTACATCCTGTCATCAGATGGGTTGAAACAATCCTGACATTTTTTTCCAATCAGGATCGGCCAATTCATACATATAGTCAGGCCGCAAACCTCTTTTATTCCAATAATCGAGTTCTTGCTCTGTTATATCAAGGACATCTTCTTTCAGTTTGTCTTGATCAATCTCTTCAAATGGCTGACCATTTATGAGATCACACTGAGCTTTGGTGAATATACCCCTCTGTTCAGGATCATCAACAATTAGACCATCTCGGACTTCTTTTTTAAAACACACCAATAGTGGTTCTATTCTTTTATTAAACGTGGTTATAGATCTTGGTACATTATATTCACCTGTAAGGTTCGGGTTCGTTTCGAAAATATTATCATCGAGCAAATAGCAATTGACAACGACACCCTCTGTAATAGGTTTATATTTTGGATTCATGTTGATATTGTACTGATTGGTATCTTTGATTTGTTTTGCGGTCATTTTTTGAACGTCTCCTTGTGAAGCTTTTTTTCCGTTGTTCACGTACAAGATTACGTCACCAAGATTTACATTCAAATTATTTTGTATTGCTAATTCCATATGAGCCATTCTACTCATACTGTTTCCCGCCTTTGTTTTTTGTGTTAGTCTTTTTTTATAGTCATCCAAAGTTAATTTAACCCTCGCTCTTTGTGCTATCTTAGAGAGTGGAATTTTTTGGTCGAATATTTTTTGTAGATATTCATAATAGTATTCAATAAACTCTCGTCCTTGCCCTTCGAGTAACATTCTAATACCTTGATCCAAAAACTCCTCGATGTATATGGGGAGTTTTTTTGATTTTATAGAATTACCTGTTAGCTTTATCTTCCCATTGGCATCCATGACCGCGTAGTTTTTTCGAGCTAAATTAATACAAGAGGGCCAAAGTCCATCTGTGTCGAGAGCCATTTCACCCCTCATGAAAATATCGTTATATTCCGCTACGTCAGCGTCAGCACCTGTGTATTCTTTACCAAAATTAACCTTCCAATTCAGACCCCTACCGATGTATTTGTGAGTGTCCACGTCATTCGGACTCGAGAAATTCACACCATCAGTATCCATAACAAGTGGAGTGTAGCCTTTGGTCATAAAAAACTGAATCATTTGACGAAGATATTGTCTCCCTGTGCATGTAATCTGTTCACCCATGTACATGTCACCCCAAGCAAATACTTGTGGAGCGGATAGTGCACCAAACATCGAGTTGATGAATATTTTAATTGGTAATTGTTTATTTGAATATGACGCTGATAATTGGGGATCTGTTGTGTAATACTCCTCGGCAAGTTGTTTATATCTGATACGAGTGTCACGAAAATATTTAAGCATTCCTCTCATTCCACCCGTCACATCACAATCAGGAAAAACGTCATGTACAAGTTGGATAGATGGGTATAGAGACGAGAAATCAAGTTTTAGCACATTTTTACTATATCCAACTTTAAGTAGTCGTGAAAGACCTCCAACAAATTCGGTCTTATCTTGTTTTGCGGGTATCGGGAGTCCATGTTTGTAAGACCATGCGATCATTAACATCTTCCATAAAGTTGCGGTACCCATTGTGGACACTCTTTCATAGGTTGTTGGAATCATGGATGCAAGTAAAAAAGAAGCTTGATTGAATTCCTTATCAACAGCTAAAGTTTCTTCCAAGTCATCATCAAGATATTTTTCAACAATTTTATCTCCTGTTGTTCGAATATAAACATCTTCTCTTTTCTCACAAATTATGTCGACATTTTTATCTTGACCAACTTTTTTATACTTACCATTATGTATGTTAAGCCAGTATTCCTCTTTCTTAGAATACATCTTTCCAATATCTGCGTGTTCGATGTATACACGGTCTTTTGCTTCTTTATTTATAAATTTTGTGATGTATTTAAGACCCGCTGCTTTAATACTTGAGTTGATTGCTTGGGCCCTACGAACAGCATGAATAATATCAATGACATTATAACCCCATATTGAAGTTTGTAGGTAGTCCTCAACTTCGTTTGCAAGTTTTAAAATACTTCCCTTCCTTGTATATGAATGACTTGGATTTAACGATTTGACTGCCTTCCTCATATCAATACCAAGCCTTTGAGCTCTTTCAAAGATCCAATGCCAGTCAAAGTTGGCTGAATTATATCCACCGATTATGCTCGGCTTTATTTCATCGATTATATTCAAAAACTCCAAAATTGCTCCTTTCTCTTGAGATTCATCCAAACATTCAATTACTTTATGATAACCTTTATTAGTTTTGATTCCAATCATAAAAATTCGTCCATCTTTCGGATCCAATGCGTCAGTCTCCAAGTCAAATACCAATCTTGTAACATCATCATAATTGCTAAATCCTTTGAATAATCTTTTTTCTTTTACAATAAAATATTGCTCCACAGGAGGAAGAATTAAGATCTTATCTTTAGCCGTTTCACTCCAAGGGTCAAAATTACCATCTCTAAAGAATTGTATAAGTTCTCTGTAACCTTTCAAAGATTTTATCATAAACGTAAGACCTTTTTCGAGTCTTTCGTTATCATGGGTGTCTAATTTCTCTATTACAATTCCATACTTGGACATGGCTTCTTTTTGTGCCATTTTTGACCCATTATAGAAATTTATATTTCTTAGATCTCCAACCCAAGCAAAAGGAGTAAAAGTATCTTTTCTAATTTCTTTACCTTTACCAGGTATCTCTTTGATTTTGAAAATGGAGTTTGAAACGTAATCAAACTCAATAGCAACTATAAATTGTTCGTCGTCGTTTCCCTGTAGGAACGATTCAATTTCCTCGTTAGTAAACATAAATCTTAGCGAGTGGTTTATTGGCTTTCACACAATTGTGAAATTTACCTTACTCATCTACAATAAATATAAAAAAAGAAAACCTATCGTCAAACTAGCAACAACCTTCTGAAATGAAACTTGGTTGCACGTTAATAAACAATTGTTCTCGAATTGGGAGAATCAGATTACCTTCATCACTGCTAAGTAGGAATTGACCTTCATATCTACCCGGTGTGTTTGTCTGCATTGCGGTAAATTGGAAATATACATAATACTCCGTAGGTGTTCCAAGCTCAGCGTAAGTTTTTTCAACAATACTTGCAGGAGCTGATACTACTTTGGGTATACCTGTTGCTGTGTTGATCATGCTGAAAAATATATTTGACACTTCCAATAAATTCATGAATGTGACATAATCACTTCTACCGTCCTTGACAATTTGCATTTTTAGTAATGGCAGTGTTGCATTTTGCAATATAAAAAATTCCATACAAATAAATATATTCGTTAGGATTCTTTACGTAAGCTTCTTTCGTAATGGTCAAATCTATTGTGTTCAGTTGGTGTCATAAGAAGAATACCCGCGTAAATTCTATCTTTCTTCATTTCTTGATATATGTGAGACATCCAAGTTTGTTCGTAAGGTCTTGCCCAAGTTGTTTCTAAGAACATTTTTTTATTTCCTTGTTTCGATACTATTTGTGGCCAATTACAATAGTATATTTCTCCAATTCCATATGGTATCCCCTGATAGGTGTTGACTAAATAAAAACTTGTTTTGGGTGCATTTGGATCCAATCCTAAATCAGGTAATCTTTTGTTGTTCGGCCAAAACTCCTCTCTTACGGATTGAGGTACATTGTACCATGCCCATTGAGTTCCATTGTCACCAAAAAATTCTGTGTAGTTCATTTTCATGAAATCAAAAGACTCTTTATGCATTATTTCCAATGTCTTCAAATATAAGTTTGGTGCATATCTATTGAATCCATTTCTACAAACCCCACCGTCTAAGTAGAAAAACATATCATCTTCAAAAAAATGCATATATTCCAAATCTGTTTTTTCGAAGTGTTCCGCGATGAACTGTCTTCCACCACAAATACCCAAGTTGCCATTTTCAGGTATTATCTGCTCAAACCCATATCGATTACACAACTCCTCATACTTTTGAAAAGTTGAATTATCGGTTGAGTTGTTCAATAAAAACTTTTTAGGCATTTCCAAAAAATTTTTATCATATTTTTCCATGGACTTAATCAAAGTTTCGAATTGATTTGGACTATTAAACGTGATTACATACAACCCAACTTTTTTTGGGTCCAAGGGTTGTTGGGCTATCCCATTCATCTTGAACTCTGTTTTAGGTTCCAATCTGTCATTCTTCAAATCTTCAAAAAACTTACCCAACAAACCATTACCTTCAATTTCAAAATAATTTATAAGGTCTGCGTTTTTATAACACATGATACTAAAAATAGATTCCTCAGTACCCATGTATCCATCTCTCAACGTAGTATTCAATAGATTGTAATATATTCCATTAATTTCAGATATTGTCTCCTTAGGTCCGCCAAAAAAACCACCACGAGCAACTCTTTCGACCTTAGCCCCAGCAATCTCATTCATTTTATTAAACTCGAATCCGTGTATCTCTGTGTTTGCCTCATAAGGAAAGCATATGAATGAGAACTTGGTAATATATTTTGACAACTTATCTAATACATGATCGTGAGTAAAATACCCTGGATGTACTGTGTTAGTTATTCCACCATCCAGCCAAAAAAGATATTTGGAATTAAACCTGTCCATGATTTTTGCATCATGTAACAAAAACATTTTGGACATAACCAATGGATTATAAAGTTCAAGTCTTGACTGAGTGGACTCTGATAACCAACCGGCCAAATTTTTCCATTTAGTATTATTTCTGATAGTTTGTATGTTGTTGTAGAATTCGTTCTGTTTAAACCAACTAACGTCTCTCACAATGAATTGAGTTTTATTAGGGTCCCTTTTTTTCGAAACAATCTCTTGCAGTTTTTCATCACCATAAATTATCATATTAACATCAAAGTCTAAAAGTAAATCAAATCTTTTAGTGTAATGAGAATATGAACGAGACCATCCTTCAGTAAGATCTTCCCTACCGATGTCCCAAATGCCAGTCACAATTGTAATGTCACTCATCTATTTTGTTTAATTCTGTTAATATTTTATAGAAACTTTTATTTCTTTCAAAAAGATTTGGATCAGTACCTGGCGGGCAATTATCTTTACACCACCATATGTCAAAATGTTTACGTTTAAATCTATCAAAGTGATTGAAATACATCAAAGTCATAATTTGCTCCTCCATCGGTAAATTTTCATCTGCATCTTCCAAAACTTTTTTCAAGTAATCTTCGAAAGTTGTTACTAACCAATTCCAATTTTCTTTTCTTCCACCAAATAGACCACCTATGATATGTATAGATCTGTCATAGCTTGTGTAATATTTTTTATCGACGGTTCCAGACCAATAGTTTCTATCGTTTTCTTTACCTATCATAAAAATTTTATCATCAGTAAATTCTATTAGATTTTTCAAAAAATCATTCTGAAATAAATTTGACTCGTAATACTTTCTCTGTACTCCTTTATCCGTTAGATATTTCAAGGGTATCAAACCACAATGTGACAATCCAGCATCTATCCAATAGTAATGATCATAAGAGCCATCTTCATTCCACCACCAATGAAACTTCGAGAACTGAACTTCAACACATCTATCAGATTTTCGCACTTGTTCGATATTCTTTTTAGAATTAATTATATTTTTGAATTTAGTCTCGTACAAATCAAAAACTTTAAACTCGATTTTTTTTGGATCAATCTTATGGACATCGTAGAAAAAGATTTCTAGCTCTGACTTTTCATCTTCTGTCGTATAACATACAAAAACAGAGTCTGTCATTTTGAGAAGTGACAATAAACTATATCTGTAATGACTTCCTCTAGCGGGTCTACCACCTAAATCTGTTCCATTTAATTTTGAATATATTGCTGTTATAAATTTAACTGACATTATAATCTATGTGTTTTTGTGTACTTTTTATTTCCTCTGTCCTTTCCTGGTATAGGTAATAATCATCAATTTTTACAGGTGAATATTGGTTCCAATTGTAAACCTGTGTATAATAATTATTATACATTCCATGGGATACGTCGGAATAGGATCTTCTCTGTGGTGCAATGGGCACTATAGGGCAATAACTCTGTTTTATTGGATAAATGAAGTGTGCTAAGTATCCATCAATAGGGTAATAATAATCTCCACTCGTGAATGCAGTTGTTGATATATTGAACATTTCGTCGTACACGGACTCGTCATATATCATCATGTTGGTCGCAAAAGTTTCTGCATTGTCATTATTTTTCCTTGGGGGTAATTCTGTTATATCCAATAGTAGGTTGTATTTTTCACTACGGTTTACGTTCCTATTGAGTGTTGGGGTAACGTTGAAAACTGAAAACTCTATTCCCTCTATTTGTGATTCTAATTTTTCTAAGAATGATTTGGCATAAGGCATGAATATACAATCATCTTCAATTACCATAACCCTCTTGTATCCTCTGTCCTTTGCAATTTTGATACATTCCAAATGTGATAAAGTACAACCCATATAACTGTTTCTGTTTATTGCACTAAACCTTTCATAGGACCAACCAATATAATTCATCTCTTTGTTTATGAGTGATAAATTTTCAGGTCTATGGTCAAGATTTATAACAAACTTAGCTAATTCTGAAAATTTCATTAGCTTACATGATTGTGAGTAAGTTGTCCTGTTAATCTCTCACACCATCCTTTTGATTCTGAGTGAGGCCAAACCACCCAATACGATGGCATAAAATCTGTCTGAAATTCTCTCCAAATTTTACAATATTTGTCAGGATCTCTGAAATAACCTTGTATTTCATTTTTGTCTGAGTCTTTCCTAAAAAGTGTTTCATCGTTAGGACCGTGGAATGCAACTACCCAAAAATCATAATCCTTTTCAGGTACTCTGTCGTATCCAATATCGATACAGTGTTTGTAAAGTTTAGTGAAATCATTTTTCCAATCTTCTTCAGTTGCGTAGTTGTAAGGATTTGGAGGATAATTTTTATCTAAAGTGTATTTTTGTACTGATCTTTTCTCAAATAAAATACCGGCATATTTCTCATATTCTTTTAATGTTCTTATAGGTCCAAACCCATAAGGTCCATCATGACCTTCTTGAGTTTCACCGTCCATACCGAATAATCTTCTATTTGTCAAATGACTTTTTTGGTTTTTTTTAACCCATTCTTTGTCATCGTCCCATTGCTTAGTCCTACCTTTACGAGTGTATTCGTGATATACTACTGGAATGTGTGGGTGAAACAAATCATATCCCCACGTATATGCTCTCGCAGCAATAGAGATTTCCTCTCCATGGAAATAGTATTCGGGATTGTGTTGAACTTCAACTGAGAACTTACCCAAAGTGAAACAAAAATGAGCGGAATAAAATCTTGAGGTAACGGGTTTTTTCATTTCTCTCCAACCTGGTATTGTCTCAGGTAGAAAAAAAACAGCACCCTCTGGAATAAACCTATCAAACGCCATTCTCCAAGCATCTTGAGCTCTCCCCGCAGGATCGTTGTCAGGGTCGAAGGAAGGTATGTAGCCCGTAAGTAGAGGCTTCTTATACCCATCCTTCTGTAGACCCTTTATCATTTTGATTAAGATATCATCCCAATCCTTTATAAATCTCATGTGTGAGTCAATTTGTAATGTATAAGTCTCACCATCATATAGTTGTTGTACCAAATGTCTCGCCCAACAAACTCCTTTAGCTTCTTGGTATGGTATATCTAAAATTTTAAATCTCTTGTCGGATCTAAATTCGTCTAAGTTGTCAAATCCATCTGTTTCATTGAACTGTCTAGCAATACCCAAAACTAAATTTTTGGGTCTTTTTGCATTTGCTAGCATGTCTTTAATTGTTGGAACTAATTGTGGATCTCTGTATGAGGCTATTTGTACATAAATTTTCATTAAAATATATTTTTTTAAAAAATAAAAAACCCTCTTGATAAGTGGAGGGTTCAATAAAAAATATTGAAAATGATTACACTTGGGTTACTGTTACTACGAAGCCATTACAATCCGTATCTAGATTTTGTATTATTATATTCATTCAAAATTTCAGATGTAGTTCTTAATGATTTGTAAATTCTGAATTGACCTAAATTGGCATCCATAAAATATGAATTCCCCCCAATTGACCCAATCCACCAAGTTTGGTTGGTTCCTATATTCGCTACTGGTGTTCCTCCACTTGCAGTTGCTATTTCGGTACCATTCTTGTAAAACTTAATAGTTCTATTTGTTTTATCAAAAACATATGCAATATGTTGCCATTGATTTTCAGTAATTGTATTTATTGCCGTTGATTGTGTCCCACCAGCACTACCATTACCCCCTTCAAAAGTCATTGCCAGATTTGTTGTATTCCAATTATTCCAAGCCATTTTGAATCCGTTTGTTGCAGTGTTGGCAGCGCAATTGGACATCAAACAATTTATACTATATTCAGTTCTTGGATATACCCAAGCTGTTGTTGTAATTGTATTTCCAAAATTATAACTATTAAATGAAATTTTATCAGAACCACCATCGAAATTAAAGACACCTTGAGCCGTTGCACTTTCATATGCAACACCGCTCAATGTACCACTGGTCCCTGAGACGTTACCATCTGTTCCAATATTTGTTAATACTGTTCCCGTTCCAGGATACGATGATGTATTACCTGGGTCATAATATATTGCAGCAGTATTTGTGTATCCTGTATTAGTTGGAGTAGGGGTATTTGTATTAGTTGGAGTAGGGGTATTTGTATTAGTTGGAGTTAGAGTTTGTGTTTGACTTGCAGTAATACTTGGAGTTGGAGTATTTGTTGAAGTACTCGTATTTGTCGGTGTTTGGGTTTGGCTAGCTGTTATAGAAGGTGTCGGTGTTTGTGTATTGGTCGGGGTTTGTGTAGGTGTTTCAGTATTAGTAGGTGTAGGAGTCGAAGTTAACGTCGTTGTAGTTGTTGGCGTATTAGTTGGAGTCGAAGTTAACGTCGTTGTGGTTGTTGGAGTTGGTGTTGTTGTTGGTGTACTAGTCACCGTTGGAGTGTTAGTAGATGTTTGAGTTACAGATGGGGTATTAGTTGCTGTGGGTGTTGGAGTTGGTGTTGGGCAAATGTAGTTTGCAGAACTATTATTGTAATTTTGACCAATTTGGCCAAGTGTTAAGGATGTGGTGTAAATTTCTAAACTCCCCATTCTGAAATTACCAAATGTACCATCACCCATATTTGTTCCATCTGAGTGTGCAACTGCATAATATAAACCACTACCAGCATTATATGGGGCCAATCTATTAAACGATACTGAACCCGCAGAAACACCATTAACATATGCTGTTAAAGTTGTTCCATTGTAAGTCATACCAACATAATACCAATTGTTTAGTGGTGTTGAAATACTTGATGTTACACTTCCTATAGCAAGTCCATTCCACATTCCAAATTTTAATACCCCTCCAACCATCTCAATTTGAGAGTCGTGCCATCCAGCAAATGAATTTGGAGTTCCAATCTCTGAAAGTATTACCCCGTTGCCCGTAGGATAAACCCACATAAATATTGATGTAATCTCAGACTTATTAGGAGATACCCCCGAGAAGAATGATTGTAGGTCACTGTTGGTGTAAATGTATTGATTAACTCCGTCAAAATTCAAATAGGTTCCACAACCAGTACTACCACTTGATGGAGAATTTACCAATGTCCCATTACTATTTCCCTCCAAATCAAAAACAGTGGAAGTCCCCGAATATGAAATAGGGTTAGAAAAATCCCAATACAATATTCTACTTGGTGATGTGTTTGTACTTGTTGGTGTTTGAGTAGGTGTTGTTGTTGGCGTTGAGGTTTCTGTATTTGTTGGAGTTACGGTACTTGTTGGTGTTTCAGTATTAGTAGGTGTAACAGTGTTTGTTGGAGTCTCTGTATTTGTTGGTGTTACGGTACTTGTTGGTGTTTCAGTATTAGTAGGTGTATTTGTTGGAGTTGGTGTTTCAGTGTTTGTTGGAGTTGGTGTTTCAGTATTAGTAGGTGTATTTGTTGGGGTTTCTGTTGGAGTTTCTGTTGGAGTTTCAGTTGGAGTTTCAGTGTTAGTTGGTGTTTGAGTTGATGTCTCCGTAGGAGTATTTGTAGGAGTTTCAGTATTAGTAGGTGTCTGAGTTGGAGTTTCTGTTGGAGTTTCAGTTGGAGTTTCAGTGTTAGTTGGTGTTTGAGTTGATGTCTCCGTAGGAGTATTTGTAGGAGTTTCAGTGTTAGTTGGTGTTTGAGTTGGAGTTTCTGTTGGTGTATTTGTGGGCGTTAATGTTGGAGTCTCAGTCGGAGTGTTTGACGGAGTTTCAGTTGCTGTTAAAGTTGTAGTTGTTGTTGGAGTGGGTGTTTCAGTTGGAGTTTGTGTAGGAGTTTGAGTATTTGTTGGTGTTTGAGTTGGTGTTGAGGTTTCAGTAGATGAAGGTGTGTTGGTTGCCGTTTGAGTTGGTGTTTCAGTCGGCGTTCCAGTAGGGGTTTCCGTCGGTGTTGCGGATATAGTTGTTGTCGGTGTTGGGGTCTGTGTTGTCGTTGGAGTTGTAGTTGGCGTTGGAGTTGGACATATTTCGGGACTAATATCAACCACAAATGTATTATCAACAGAGGGTACATAAACGAAACAAGTACCATAATCACTTTCAGTTGTGAATTGAAAAGAAATAATCTGTTGTCCCAAATCAGTTGTGACGTTATTGTTATCCAAAAATTTTGCAAAACAAACACGCCCATCGTATATCTCACTCGAAATCGTTATGTATCTGATTTGTCCCATTCTTAACAGATTCTAACTCCATTGATTATACCAACTTGCCATAGTGTTTGATCACTACAAGTTATCGTTTTATCGTTACTCAAACCAACCACCGTAACCAACTTTTTACTCGTTAGATCTACAAACTCGGGTGTTGTTCCATTCCATGCAGATATTCCAAGTTGTGTTGCAACCTCATCAATCCTACATGCAATTCCTATAGTGTTACCTCCGGCAAAACATAATCCGATAATCTTATCCACACCACCTATTTTTGCAATCAACGCAGATCCTGAATCACCAGGATATATCGGATATAGACAATCGGGGTTTGGTCTTGTAAATGAAATACAATTATTGAAATATGCCACAGTTGACACACCTTGTTGTTTATAACCACTTACCCCAGTAACATAATTAATACCCTGTATTGTAAGACCACATAATGCACCTTGTTTCACACCAGTTGATCTTCCACTGCTTGACCCTGATGTGTTTCCTACAAGTGCGTCGATTTCAGACGTTGTTGCAAATGGCATAACTGATGTTCCTGACAAACCGAATTGTTTAAATGATTCAGAATCTGACATTACAGATTGGGATATTGAAATCATTGCACCATCTACTTGATTATAAAAAGGTGGTTCCGATATCGGCACGTACCTCAAAACTTCTCCAATCTTAAGTGATGATGTTGAGGGTTGGAAATCACCTGATTGATAGGCATTATCCGAACTCTCATTTTGTATAATACCTGTTGGTGATCTGAAATTGGCGTAGTATGCATCGGCAATCACGACGTGATTATTTGTTATACCAACCAAAGCACCAGTAACAGTATCCACGGCCAAAAAACCTAAAGTTCCCACATAACCCTGTAGGTTTTGTGATGTTAGAGATACACCACCTTTCAAAGGTCTTATTGTTTGTCTGTTTTGTGGTGGAGTTGACTGCCAAGAATAACAAGCACTTGTGATACTTGACGGACAAGCAAATGCCCTAATCTCACCAGTCTCAAAAACATCAGTCTTGAAAACTCTACCGTCGATCTCAACTTCAGAGGGCAAAATTTCGTCCGGTGATAACTCAGATAAAGGTTTCTTTTTTTCTACCGTGAATACAATACTTTCCTCGCCAGTGTATTCACCGTTAGTTATCTTATTACCAAGCATCACTCCAACACCCTCAGGTGTGGTTTGGAATAATTCCTCAATCTTACTTTTTATTTGTTCTTCCATATTATAAAATATCAAATCCCATGAATAGAGTATTAGGTCCAACCACAGGTGTATTTGTCGGGCTTGGGGTTATAGATGGTGTGAGACTTTTAGTAGGAGTATTTGTTGGGGTAGTAGTTGGGTTAGGTGTGGGTGTCGGTGTCAATCCTGTTGTTACTGTTGGTGTTGGTGTGGTTGTTGGTGTGGTTGTAATGGTTGGAGTGTTTGAAGGCGAAACAGTAATTGTTGGTGTGGGTGTAGGGTTATCGCAGTATTCTTCATAATAAAAATCATCTAATAAAATTGCACAACTCGGACAAGCTGGATCATACATTGAGAACGCGTCCTTCAATAATATGAAGTTATGCCTAATCTCAGGTTGAGATAACGGTTCAATGTAGAATCTGAATTGTGATATTCCACCTTCAAAAGTTCCTGCGAAATATCTCTCGAGTAATATATCAGTGGTAAGTCCTGAAAGACTCGTTCCACTCAGAATATTATTTGGGAAACACTCAGGATCTTGTTGGTATGTCAATCCCGTGAGTGTTTGTGGGCACGCTGTGAACGTTAAGTTTTCATGTAACCCTTGAGTGCCTCCACCCCATGACATGTTGAATGGAACACCAACTTGTCTTTGTTTAGGGGTGTTTAAAGCTCTCGGTATAATTTCCTCGACATCCTCCACAACAAAGAATCTTCGACCATTTACCGATATGATAAGTTGTCCCTTTCTAAACTTAGCCGTATCAAGCCATTTTTCATTCAGAACAACTTTTTCTTCTGAAGGTATCGTGATTCCACTATGGGTTATTGGTGGTTCAATAATAGGAATCGTATACTTTTCCAAATCTGGTGGATATACTAATGTTGTTATCTGACCAAGTCCTCCAAGATATTCCAAATCACAAGTATCCAACCATTCATATCTTTTCCATGTAACATCTACTTGAACCCAGTGTTCTTGTGTATCATAAGTTGTACCTGAGCAATTATCCCAAATGCCTTTTGGTGAACAATATTCATTTATTGTATATCCTGTGACATAAGTGATTCCTGAGGTCTCACAAGCACCTGTAATTTCACAACCTCCAGTAATCACTAAGGTTCTAACACAAATTTTTGGATTACTTGGATCACCAGAAAATTTTACGGCTAAAGCATTCGACATTGAATCAAATAAAGGATCAGCATCTTCATCAGGAATTATTTTGTCTTCACAACCACATTCTGTAGTATTTTCTTTGTAACATTCCAATGGGCCTAATGTAAAGCCTGAAAGTGGGTAGATTGTTGTACAATTGAAATCAATAGGAATATCGGACCCATTACATAATTCAATTTCTGTTGTATCGACTAAACCACATAGACATGATTCACATAAAGTAAGTGCGGAGGTAACACGAGTATATCCACTATCTGATTTTGGATGACCACTTGCGAAGTGATAGAACTTATTCTCAGCTCGTGTTCCAATATAAAAAAATATATTCTTGTTGTCAGGGTAATATCCGTTTAAAGTAGTAAATCCTGATTCAGGGATATATTCGTTTTCTAATCTCGGCTTCAACAAAAACTCTGCGGTCCAACCTAAATGCATTCTTTCGGGTAAAATATCGTAATCGTATCCGAACAATTTATAAAATCCTTGGTAAAAGCCACCATAAAGCTCTTCATATCTACCTGTTGTAGTGCCAGTCACTGATAAGATTTCGTACAGGGTTTGAGCAGATATTCCTGAGAATTCTAAGTTAGATCTTGTATTACCCGTAACTTGAATAAATTTCATTCTCCTATCAACATATAATCTATCGAATTTGCGGTCGTCAGTAAAAAAACCATTTGTATAATTCAAAGTTTCACCTGTCATCTGATCTACTAATCCGTTATCTATCCCCGTCAGACCTACATCGCACACAGTCCCTGCAGTTACGCAATCCAAATCGAATGATCCTGTATAATAATTTAAAGAAACTAATGTATTATCAGGGTTGTAATCACCGTACTCCAAGTTGAACTTTTGTGTGCAGTTTGAATCGTTGAGATCCAAATAAACTGGCAATTTGTCTCCAAATGTTTCTGCAATCAAATACGGAGAAAATACAACTTCTTCGTTATAGTTTTTTTCATCCGATGCCAAACAGAGATCTGTTATTTCATTAACAGGTTTTAGATACCATTTCCTGAAGTTATATTGATTTATGTTTTGGTATGCCATGATTAATGATAAATACCTGATTGAAAGTATTTATAGTTAAAAAAACAGGATGATTCCCATAGACAAAGAACTGTATTCGAACCCATATTACTTCTTATTAAGAGATAAGGGTAACAAATATTCCCTCTATTTTTCGGTAGAGAACACAATCTCTGAAGCCAGAAAAAAAGATGAGAAAATAGACTTTGACAAAAAACAAGGAGATAAAGTGAGAAAACATTTATTAAAAGTAGCAAAAGAAAAAAAAGTCAAAACTACTAAAGATCTCAAGGGAGAATTAGAAGAACTTGTAACTGCAGACGGATCTATGGCAAATTCGAAGGTACCAATTTTAGATCCAAGAATGCACCCGAAAAAAACTATGGATCAGACAGTTCCGGCAGCTAGAATAACAAACGATCCCATATCAAGAGGGTATAGAGTGTATTATGGTGAATCTGTCGAAGAAATCGAAGAGGAGGATTTATCTAAAGCTTTTGGTTATGAAGAAACCTCGGGAAAAACACCCAATCAAACGATAAAAATTTTGAGGAAGATGGGTGTTGATAATCCGATTGAAAGAGCTGATGAGATGGGAAAGACGGTAAAGTTGGATAAGAAAAAGAAAAAAGGTTCTTTTATTAGACAACGAATCACGGAAAAGAGTAAGATTGAAGAGATTCAAAGACAGAAGATGTTAAAGGTTGTCGAGGATATTTTGATGAAGAACAAAGAGTCAAATAGGTCTGATATTGTAAAAAGACAAAATGATTCTGAGGATGAATCTATTTCTGTTATTAAGAAAAACATAAAATCTTTGGTCAATCAAGCAAGGAGAAACGGGATGTCAAAAAAAGACATTATAAAATTATTAGAAAGTGAACAGTGATCTTTATAACAAAAGGGTAAAATTCCCTGAAGAAATGAAAGAACACATGAAGTCTTCTTTCAAATCAGTTCAAGATGCGAATCAGTATTCTGAAGGGTATAATCGTAATCAAGAGCTGCAAGAACAATCTTCAGTTACCTATCAACAATTGAAGAGGATTAAAAACTTCTTCGATACTTTCAAAGGTAAGCCGAGTGAAGAATCTTATGTTCTAAACGGAGGAGAAAAAATGAAAGGATGGGTTAACGGAGCACTGAGATTTTTGAGAGATTCAAACTACAACACCAAACATAACAAATCAGAAACAGGAATGCAAAATCAACATATTGATAATCATGAAAAAGATTATACAAATGTTAGACCTTCAAAAAAACACAAATCCACACTACAGAAGTATGATTCCGCAGTTACTGAAAGCCTTAAAAGAATAAACCACTTAATGAATAGATAACTTATGGCAGATTTACCATTAGATTTTAGTCAAGACGTTAATAATCAACTGACAGCTATCGCAGATCTTGAAAGAAAAAAACTTATAACAAAAAATGACTACGACGGGGAAAAAGTAATTTACTCAGTCAACAGTCCCAATGCAATAGCAGATGGGGATGATTTGGGTAGGGGTACAGGTATTTTTCTTGATGTATACAATGAAAATGCTGGAACGGGAATAGATGTCAACGAAAGAAAGAATGAAATCAAGATTAACAAATACAATTCATCTAAACCTTATCCTAACTTTGCAATTTGATGAAACTTCAGGAATCTCTCAAACAACTAATTGTAGAGATTGCTTCTGTTGACAGTGTCATTGACTCTATAAAAAAAAGACAGAAATGTATAATCTACTATGATGGTGATGAACCTGGTGGTAGAGGTTTGCGTCAAATTGAACCTGTTTGTTTAGGTCGAATGAAAGGAACTAATAACCTAGCATTGAGAGCTTGGGATGAGGAGGGGGCTTCGTTCACAGGGTATAAGGGAGAGCAACCTTTACCTGGTTGGAGAATTTTTAGATTGGATAAGATACTTTCTCTGAAACCGACAGGAGAAATATTCAATACACCAAAACCAAACTTCAATCCAAATGGTGACAAATCTATGAGTAGTATTATTATTATTGTAAAATTTAATTAATATGAGTGACCTAATGCAAAAATTAATGATTTCAAAAGCCATAATAGATAAACATAATCAAATACCACGTGGACAGAAATCAACAGAAACACCCAATATAAACTTACAAGAGTTCAATAGACCACAAGCAAAATATAATATTCCTCAGAGTTTAATGTCTGAGTCTGTGATTGAAAATACTAAGCCGGTTGGTGATACTACAGTGGAGGCAATTAAAAAATCTAAACTACCTGATTCAATAAAAAAATTGATGATGGAAAACCCGATTGTACAACCACAACAATCATCCCCTGTTTTATCTAATGAACTTATCGAAAAGGCCTCAAGATTGATGCCGACAGTATCCGAAACTATATCTACACAAAACATAGACCTAACTCCCCTCAACAAACTCGTAAAAGAAGCCGTTAATGAAGCTTTAAGAGAAAATGGTTTGTTAGTCGAAGGAACTGAAAAAACAAATGAAATTTTTTCTTTCAGGGTAGGGAGCCATATTTTCGAGGGAAAAGTTACAAAAGTTAAAAAAATCAAATAACAACTTTCTTTAATCAGGACAAAAGATTATACTTTACGGAGTAAAATTATAATATGTCCAAATTCAAAGTATTAGCATTACCATCAGATAGAACCGGTGTTGGTAAATTTAGATCTGTAGATCCGCACATTTTCCTACAAAATGCATTTGGTGATGATTTTCACGTTGATATCGTTTATGATCCACCCTACAATATAGACTACTATAAAGACTATCATCTTGTTAGTTATCATAGAAACATCGGATCAGATTTTGACAAGGGTATTAAATTAGTAGAAGAACTAAATAAACTTGGAATTATAACTGTCTGTGACATCGATGATTATTGGATGCCAACTAAAGACCATCCAATCCATGATGTAATTAGAGTTAACAAACTCAATGAGAAAATTGTTAATTGTATTCGTGCTGCGAAATATGTGACCACAACTACAAAAATATTTGCTCATGAAATCAAGGTAATTAATAAAAACGTATTTATTTTACCAAACGCTATTAATCCGAAAGAGGGTCAATTTAATGAACCAACACCTGAATCTGATAGAATTAGAATAGGCTGGCTTGGTGGATCATCACATTTATCGGACATACTCTTACTTGATCAATCATTTAGTAAACTTTCGAAATATAAAAATGAAACTCAATTTGTTATTTGTGGATTTGATACAAGGGGTTCAATGACAGAAATCAACGCTCAAACTGGCGAGCAGAAGAAAAGAAATATATTACCTGCAGAAACAGTTTGGGCAACCTATGAAAAAGTATTTACTCAAAACTACACCACAGTAAGTCCTGAATACAAAGAACATCTTCTGAAGTATTCACAAGATCCCTTCGAGGGTGAAATGAATCAACCATATGTTAGAGTTTGGACAAAACCTGTCACAGCATACGCAAGAAATTATTCCAAATTTGACATATCTTTATCACCTTTAAAAAATCACATATTCAATAGAGTTAAGTCCCAATTGAAAGTAATAGAATCAGGTTTTTATAAAAAAGCTTTGATCGCATCCAACATTGGTCCATACACAATTGATTTGAAACATTCGTTGAGTAATGGTAATTTCACAGACGGAAATGCTCTTTTAGTTGATGAAAATAGGAATCACTCAGATTGGGCAAAATACATCGAGAAACTAATTAAAAATCCGAATTGGATCAAAGATTTGGGCGAAAGATTATATGAAACTGTGAAAGATACTTACGATTTAAACAAAGTAACCAAAGACAGAGCACAACTTTATAAAAGTTTTTTATGATAAATGTCCCATTAGAAAAAATATTGTTTATCGATATTGAAACTGTTGGATGTCAGAAAGATTTCGATAATTTGAAAAAATTAAACGAACGTTTGGCCTCCCTTTTCAGTTACTATGAGTCATGGTTTAAAAAAAGATTTCCTGAAGATACTGACGCAGATTTAAACAAACTATTCAAAACACGAGCAGCTTTGGTTCCTGAGTTTGCAAAAATAGTTACTGTATGTTTGGGTATAGTAGATCAAAATGGTAAATTCAAAACTACTGTGTTTTCTGACGACAATGAAAGAACTTTGTTAGTTGAACTGAGAAAAACTTTATTCAAATGTGGTGAGATGGGTTATTTTCTTTGCGGCCATAATGTCAAAAATTTTGACATACCGACATTAGCAAAACGTATGATAATTAATGGCTTAAACCCACCCAAACTCCTCCCAACTTATGACACTAAACCATGGGAAATCAAAGCTATCGACACAAGAGACGTGTGGCAGTACGGTCAATATGCATCTATTTCTACGTTGGACTTGATGTGCGGTGTTATGGATATAGAATCCTCTAAATCTGAAGATATGGATGGCTCTAAAGTACACTCTGTTTATTGGGATGAAAAAAATATTGATAAAATAAACACATATTGTGAAAAAGATGTTGTTGTTTTATACGAGGTGGTAAAAAAATTTATAAATTTATTATAATATGGATGATCTTTTTAAAAAAGAATTAAAAGAAGCTCTAAAAAAGATAGAGGGTTTTGAAAATATTTTGGATGATAGCAATAACATCAATCAATTAAACGAACTGCTCGGCTTCTCCTCTGAAGATCTGATGGATGAATCGTCTTATTCTACAAAAAGACCTTTGGGTTATCAAAAAATATCACCCTTAGCTATTACGCCAAAATACAACTATCCAACTGACTCAGGATTTGATTTACATTCAATTATCGATTGCACGATACAACCTCTAAGTCGGGCACTAATACCAACAGGGTTGAAATTTGATATTGATGATGGATATGAAATTCAAGTTAGAACTAAGTCAGGTCTGGCTATTAATCAAGGATTGATGGTGCTCAACTCACCTGGCACCATGGACAATGGCTATACAGGTGAATGTAAAATCCCTGTTTTTAACACAAATCAGACACCATTTATTATTACAATAGGTATGAAAGTTGCACAAGCGGTCCTCTGTCCTGTTGTAAATGGAAGATGGGTCGACTTACAAGAAAGAAAAGAAATATCAGAGAAGGATAGAGGAAACAACGGGTTCGGAAGTACGGGCATTTAAAACTTTATTCATGGGAAAATATTATGAAAGTTTGGAAACTCTTATTGAGTTGATAAAAAAATTGGATAAAAAAAATGTTCTTGCAGAGTTTATTATAGATTGTATATCTATTTCCAAATCAGACCCAAACTTAACCGTTAACGAAATAATTAAACAAGCCAAGAAAAAAAGATTAACATAATGTTGACTGTTGGATATAGTACAAGAAAAACTAATCCTGAGTTTATTGAGTATCTCAAAAAAACATCAGGATTCAAAAAAATCAATGTTATCGAAAAGGTGAACAATGGTGAAAAAAGTCTCAGTCAAGTTTACAATGAAATCATTTCAGAGTCCGAAACTGACATAATTGTCCTTTGTCATGACGATATTTTGTTTGACACTAACGGATGGTACTCCAAAATTATCAGACATTTCGAAAAATCTGAGTACGGTATCTTAGGGGTTGCAGGAACAACACACATACCAATAAGTGGTATGTGGTGGGAGCAAAAAGGGAGAATGGTAGGTATCGTAAACCATGAACACGACGGAAAAAAATGGGAGTCAAAATACTCAGATTCTTTGGGTAATGGAATCAAGCAGACCGTGATAGTTGACGGATTGTTCATAGCATTAGATAAAACAAAGATCAAAAAAAACTTTGATGAATCCGTAACAGGATTTCACATGTACGATGTTAATTTTTGTTTTAGAAACTTTATCGAGAACGTTAAAATTGGTGTCATTACAAATATCAGAATCACTCACAAGTCTATTGGTATGGTTAACCAACAATGGGATGAAAACCGAAAAGTTTTTGCTGAAAAGTACAAAGATAAATTACCAGCAAAAGTCAAATACAAGTTCGAAGACAAATTAAAAGTTCTAATTACCTCACTTTTTTTTAAAACTTTCACCGGATCTGAATTGTATGTTTTTGAATTAGCCAAAGGTCTCCAAAAATTGAACTGCGATGTCACAGTAATGTCACAAATTGATGGGCCATTAACAAAGTTAGCTAAAGAAAAAGGTATCAGATCAATATCACATATGGAACCGCCAGGTTTTAAACTTGGTGATGGTAAGTGGGGGTTCAATGGACCCAACGGTGTCGAACTTTCATCACCTAATATGTACTATAAAATTTCTGACGTTACTTATGATGTAATTCATACTCAACACAAACCAGTTACTGAAAGAATTTGTCAGCTATACCCTGATATTCCAAAACTAACGACCATACATTCTGAAGTAATTCCATTAGAGGACCCCCATATAGATTCTTCAATTAAAAAATATGTTGCTATTAGACCTGAAATAAGCAAATATCTTTATGAAAAATATGATATCGAAGATGTCGATGTAATTTATAATCCTATAGATAATACAAAATTCAAACCAAAAGGACTAAAAGAAGAGGACGCTCTTTTGTTTGTCGGGACTATAGACTACTTGAGAGAGAATACTATAAGAGATTTAATACAATTTACTAAAGAATCCAAAATGGAACTTTGGTTAGTGGGTGATGATAAATCAAATTATCTTTCAGAGATACTTGAAAACAAACATGTAAAACATTTCAAATCTACTTGGTCTGTCGAAATTTTTATTCAAAAATGTAAAATGACTGCTGGTATACAATTAGGTAGAACAACAATTGAAGGTTGGATGTGTGGTAAGCCAGGGTATATTTACAAGGTTGATTCTTCGGGTGGTATTTTGGAAAAGCAATTATTCGAACCACCAACAGATTTAGAAAAATACTACGCAGATAACGTAGCGAAACAGATAAAAGAAAAATACATCGAAATTTTGAACTCATGAAAATTGGAGTGATTGGTGCCGGTAGATTAGGATTGTCTTTCGCATTGGTTTGTGATAAACACGGTGTACCCATGATTATTTCTGATACAAATGAAACCTACAAGAAAAATCTTAAAAACGGAATTTGTATTACGAATGAACCATTTATTACAGAAATGTACTCCAAAAGACGATTTCTTGAGGTTGCTGAAAATAACATAGAGGTAATAGAAAATTGTGATTACATATGGACATTTGTTGAGACTCCCTCTACATCAGATGGGATATATGACCTGACAAAACTTTGGTCAGTCGTTGATGACTTTGTAAAAACTTTCAAGGATGGAAAATCGGTTATGGGGAAAACCTTTGTAATTGGTTGTACTACTAATCCTGGCGACGTACAACTAATAGCAGAGCTTTTAAATCAATATTCAATAAACGTTGTCTATAATCCCGAATTTGTTGCACAAGGTGAAATAATAAAGGGTATCGAAGAAGCAAAAATGGTTTTGATTGGTAGTCCAGATGGATATGACTTAAAGATAATTCTTAATCTTTATAAAATTATTTGCGGAGGTTCAGCAAACTTTAATGTAATGTCCTATACCTCAGCGGAGCTCACTAAAATTGCTATAAATTGTTTTTTAACCACAAAGATAGCGTATGCAAATATGATCGGTGAGATTGCAATAAAAACGGGAGTCGGTAACGAAATTAAAAGTATTTTGAAAGCTGTTGGATCTGATCCTCGAATCGGAAATAAATTCCTGAAATACGGATTTGGTTTTGGTGGTCCTTGTCTTCCGAGAGATAATCGGGCACTTTCTGTTCACGCAAAAAAACACGGTGGTGAAGCCAAGCTATCTGACTTAGTTGACGAAATGAATAATAGACACACTGAATTTTTAGCCGATTATTATAGTGAGTTGAATCCCGATAGAACTGTACCTTTTGTGATGAGACATATTTCATACAAACGAGGGACTGATATATTGACCGACTCCCAACAATATCACTTTTGTTTGAAACTTTTAGATAAAGGATATACCGTACATGTTCAAGAAATAGAAGCCGTAATTGATCAATTCAAGAAAAAAGATATGAGTGAATACGGATCACGACTTAAGTTCTTCAGATATAATACTAAACCAGAAGGATTCTTGATTGAAATATGATTATACTAACTACAACATACAACTGCGAAAAATATATTGAGAGATGTCTTTTGAGTATTATGTCACAGAGATTTCCTGACTTCAAATGTTACATTACGGACGACATGTCAACTGACTCGACAATTAAAAAAATTGAATCTGTAATCAAAGATGACAACAGGTTTATTCTTATCAAAAACCATTCTAAACTCTATCAGGGAGGAAATTACGATCAAGTAATTCGATGTATGGGTTTGGACGGAGATGAAATATGTGTTGAAATTGATGGTGACGATTGGTTACCAAATCCTAATGTTCTCGGCAAGATAGATGAAATTTATAAAGACTCGAATGTTTGGATGACCAGTGGGTCTTTCAAATACCACGATGGTAGACCGGGTTTCAATAGACCAATTACGTCTTTGGAAAATATAAGAAAATCCAATTTCACCCTTTCTCATATGAGAACGTGGAAGGCTTGGTTATGGAAAAAAATCGATGAAAAAGATTTGAAGGATGGGGATGGTAAGTACTACAGTGTGGCAGGTGACCTATCATTTATGTGGCCTATGATAGAAATGTCAGGGTTGGAACATTTCAAATTTATTGATGAAATACTATATGTCTATAATGAATCGAATCCAATTAATGATCATAAGGTTGATTTAAGTAAAGTTCGTAATATTCACAACTTAATAGCAAATAAAATACCGTATAATAAAATTTAAAATGCACACAGAACATAACGATAGATGGAATAAAGATAATGGTAATAAACTCTTAGTTGCCACTTACCCCCTAAATGAGGATTCTTGGGTAATTGAATTAGGTGGATACAAAGGAGAATGGACTAATAAGATTGTTGGTAAGTATAAATCCAACATTTTGGTGGTTGAACCCATTTCAGAATTTTGTGAAAAGATTTCTGAAATCCACGGAAATAATCCAAAAGTAAGAATTGAAAACAACGGTATATCAACAGAAGAAAGATCCACTAAATTGTCTTTCAACGGAGACGCTTCATCAGAGTATTTGGAACAAACTGAGGAAAAGAGAGAGATCAAATGTTACACCTTGGAACAATATCTAACCAAATACAACATTCAAAAGGTTGACCTCATGCAAGTGAATATTGAGGGTGAAGAATACCCTCTATTCGAGAAATGGATTACATCAGATGTACTTAAAAATTTTCAATACATTCAGATACAATTTCACAGAGTAGGTGAAGACTATGAAGAAAGAAGAATGAAAATTCATCAAGGTATGGAAAATTTGGGATTTGAACTCAGATGGGATTATGACTATGTTTTTGAGTCATGGAAAAATAAAAATTGGGTATAGACATTAATACTGAGTAGATTAAGTTTATCATAAAAAAATATGGGAAACTTGATATCATGTAATTTGATGGGTGGATTAGGTAATCAATTATTTGAAGCCGCTCACGCATTAGCACAGGGATGGAAACACAACCGAGAAGTTGTTTTTGTTCCAAAATCATGGACACCAGGACAAGGAAGAGGTGCCGAAAATTATATTGAGAACGTATTCAGAAATCTAAAATTCGTAGATAATTTAGACAATTTTACAAGGGTCACTGAAGGTCCCTTTGAGTACAGTGAAGTAAATCCTGTAGAAGAAAATACTGTTTTTGACGGATATTTTCAAAGCACCAAAAACTGGTTTGGATTAGATGATCGTATAAGAGACATATTCCAACCTTCACAAGAAATTATTGATGAGTTGAAATTCAAATACCCCCAACTCAATCAACCCAAAACACTCTCCATACACGTTAGAAGAGGAGAATACTTACAGTTTCCTGAAATACACCCAACAATATCAGTAGAATATATTCAAGAGGCATTAAAAATTATTGGAGAATATTCTACAGTTTTTCTCTTCACTGAAGATGAATCAAGATGGCCAGGAAGTAGAGATTTCGTTATGAATAATTTCTCATTTCCAAATGTAGTTTTCCCAAAAGAAGATCAAGACTGGAAAGAATTATATCTCATGGGTCTGTGTGAAAATCACATCATTTCTAACTCCACTTTTTCATGGTGGGCAACTTTCTTAAATCAAAATAAAAATAAAAAAATAGTTTGTCCTTCTCGTTGGTTTGGTCCCCGTGGCCCTAAGGCCGATGACATCTACGAATCCTATTGGAATTTAGTTGATGTAGAATGGAAAGATGGATTATTAATACCAACAAAAAAATAACACATGTCGGAAAAAGTAAAAATTAGAAAAGTATCAGATTGGTGGGGTGAATATGATTGTTCATCAAACCGTAACATGCCAAAACATATTAATTGGCTATCGAGAGAAACTGCGGATCCGTATACACTTAGTGTATATGTTGACAATTACATTAAGGATTGGGGATTCAGAGACGGAGGATCGGATAAAATTGGATGGTTATTAGAGTCACCACAAATGAATGAGGCGACAATCAGAGTATTGACAGAAGATTTGGAAAAGACCAGATCTCACTACAAAATCATTTTTACTTGTATGGATGAATTGTTGGCTCTTGGTGAACCTTTCAAATATTGTATTACAAATGCCGCTCCTTGGATTTGGCCTGATAATAGAAAAATACATGAAAAAACAAAACTTGTGTCAATGATCGCATCAAGTAAAGGTTGGTTAAGAGGACACCAAAACAGATTACAATGGGTAGAAAAACTACAGAACAAAGTTGATCTTTTTGGTACAGGTAGACCAAATCAGTTACGTGATAAAGAGGACGGACTAAAAGACTATATGTTCTCAGTGGCAATCGAAAATGATAACTCTGATGTGTATTTTACAGAAAAACTCACTGATTGTTTTGCAATGGGTACAGTACCAATTTATTACGGTTCAAGAAAAGCTGTCGAAAAATACTTCGACCCAACAGGAGTAATTTTCTTAGAAGACGACCCAAATTTAGAAACTGTGACGGTTGAAAAATATAAATCAATGATGCCAGCAATAGAAAGAAATTTCTTAAAGGCAAAAGATTTCCCTGTAGCGGAAGACTACATGTGGGACAACTACCTTAAAAACTTAGTATAATATGAAATACCTTGTACTTGGATCTGCAGGTCAGATTGGTTATGAGTTGTGTAAATTTTTACAGAAAGAAGGACATGATGTTTTATCTTTTGATATTGCAACAGACCCAACTCAGGATTTGAGAATACCTGGTGTGTTGGAAGATTTGATTATCGAATGTAATTTTGTGATGTTTTTGGCGTTTGATGTAGGTGGGTCAAGATATTTGAAAAAATATCAACACACATATGAATTCATTGAAAATAATACAAAGCTCACATTGTATACTTTCGAGACAATCAAAAAACACAACAAACCTTTCATATTTGCGTCATCTCAAATGGCCAATATGTCTTACTCCCCCTACGGTGTTTGTAAGAGTTTGGGAGAAATTTTTTCAACCGCTTTAGGTGGACTTACAGTGAAGTTTTGGAACGTATATGGACCAGAACATGATTTAGAAAAATCACATGTAATCACCGATTTTATCCTGAAAGCAAAACTTGGAAAAATTGAAATGATTACTGATGGCACAGAAGAAAGACAGTTTCTTCACGCAGAGGATTGTTCAAGATGTCTTCATATTCTTTCTCAGAAGTATGACGAGATTGATAGATCACAAAACTTACACATTACAAACTTTGAATGGAATACCATACTTGAAGTTGCGGACATTATCAAAGAAACAATTCCTTGTGAGATTATACCCTCAGAAGAAAAAGACACGGTTCAGCTTAATAAAAGAAATGAACCCGATCCTTACATTTTGAATTTTTGGAAACCTGTAATATCTTTAAAAGAAGGTATCAATAAAATAATTGAAGAAATGAATTAATATGAAAAAAGTATTGGTATTAGGTGGTGGCGGATTTATAGGTGGTCACTTAGCTAAGAGACTTAAAGAGGAAGGAAACCACGTAAGAATATGTGACATAAAAAAACATGAATATTTTTTCCAAGATGAAATTTGTCATGAGTTTATCTTGGGTGACCTTACAGACCCTGATGTTGTTTCACTTGTCATCGAAGAAGGTGTTGATGAAGTTTATCAACTTGCCGCAGATATGGGCGGTGCACTTTATATCTTTACAGGAGAACACGATGCAGATGTTATGCACAACTCAGCAACAATCAATTTGAATGTTGCAAAAGAATGTGTTAAAAAGAAAGTCAAAAAGGTTTTCTATTCATCCTCAGCATGTATGTATCCCGAACATAATCAACTTGATCCCGATAATCCAAACTGTGAAGAGTCTTCTGCATATCCTGCTAACCCAGACTCTGAATATGGATGGGAAAAGTTATTCTCAGAAAGAGTATTTTTATCTTTCCATAGAAACTATGGATTGAATGTTAGAATTGCAAGATTCCACAACATCTTTGGTCCTCAAGGTACATGGAAAGGAGGAAGGGAGAAATCACCGGCCGCTATGTGTAGAAAGGCGGCAGAAAGCAAGGGTGGTGATGAAATAGAAGTTTGGGGAAATGGATTACAAACCAGATCATTCCTTTACGTTGAGGAGTGCGTTGAGGCTGTTATTAGATTGATGAATTCGAATTTCACAGGACCTGTAAACATTGGTTCCGAAGAAATGGTAACCATTAATCATTTAGCCAGTATGGCTATTGCAATATCAGGAAAAGACATAAAAATAAAAAACATCGAAGGAGAAGAGTTTGTGACAAAATACGGATTTAAATGCCCTCTCGGTGTTAAGGGGAGAAATTCAGACAATAAATTGTATAGAGAAAAGATAGGATGGGAAGTCAGTCAGCCTCTTTCCGTAGGTCTTAAAAAAACATATAATTGGATTAAGAGTCAGGTTGACAAACATGAAACTGAAACCCCGTGGATCTACGAAAGTCCTGATGGTGGAAAAACCGTCACAAAAAGAGAACCAGGATCATTAGAAAAAAAATTAATTTAATGGGTAAACCAAGAAGAACGCCAGTTGTTACTCCAAGTTCAACTGAAATACAAATAAAAACTAAAAAAGATTTTATCTGTTCATTAATCAAGAAAAAAACTAAAGAAAAATTCTTATCAGAAAATCAGAAAGTTTATTATGATATATTAAAAAATAATGAAATCACCCTCTGTTCGGGTCCCGCAGGTGTGGGTAAGAGTCACGTGGCAATGAAAGCGGCAATTGATTTGCTAGTTGACCCACTTTCACCTTATGAAAAAATTATTATTGTAAGACCAGCGGTGGAAGCTGAGGAAAAGTTAGGATCTTTACCTGGTAATGTAGAAGAAAAATTAGATCCTTATATCTTTCCTTCGTATTATCTCCTCAACAAAATTATCGGAAAAGATATAAGAGAAAAGTTAAAGGAATTTGATGCAATCGAAGTTTTTGCTTTGGCTTATATGAGAGGAATGAATATAGATAACTCTATTTTGATTTTCGAAGAGGCACAGAATTCAACCCCAAATCAAATGAAATTACTACTAACAAGAATTGGATACAATTCAAAGTTTTTTATTTCAGGTGACTTAGAGCAAACTGACAGATATAAAGACAAAACTCAAAGTGGGCTTTGGGATGCAATTCAAAAAATGAGAAATATGAATAAAGTTGGTGTATTCATTTTTGAAGACAGTGATATTGTGAGAAATCCATTAATAACCCACATTCTAAAAAGATATGAAGAATGAGAATAGGAATAGAAATTAATGGAGTTTTACGAGACACTATTTTGAAATTCAAACAACTTTATGTCAAGTTTCATATTGACCCTTTTTTGGAAACGACAGAGAAGCCGAATTTTGAATATAAAATAAAAGAACCAATTACTTCATTGAACTTGATGGACCACTTTGCCTTTCAAAGTAAAGACGAATTTTACAGTTTTATGTACGAAGACCACCCGATGGAAATATTCGGACATTCCCCGTCTGTTGAGTTATCTACTATGCATGATTTAAATGAATTTTATTACGATATGAGAGATAGTCATGATATAATAATAGTCTCAGATGAAATTGGTAAATCTAAACCAGCCTCACTTTTTTTCTTATCCAAGTTTGGTTGTCTTTTAGAGAAAATAAATTTCTACTCAGAAATCACTATAAATTCGATGTGGGACGGGTTAGACATTTTACTTACTGCAAATCCTGAACTACTATTGAAGAAACCTGATAATAAATTTGTTATTAAGTTTGAGACTTACTACAATAAGGAAGTTTATAGTGAATACACAATTAAAAGTTTGAAAGAACTCAAAACGAAATTGGAGGAAATTTTATGATAAATATACTCGGGGAAAACTACTTCATCGATTTGGATCAAATTGAGAGGTATGTTGATATGGGGAATGAAGAAATCACTGGAAGTTCAGAGAATAGAATCAATATTGTGAAATTCGAGTTAGTAAAAATGATGGTGGAAGTTGTTTTAGCAGATGAGTTACCTGTTGAAGATAACTTAGGTTTGAAAAACAGAAAACAAACCTCCGTCCCATTCAGTATTGCATTCAATAGTCTCTTGAATAAAAAAATTATCAAACATTATTAATATGGAACAAAAAGTATTGAACTTGGATAAAGTACAAATTTCTATAAATCGACTGAAAGAAAAAAAAGCCAAAATTTATTTTTTTGTACAAGATACAAAGGGTAATGCAAAAGCATCAGTCAGATACGTCTATCAAATGGCAATGTCATTGAAAAACAATGGTTTCAATATAATTATTCTTCATGAAAAAAATGAATACGTTGGAGTTGGTAAATGGCTTGGTGAAAAATACATGTCTGAAATTAAACATCAATCGATTGAAAATCAAAATTTAGAAATTGCGCCCGAGGATTTAATTGTGATACCTGAAATTTTTGGATATGTTCTTTCACAAGTTAAAAACCTACCTGCTGGTAAAATTGTTCTATCTCAATCTTATTCGTCAATACTTGAGACACTTCAACCAGGTGAAAGTTGGTCACAATTTGGGATCACCAAATGTATAACAACATCTACAAAACAAAAAGAGTATGTAAACAAGATAATGAAGAATGTAACCTTCGATGTAATTACACCGGTAATTTCTGAATGTTTCGAAAAATCCAAATTTCCGGCAAAGACAATTGTTGGTATCCACACAAGAGATCAAAGAGATACCATCAATCTTATTAAAACATTTTACTTAAAATATCCACAATACCGTTGGATAACTTTTAGAGATATGAGGGGTTTGTCGGAAACAGAATTTGCAAATACCATGAAAGATTGTTGCTTGTCAGTTTGGATAGATAATGACAGTAGTTTTGGAACTTTTCCTTTGGAATCAATGAAATGTGGTGTTCCTGTATTGGGTAAGGTTCCTGATATAATGCCAGAATGGATGTCTGAAGATAATGGGATCTGGATAGCAGACAAGAACATGATTGTAGATTTTGTTTCTGATTTTATTCAAAATTGGTTGGAAGACAATCTGAATCCCGAGATGTTCATAAAAATGGAAGAAACAGTGAACAAGTATAGTGATTTTACTGAGTTCGAAAAACAAGTTTGCAAAATCTTCGAAGAGTATCAAATCAAGAGAGCAGAATCTTTCGAAAATCAACTACAAAAATTACAAAATAATTAATTATGTCAGAAAAATTAAATGTTTCGATTATACTACCTATAAAGTCCGCAGTTGTTAGAGATTTCTCAGAATTTTTTGGTAAAGCAATTCAATCTCTAAAGAATCAACAATTACCTATAGATGAGTTAATTATTGTTCACACTCAAGAGGAATCTCTTATAAAAGTATTAGATTCCTACGACTTTGGTGATCTCAACGTGAACAAATACGTATGGGAGAAAGAACCCAATTTTTGCTCTCAAGTAAATTATGGTGTAGAAAAAGCCAAGAACCCTTGGGTGTCTTTTTTTGAGTTCGATGATGAGTATTCCTCTATATGGTTCAAGAATGTTGCAAAATACATGAAGGCGTACCCTAATGTTGATGCATTTCTCCCAATCGTTGTAGATACGAATGATAAAGGAGTGTTCCAAGGATTTACAAATGAAGCTTCTTTTGCGGCAAACTTCTCTCAAGAAATGGGGTATCTAACAAATGAAACACTCAATGATTACACAAACTTCCAAACATCAGGTATGGTTTTGAGAAAAAACTCAATTCAAGACTTTGGTGGATTCAAATCTTCAATAAAACTTACGTTTATCTATGAGTTCTTACTCAGAATGACATATAATTCGGTTACAATTATGTCTATTCCAAGATTAGGATACAAGCACACAAACTTAAGAGAGGGTTCAATATTTTGGAATTATAAGAATGGAGAATCAATTCTTACAGATGACGAAGTTAGATTTTGGCTACAAACCGCCAAAAAAGAATATTTCTTCGTTGACGATAGGTCAATAAAATACCAAACAACGAATGAATAATGATCAAGATTCTTTCTGGTCAAACAGAAGAAACACTATCAAAAAAAAGAGGTAGAAAAACAGTCAAAGAAAATTATTTCGATGTAAGAGAAGAAACAGCGGTTCGAAATTTCCTCGTCGCTGAAACGTGGCAGGAAAAAAACAAAATTTACAACGAATACTTACGGGCTCCTCTCGATAAGATGATTTCGTCAATAATCAGACGATATAGATTGTATCGTAAAGACATGGATTTTGTTGAAATCCATGTCGACACACATTCGTTTTTAATGACGAAAGTGGACAAATTCAAGCCCGCAAAAAACAAAAAGGCTTATTCTTATTTCGGTACGATATGTAAGAATTATCTAATGGGCCAAATAATCAAGGACCAAAAAGAAACTAATAGAAAGGTGAGTTATGAGGACATTTCCTCATCTCTTGAACAAAGACCAGATTTGATTTATAGAATCGATGACGACGTTTCAGACGTAGAGGGATTGATAAAAAAATATATCAATGATCTTAAATTGTTTATGGATTCAGAGTCTCTGAGTGATAACGAACAGAAACTCGGATATGCTTTGATAGATATATTTGAGAACTACGAATTGATTTTCTCAGGCGCTGACAACAACAAATTTAATAAAAATGTGATATTACTATCACTCAGGGAAATGACAAATTTGAGTACAAAAGAGATTAGAAGTGCAATAAAACGATTTAAGAGACTCTACCTTTTCACCCAATCTAAATTGAAAATTTAACTGAAAGTATTTATACAATATGCCTCGTCCACAACGAAAAGAAATAAATTTTACAAAAGAATCACTTCTGTCTCTAATGCAGGAAATTTACAATGAACTTGTGGAACAAAGAAATACTGCAATAAGAGTTCAAAACAAAATGTTGTCTTTCATGAAAGATCCTGAGGATATGCAAACAATAGGACCTGTGATAGAAAAACAACAAAAGATTATTAATGATTGTGTTGAAAAAAAGTTAAGCCTTTCGAAACTTCAAGCTTCGATATGGGAGAAGTCTAACAATCAGCAAGAGAGTTTTTCATTGTCTGACTTGGACGACGATTTAATTCAAAATTTAATTCAAAAAGAAGTGGATAGTGACGAGGGATCGTACAAACTGTAACCTAAATGCCCTCTTTAGATTTAAATAATTCCTACCAAAAAGCTCAAGAAAAAATCAAATCTCTGAAAACATTCAGAGAGGTTTCTGACGCAGCAAAAAATCTTGAAGCTTCAAATCAAAAAATACCGTTTGATCAATTTGATAATAACCTACTATCTCCACTAGAAAAACTCAAAGAACAAAAAAAAAGATATCAAAGACAAGGTCAGTCACAACTACAAAATCTTATGAGTCTTGCAAAAGAAAATGCTGGATCAGGGACAGGTTTTTTGGGTGATATAAAAAAGAAATTTTTAGAGGCATATACAAGATGTGAACCAAAAATTAAACAAATCATGGATAATGAGATGTTGAAAGCTGTGGGTTGTGCTCAAGAACAAAAATACAATACATCTTCATCCATTTTCATTCCTGTTCAGGTAATTGATATATTTGGAAAATTAAAAACAGATCCTAACTCTAGTATAGGTAAACTTCTTTATGAAAAAAATACTCCCATTTTCGGAGAGTTCCCTTTTTCCATGAATAAAGAACTTTATAACAGAACTCAATCACCGGGTCAGACCTTTTCCTCATTTTTTGGAAATCCTTACTTAGGTTCATCACAACAGAAACTTTTTGACATAAGTTATGTTACTCAAAACGCTAGAGGGGTTACTGGTGATTTTTTCAAAGTCAAACTTGAACAAAGACAATCCCAAGGTAATGTCGGTGAGTTTCTTTCTGATTACATGTCCACAATTAGGATTATGGACTCTACTAATATCATGTCCGAAATTGTGAACCTTTTGACAAACGCTGTGGATATTAAAGCAACAATCGGCTCCGGAGATATAGAATCAAAAACTAAATTTGGATTAATTGTCCAAAGAGTATTAGGTTTATGTTTCGATAACAGAAAAGAAATTGATGTAAGTGGTATATCTAAAGTTGCTGAATTGGACGGAGTCGATGATTCATTTTTTGAGATGACTGATGTAGATAGGGCATTTATTGAAAACAAAATTTCAAATATTCAATTACGGTCTTTAGAATTTGTTGAATGTAATAACTTAAAGGTAGAGGTAGATTACAATAACATTGTTAATCAAATGTTGGATGCTATCAACACGGAGAATATTGATGACCCGAAAGTTTTACAAGCCAACATCGAAAAAATTATCAATTCTACGTCCGATGATCCTTCTTGGAAATTAAAAATTCCGAACGATTTTAATGTAAAGTTGAAAATAGATGAAGACCTTTTATCAAAAATTCCTTTGGCAATCGTTGCAACGGTGTTGTCTCCAAAGGTACTACTACCAATTTTTATCATGGCAATATCGATTGGTAATGAATATGTGGCAGAATTAAAATCTTTGGAAGAATTTTTAATTAAATTCAAAAAATTCTTCATTTCTTTCGTATCGAAAGTTGGTTCCCTTTTTGTTGAGGAACTCTTCGAGATTATAAAAAGAGATTTATTAGTCCTCGTTCAATCTGTCTTAAGAGATATATCGAAATCTAAAGTTATGAAACAATATCAGATGATTGCTTCTCTTTTGGAAGTTGTTACTGCAATAGCTATTCTCATCGATGATTACAGAAAATGTAAATCTCTGATTGATAATATTTTAAGTATACTTGGTATTATTCAAAGAGGATTGGGATTAAAAATACCATACCCACTGATGCTTTTATCTCCTCTTCTTGGTGGAACCACTCCTGAGGGTACAACCATAAATGTAATCGAACAATTACAGAAATTTGGTTTACCAACGGGTCCAAATGCTGATGGGACTCCTAATTTTGGGTTGATTGCTGAGTTGGCGAGACAGACAGGCCAAGAAATATCCGAAGCGTCCTCAGGATACGTACAAGTTGCAATACCCCCTGATATTATTCTACCATCAGGAAGACCAGGACAATTAACTATGAGCGGAAAAAAATTTTAATATGAACTTTGAAGAAATTAGAGAAAGCATTAAGGATCTGAAAAATACGCCAAACAAAAAAATGGTTGATATGATGCAGCATCTTAGTTTAGAACATGAAAATATAAAAAAAGAAATTATAAATTTGACACACTATTTCGATAAGGTTGAGGAAACATATAATTTAATTTTGGAGGAATATGAAAAAAGAACGTGATGATTGACCCTAATTTGATATATTCAAAAATACTATTTCAAGCAAACGTCTTTGATGATCAAGACCCACTCATGCTTGGAAGGATCAGAGCATCAGCTCAAACAGATAATGTTCAAGCGATTTACAATGCAATTCCTGACTGGAATGAAATTAATGATCCTTGGACCACAAAAGACCCATTTGTATTTTTACCTCTTTTACCATTCTTTATAAGCCAAACTCCGAAACCAACCGAGATGGTTCAGATTATTTATCAGAATCCTCGTATTCAATACTCAAATCAATTTTACATTCAAGGTCCATACTCCTCACCCTTGCTTACATCAAGGCAGGATAACCAAGGGTCAAACAGTATGCTTGGTACAGGTCTTCAATATGAACAATATCCATCTATAAAGGACAAATTCACAGGGACTTACAAAGATGACAAAAGTAAGGGTGTTTTTCCAGAACCTGGCGACAACGCTATTCTCGGTAGAGGAACTGCTGACATGGTGTTGAAAAGTAATGAAGTACTCCTAAGAGCGGGAAAGACATTTAGCACAAACCCAAGGGAATTTCCTGTGGCATACAATAGACGAGCCTTTATACAATTATCACAATTCAACCAAACAAAAAGACAAAACGGATTCAAAAAATATAAAACACTTCTTGAAGTCATTCTACCTGTTAAATACTTGATAGAATATACGTTATACAATCCTGAAAACAAACAAAACGTTTTTAATGGGGAAATCAATATCTTCAAATTTCAAGGCGATGTTCTAACAAATGATGAATTCAGTTTATCGAAAGATTATAATAATACTGTTTTGTCGGAAGTCATCAGAATCGAGAGCTTATCCATGTCGGATGTAATACTTAAAATTAACACAACACTTCAGGCATATAATAATAACAAGGATACACCTTTTTTCTTCAGACCTAGTATTACAATATCAAAATATCTATCATCCACTGCTCCAACAACAGATGACACCTTGACCAACGTATCATTCTTGTATACACAAGTTTTACCGAACCCTACCGCTAGTGTTACTGGTTCAGGTTTAGTATTTTTTAAAAACGCTTATGGTCAACAATTCTCCCCCAAAAGGGTAGTAGAACCATTAATTGAATATACGTCAGATCCTCAGTCGATTTCCACTTTGGGCGGTGATATTTTGTATTTTTTGTCACACAAATCACAAATACCAGGAAAACCAATTATCAATCTTGATGGAACTTTATATGGTATTGATCAAAACAAATTTGTGGACGAGATAATAAATAGCACATCAAGTAGTGTTAGAGGTGAAGAGTTACTCAAGCTCCTAAGTTTGATTGTAAAATTTTTGGTTGGTCATTCACACCCTTATCATCAACTCCCCCCAACCACTATTGCCACAAATGGGACTTCAGTTCAAGATATCCTTCAAGAAATACAACAAGGGTCTCAAAAAATTCTCAACAGTAATATTAGAATCAATTGATATTTATTGATAAAGGTTGATGTCAATTTTCAGATCATATTTTAGCAAGAACAATACAATTGTCCAAAATAATCTTGTGAATACAGGAAGGAATCCTGTCATGCAATTAAATTTTGGAACAAGTCAACAAATTTTACCTCCTGCTGGTTTTTCAAGATTTATATTTGATTTAGATATAACTTCTTTGACTGAGAAAGTTCAGTCGGGGGAGATATCTACAGGATGTACTAGCGGATACACAGGAATCACTCATACCTTGACAATGACAAACACATCTTCATTTGATGAGGAATTACTCAATGGTTTCATGTCAGATGGTGCACGAAGAGCTACATCATTCGATTTGATTCTTTTCAAAATTCCCAAATATTCAGGAAGCACAGGATCCCCACAAAATTGGGACGAGGGTGTAGGCTATGATTTTTATCCTTTCGCAATGACACGAAACTCTGCAACAGGACAACTTTCACCGAACGTAGTTTTTACAGACAAAGCATTTTCAGAAAGACCTTCAAATTGGAGTGCGAGAACCACAATTGAAAATTGGTCATATCCTGGAATATATGACAATAGTAACTCACAAATAGGATCACTATCGGGTCTAAATTATTCAGCTCTTACAATTATTGATATACAGCATTTCGAGTTCGGAGATGAAGATATCAATTTTGACATGACCAATGAGATTAATTCTATTTTGAGTGGAGGAACAACTGGATCTACAGGTTGGGGTATTGCTTACGTGCCTCAAATTGAAAATATTACTGGCCTGACTGAAAACTATAGTGTTGGGTTTTTTTCTAGACATACACAAACTTTCTACCAACCATATCTGTTGACAAACTATGATGATTTGATTGACGATGATAGAAATACATTTACTAAAGGTAGGATCAACAAACTCTATCTTTACGTATATCAAAATGGTGACTTTGTTAATTTAGATGAACCTCCAACGGTTGATATTTTGGACGCAAATGGTGTGGTGGTACCTGATCTAAACGATCTTACCACTTGTTTGGTAACAAAAGGAGTATATGAAGTATCAGTACCAAACTCTTTGGGATCATACTCAACACCTTGTATATTCTACGACAATTGGTCAGAGATAATTCTCGACGGTGAAAACTTACCCGCAGTCAAAAATCAATTCGTTTTACAACCAATCCAAGCAAATATAATAATTGGATCTCAATCACAGGATCCATCTCAGTTTGGTTTCAGTTTTTACGGTATCAATCAAAATGAAAAGATCCTAAACACAGACATTAGAAAAGTTGGTGTGGTGGTAAAAAAAGCATATACTTCCAACACTGTACTACAAAACGTTGAAGCTTACTATCGTATCTATGTCATGGAAGGTCAAACGGAAGTGCAAGTACAAAACTGGACTAAGATTAACAGAACCCCTAATGAATTTTATTTCATATTTGATATGAGAGATAAAATACCAAATGAATATTTTGTTGACATAAGAGTGAATACTAACGGAGAGAAAGATACTTATAAGAAACAATTACAATTTCAAATCGTAAATAAAAAATAATGGCACAGAAAATAGTAAAAATATCAGAGTCACAACTAAGTGATATAGTAAAAAAAGTCCTCCAAGAGAATAGAATGGAAAATTACATGACTTTTTCTAATTTGGAGCAAATTAAAAGACAAGCAGATATAATATTGAGTATGGATCCTGACATGATTGATTCCATAATTCAAAAAGGTCATGATTGGGCTGATGACCATATTAGTGAAGCTAAAACAAATATGGATCAAGTTTTTGATTTTTTTATGAATCATATGAGAGTCGAGGATACGTACATCGAATACGAGGATCTTCAGGAGGGAAGGAAAAAAACAGGTACAAAACTTTGTGCCAGAGGTAAAGCGGCGGCAAAAGCAAAATTCAAAGTTTACCCTTCTGCTTACGCTAATGGGTATGCAGTGTCTGTTTGTAAAGGAAGAATAGCAGGTTTGGATGGTAATAAGCGTTGCTCAGGAGTCTATTGTTAATGATTGAATCTTTCTTATATTTGAATAATGGAGAAAAATAAAGTTGTAGGTTTTTTACCGAGACTTTTGTATCGGATATTTTTAACTCTGAAGGATAAATTTGATCCCAAGCCACTGATTACTAGTGAGGAAGAATTCGCGTGCGAAATAAGTTTCAAGCTGATTACACATCCAAGTTCAAAATTAAGTTTTTCTCCAATCTCTTCCAAAAGGATCATCAAAAACGAATCTTTGAGGATGTACATATTGATAGAGAACCATACGATACATATTATCAATCACACGTATAGTTATACTGTTTATGTACAAAGCACAGAAAACTTTCAAAAACTGAAATATTTGTTCGATGAAAATTTAGAAAAAACAAGAAACGAACTTGAAAATGAAATTAGGCAGAACATCCAATATTCTCTAAAAACTATACTATCGAGGTTGGATTGATTCTCTCAAAACTTTTTTGATTATTTGTTCTAAACTCTCTTTCCTCGGTTTATACGAGGTCATTACAGGCTTCTGACCCCTACCTGTTTGAGTATCCTTCTTCTCCGCTCTTCTTTTTTGAGAACATGCAGATTTTTTCTGTGAGTCAGACATTCTTCTTGCAACCCCCATGGCTCTACATTTTGGATAAGATTTGTCGTCAGCTTGAGGTCTACCACAGGGTGGATGTTTACCATTTTTATCTCTACGGCAAATATTAACCCAAGGACCTTGTGGTTGTTTACTACCCTTTGATTTTTTTTTAGTTCCAAACCAAACGGCTAAATCTTCTTTGAGGATTTTTTCAATATCTTTTTCTTCTTTCATGTCAAACTTTTTTTTGTACTTTTTAACGGTTTCAGGATTATAACCATGAATATTATCACCTTTATCACTTTTACTATTAGAAACTTTTTTCAACATATTTTTAACCTTCTTATAAAACTTTTCGTCTGTATCTATTTGTTTTTGATTTTGACTCATATCCCCATCGTACGAATCGTGAGAATTTTTGGGGCTAACGTATTTGGAAACCGCGTTAGTAAATGGTTGAAGACTACTTTTCTTCCAATCTTCAGGACCCATAATTATTGGTATCTCATATCTACCAGATCCCTTCGTCCTTGTTGTCTCATTTAGTTTTATAATCATACTCTTATATTATAAATATTGAAATAAGAAGATTATGACAGGAACAACAGAATCATATTTTTTATTTGAGACCATTCAATACAAGGATAATAAGTCTTTGGGTATTTTTCTTGACAATCTAAAAAAAGAACAAGCACTTATGATTGTGTCAGAAGCCCTGAGACACGGGTTTAGAAACGGTCTATTCGATTTGAATGAAAGTGAATCGATATCAAGATCATTGAGGATACTCGAACAAAATTAGAAAGGGCTATTTTCATAAATTCTGATACTTGTAGACAAACTGGTCTTGGAAACCAAAGTTGTGGGGTGTATCCGTTCGACTCCGACCACAGTTAATTGCAATTACATCCCTTTAGGACTATTATCTTTATCCTCTCAGGGTATATCACAAATTTATTATTAGTGTCTTAAAAAGGTTTAAAACCATATCTAACTGTTTCTTATGACAATACCTGTATGATGAAACTGAAATACTCTTATATTTTTAGAGATTTTTTTTATTTTTGAGCAAATTTATTTAATATTGCACAAAATAATCTTATGAAAAAAATTATATTACTTTTATTTGTATGCCCTTTATTTTTCATAAATGTTGCTGCACAAATAAAAAAAGAAAATGCTCCAGTTCTAAAATACGTTGATTCAATTATCGGAAAGCACGTGACCTTTGTTTCTTGGTACAACAAAAAGGACACGATTAAGGTAACACAATTAAGAATTTTTGATTTTGAAAAAAAGATATATTTAGATTACTATGAAGATGATATCAAAAAATTGTATCCAATCTTATTCAGGGGTTTTACAATTAAGGTAGATACTCCACTTAGTAGTGCCGACTGGAGCTACATTATAAATCTTGATTTCATCCACGCCATCTATTTTTTGAATAGGACCTATCTTATGAACTCCTTTCCCCATTTCGGAAGTAAGGATACCCCATGGGAAATATTCACCTAAGTCTGACAATAATCTTTTCTTTTTACCCGACCTGTCAAATCTATTGAAAGCATCCATATATTGACTATTAGACAAAGAAGAGTTGGGTCCAAAAGTATTTCGGAAACTTTCAGATAGTCCCCATTTCTTCATTTCATCTAATGAATCAATTATTCTCGAATCATTTGAATTCAAACCTGTAATTTTATTATCACCCATTTGAGCAGGTAAATCAGCGTTACCAAATTTCGATCTCAAAGAGGTGCCCAAGAAAATCCTATAAGGATCAGTATTGAGACCTCTAAATAATGTATCACCATAAATCTTACCATTGTATTCAAAATAAATGATATCAGGCATATTAATAGTTTCAATTGTAATATAAACAAGACCCTCTCCTCTATTCAACTTCCAAGGAACTATTTGAGTAAAATCTAAATCAGCCATCAAATACCCACCTTCATTTTTTAGCGGTTCCGTATTACACAAAAATTTTGTTTTCACTACTTCTGTAGTTTTAGAACCTGAACCCGTGATATCAAAATTTACAAACTGCTCTTCTCTGTATTTTCTCTTTTTATCGGGGTTGTTTTGGTCACCTCTTTTATATGGTGTTTCCCCTATTTTTACATGATCAACATCGGGAGGTATAGAAATAACAAGTGTGCCTTTTTTTACAAAATAAGGGAATATTTCTTCAAAATATTTTTTTATGCTTCTGGCTCTTTCTAATGCCAAACTCCCTTTTTTTTCGAATCCTTTCGGATTTGTAACTTGGGACTCTCCCGCAGATACATTCACAATGAATTTATTAGCATCAGTTTTATCAATAAAATCTTCGATTTGAGGTTTTAATCTTTGAATCTCTGATTTTACAGAGGGTGAGTCATAAACCCCATACTCGAATTTGTCTCCGAGCTTCTGTGTTGGAAAATATTTTTCTTCCGTTTTTTTGTCGATACCAATTACAACCTCTGTCTGTTCTCTCAGAATATAATGATTTTTTGTTGCGATTTTATGTAAATTTAAAATCCTTAGAACTTCATTCGAATCAATATTCAAATTTTGTTTTATCATGTTTATAAATATAAAAATAAAAAAAAAAGGGTCCCGAAGGACCCTTTAATATTTTGGTTAGACCATATTATCTTAACTCTCTCAAATCAAATGTTCTAACTCCATCAACTGTGATTCTACCATAGAAACGGTTGTTAACCATTTTCTTAGCGTATCTAGTCATGATACCCTTGATAGGTGTGAAGTTGAATGGGTTATACATTGTTGGAGTAAGTTGTAAAGGTACATATGGTGCGTAGATATAACCTGTGTCAAGTAATGATGTTCCTTTATGACCCAATAACACTTGGTTTGCTGGGAAGTAAGGATCTCTATAAACTTGATATCTACCAGAAAGAGAACCAACTCTTTCAATACCCATGTTGTATTGATCTTGCTCAGGAGCCGCGTTTGATACGTGGAAATATTCCAAATCATCAAAAATTGCACTGATTTCAGAAGATACAACGATCCAGTTAGCACCACCTCTTAGAGTTGATTTGTGGATCTGAGCTGAAATTTGGTTGATTGCTGTGATAAGCGTCTGGTTCCAGTCCTTTTGTGTATAAGGTACTGCATTGCTACCCAATTGCTTCCATCCGTTATAGTTCCATCTTAAGTTCCAAGCTGCACCTTTTCTAAGGTCTCTTAGGATCTCTCTATCGATTTCAGCTGCAACTTGCTCTGATAATAGAGCAGTTAATTCAGCTTCAGCATCGATGTTGTGGAATGCCGCAACGTCTTGAGCCAATTCAGGTGACCATTGAGCTCTTAGTTTTCTTTCAGTTACAGATACTGTTACAGCCTGTAGATCGAAAGAAACCTCACCCAATCTGTCTTCGAATTCCATTTCTTTGTAAACTCTATACTTACACTTGAATGCTTGGTTGTAGTCTGTGTTCACTGTTGTAGTGAATCCAGAATAACCATCAAGTGAAGAAGAAGTTACTTCACAAGGAACTTGAAGATCAGCTTCAAGATAAATTACGCCATTAGCATCGCATATGTTGTTGTAAGATCCACCATTACCTGTTGAAGGGAATGAAGTAGTTGCTTGTCCACCGTATTGTACAATACCTTGTCCGTAAACCTGAGTTACAACTCTGAATAATACTGGTGAGTTAACACCTGAGAATCCATTAGCGGTTGCATTAGTGATTGGAAGAACTTGTAAAGAAGATAAGAAAGCTTCAGTATCTTGTTCGTTACCGTCTGGTCCGATCAATTGACCTTGACCTGCACTGTTGAAACCTGAGAGTGCCATGATTACTTTTCTGTAAGTACCTGCAACGTATCCTGATTGGATTAGAGCACTTCCTGCAGAATTCCATACTTGCGTAGAAGCTGTAATGGTCTCTGCCGAAAATGTACCTTTGGAATAATCGAATAGACCTGGGGGATCCAAATCTGGTTCGTTACCCTCATAGAAAAGATCATAAAGATCTTTATCGTATTGGTTGTAACCAGCATTTTGTGATGACGGTCCGTTAGGTGCCCCAAACGGTGCATAGTGATCACCACCATTTGTAGGTAATAATTCATCCGGAGACTGATATCTCTGAATGTGAGGTACGAAGTAGAACAACTTACCAATTGGTAGGTTCATAGCTTGTACTGAAACGATATCGTTAGCTAAAAGTTTAGAGAAAACTCTTCTAACGATTGGGAAAACTACAGTTTCGAAAGAACCTGATGAGTCAGTTGTAGCTGCTTCATTGATCAAATATGATGCTTGGTTTTCGAAAAGCTGAGCGATGTTTTCCTTTTGGTGACCTTTAAGACCCTCTAAGAATCCTAATTTGTCCCATTTGTTGATAGTGTCTTCCTTGATAACTTTAAGGTGCTTAAGACCGATGTTACCAACGAGACCTGATTCTAATAATGCTCCCATTTTTTATTTTTTTTTGTTTTTATATTTTATTATCCAATCTTATTCATAAGATCCTTAATTCTTAAGAATTGAGGTGCTTCGTAAGTCTTGGTTTCTATTAGATTTGTTGCTGACCCAGTAGATACAACCTTTTCGATTTTACCAACTGATTCGTTGATAGATTTAGAAGGTGTTGTTTCAGTTTGTGACAACTCATCTTTTAGAGTTTTGTATAGGTTTTTAGATTCTTTCAATGATTCAACACTATCAAATCTTCTAAGGATGTTAATTTTTTCCTTTTTAGTTGTAGTATGTTCTGTGAATAATCTAGTAGCGTAAGCTAAATTTGAATTGAAGATTGCAACTTCATTTAGTTTCGATCTGAAAATGTTAAGTGCTTTTCTGTACTCTTCATTTTTTTCTCTAAGTTGTTTCACTTCTACTTCAAGGGATTCGTATGTGAGGTTTCTGTTATTAGTAATACCTTTTCTTAGACCTCTCGAATTATCCGCTGATCCAAACCCGTAAGTTCTAGCAGCTTCTTTGGTTTCTCTTTTTTCGAAACCAGCATCATCTCTACGAGCCTTAGTGGTTTTAAGGTTTTTCGAAGCAATTTTACCATGCTTCATTGATAACCTTTCATCCTCTTTGTCTTTGTATCCTTGACCTTCTTTTGTCTCTGCTTTAACAACTTTGGATTTTCCCTCCATATTTTCACCTTTCTTGTATTCAAATTTAGGTTTACCCATACCAACGCCTTTTGTTCCTTGCTTCATTTTCTTTGGTGATTTGTATTCAGTCTCACCGTCATATTTGAAGTCAGGTTTTCCGATGCCCTTACCTACTGGTTTTACGGCCATCTTAGCCTCTTTTACTCCGACCTTTTCATGGTCGTAAGATTCTTCAGTTGTGTCAATGTCGAATTGCATTTCTTCGTCTTCTTCTTCAATGTTATGATGCATTCCTTCATAGGTATCCTCTTCGATTTCTTCAATCTCTTCCTCTTCCTCAATATCATCATCTTCCTCAATATCATCATCTTCGTCAAGACTAATCTCATAAACAATTTCATCAACTTCTTCGTCTTCGTTATCATCCTCTTCTAAAGAATGATCGGAATCGAAAAGTTTGTCAACGATCATGTCAATGTTTTCATCACTTACAGTATTCATGTCGGGTCCATCAGAATCCACATCCATGTCCTCCTCCATGTCATCTTGTTCGACTGTTTCTTCTTTCATAGATTCTCCTAATTTAACAAGGTATTCAGCGTCCTGATTGTTATCAGTAATATGAATATCATTACCATCTTTTTTAACGATGATTCCATCTTCTTCGCCCATTGCTTTAAAAATTTTAAGAATTTCTTCGTCAGATGCTCCTGTTAAGTCTATAGGACTTTCAGAATCCATATCCATGTCCATCTCAATGTCCATGTCCATTTCATCTTCATTATCAACCTCAGTATCCATTTCATCTTCATCAGAATCCATTTCATCATCAGTATCTACTTCTGAGTCTAAGTCAACCTCATCTTCATCGTCTTGCTCCGATAGAGATTCTTTTACTAATTGCCCGATTTCTTCTTTCATTGTAGAACGAAGTATTCCTTTTGCATTCTCGGCGATTGCTTGTTCAACATTTTTCATTTGAATCAACGCCTCTTCAACAATTGATTTATTTTCTTGCATAATAAATTGTTATTATTTTAACTTATAAATAGTGTGTTAATTGAAAAAATTTCGTTTTACGCTAACACAATTTGAGTTTTTTGAAATCTCTGTATTGTTGCGTCAGGATAGTTTGAACTGACCCAACTCAAAACGTTAGATTCTGTTGTATCAAACACGATAAGACTTCTAAAAGAACCTGAATCATTTAGTTCCACAGTAAAACCTGAACCGGTTGGATCATTTTTCACTATTTCTACCTCGTACTTGATTAGATTATATTGTGCCAATCCAAGAGATTGTGCCAAATTTATACCATTTTGAATAGTACCGTTTTCAATCACTTTTTTTGGAGAATCTGATATAGGAGAAGTTAATAGGATATTCATAATTTTTTTTTATAAATATCACCAAATAAAAAAAGTGGTCTCAAACCACTTTTAATTAATTACTTCATCAATTTTACTTTCAGATACCGAGGTGATCCTCCATTCATTTGAGAAACCTTCGAATCTATTTGTAACTTTAGCTTCAACATCGGTTACCGAAAAACCTTTAACAAGTTTTTCTTCTTTGATTTTTTTAATTTTTCCTGTGTTTTCATCAGGTAAATCATAAGTAATTTTTGCAACAAAAAATTTTTCGTTCATGGTTTAGAATTATCTATCTAAATAATCGGTGAGTTTTTTCATTAAATCAATAGACTTATTTCCTTCAATTTTTACCTCAGTAATTTTCTCCTCCTCTAAATTTTCTTCATATTTCATTCTATCTTCAACATTCGGGAATAAATATGCTCCTGGTGTTGACGGTGATGAAACAAGATCAAAACATATTAGTTCGAAGTCATCTTGTACTTCATTCCTCTCCCCTATTTTTTTCAAGGATCCAACGCCACGAGATGATACTCCCATAGTGACTCCTTGTCTTAAAAGATTTGCTGCGATATCTCCTTTGGTGGACACAATGCCACTCTCATGAAAACCTGGAGATGTTAATAATTTTAATTTACCCATTAAAATATTACCTTCCCACCATATGTCAGTAATTATGTGTGATACTCTGTCAAGATCAATTAACGAAGACTCAGGGTGATTTAATTCAGAAGTTGATAGTCCTTTTTTGATTGTGTTTTTATATTTTTCTGCCTCTCTCTTTAGTATGGTCTCGGGATAAAATCTTCCATTTCTGTTAGCTGTATTATATTTTTGGAGTACAGCATAAAATTCGAATGGTTTTTTGTAGTCTCTATCTTGAGCTTCTTTCAAAATAGATTCATTCAACTTATCTAATGGAGATAGATATCCAGCATCATCCTCAATCAAAATTCCTTTTCCTGTTTCATGTGGTCCAAGTATTTTATATTGTTTCATCAAAACTTTTTCTATAAATATACTTCTGACTTTGATTTTATAATATCTCCGTTTTTGGTTAGTGTAAAATCAAAATAATTATTACTTTTAAAGTTTTCTGAATTTATCAAGGATACTAATTTTTTTACTGAGTCTCTGATAATATTTGATTTGAAATCTATTTGTTGTAAAGTGAAAAGATTAATTTCCAAATTGAGGAATGATTTTTTTCCAAATACGATTCCCGAGGTCCTGAGATCCAAATCTACAATTAATTTGTCCTCGAAAATTTTTCTATCAAGTTGGTAATAAATTGTGTGTTTGATTTCTCGACTAAAATTACATACAATTCTATTCCAATTATCAGATACGATTTTGGGATTGACCCATGATTGTATGTTTATGTAAATTGATTTTAATTTTTTTGAATCTACTGTCCCATAATTTACTTTGAGGGATTCGAAGTTATTAATTTTTGAGGTTTTTCCTTTCTTCATTTTTTTTCATATACAAAGTTTATTTGTTTTTTAAAATATTATGAAAAAAGGTTATAATTGTCAAAATTGACTTTTTGAAATATATGTTAGTATGTTAATTATTGAAATCGGAAGAAACGATAATATTGAAAAAGCTCTCAAAAACTTGAAATCCAAGGTAATAAAAACAAAACAACAAAAAAAACTTTTTGAAAAAAAAGAATATGTTAAACCTTCAATCAAAAAAAGAGCACAAAAACTTAAGGCGATTTACAAAGAAAAAATGATCAATAATTAGATTGATTTTTCAAGTGATTTAATCCTAACAAAATTCATCTGATTGAACTCTTCATTCTTTAATCTATCTATTGTTTCTGAAATTTTTGTCTTAAGTTCAAACTCATTTTCGCCCTCCAACAGAGTTTGAAGTTTGTTTATAGCACTTTCTTTGATGGTTGTGAACTCTTTCTCCAAATCATTTTGATTTGATTTGATTATTTTAAAGAAATCTTTTTTGGTAGATTCATCCATCGTTTCGATGTAACTTTTCAAAGTCTGATTGGCTACTGAAACCATAGATGTTAATGGAAGATTGATTGATTCTTTAGAAACATTTGGAGATTTGGTCAAATTTGAAATTATATTATTTTTTGCTGAGACTCTTTCAGAGATATCAAAATTTTTTGTGTAAACCAAAGTATCCAAATCTTTGTATTTATTTTGAATTTGTTTAGAGCTAGATTTTGGTAATTTTGCTCCTTTTAATATAGATCTTATCAGAGATATACCTTCCTCGATATATTCTCTCGCATCTTTTTCGGACAAAGACTTTTGAGAAGTCAGATCATCATACAAAGAGTACAGTTTTGATAGAGACTTATTAGTTAAGATATTAGTGTGGAATTCTTTCATCACACCTTTGAAATTTTCAGAATCTTTATAGGATTCAATCAAACTTTCTTCAATTATGGATTTAACCTCTCCAAAAGTCATGGTCAATTTTTTTTATAAATATTAGGAATTTAGTAAGTCGTCTAACTCTTTTTCAATTTCTCCTAAATATTGTTGGCCATGACTCAAGTCCAAAATTGTTTTACCCTTAATCATGTCCGAATCGACCAAAATATTCATATTGTCGAATCGTGATTCTGGTACTGTTGGTTCTACTTCAGGTCCTGTTACCTCAGGTGCTGCGACATCTTCAGTTGGAGGTGGTGTCGTTTCAGAAGGTAATGCCCCCAACGCAGGTTCTGATACCTCACCACTTGGGGTTGATCCAGCAGTGTCGGTAGATCCAGTTGTTGATCCATATAATTTATCTATATTGTCAAATATTCCTGTTTTCTGTATTACTGTTGGTGTATTTTTTAATTCTTCACCAACTGCTTTTTCAATTCTTTGTTGTTGTAAGTCAAGTTTGATTTCATCGTCGGACATCCCCAAAATATGTTTTTTAGCCCATGTTGAAGATACGGGTTGAATACCGTTACCAGGATCGGACACCGCATCTTTATACAAAAGAATTTTTTCTTTCCAAACATCAATTTTCAGAAGATCAGCTTGAGTAGATGGATTTGTTAAACCTAAAGTGAAATTGGCAATCTCTTCCTCAAATCCGTTTAGAAAAAGATGTATGATTGCTATCTTATTCAGCTCTTGTAACATACTCTTTTGAATTCTATTAATTGTGCGTGCGAAACGGATATCTTGTAATGAAAGGTTTTTACCGTCACCAACAACTTCTTCAAATCCTAAAAAGGCTTTCGGAACTCTAAGTGCCGTCAATAATTTCTTTTGAATATATTCAATGTCGGCTATCTCTGCGAGGTTCGCAGCACCGGGTAGAGTATCGATAGGTGAAGGAGCAGCCGGATCTCTTACAGGTACAAAGTAGTCTTGGTCTACAGCCATCTGATTAAATCTGAGATCCACATTACCTGTCTTCTGATCTAAAACTTGGTCTCTTTTGAATTTATTAGCAACACGTTGTACATATGCTTCAACGTCTTCGTCGTTCATATTTCCAACAAAAACTTTGAAAATTCTTCTTTCAGGCGCTCTTGATGTACGATAGATTAACATCGCGTCTTCGGAAAGTAAAAGTTGTTTCCAAATTCTTCTTGCTTTTTCCAGCATGGAGGTACCATATGGAAGTTTCCGATCATCACCCAATAATCTGAAGTGAGCGATTTCCCATGATTGGAATTCCATGTTCTTATTTTTCCACTTGAAATGTAATGCCCTTTGAGCTGTAGGATCCTCAAGTGATTGAGCTCTTTTTTCGTGCATTCCTGCCTCAACCCTTTCGATCTCAATATTAGGTAATTGTTGGACTCCGACAACCCCCTTTTCAGGATCTAATTTCAAATAGACAAAGTTATCACCATACTTACATGTATTTCTTGTCCACATAGGTAAGTTGGTGTTTATATCAAGTGTGTTATTGAATAAATCTGCTAAGACACTTTTGATTCTCTTTGACTCAGAATAAATTTGTAGAATAAATCCGTCTTCATTGGTGGTTGTAGATTCTTCAGCATATATGTCTAAAGCGGCTGATATCTCAGGAGTGTACTCCATAGACTCGTAATCGTATACTGAGGCTAATCTAGTCGGTTCATAATACACAGCTTGAGAATACAAATTATTCTCAATTTTTGCCCATTGATTCGATAAATAGAAAGTTTGTTGTGCTTGTAACTTTTCCTTCTCATATTGAGCCTTGTCTTGTGTTTTTAACAAAACTTCTTTGTCGAAATGAAAGGTCGGGTAATCCTGATTAAGGAGTGCGTTAGGTCCAAATGCGGCGGAAAGTCGTTGCCATACCGTTAGGTTCTTATTATCCATTTTACAATTTTACTTATTACATAGATAATATAAATAGTTATTTGGCTCCAAATAACCACCCGTATTTTCTGTAGTCTTCCCTCGACGCTTCGTTAATATATCTTGGATTTTGGTTGTTTGAAACAGGAATATGTGGATTAAAAAAATCAGATCTTATTTTGTTTTCACTACGCTCTGTATGCCATGAGTCTATCATAATTTTAGTTTGTTGTACAACTTTTTGTAAATTTTGAAATGCTGTATCCCCAACATAGATTGCCATTGCTATGGACATTAATGCATCGTCATGATGACCCCTTTGATGGTCAGGTCTACCATTTACATAAATAAATTTACCCATTTCATTTAGGAGTCTCTCTGACCTTATTTTAAATTCATGCCTCAACGCTTCCTCCAATGATGCTATTATCTGTACCCTCTTTGCATTGAAGTTGATACCTGGTATCTTTTCGTCTCTTTTCGGATCCCACTTGTATTTGTTTCTCTCTGTCAATCCTTCAACATAGAGATTTTTATATCCTAGTTCTTGTAGTTTTCTTGCTGTAGCAACACCCATCCCACCCGTCAAATCTGTGACTATCATGGCGTTATACATTTTTCCCCACTTATAAGCTATTTCTGCTAAAACGTCAGGAGGAGTTTTACCTACATATTCAAATACTTGCTCTCTCGCATCAAAATCAATGATTTGTATACAAGAAAAATCCTCTGAGTCACCTCTTGAAACGTCTACACCCATGATGTACCGGTGACTCATTTCAGGGTCTTTCCATATCCAAAGATTACCTGCCATCATTTTACCGTCGGGTTCTTTCACATCATTATCTTTTATTTTTGTTAAAAGATTGGAATCAAATACATTGTCGCCTGATCCAAGGAAGTTACACTCAAGTTCCTGAGCTACTTTTCTCTTGTCATATTTAAGTTTTTTTACCATTCCCTCAAACCATGATGAACAAGGTTTATAACCCTTTTTAATATAATCTTTTACTATATCATAATTCCTTTCATACGGATTATCTACTTCCAAATTAACAACTTCTGTGTTTTTGTAATTTTCACGGTTTAATAGATAGTCGGTAAGATCCTCACACTTCACCATTTGTAAATCCCTATTGTACCTTGGATCTTTATACCAAAACAACTCAGTAATCTTGAAAGTATTCATGTTTCTCATTGATTGTTCATAAATTTCGTAATATATCGGGTCATACCCATTCGGAGTGGAAATTACAATCACTTTTCCTCCTGTTGAAAGTGAGGCCATACAAGCAGCCCAAAAATCATCATCGGCCTCAATATAAGCGGCTTCGTCAAATATTAATATTGTTGGTGTATATCCGCGAAGAGCGTCTTTTGAAGTTGCAACAGCTTTTACTTCACAATTGTTTGTAAATTTGAAATGTCTTTGTGAGTTTTTTTCTATTGAAAATCCAACACCTACCCAAGCTGGCCATTGTTCTGAAAAGGATCTGACTTTGTTAGCAAACTCAACAGCAGTATCAAGTTTGTTTGCTATAATCAAGATTTTCTCAGGGTTGTTTTTTTTCGCAAAAACTAACTTTTTTGAGGCCCAAGCTGCGGTCACGGTGGATACACCCGCTTGCCTATACTTCAATGCAATATTTTCGTTAAAGTTATCGTAGTCTTCAACCAAAGTTATTTGGTCAGGAAAAAGATCCAACGGAACAAACTTTTTAACCGTATTGTCAAAAGTTTGAAGATAGGTTCTCATCGCATACGGAGTGTTTTTCATACACTTCGTTACTTCAATAATTAATTGTTCTTTTGTCACTGAAAATTATTTGGGTCTCGATATACCCAAACTTCCTAAGAAATCGTCTAATCCGTCTTCATCATCCCCGTCCTCAGATTCAATATCATTGTCTTCTTTGTAATTTTCAAACTCTGATTTCATGTCCTGAGCCTCTTTCATGATTTTTTCGAACTTAGCGGTAGCTTTTTGGTTTTTGGATTTGTCCTGTGATATTGCGTCACCGATTATTTCCAAAAATTCTCTTGCTTCGATTTGGTATAACAAGATGTGGAACCAATTTATTAATCCTTTATTAGATTCATCAAACATTTCATCGGGAAGTGAAAAACGAATTTTTTCTACAATTTCTGGCCCAATTCGAAGTTGCATTGGTTCATTTGCTAAGGTATCAACTTGTTGTTGTACCTTTGTACGCATTTCAGGTTCCTTTGGTAAACCATGTCTTCCTTTGGATTCTTCGATACCTTTTATGATTTCATGGCATAAAATTGGGAATATCAATCCTTGTGCTTTAATTACGGTATCAATTTGAGATTCTCCATCATCTTCTTCACCTTCCTCACCGCCATCCTCATCATCGGGATCTAATTCAACTTTTCCAGCAACACCAGTTCCTGTTTGGCTCATCATTTCAATCATACTCTCTGAGGTAAAATACATGAAATCGTTTACCGCCATGATTGCCAAGTAGAGTGAAAACAATTGTGGGTTGATGCGATCTAGGGCTCTTTTAACTGAGGGTTTTTGGAAAATATAATGTCCCTTTTTTGCAGATCCTTGAATTATAGCATTGATGATGTTTCTCTTGTGTTTTTCCAACTCTAATTGTTCGGTATCCGTTAGATCTTCAATATCAAAAGATTGAAACTTTGGTTTTTCTTTTTCTTCTTCTTCATCTTCTTCATCTTCTTCATCTTCAGGTTCGTATCTAAAGTTTGATGTGTCTATGGGCGTACCTAATTGAGCATCTATCTTAACCCAATCTTCAGGAATTTCCGTTTCCTCCATAGAAGCTTTCTTGGCTAACTCAATCAGGGCATCACGGTTAGCCGCTTCAATTTGCATGATTCTTGGAACACTGTTCATCATTTGCATGTAGAAAGCCTGAACTACTCTTGGACTAAGATTCCTAAGACCTGGTACAGATTTTAATTTATCTGCCACTTTGATGAATCTTGAACTTACAAGTCTTTGAACGTCTTTGGTCCCTTTTCTCATAGCAGGATTTTGAGCGAATAACCCTTGTGGGTCCGCTAACTTTCTTTCCAATGCAGGGTCCATTCTTTCAGGTCTATCACCGTAATTTAACTGTTCTATCAGTTTCTTTGCCATGATTATTTATCTAGTATGTTCTTTATTAAGTTTAATACTTCTGATTTAGCTTTTTCGTACTCGGCCTTGGGAGCGGGTTTTTCTCCAGGATTAGGGTTTTTGAGTGGGTGACTCGGCTTTTTTGGTTTTGTACCAGGTTTTGGTTTTGTTGTAGGTCTTGTCTCAGGTTTTGAAGGCGCCACCGCAGGTCCATCTTCAACCAAGTGTTTCATCAATTCACCCTTTGTCATTCTTGGAGGTATGTGTTTTGATACTAATTCCATGATCTTTGCTTCAATGAATAAAGATAAAGGATTATTCCCCTCTTGTATGGATTTTTTTACCTGTTTAACACATCTTTCAAATTTTTTTGTCTTTTTTGGTCCAAGTTGTGCATGACATATTGCATATGGATTAGACTTATTTTCTTTTTTCTCAGAGATTTCTTTTTCCTTATCAATTTGCTTATCACCTAAATCACCCATACCATCCGGTCCTTGTACTTGTACAGGATCTTGTGTTGTTCCACCTGCCGTTTTATCCATTGTGGATATATCAGTGTCAGGTTGTTCTGTCATTTCTATTTCAGTGGTGACCATTACTTCTTTTTTGTTAGGGTCTAACGAGAGAGTCATATTTCCAATCTTTCCACCTTGTGGTCCAACTTTGTAAGTTGTTTTACCAGGAACCTCTGTGACTTGTTCGGATGTGACTTGTTCGGATATCATTTTCGAATGAAGAATGTTTATTTGAGATTCTGACATTTTTGCCACTGTGTCAGGTTTCAATCCTACTTCAACAAGATCCAAGGCTTTTTTATTAATTTTCATAAGATTCCTTTTTTTCAATCTTGAGAATCAAATCTTTTGAATATAAAATGTCAGTAATCTCATCCTCACTTTGTCCAAATCTGAATACCATCCTATTTTCAATTTCATCGTTTTCCCAGGCTAATGCAATAACTCCGTCTACCGCATCTATCATACTGAAATAATCAGAGTTCTGAATTAAATCCAACTTTATATCGGTATTTTTCAGAACTCCAATTTTTTTCACATATTTCAAATCGGGTGGTTGAGGGTAACCATTTGATGGTTTACTATCCCAATTTTCACCCCAAACATCTTTCTCGTCCGAGAATATGAACTCATACAAATTATCACCTCTAAAGTTAGGACCAAGTCCATTAACGTAGATTAGATAGCTCATAAAACCAAGCCTTCAGGTGAAATTTTAGTTTGTTTATTGTTCTTTTCAAAAACTAAATTTTTCTTATTAGTTTTACCAACTAAAGAGAATCCAAAGTTTTCTTCTAAAAATTTTTCAGAAGCAAGCTCTTGTTCAATTGACTCAGCTAGTTTTCTTACTGAACTCATATTCTTTTCAACAACGTGTTTTTTTTGAATTTTTTTTGTTGCTAATTTTTCCTGTACCATTCTTTTTTCAGAATCTTTGACTTCAAAATATTTTGAAAGAACTTTGTCAACCTTAGATTCTGAAAATAAATGATCCATTAAACTCATTTCCATCTTTCCTCCTTCCTCCTCCTCAATTTCTTCCTCACTTGTGAACATATCAGAAATTTTGTCTGCCGCTTTATCCGCCACAAACGACATAGCTAATCTTTCAATTGCCGGTCCAATTGCAGCTTGAATTTGTTCTCCCGCCTCAATCTTACCGAATCCCTCGGGTTGTGCTCCTGCGTCAACCATATCAGCGTCGTTCTCAATATCCATATAGTTTTGAATGTCTTCAACCTCAGTATCATCAGTGATATCTGTACCGTCTTTATCATCTCCACCGTCAATAACAGCGTCAGCCTCATCAGATTCAAACTTATTAACAATTTCATCTTTATCCTCGGTAGATAAACTAGCTAGATCCACAGAAGAAAGAACCATGTTGATTACATATTTGATATTTTCGGAAGACATTTCATTTTCTGATGAGAATTGTCTTATTTTTTGAGTAAGTTTTCCTGTTAGTTTTTGAATTACTTTAAATGAAACAGGCTCAGAGTCCATTGTTTCGGAACCTGCCTCCACTTCCATATTTTCACCTGTTGGTACGTCTTCAACAGGAGTTTCCTCAGGTGCAGGAGTTTCCTCAGGTGCAGGAGTTTCCTCAGCCGCTGGGAGTTCTGGTTCAGGTAGAGTTGGAGCCATAGGTTCTTCAGGTGCTACCGGAGCTTCTGGAGCTTCTGGAGCTGGTTGAGGACTTTTCAGAACGAATTTTTTTTGTTCTCCAAATAAAGAAACTTGTTCATCATTACCAATAACTGAATTATTTTCTTTGATCATCAAGTTCAATTTCTTTAATGCTTGTGAGTAACTCGAAAAATATTTTCTGTTCTGCATCGGTTCGATGTAGTCACCTTGGCCCTCGGAAACCATTTTCTTGATAATGTAACCTTGTTTTTCTTTTACAATACCGTACTGATTTCCGTCAGCAAATGTTATGTTGTAATGAGTGGAAGAATTTTCATTGATAGATTCGGTTGCAGTATCTTTGTACTTAGCAATCTCCATGATCCTTTTGATCTTGTCCAAACCGTCTAATCTTTCACTACCTAATGGTTTGATGTCCGCCATGATTTTTATTTTTAACTGTTTTTTTTAATTATTTAGTCCGTCAAATCCACCTAATGTCACAGCACTTAAATCTACAATTGAATTGTCTCCCTCTGCCGTTGTTGCGACAGGATGTGGTACAACTGAACCCGCAGGTGCTGTCCCTCCACTAAAGGAACCTAACATTCCAATTGTGTATTCATAAAAAGTATTTGCTGAAATAGTTGGCATTTTTTTTCTTTATAAATATACGTCGGGCGTAAATAATTTAAATTATGCTAGATCCTTAATTTTCGGAGAAGCCCCTCTCTCATAGGAGTTTACCACTTTAGCAACTAAGTCCCCCGTCCCCCAAGTTTCTAAAGACGGACATTTGGATATCTCTGAAGCACCACTATCATTTTTTAACCCTTGAACAATACAAGAGTATCTTCCATTTCTTAAAGTTTTTAGCGTTGCAACCATACCGTCCTCTTTCGAAAGATAATTTTGTACCCCTACTTTGTTCATGTTTGTAGAACCTGGTAATTTCCAAGTTGTATTGAATGGGTTATTTCTTCCTCCTTTACCTTCCGCTTGTCTCCACGCGTATAAAAATTTTAGATTTTCACTTGTAACAGGTGCATCTAATTCTTGTAACAATCTCTCATAGAAATTTTTATCTGTAATATTTCCTGTATCTATTTCTTTTTTTGTTTGGATTTTTGAGAGATCATTTTCTGAAAAATTTCTTATCACCAACATGGCTGCGAGATATCTTAAATCAAATCCATCGATTTTTCCATCTGATGAAATGGAAACTGATTTTTGAAATTCTTTGGTTGCATTTTCTGTTTCAGGACCGAACTTTCCATCAACTCCCCATTTTGGTAAGGAAAATCCTAAAAATTGTAATGCGGTTTGAATTGCTTCAACTTCTTTCTCGTATTTTATATTTTTCGGATAGTACTGAAAAGACTTATTTGTTTCAGCAAGCTTAATCAATTCCTGTATAAAGTTTGATTTTCCAACAATGTTAGATATTTCTTCATCCTCACTGAATTTTTTACCATACTTACCCAACTTCTGTCCTTGAGCACATTTTAAACTTCCATCATCATTCAAAAATTCTCTTATATTGTGCCCCCATTCTATTCCAATGTGAACATGATCATATGAACTATTTGGGAAATCCATCACGTATCCTAACAATTGACCACATTCTACTTTACTACCCTTTCTAATTTGTACTCCTTTTAAATGAGTGTAGTATATGTCAGGAAGACCATTATCGCTATCAATTGTGAAGCTTTGACCATATAATTTTTTTCCCTTTGTTTTAATTACATCATCACCATAATCGGTAAATGTTTTTAACGTACCCCCCGCCAGAGCAAAAACAGGATCTCCGACAGATGCTTTAACATCCCATGCGTTTGCTGAAGCCCATCCACTTTGACCGGCATGTGCCCCATCCTTTGGTATACTCATATTCTCACCTCCAAGTAAATGTCCACTTGAAGGTGCTTCTTGTAAAAATTTAATTATACTTTCTTTCAAAGATTGTTCTATTGATAATTCTTGATCTACGTAATTGTTGTATGTATTAAATAATTTTTCAATCATTCCGTTTCTTCTTAGAAATTTGAAAGTAAGATTTTCATAAGAAAGTTCACCCTCTTTTTCCAGTCCTGATTTTCTATATTCTTTGAGTTTGTCTTTTAAATCCCCAATCATCTTTTTCCCTTTTTCCAAATCATCTTTATCAAGTGACTCTAAAGCATTTTCGATTTTTTCATTCCAGTTCTTCACTTTATCTTCTATGACAGACTTATCAATTTTATTTTTCATCTTTTCAGGTCTATTAATCCACTCATCATCCATAACTGAATAAACTCCTGAACTATCATGTTTCTCATCGTCACCCTGAGCATATAACTCTACATCATATCCGAAGATTTTGATGTCGTGTTTTTCGTTAAAAAGTTGTTTTTTTAAATTAAATAACTCTTTGTAAGTTTCCTCATGTTTACCAAATTTTTTCAAATCTACAATAACATGAAGATCAAAGTCTGAATATTCTGACCAGTTGAAGTTTGATAAAGATCCTGTTAGAGTAATATCTTCAACAAAAGCATCTTCACCCAAATAATCAATGAATTGGTTAGCGATCTTCATCAAACCCTTTCTGACTTTGGGTTTCATTTTAGATTTTTTTGGATCATCAGAATTCTCCCAAATTTTTGGGTTAAGGGTGTCCCTCAGTGTAAAACTGTCAAGTATTTTTTGGAAATTACTCATCTGATATAAATACTCAGTGAGCTAGAGTTTTTTGTAAGAAAACTTTTTAGCTATTTCACTCATAAAAAACTTACCCTGAGATTCAGCCATTCTGAATTTGGTGTAAGTTGAGTGAGGTACATCGCTATATTCGTAAATCAATCCGTTATTGAATTCACAAACTAGTGATTTTAGTTCTGTGTCGTATGTTGTTTTACTAATATTTGATGACACAATCTCGTTAATAATTTTAAATCCGTCAATCGTCTCTTTTTTTACTGCCATTTTCTAAAGGGGTTATAAGATTAATTTTATTCATTATTGACTGTAAATAAAGCCGAAAATCCTCATCCCGTACTTCGAAACCAAAGGCTCGAAGTTGTTTTTTTAATTCACTGATAAGCATCCCTATTTCATTTCCGATTTCAAAAATTCTTTCGGGACCAGAACTTATATTTTTTAATTGTTCCTCAGTGTATCCCAACTCTTGGAACATAATTCTTAACTCAAGATATTTTTGTAATATCTCTTGAGCCGATAAAGTATCTTCAACAAATTTTTTCCAATTATCCATCAATGTAAATACAAATCCCCCACTTTTTAGGTAGGGGATTCGATCTTGAATGAGCATTTATTATAAAATCGAAATTTTCTTTTTCTCTTGTTTTTTAAATCCTGGAATAAATACAGTCAATAAACCGTCTTCGATTGTTGCTTCGATTAATTCTAGATTATGGTCTGTACCGAGTTTGAATTGTTTGTTTATGGATTTGTAAATTTCTTCCCCGTTCATCTTATATTTTCTTTTCCCTTGAATTGCCATAACACCGTCCTCGATTTCAACTTTTAAGTTTTCTTTGTTAAATCCTGGCGCTTCGAATAATAGGTAAGCTCCATCTTTAGTTTGATTAACCTCGTAATTGTTTTCGCTATCTGTTTTAGAGATTACAGAGGTTTTTGAGTACGTGTTAGGATTTTGGTTGAATAATCTTTCGAAGATTTCATTCAAATCGTTTGGTCCGTAAATCATAGTAGTTTTTTTTTAAATTTATTATTTATTTAATAAATTATCAATATTGATGCCGTCTTATTTGTGATGACAATTTGATTGTTTAAAATTAATCAATAAGACAAATTGACAGAAAAAAAAATAATTAAAGACAATTTGTCAAAATAATTGTTTATGTCCAGATTTTGATACATCTTTGAAAAAAAATATCAAATATGAATGATCTTATTGATGACGAAGAAAAAATGATGAGTAAGAAAAAACAGACCTCTGATAGTCTAACACCTGTATTAGATAATTTTAGTAGAGACCTAATCAAATTGGCAGAACAGGGAAAACTGGATCCTGTTATCGGAAGGGATAAAGAAATTATGAGAATTGCTCAAATTCTATCCCGTAGAAAAAAAAATAACCCAATAATTGTTGGTGAGCCTGGTTGTGGTAAAACTGCAATTGTAGAAGGTCTCGCTATGAAAATTTATAATGGTGAATGTCCGAAGAATTTGATTGACAAAAGAATTGTGAACCTCGATATCAACTCAATTGTTGCTGGCACAAAGTATCGTGGGCAATTCGAAGAAAGATTGAAGGTAATCATTGAAGAGCTTCAAGCTAATCCAAATGTGGTTGTTTTTATAGACGAAATCCACACTATTGTAGGTGCTGGTAACGCATCGGGTTCATTGGATGCATCTAACATCTTCAAACCTGCTCTTTCTCGTGGTGAGATTCAGTGTATTGGTGCGACAACTTTGGATGAGTACAGAACCAATTTTGAAAAAGACGGAGCACTTGAAAGAAGATTTCAAAAAATTACGGTGGAGGGTGCTACAAAAGAAGAAACATTACTTATTTTAAAAAACTCGAAAGACAAATACGAGTCTTTTCACAAAGTAATATATCCCGATGGAGTGTTAGAAGCTTGTGTTAAATTAGCTGACCGTTATATTACTGATCGTGAGTTTCCCGACAAAGCTTTCGACATTCTTGATGAAGTAGGTGCTCGAACTCAACTTGAAATGAAAATTCCAGTGGCTATTGAGGAGTTGAAACAAAAGGCTTCTGAGATCAAACAACTCAAAATGGACGTTGTTAAAAAACAGAATTACGAACAAGCTGCAGAACTACGTGACAAAGAAAGAAAGATTATTGTCAAACTTGAAGACGCTAAGAGAAAGTTTGAAGAAGAATTGTCTCAATCGAAAAAAGAAATTTCTTTGGAGTTGGTTTATGAAGTTGTTTCCTCAATGACTAAAATCCCTGTCTCAAAAATGTCAATTGACGATACTAAAGCTCTTGTCAATTTAGATTCTGTTCTAAAAGACAGAGTCATCGGCCAAGACGCCGCAGTTCTAAAAATTGTAAAATCAATTCGCAGAAACAGACTTGGTATCAAAGATCCAAATCGGCCTATCGGTTCTTTCATTTTCTTGGGGTCTACAGGTGTAGGTAAAACACATTTGGCTAAACAACTCGCAAAAGAAATCTTCGGTACGGAGGACTCTCTAATCCGTGTTGACATGAGCGAATATCAAGAAAAACATACAATCTCAAAATTAGTTGGTGCCCCCCCTGGTTACGTAGGTTACGATGAAGGTGGTCAACTCACTGAACAAGTCAAGAACAAACCCTACTCCGTAATTCTTTTCGATGAGATTGAAAAAGCTCACAAGGACATCTTCTCAGTTCTTTTACAAATACTAGACGATGGTCATGTCACTGATAGTTTAGGAAGAAAGATAAATTTTAGAAATACCTTAATCATCATGACCTCAAATTTAGGTGTGAAAAAACTACAAGATTTTGGAACTGGTATTGGATTCAATTCTTCAAAATACGGTTCTGATGAGCAGAAAAAGGAAATTCTTATAAAAGAAATGAAAAATTTTTTCTCTCCTGAGTTTTTGAACCGTGTTGATGATATTATCACATTCAACGCATTGAAAGAAGATGATATTAGAAAAATAACTGAGATTGAAATCAAAAAATTAATTGTTCGGCTCCATGAAATGAACTACAAAATATCATACGATCAATCTTTAGTGGATTACATCTCCAAAGTTGGGTATGATGAACTCTATGGGGCGAGACCTCTAAAAAGAGCAATCCAAGACAAAGTAGAGGATTTGGTTTCCGAGGAGGTACTCAAAGGTAATGTAAAGGAAGGGACACAATACAAAGTTATCGTGGACTGTGAAGAAATAAAACTAAAGAAAGGAAAATAAAAAAGGGGGTCTAAACCCCCTTTTTTTTAATCCCATAATCTACCAATTTTTTGTGTGGGTACACTTTTCTTATAGTGTAACTTGTATCCTAAATTCTCAATCATTTTTCTACCCATATTGATTCCATTGAAAACATCTTCAACAACGACATATTCATTTTGTGAATGATAGTCGTAATAACCAATAGAGAAATTGATACAAGAAAAATTGAATTTAGATCTAAGAGCCCATACGTCTGTATATGGGTGGGTCATATAATCCATGTCAGCATTTACCATACCTTCAGTCAATACTTGATCACACACTTTGAAAAATTCTGAATCTCTGTCAAACAGTTGTTGTCCAAAACATCTTTCTGTAATCATCCAATTTTCGGGTGCGTCAAATTGAATGACATACCCCACATCTTCGAAAAAACTATCATTAGCTTTTTGTGACCCGTGACAACCAGTTTCTTCAGAAGCGAAAAATCCTGCTTTGAGAAATGGCATCTCTTTAAGTAAAGTTAAACAGGCAAAAACACCAGCTTTATTATCACCACCTATTCCAATCGGTAGACCCTGATTACTGTATGCTTTATAGGCTAATTTTATTTCTCCTTGTGCATTTGGAAGTTTTTCTTCACGAACATTGATTGTGTCTATGTTATGTACTGTGTCAGTGTGAGCAACAACACAAGGGTAATAAAATCCTTTAGGAACCTCACCTGTTTTTTTTGTAACGTAAACGTTGTGACTTTTATCTACTTGGTAATCTAAACCCTCCTTTTTACACCAATTGATGAGATATTTGACCATCTCACCTTCTTGATAGGTTTTGGTTGGGACACTCAAGACAGATTTTAATAACTGTAAATCTTGATTCATTAGTAAAAATTTACTACAAAGGTAGGTAAAGTTTTACACATCACCAAAAGGTGAACCAAATAATTCTGGTTGATAGAGTAATTTGTAAAAATTCTCCTCAGAAACTTTTCTTGATATTGATTTCAAACCCTTTCTTAGAATCACTTCAATTTTCATATCATCTTTATCAAAGTCCTTAATTCTAAATGTTGCCCCTTTTAAATTGGGTAATTCATATACAACACCAACCTTGAACTTCTTGGTAATTCTATCGTAAAGTTGTACAAACTCAATTATCCTGTCATCTTCCTCAACTCTATCTTTCATTTTATCAATCTGCCATGAAGCTTCTCTGTTAAAACTCTCTTTGTCAAAATTTGAATTGTAAGCCCATTCGTAACTCTCTTCAGACCAATTCCATCCGTGGTCCTCATCGTCAAAAATCGATTCGAATAAATCTTTGAAATTCAACCATATCTTACCATTTTTCACGTATAACATTATCAATTGGCCAACTGTGGTAGAAATTGTATCCCAACTACGAACAACCTTGAATTCGTTTTTTTCCAAGACTTCAGATAACTCTTCATCAATTACACTTTTTGCTTTTTCTGCTGCCGATCTTTCGATTTCCGAGCTGTAATCACCAACTATATTGGTCGTTTCTCTTGTGAATACCTTCATCATTATTTCTGCAGCTCTTTTATTTGTCGGTTCCTCAGAGCCGAGCTCTTCGTAGTTAAATGCGGGATCAACATTTTTCAAAATGTATATTAGTGTATCGAGATTTTCATCGGATAGAACATTAAAAATATTATACCCTTCTAAGAAATCATTAATAACTTGAGACTCATCCAAAAAACCCCAATTTTGATTTGGTGAGAAAATATTGTTCACGAAGTAGATATCGTCATGTGAAACTCCCAATCTTTTCAAAAGATCATCGTCCCTTTGAAACTCGAATTGTATTTCAGTCAGTCCCTTAACTGAATTTTCAACAACTCTGTACACCATAGGATCGGCTCTTTCAATATCGTACTTATCTGCCTGTCCTCTGACGTATTTCCTTAATGTTTGAAATAATTCACTTGATGCCAAAACAATGATTTTATTATAAATATAAATTTCGTTTGGATTAGAAACTATTTATTCTTACCTTTAAAAAAGTTATTTGAAATTATGGGGATGAATGGAATTGATTGGTGTGTGTAGTTATAAGTGGCACGTAGGAGCTGAATTAACTCCTTAAAAACTAATTTGAAACGTAAATGGCGAAACTTTCGCTAAACTTTCTGCTATCGGTCTTATCCGTGAGGAAAGTGTTGTTGCAGCTTAATAGTTGAGAACAACGTCGGGTCGGCAAGGACATATAACCTAGGAACAGAAGTCCATGAGGTCTGACAAATACCACGTGATTAAGTTCAGAAAATTTGTCAGGAGGTGTTTTCGGTTCAATCCGACTTAATAGGAACCGACCACATTTGTAAGTTTTGATGGAAAAATAAGAACTTTCTATTTGTTGATTGAGAACCAATCAAATAAACGTGTAGTCACTTATAGGTATCGCAAACAAGACGCGGGTTCGAATCCCGCCATCTCCACAAAAAAATTTTCAATGTTTATCAGAGTGTTATATTCTGTTAAACATTTCTTAACATAGATGTTTGACAACTTGGAGGATTAAGGTTATACTTATTGGAGTATTGAATAGGAGAGATAGTTTGTGAAACATTATTTTTACCAATCCCATATAGAAATTAAACAAGTCCCGTTGACCTCGTGTCGCGGGATTTCTTATTTATAAACCAATAAACAAAAAAAAACATGAAAAAAACAATCATGATGTCACTTTTATCCTTGTTCGTGACTCTCACATCTTTCGGGCAAATCACAACTTCTGCCCTGTCTGGTGTGGTGAAAAATGAAAAAGGAGATGCTTTAGTGGGAGCGTCAGTACACGTAGTTCACCAACCAACTGGTTCTGAATATCGTGCTACTACAAACAAAGTGGGTATCTTCACCCTTCCTGCTGTGCGTCCTGGTGGTCCTTATGTGGTTCACGTCTCGAACGTGGGTTATAAAAAGGAAGAACTTATCGATATCAACACAAACCTTGGTATTACAACTACCTTGAATATTGTGTTGATTGAAGATGCTAAGGTCTTGTCCGAAGTAGTTGTTAGTACAAACAGAAACAACGTTTTCAGTAAGGACAGAACAGGTTCGTCTCAGCAGTTTGGTAGAAGGGAACTTACTTCTGTTCCCATCACTGGTGCGAGAACAATTGACGGAATCACAAAGTACAACCCGATGGGTGACGGTCGTTCATTCGGAGCTGCTGATAGCAGACTGAACAATTTCACTATTGACGGTTCTCAGTTCAACAATGGCTTCGGTCTTGGTTCTTCAGCTCAGGCTGGTGGTAGAACCGGTTCGACTGCAATCTCTTTGGATGCGATTGACCAACTTCAAATCAACGTAGCTCCATTTGACATTCGTCAGAGTGGTTTTGTTGGTGCGGGTATCAACGCTGTAACAAGAAGTGGTACTAACAAAGTTGAAGGTTCTTATTATCAGTTCAACAGAGACAACCAACGTTATGTTGGTAACAACGCAAAAGGAACAACTGTAACTGCATCCAAGTTCCAAGAAACAACAAGAGGTTTCAGATTAGGTGCTCCAATTATCAAAAACAAATTATTCATTTTTGGTAACTACGAAACACTCGAAAAAACTGAACCTGGTACAACTTGGATTTCACAAGGTTCACCTTTGGCTGGTTCTCAAATCTCAAGAGTTTTGTATTCTGATATGAAAACTCTTTCAGATTTTATGAGAACAAATTTTAATTATGAGACGGGTCCTTGGGAAGGGTACAACAACTCAAATAAGTCTGAGAAATTTCTCGTGAGAGCAGATTGGAACATCAACGACAAACACAAATTGACAGCTCGTTATGTGTGGCACAACTCTGATGCGGAAATCAACATTTCCAATTCTCAGTCAGCAGGTGCTGGTAACAGAACCACACAATTTAACGCGATGTCTTTCAAGAATAGTGGTTATATCATAATGGATAACACACGTTCAAGTGTCTTGGAGTTGAATTCAAAGTTCTCCAACACTGTTCACAACAATTTGATTGTTGGTTATGACAAACAAATTGAAAATAGAGCATATTTGGCAAAGATGTTTCCAACTATTGACATAATGAACGGTACCGCGACCTACACTTCGGTAGGTTTCGACCCATTCACACCAAGTAACAAGTTGGATTACAACACTTTCCACATTACAAATAACTTGACCAAGTTTATGGACAAGCATACATTTGTGGCTGGTGTAAATTTCGAAAAATATCGTTCTAATAACTTATTCTATCCCGCTTCAAACGGTGTGTATATCTTCAATTCACTTGCAGATTTTTACACAGCAGCTAATCAATCATTAGCAAACGGTGGTAGACCTTCAACTCTTGCTCCTGCAAGATTCCAACTTCGCTATTCAGCACTTCCTGGTGGAATCGAACCATTGCAAGTTTTGAAAACATCTCGACTTGACCTTTATGTTCAGGATGAGTATCAGTACAACGCTAACTTGAAACTTACTGGTGGTTTGAGAGTAGCTGTTATTGGGTTCGAAAACACAGCACTCGAAAACAAAGCTGTTACAGCAATGACTTTCGCTGGTGGTGAGAAATTCAATACAAGTGTATTACCAAAAACTCAGGTTCTTTTCGAACCAAGATTTGGTTTTAACTACAATCACAAAGGTCAGAATGATTTACAAGTAAGAGGTGGTTCAGGTGTATTCACAGGAAGACCTCCTTATGTATTTGTATCTAATCAAGTGGGTAATAATGGTGTTTTGACAGGATTTATTGATGTATCAGGTCCGGCAGCTGCAAACTACGGTTTCACAGCTAACCCTAACCAATACTTTATCCCCTCTACACCAACGCTTCCTTCTACTTTTGACTTAGCTTTTACTGATCCTAACTACAAGTTCCCTCAAGTATGGAAATCCAACCTTGCTGCAGACAAGAAGTTACCATACGGATTTATTGGAACCGTAGAACTTATGTACAACAGATTTGTAAACGCTGTTCATTACTACAATGCTAACTTGGATGTTCCTGTGGGAGTATTCAATGGTCCTGACAAAAGACCCGTATTCGCAAGAAACGATGCTGGCGTAAGAGTAAATGACAACGTATCAATGGGTGCAGTTTTAACAAACAGAAACGGAGCGTTTAACACATCCGCAACTGTGGAGTTAAAATACCCTGTACAGAAAGGTCTTTGGGGTTCACTCGCTTGGACTACATCACTTTCAAAAGATTACATGAGTGCTGGTTCAATTGCTTCTGGTTCTTGGCAGTCAGCAAGAGCTATCAACGGAAACAATGACCTTCCTTTAGCTTTCTCTGATAACTGGATTCCTAACAGAGTTGTTGGTCTTCTTGGTTATAAATTGGAGAATGGTGCAAAGAAAGGCGCTGGCGCTACAACAATCACATTAGGTTATGTAGGACAACAAGGTAACCCATTCAGCTACTTCGTAGCGGGTGACCTAAACGGTGATAGAGTAAATAACAATGAACTTATCTTTGTTCCAAACAAAGCTACGGACATCAAATTTGCTCCATTCACATCAGGTGGTGTATCGTTCACTGAAGCTCAACAACAAGCTGCATTTGACGCATACATCGACCAAGACAAGTATCTCTCTACAAGAAGAGGTCAATACGCTGAGAGAAACGCTCTCACAATCCCAATTTTACAAAGATTTGATATCTCTGTACAACAAGATTTCTTTATTGACATCAAAGGTAGCAGAAATACATTCCAACTCAGATTGGATATCTTAAACTTCGGAAATATGTTAAACAAAGATTGGGGCGTATCTCAAAGAGCTACAAACCCTGCAATCCTTAGCTATTCATCAACTAACACAGCTGGTGAACCTGTCTATAGATTGTCAACTCAACCAATCCTCAACGCAAACGGTACAACTTCTGTAGGTCTCATAAGAGACACATATCAGTGGAATACTTCAGTGTTTGATGTATGGCAAGGTCAACTCGGTTTAAGATATATCTTCGGAAGATAATATCTTTTTGAATTATTTATAGAACCCTCACCCTAAAGGTGGGGGTTTTTTAGTAACAAATAATAATGAAAATATGTTACGAACAATCACAGAATTTATTATCTCAAATAAACCCCATAAGGGGTTTTTTTGTAACAATAATTTCCTATATTTGTGACAAAACTACTACCATGTTTATCGACTACGAATCACCAAAGACAACCTCTAAAACTGTATGGTTCAACGGTGAAACCGAAAAAGGAAAAAAATTTACAATTGTTGCTAATTGGGACGAATGGGATGATTGGACAGCAGATTCATCCGATCTTATGTGGGATGGAGAAGAGGGAACTGAAGAAGAGTGTCAAGAAATAATTCATGAGTTCCTCAACGAAATAAATGGTTAACCCAAACCCTCATACGAGGGTTTTTTTCAAAATATGAATAAGGTATATTCTATAATATTTATTCTTTCTGTTTATCTGATTTCTCAAGCATTTACATTTTATCAACTTCAAGGTCACCTATGGAGTAATTGGATTAAACGTAATCCTTTTTTAATGGCTCTTATTGGTTTACCAATTGGTTATTTCGTGATTCTCGCTAGTAGAGAGATGGTAAATTTGTATAATGGTGAAACTTGGCCGAACAGAATTATCGGGTTCTCGATTGGTGTTATTGTATTCAGTGTTATGGCTTGGTTCATTCTAAAAGAACCGTTGACAACTAAAACTATGGTTTGTCTATTTTTAAGTTTTGTTATACTTTTGATTCAACTTTTTTGGAAATAATGGTCCCGTAGTTAAATGGATATAACTACTGCCTTCTAAGCAGTAATCCGTGGTTCGATTCCACGCGGGACTACCATAATAAAGGGAGATATCAATCTCCCTTCCTTTATATTTATACCATATGAAGTTCATATCAATTTTATTGGGTGAAGGTAGAAAAGAAGATTTGAGAGCAAAGTATGTCAAATCTATGGACCCTGAAATTTTAGATTGGATTCTTGGCATAAGTGACCTTCAAGATTTTAATCACAAATACACTGATTTCGTTTTAAAAACTTTAAACAAGGACAGCGAAGATTTAGATGATGATATTGATGCTGTGATTACAATGTTGAAGTATTTTGACAAACATAATTCACAACTCGAAAAAAAAGATATAAATCAATATCAAAGCACATCCGAACTTTTTAAGGTTATCAGACCACTTCAAGAAAAAGAACATCAAAAAGTTATGGAGTCAAAAGTTGATAGAGTCTACGAGGATGACCAATTTGTTGTTGTAATTCCAAAATCTGAAGAAGCTTCATGTAAGTACGGTGCAGGTACAAGATGGTGTACAACATCGAAAAAATCGGGTCACTTTGGTAGATACACATCAGGATCACAACTTTTATTCTACATTATCAATAAAAAAAATTCAAAAAATGGTAACTACGACAAAGTTGCCGTACATTACGATGATTCAGGTAAAGAGAGTTGGTGGGACACTCAGGATAAATCAATGAATGAAAGAGAAATTGATGTATTCAAATTTGCATTCTCAGAAATGGTTGATGCAATTCAGGACTACAAAAAGACCCATACAGAAAACACCAAGAACCAATTAATTTATCAAGTTTTTAGCAATTACAGAAGATATGACAAACTTGATAGATTCCTTAAAGCTGATACAAAACTAGGTATTTCAATTGATGGGTTTGAAAATATCGAAGGGATGAAAGGACACGCGATGGGTGAACTTACGATCTATCTGAAAAAGAATGATGATACGAAGGTTATTGATTCATACTCAATTATGATAGTATATGGGGATTTAATTAACGATCAAAGATTCCAAAGAAATGTATTCAAAATTGACGTTGGTTTTTCGGGAAACGATCCATCAGAGGAAAATGACTACTTAGACTTGGGAGTGGAGAATTTAGACCTTAATACTACCATTACTTTAGGCACTGTTGAAAATACCGCAGACAGTATAAGAAAATGGTTGAGTTACAGTGTTAAAAATAAAGTTGAACAGAACCCTGAACTACAAAAAAAAGTATCAGGAGGACTTACAGTTTTCACTTCGAGTTATGGATATACTTTTGGAAAAAACAAAGGTTTGATATCAAAACTAGTAAAGTATCTTGATGCGGGTAAAATTGGGACAAAATTAGATTTCCTCACAGATATTGGTTACCTAAAGAAGGTTGATAGTGATGGTAAAACAAAATACACAAGGGGCGATTCCCGATTTGAATCATCTAGAGAACTCAGAGGTCAGCACTCATCGTTTTTTGCTGCTGCGAAGCGAGCAGGTATTTTGAATTATAGAAAAGTTGGAAAAGAGTTCTTTCTAATCAAAGGACCAAATTTTGAAGATTTCAAATCTGGTAAACTTACAGCACTTTAGATAATTTTCGAAAGTAGATATACAGCCCAAAAAATAATCCCGCAATACAATACAAAATGAAGTTCGCTTTCCATAAACTTCCTGTCAGTAATATTAGGGAATACTGAACGGCATCGAATCCAAATGGATTGAAAAACAGTGCCAACATTAAAAATATTTGAGACAGATTCTCTTGAAGAGTTTTCTGCCAAGTGCCCCTGTTTATTTGCATCGTCCATAAATTTTTTGTTTAAAAGTTATGTCCTCGAACTATATTCTAATATAAATATGGTAAAGGAAAATTATAACAATTAAATTTTCTAAATTTGCACCATGATAGATATAAAAAAAATTCTTGATGAACGCGGCTCAGTTCTCAAGTTCGAAGGTGTTGCACCTGAAGGATTTGTTTTAGTTCATGAAAATACTCTTGAACAATTAAAAAATATGGATATTTGGCTTGATTGGAAAACTGGAAAAAAAACTATTTTAGATTTAAACAAAAAAAATTTGGATTTGGAATAAAAAATTTTATTTTTGCTGTAATTAAAATGAACGCCCAAGTAGCTCAGCAGGCAGAGCAACTGATTTGTAATCAGTAGGTCGCAGGTTCGATTCCTGTCTTTGGCTCACAAAACCCGTTTTTTTTATGATTTATAACTACAGTATCGAGGTAGAACTTGATCCAAAAGATGTTGACTCAGATGATTGGGATCAACCAAGTGATAATATCACATTTTAACGGATGGTGAACATGTTGGTGTAACTGACTGCAGCAGTGAAAGGGAGTCGACCCCGAGGTACTGAATCCCACCAACCACTGTTCACTTGACATATTTAATTTTTAAATTTATTTTAAACCTTAAGCGGAGGTAGCTCATTTGGTAGAGAGATATCCTTCCAAGGAATATATGACCGGTACGATATTGGTCTCCCGCTCTAAAATTAAATTTATGCACAAATTTACCATCATCTTACAAGGACGTGGATCCGAAATAAATCAACACAGAATTAATCCTCAAGAAAGGTCAAAATTAGAACACTTGAATTTACACGAGTGTATTTTGGAAGATGTCGCAGATATATTAGATGTTGAAACAGATCAGCTGATTTCTGGCGAATCCCCAATAATTGGTGCTATTCCCGAAAACTCTGAAATTACAGTATTTGATGAACAAAACGGAACCATATACAAAGAGGAAGTACAGAATATATTGTTTCAAGAATTAAATCATCCTGACTCAGAAATGTTCGAAATTTATAATCACGATACGGTTTATGCTGAGGACCATGTAAAAGGACAATTTTTCGAAATTGATGTCGCCGATCAGGAACCTTTTAATATTTCAAATCTAAAAATAAACATTACCGATATTGAAGGTGAGGACTACGTAACGTCGATTCAATATAAAAATTTCGATTTTTCGTTTGGTGATTACCGAAGTAAGGGGGTACATTTTTTCTTGAGCAATGAGTAAAACAATTAAAAATCCAACGTTATTTGTCGACATTGATGGTACATTAGTTCAATATCGTAAGTTTAGTGAACTTTCAACAGCTGTATTAACACCAATTCAAGAAGTCATTGACACAGTAAACAATTATTATGATGAAGGTGCTGTTGTTGTTATCACCACTGCTCGTCCAAGTACTTATGAACTATTTACAAAACAAGAGTTGGAAAAACTTGGTGTAAAGTATCATCAACTTGTGATGAACTTGGGAAGGGGTACAAGAGTAATCTTAAACGATAAGGATCCAGAAAATCCTGAACTTCCGAGAGCCCTTGGTATAAATTTGAACAGGGATCGGGGGTGGGAGGGACTTGATATATCTGAATTAGTAAATTCCTACGAAGTTTAATGGTACAGAGTAGAAGACACGTTGCAAAAACTATAAGTTATCGTATAATCAGCACGTTAATAGGATTTATCATAATGTGGTTTGCAACAGGATCTGTCAAAGTTGGTGCAGCATTCAGCGTCATAGAGTTACTTTATAAACCAATCCAATATTACATACACGAACGGGTTTGGTACAAATACATCAAATATGGTTTGGATAAAAAGAATGAGGCCGAATAATAAGTAGGTTTTTTCTTTTAATGGGTATTTATGGTATATGAAAAAGGTTATAAATGAGGTTGTACTTTCCTCACCCCTTGATAACACATCTGTAAATTCAAAGTTTGGACCAAGATGGGGTAGAAACCATAATGGTGTTGACTTAGCGGCTAATGCAGCAAACGTTAAATCTCCTCTTGATGGTGTTGTAGAGGTTGGAGAAATTAGAAACGATAGTTGTGGTGGTACAATTATTATAACTCATCCTGATGGATTCAAAACAGGATATTGTCACATGCAAAAAATAAATGTTAGACAAGGACAAAAAGTTAGAAAGGGTGATATCATTGGGGTAAGTGGTGGTGGTGCGAATGATCCAGGTAGAGGTAGAAGTGATGGCCGACATTTACATTTCTCACTAAAAAAAGATGGTAAATTCGTTGACCCAATGCAATATATCGATAAGGTAAATGTAAGTTCTTCTGATATTTCATTATCAGGTGCGACGCCATCTGACGATAGTGGTAAAACAAATTGGGATGATTTTTTCAGTGGAAAATTTTCTAACAGAAATATCAAAGATATATCACAAAGGGATAAAGATCCAATATTACAAGGCATATTAGAGCCTTTAAAAAACGCCACCATTTTACAATTCGAACATAGAGATTTTATAACACCGATCAATGAAGATTATGAACTTTCAAACGGAAGATATATTTCTAGTTTGGAGTATACAATTTCCCAAGGAAAAAAGGTGTTAAACCCCGATATCGGTAAAGTGGTCGATATCAGTGATAAAAATAATTGCAAAAATTCAATAACTGTTCAACATGCAATCGATAAGAAAACCTATTATACTGAGTTTTGTTCTGTAGAAAATATCAAAGTAAGGGCGGGTCAAAATATACCAAAAAATAAAGTTTTGGGTATTGCTGGACAAAATACTATTGTCAGAATTTTGGATAGATCTAAAACAATAATGAGCTTTAAACAGTTTGAAGATGAGTCGAAGGAAAAAGATCCTAATAAACCAAAAGATAAACCAAGTTTAGATTCTAGAAAGGACCCTATTTTGGATTTGTTAACTAACCCACTTAGATCATTAGATTTTGATTCAAAAAATACGAAAACCGTATCAATGAATGATAAGGTTAAAAGTTACGGTTGGGTTGATTGGTTGAGTAAGAATACTGTTAGTAAAAATGAATCGATTCAAGAAAATATTTCACGATTCAAAAGTTTGATGGGTATTATAACTTAACGAAAGTTTTTTTAATCCCAAAACAACTCGCAAAAACCTATAAAGAGTTATTACCATCAGAATTTCTTCGTCTGGCTTCCTCAGCTTCCTTGTAGTATTTTATCCAAGTCAAAAAAAAGTCAATTGGGGCAATTACCCAACCCAAAATTAATACCATAATTGCATCCAAAGCTGGTGTTATATTCAATGCACCAGCCGTTGATTCTTTCTTATATGTTATAAAAAGTTTAATTTCACAGTAGATAACAGAAATAACATAATAAGTCCAAAATAGTTTCATAATCAATTGTAATAATATTTTATTTGAATGTCAAATCCGCTCTATTCATTTTCATAACACAAAGATATGTTTATTTTTCCAATTTTTTGATACATTCATCAATTTTATCTCTTAATCTACCACCTTTACCCCAATCACCATCTACCTGTACGTGTCTCCACATTGGAACTCTTGGTTTCATCCATTTGTATTGCCCATCAAGTTTCATGTCATCAATTGAAATCCAATTGGAGATTTTGTTGTCTTTCACCCACTTTGTGATTTCAGATGCTCTTTCCCATTCGATTGCTGGTCTGCTCATCTTATTCCATAAGTCTTGATGAGTTGTAATATCTACAATCGGAGCGGTTATACCGTAGTATTGGAAGATTCTTTTCAGTTGTATAAAACTGAAATGCTTTTTCCAATCTGAACTTACAACGAGTGATGCATTTGTTTCATCACAAATCTTTTGTAAAGCTTGACAATCCTCCTCAACCCAAGGGTATGGAATTGTGAAGGTCTTGCTTGCTTCGTTGAGCGTAACTCTCCCGTCACCCCAAGTGCCCCATGCCAGTGGTCCATCTACATCAATAAAGATAATTTTACGTCTCATAACATTTTATTTGTTGGAATGGGCGGGCTCGAACCGCCGACAACTATCGTATCAGAATAGTACTCTACCAGCTGAGCTACATTCCATTATTGAGGTCAGAACAGGAATCGAACCTGTGTAGAAGGTTTTGCAGACCTCCGCCTAAACCACTCGGCCACCCGACCTTATTTATTATTGCTCAAATTTAAGACAATTTATTGCTCGAATTTAAGACTTTTGTAGCCCCGCACGGATTCGAACCGAAATATCCACCGTGAAAGGGTGGTGTCCTAACCATTAGACGACGGGGCCAATCAACACAAAGATATAGGATATTCCTTAAATAAAAAAACCCCAAACTTCATTTCTGTCGCTTAGGGTTTGTATATTGCTATACATCAGGATATTATCAAGTATGAACTACATGAATTTGTTGGTGTAGACCAAATTAAACGTTGTAGCTCTCTCTTTTTTTATAATTATTAAATAATATAGTAAACTTTTTTTATTTGTCAAACTTTTCTTCGTAAATTGTATCCATTTCACTATTTTCATTATACCAACCGAAGTCCAAGATTACTTCTTTCTGTCTTACATAGAATTTAAATGATCCGCTCGAACCTTCGTTTATTTCCCATCCACCATAATTACTTTCTAATTGATTGTAACACCATTCTTCAATTGCTGCTGATAAGTTTCTTTCAATTCCATTTTCATCCCTGGCTTCCTCGATTTGTCCACTATCACCCCCTCCATTAAAATAGACAGTTAAAGTTTGTAAGCTAGACTCAGACAATTCATCCATAATTTTCGATAAATTTTCGTCATCTTTGATTTCTTCCTTATCCCAACTCATTGGCGCATCTTCTTTTGTTTGATAACTGTAACAAAATTGGACCTCAATACTATTGTTATAACTGTTAATTATAAAATTTGCCCAAGTTTCGGATATGTCATCACTTTCGTAGCTTGGCTCATAACTGGCTAAAGATTCAGAAATTCTATTTAAAATTGGTCCAATTCTCTCGGGTATTTCAAGATAGTAATTTTCTTCAGAATTCAATTTACCAACAATTTTTCTGTAATCAGGTGTCCAATCATATATCCGAAAAGTGGTTTCATCTTCGCCATATGATTTAATATATTTCGCATAAAACCTAAGATATTTTTTTTCCTCAGGTGTCAAAATATTCTCCATATCATTAAATATAATCAAAGTTTACAATTCAATAAAGTCGTTATATCTTTTGACTGTGAATTACGTTTACAGATATGACATAATAAATGAAGTAATTAATCGTTATAATTTCAGAAATTATTTGGAAATAGGTGTTTGTGATCCATCAGATTGTTTTGATTTAATAAGTTGTGAAAATAAAATGGGTGTAGATCCAGGTCTTGAATTTGTCAATAACACCGTAAAATATCAAATGACCTCCGATGAATTTTTCAGTGGATTAGAAAATGGCTATTTGGACTTAGATTCAGGATTTCGATGGGATGTTATCTTCATAGATGGATTACATATTTCTACACAAGTCATGAGAGACGTTAAAAACTCTTTATATCACCTAAATCCTAACGGCTTTATTTTCCTTCATGACAGTAATCCAGAGTCATATTTCATGCAACGTGAAGATTATTATGTTGATGGACAACAACAACCTTGGAATGGTACGGTTTGGAAAGTAATCTATAATCTCAGATCACACAGAGAAGATCTTGTTGTAAATACAATCAACACAGATTGGGGTGTTGGAGTAATTAGAAGAGGATCTTCCAATCCTATTAAATTCACCAATCCTTTCTATGAGTACAATCAGATGGCAGACAATAGATATCGAGACTTAGGTCTTATAGAGATGTCGGAGTTTCGGAATCTGTACTATTCATTTTGAGGGTTCTGAGCATCCACTGAGGTTTGTTCTTGTTTTGGATGTTCATCAACCATTCTTTCGCTGAGGGAATATATCCAAAACAATCCTCTTTTACATGTTGTTCTCCCACGTATCTTGTGTATACAGTTTTATTGTCGGAATTTTGAAACTCACTACCGAACTTTTTTTCCATTTCGAATATACCTTCAGCATGATGTCTGAACATCCTGTGAAGTGAATCACCAATCCAACCCTTAGTTTCATCCAACCATTCGTGTAAATGGATGTAGTCTTGAGGTTTACCACCAAATTTTTTTGCCGAAGATTCGGCATGTAAGTTAGGATGTGCCATTATTTACAATAATTCAAATATTAAAACTTATAATTTTTTACGCGTCCCCTCAAGGTTTCGAACCTTGGGCCCTCTCGTTAACAGCGAGATGCTCTACCACTGAGCTAAGGAGACTTATTTTTTTTATACAAAGATCTAACGTAATGTTGGGAAGACAGGATTCGAACCTGTGACCCTTCGCGTATCAGACGAAAGCTCTTACCAACTGAGCTACTTTCCAATGTAATACAAATATAATAATAAACCCCGAACTTTTTAGTGTTCAGGGTTTATTGTGATGTAATAATTTGTATTTCTTTTGTTTTGATTATAAAAATCTTATAATATATTATTTAATAACACTGTAAGTAGAACCATAGTAATTATAGCCCACACAATAGCTTTATAAAAACCATTTTTGGTGTGGTAATCTGAGAAATTCAAAATAAAGTCTAAAAATTTATACATTTATTTAGCGGGTTCAATATATCCTTTGAATGTTATTCTTATTTTACCACCTTTTTGGTCTGTACCTCTTGTTGGAGTAC
>Ga0194116_10000109_pt1 | contig 166373 bp, 172 predicted proteins | sample TA2MahsurfametaG_4_FD_148617 | JGI IMG/M metagenome (GOLD analysis project Ga0194116, IMG submission 148617) | Freshwater microbial communities from Lake Tanganyika, Tanzania - TA2015008 Mahale S9 surface | ecosystem: Environmental > Aquatic > Freshwater > Lake | place: Tanzania: Lake...
AAAGCGGGCACATTTCATGGCGAATACTGATTCCTTTCGCCGTTGGCTAATGAATGAACCGCGCGGCCACCCGGCGATGAGCGGGGCTATTCTGCAGAAACCAACTCACCCCGAAGCCGATTGGGGCGTTGTCTATATAGAGGTATCAGGCTGTTTGCCTATGTGTGGACATGGAACGATTGGCGTAGCAACCGTCTTAGTAGAACGCGATTTGGTTGAAGTTCACGAACCAGTAACAACAATTAAATTGGATACTCCCGTCGGATTAGTGATAGTCGACGTCAATGTAAAGAATGGCAAGGCTGTAAATGTAACTCTTACCAATGTTCCTTCTTTTTTGCTTGCAGCAGATCAAGAGGTTGATGTTGTGGGATTCGGCAAAATTCAATACGACATGGCCTATGGTGGTAATTTCTATGCCATAGTCCCCAGCCAAAGTGTCGGGATTGATTACAAGAGAGAAAATGGAAAAAAGTTTTTAGAGTTGGGGTTGCGCATTAGCGATGCTATCAATCAACAAAACCGACCTGTCCATCCTGAAAATCCTGAGATTGCTATCTGTCACCATGTTGATTTTATTGCGCCAGGAAAAAATGGCTTACATTGGCGAAATGCCATGGCAATTTATCCAGGTTGGTTTGATAGATCTCCATGTGGAACGGGCACAAGCGCTCGACTCGCCCAGATGTATGCCCTTGGTGAAATCAATGAAGATGAAGTTCTGTTAAATGAATCATGGATTGGGTCGGTATTTGAAGGCCGAATTAAATCAAGAACTAGAGTCGGCAATATTGATGCGATTGTTCCGACGATAACTGGTCGAGCCTGGATCATGGGTGAAGCCACTTGGATGCTGGATGAGAACGATCCATTTCCAGAAGGATTTATTGTCTAGAGGTAAAGGGGTTAGGAATATGAAAGATCTAGTATCAAAAGCGCGAGGTGCTCAGCCGTCTTGGGCGAAAGATCCGATTGCTAGATCGGCTGCCCTCTCAAAAGTTGCAAAAGTTTTTCTCGATAATCGTGAGGTCATAATCAAATCGATGGTCGACGAGGTTAAGAAGCCGCTATCTGAAGCCCGCGGTGAGTTTGGTCGAGCAGTGAGCATCCTTGAATATTACGCACAAGCAGCGCTCGATCCACATGGAAATACAATTCCAACCTCTGAACCAAACCTAATTTTGGCGATTCGACGAGCTCACGGAATTGCTTCACTAGTCACACCCTGGAATTTCCCGGTTGCAATTCCACTTTGGAAAGCCGCGCCAGCTTTCGCTATGGGAAATACAATCTTGTTAAAACCTAGTGAATTCGCCACGGAGACAGCGCAATTAATCTTTAGATTAATTTCAGAAGTTCTTCCTGATGGCGTTTTCCAGGTCATCCCTGGCGATGGTGAAGTAGGTAAAACTTTGATAGCCGAGGCAGATGTTGTTTCATTCACAGGGTCGGTAAAGGTTGGCAAACAAGTTGTAGCTCAAGCCATCTCCCGAGGAATTCCGGTGCAAGCTGAAATGGGTGGACATAACCCAGCGATAGTCCTTCCTGATGCAGATTTAGGACTTCTAGCATCACAGTTCCCAACGGCAGCCTTTAGTTATTCCGGCCAGAAATGCACAGCAACCCGCCGAGTTATCGTCGTGGGCGACAAGAAACGCCGTGATGAAGTGGCAGCGAGGCTGGTAGCAGTAACGGAGGCCCTCCAAGTCGGTCCCGCAGATGATGAAAAAACTTTTATCGCACCACTCATTAACAGCAGGGCCGTAACAAATTATTCTGCGGCGATTGAACGAGCAAGAAAGATTGGAAAGGTTTTGACCGGAGGGGAGATCGTGGACGAAGCAACTCGATTAGTTCGTCCAACTGTCACAGTCGAAGTTCCTCATGATGACCAACTTATGTGTGAAGAGGTGTTTGCTCCTATCGTTCACATGGCTGACGTGCCAAATACGGCATCTGCGATAAAGCTGGCAAACTCGGTCCCTTATGGCCTCACTGCATCAATACATACCCAGGATTTGGCCGCAGCTCTACAGGTTTCAGCTCGACTAATAACGGGAATGGTCAAGGTAAATGCTCCAACTGCGGGAGTTGATTTTCACGCGCCTTTTGGTGGCACGAAAGATTCTTCATTTGGACCAAGAGAACAAGGAAAATTGGCGCTTGAGTTCTACTCCAGAATTCAAACTGTGACGCTCAATGGCGGCAATGGGAAGTTTCCTTGTTAGAAGCGATCTTTTTGGGACTGCTCCAAGGGCTGACTGAATTTTTACCGATTTCATCAAGCGCTCATATCAGAGTAGCCGGATTATTTAATCCGCAATCGGCTGATCCCGGAGCGACCTTCACCGCAATTATTCAAATCGGCACTGAACTTGCTGTGATTCTCTACTTCCGAAGAGAAATATGGCGCATACTCACAAATTGGACCCTTTCCATTTCAAAAAAGGCACATGATCGTACTGAAGCTAATTTGGGTTGGTTCATCATAATTGGCTCACTACCTATTGTTCTTTTCGGCTACTATTTCCAAGAGACTATTAGAAACGAATTTAGGGCTCTCTGGTTGATCGCCGTAGTTCTTATAGTTGGAGGAATATTCATTGGCTTGGCGGATAGATATGGAAGACACCAACGAGATCTCGTCGCAATGAAGCGCTCTGATACTTGGATTGCAGGATTAGCCCAAGCATTTGCACTAATTCCCGGCGTCTCAAGATCAGGAACAACTATTGGTGCCTTACGAATTCTGGGATTTAAGAGAGTCGATGCTCTTAAATTCTCTTTCCTGCTGGCTATTCCAGCTGTAATGGCAAGCGGCATCTTTGAATTGATTAATTCTCTCTCAAACCCTGAGCTATCGCGCTTTTCTGGTTTCGAAACTCTTGTGGCTACGCTCGTTGCCTTCATAGTCGGATATGCGGTTGTAGCTTGGCTGCTTAGGTTTGTTTCAAAATACTCTTTTATCCCATTCGTTATCTATCGTCTAATCTTGGGTTCAGCGCTCTTAATCCTTCTAAGTCTTGGTGTAATCGCCAACTAATTATTGAGCGATAAGGGATTCTATAAATTCCAAAGAATGCTTGAATATCTTTTCGTTATCAAAATCTAACGTGGCTACGTGATATGAATTATGAAGTTCGATTCGCTCTTTCCTCGCGCTTCCGATCTCGTTCATTATGATCTCAGTATTGCTGACTGGTAAAACATGATCTTCGGAACTGTGGAATAAGAGTGTGGGTACCGAGATCGCAGGAAGAACTGCTCGCGAGGCTTTCAATAATCGATTCAATTGCGCCACGCCTTTTGCAGGAAGTGCGTCGTAACCCCACTCTGTGGTGCTTGGCTTCTTTATGTCGTCCCCAACAGGTGGCCGTTTTGGAACTATATGTTTTATCAAATCAATAAAATGAATTGCTAGATCCTTGATATGAATCATCGGGTTCACCAGAACTATTCCTGTGACTTGGCCTGGCTGATGGGCTGCCGTGTAAAGAGCATTGGCTCCCCCCATAGAGAGGCCGAATATCAATACATGAGAGCATTCGTTGCGAAGGGCATTGAATTCATGGGCAGATTTTTCAGTCCACTCTTTCCATTTGACTGTATTTAGATCCTGCCACCTAGTTCCATGTCCCGGAATCTGTGGAACTCGTACCGTGCAACCACTATCCGAAAGATATTCGGCCCAAGGTCGCATCGAGGCCGGTGAACCGGTGAACCCATGTAACAAAAGAACTCCGACTTTTTCCAATTTTCCGTGGCCGCGACGATAGTAATCATTGAGCCATCCCGCTGGCGCACCTTCTGTTGCCACGCACTAAGAGTAAAGGGAGTGTGTCAACTAAACGACGATGTCGTCGCTATCTTATAGATTCGCTCTGTGCTCAATTCACAACAGAATGACGAGGAAGCCTTCGGATGGCAACCATCTCTCGAAGAGGTTGAGTTAACGTTGGCCGAAACTACTTTTGTCGTTATTGATTTAGAAACAACAGGTGGCTCGCCGCGAGATTCGAAGATTACTGAAATTGGCGCGGTAAAGATTCGCGGCGGAGAAACCATTGGCGAATTTCAAACGCTTGTTAACCCCGACTCGCCCATACCACCATTCATCACAGTCTTAACTGGAATAACCGACACCATGGTTATCGAAGCTCCACGAATAGCTGAAGTAATTTTCTCTTTATTTGAATTCATTGGCAGCGCTAAGGAAAGTGTCCTGGTTGCTCATAACGCGCCCTTTGATATTGGCTTTCTTAAGTCAGCTGCTGAAACTCTTAAATTAACATGGCCAAAATATCAAGTTCTAGATACCGCTCGAATTTCTCGATATGCCTTATCACGTGACGAGGTAATCAATTTCAAATTACAGACACTGGCAAACTTCTTTGGTTCATCCACAAATCCCGACCATAGAGCGCTCTCGGATGCTCGGGCTACTGTCGATGTTTTTCACGGAATTCTTGAGCGATTTGACTCTCTCGGGGTCTTTACACTCTCGGATTTGAAGTCTTTCTCTAATCGTGTAACCGATGCCCAGAGACGGAAACGTCACTTCGCAGATGGGCTGCCGTCATCTCCTGGTGTTTATATCTTTCGTGACGAACGCAATGAACCGCTTTATGTGGGCACTACTCGAAATCTTAAGAATCGGGTAAGGAGTTACTTCACCGCAGCTGAAACTAGGCGACGGATTCACGACATGATTTCACTAGCGCAGAGACTCGATTACATTGACACTCCAACTATCCTTGAAGCCGAGGTACGCGAGTTACGTCTTATCAGTGAATTTCAACCACGTTTTAATCGTCGTTCTCGCTTTCAGACTAGAGCAATCGCCGCAAAGCTCACTCAAGATGATTTTCCGCGTATGAGCCAAGTTCGCGGAGTACACCTAATGGAAAGATCGGAGAGTTGGTTAGGGCCATTTAGTAGCCGAGATGAGGCGACTTTTGCCATCGAAGCAATCTATGAAGTTTTCCCAATTCGTCAGTGCACCTCACGGATAACTTTAAAAAGTATGAAAAGTGCCAGCCCTTGTGCGCTTTTAGATATTGGAAAATGTGGCGCTCCCTGTATCGGCCTTCAATCAACCGAAAATTACTCAACAATCTCCGCCGAAGTTGCGAGCGCTATTGAGAGCGATGCCCGAATCGTGCTGCGAAAGCTCCTAGAGCGAATGCGCGATCTATCTCTTCAAGAGAGATTTGAGGAAGCCGCCCTTATTAGAAATCGTATGGGAGCTTTTGCAAAAGGCGCATGCCGCAGCCAGAGAATACGTTCTCTGACCGATATCCGAGAATTGATCGTGGCTCAAAAGATAGGTAAAGGTTGGGAAGTCTTCCTCATTCAATCTGGTCGCCTCGTCGCTTCTCGATTAACTGAATCTTCGCCGTGGAATGAGATTGAAGAAATAAAAATGCTAGGCGAAAAATTAGAGCCCTCAACTAAATCCCTTCCGGCATCCACGCACGAGGAGGTCGAGTTAATATTGCGATTCCTTTATAACAACCAGGTCGAAATTCTCTCCTCCTCTGAACCTTGGCAAAGTCCCGTATTCGGTGGTGAGTTTCTTCGCGCTCAAATTGATGAAAATTGTTTTAAAACAGAGAATCTTGGTTACAAGGAGGATTTTGCGAACTCCTTCGACGCGCTGCGCCGCAGTTAAAATATCTAGTAAGAGTTTTTAACGGTAACTAGAGTCCCATTCTTAGATAGAACCGAGACCACTGTTCTGCCAATTGTAAATGGGTCAATTGGATGAGTGATCACGCCATCGGCCCTTGACCATCCTGCCAACCAGGCGTCTTGCGTTCGAGCAACAACGACAATTGTGGGCGGGCAATTAAAGAGCTCATCTTTAAATTGCTTTGCAAGGCCGAGCCCTCCCTCGGGAGTTGCCTCGCCATCCAAAATGAAGAGCGAAATCTTCTTTCGATTCTCGCGATTGCTCTCAACGGCAAAAAGACGGAGCGCATCGGCTGTTGCGAATTCGTGGATTTCATTGTCAGGAAACTCCGGCGAGAGCCCTTCACCCAAAGCTCTTATGAGAGATTTTCGGACGGTGGCATCGTCAGAGTAGATAACGATCGACAACTTTGACATGAGTGGAGTCTAGAGGCAGATTCGTGATGAGTCTCACTGGTGAGCAGCCCCATATTCGCCGGGGCGGAGTGGGCAGTTAGCCTTACTTTTGCGGAATAATCGAGGCTATGTCCAGTACGGTAGCTATCACACGACTCAATAGACCAAATATTGTTGCCGTAGGAACCATCGTGTGGCTCGCCAGTGAGTTGATGTTCTTCGCCGCTCTCTTTGCAATGTATTTCACTACCCGCGCAGTGCAAGGACCTGAGAAATGGGCCGAAGGCGTTGAGATGTTAAATGTTCCGTTTTCGGCGATAAACACAACCGTTTTGGTTCTCTCCTCTGTAACTTGCCAATTCGGAGTATTCGCTGCCGAGAGATTTCAAAACGCGAGAACTGGAGGCATTTTCCAATTATCAAAATGGGGAATGCGTGAATGGTTCGCTCTCACTTTTGCTATGGGGGCATTCTTCATCGGCGGCCAGATCTATGAATATGCTGAACTTGTTCGCGAAGGTTTGACGGTCTCGTCCTCTCCTTATGGATCGGTCTTCTACCTCCCTACCGGCTTTCATGGACTTCATGTCACGGGCGGCTTAATCGCATTCTTAATTGTGATGGTGCGTGTCTCTAAAGCGAGGAAGTTTGGTCACCAACAGGCGACCACCACAATCGTTGTCTCTTACTACTGGCACTTCGTTGACATTGTTTGGATCGCGCTCTTCTCTGCAATTTATTTGGTGCATTAATGAATCCACTTCTAAGAATCTTCGAAAAACTATCTAGGTATCGTCGCCATAAATTTGCTGGACCAGCGCTACTTATCACGGGGCTATCACTTGCCGGAATTGGATTCTCCGTAGCGCAGGCAGCGACCACAGAGATTCAACAGATAACAACTTCGGACAAAGCTTCATTAATCGCCGAAGGTAAAGAAATTTTCGCCCGTGGATGCTCCTCCTGTCACGGTTTAAATGCAGAGGGCGCCGGAGCTGCACCTTCACTAATTGGCGTGGGCGCTGCTTCAGTTGATTTCCAGGTGGCTACTGGTCGTATGCCAATGGCCGACATGAGCCAACAGGCAATGCGAAAGGAGCCGGTTTATAACGAGGCTCAAGTCGCAGCGCTTGCTGCCTACGTGGCATCTCTTGCGCCGGGACCAGCAGCCGTTACAAATGAAGAATTAGCATGGGAGCGAAGCGGAGATACCGCCCTTGGCGGAGAACTTTTTAGAACTAATTGCGCGATGTGCCACAACTTAGCAGGACAAGGTGGCGCACTTACTCAGGGCAAATATGCGCCAACGGTAATGGGTGTCGAGCCACGACATATTTATGAGGTGATGGTTACGGGTCCGCAGGCAATGCCAGTATTTGCAAACACAGTTTTGACCCACGATGAGAAGCTTTCAATTATTAAGTGGATCAAGCACGCTGAGAATGAACCTGCACTCGGCGGAGCGGCGCTGGGTCGAGTTGGTCCAGTTACAGAAGGTCTACTTGCTTGGACGCTCGGACTCGGCCTATTAATTGGAATTGCTGTCTGGCTAACCACAAAGGCTAGGTAACAAATGAGTAATGAAAATAGCGGCGCAGTTGAAAAGCTAAGCGACCCTGGACTTCCGGAGCATGTACAGCGTAAAACAGATGTAGATCCACGTGCAGCCAAAAAAGCTGAACGACAAGTATCGATACTCTTTGCCTTATCCGCTGTCGGAACTATTCTTTTTATCTACTCATATATCTGGATTCCAGAGGATACTTTTATTTTCTTGCCGATCACAGGCACTACAAACGCTCACCAGCTATTTCTTGGCCTGGGTCTTGCGATGGCTCTATTTTTTATTGGAATGGGAGCGGTGCATTGGGCAAAGACTCTCATGCCAGATCACGAAGTTGTTGACTACCGAAAAGAGCAGCGTTCAAAAGATGAAGATCGCGCTGCCTTAGTCGCCACAGTCAAAGAGGGTGCGGCAAATGCTGGTCTTGGTCGAAGACCCCTTATCAAGCGAACTTTGGGGGTAGCTCTTGGTTTAGTTGGGCTCTCACCCTTACTACTTCTTCGAGATTTAGGACCTCTTCCAGGTGATGAATTGACCAAGACAAATTGGAAGCAAGGTACTCGTCTTGTCACAGATCCGGGAGACCGCCCTATTCGACCATCAGATCTTGAGGTTGGTGGCGTTGCACAAGTTCAACCAGCTTTTCCGGCAGGAAAGGTGAGACACCTGGACGACATCGCAAAAGACTCCGTGCTTCTAGTTCGTTTGCGGCCGGAAGAGTTCAATCTCGATACAGAGAGACTCTCTTGGACTCATGAAGGAATAATAGCATTTTCGAAGATCTGCTCTCATATGGGTTGCGCAGTTGCTCTCTACGAACAGACTACGAAGCATCTTCTCTGTCCTTGCCATCAATCAACCTTTGACGTCACGCGCGCGGCGAAAGTTATCTTTGGACCATCCGCCAGACCTCTGCCACAATTACCTATAACTGTCGATAGCGAAGGTTATTTGGTCGCTCAAGCGCCATTTAATGAAGCGGTCGGCCCGAGCTTCTGGGAGCGTGATTCGTAAATGACTGCACGTGAACGCCTTGCTGGCGGAACGGCTAATTTCATCGATGAGAGAACCGGCGCTGCCAAATGGATGAAGAAGACTCTGACCAAAGTCTTTCCTGATCACTGGTCATTTATGCTCGGTGAGATCGTTATGTACTCCTTTGTCATTCTCCTGCTCTCGGGAACTTTCTTAACTTTCTGGTTTGACCCATCCATGAAAGAGGTGGAATATGAGGGTTCATATGAGCCACTTAGTGGAGTAAAGATGTCGGCCGCGTATGCGTCAACCCTAAACATCTCATTTGATGTCCGCGGCGGCCTATTGATGCGCCAGGTACACCACTGGGCAGCGCTCATTTTTATGGCTGCGATGGTAATTCACATGATGCGCGTCTTCTTTACTGGCGCCTTCCGCAAGCCACGTGAGTTGAACTGGATTATCGGTGTCGCACTTCTAACGCTCGGAATCGTTGAGGGTTTTCTCGGCTACTCCCTTCCAGATGATTTGCTTTCAGGTACCGGTATCCGTATTGCTGAGGCAATTCTCCAAGCGATACCGGTGGTTGGCTCTTATCTCTCCTACTTCTTATTTGGCGGAGCTTTCCCTGGCGAAGTTTTTGTACAGCGAATTTATGCGGCGCATATTCTCTTAATTCCAGGAATTATGCTGGCGCTCATTACCGTCCACTTGATGTTGGTCTGGTACCAGAAGCACACTCAATATCCTGGCCCAGGCAAAACCGAGAAAAATGTCGTCGGTTATCCATTAATGCCGGTGTATATGGCTAAAGCTGGTGGTTTCTTCTTTATTGTCTTTGGTGTGACAGCGTTCCTCGGAGCGGTGGCATCTATAAACCCAATCTGGATTTATGGTCCTTATAACCCCGGTCAAGTTGGCGCTGGCTCGCAACCCGATTGGTATATGGGTTGGCTAGATGGACTGGTACGTCTTGCTCCCCCAATCGAGACTCACGCCTTTGGGCACACAATCTCATGGAATATTTTGATTCCAGGATTAATAGTTCCCGGAATTATCTTCACGCTCCTTGCCTTCTATCCATTTATTGAGCAGTGGATGACCGGCGATAAGCGGGAACACCATATTCTTGATCGACCACGTAATAATCCAAATCGCACCGCAATTGGCGCCATGTCACTCACATTTACTCTTGTTGCATTAATCAATGGCGGTAATGACTTGATTGCTACTCATTTTGATTTGTCAATTAATCAAATCATGTGGTTCTCACGAATCGGAATAATCGCTCTTCCGCCGTTGGCATTTGTAATTACAAAACGTATCTGTCTCTCGTTGCAACGTGCCGATCGAGAGCTAGTGCTCCACGGTCGTGAAACTGGTCGCTTAGTTATGTTGCCTCACGGTGAATTTATTGAAGTTCATGAACCACTTTCACCAGAGAAGGCCTATCTGTTGTCTCATCATGAACAGAATCCACCGCTCGCCTTGAATAGCGAAGACGCTCAAGGCGTAGCCAACCCACAAGGGTTAAAGGGACGTGTTCGTTCACGGTTTTCTAGAGCTGCGCAAGAACAGGTTGCGAAGCCAACCCCTAAAGAAGTATTGGAGCTGGAGGAGGGCCACTACTAAGCCTTCTGCTCCACCATTTTCTTCAGCAATACTAAGCTCTTAGCTATCGCCTTTTCCGCGTAGCTAAAAGCATTTCTTCGTCTTAGCAACCATTGATAGGGCGAGGGTCTGCCATCGAAACTCTCGACTACTCTGACCTTTCCATTTCCCAACTCTGTTAGTTCATAACGCCACACCCACTTTCCAACGTGGCGCCAGGCGATTAATTCGTTTTGGTCGAACTCCGTAATGTAATTGGTAATGTGATACGGAATCCCTATTTTCATTTTCATGCCAAATTTTGAGCCCAAAGTTAATGTTTCAGGGCCCCAATTAACGCTTTTTACTGAATTTGAACCATCAATAAGGGGATGCTGAGTTGGATCAGTCAGAAGTTCGAAAATCTCAGAAGCGCTGCCCTCGATTTCAATTTGAGCAGATTTAACCTTTGGGTCGCCGCTCTGAAGAATTTCTGAGCGAATTTCAGCCATGGTGGCTTCGGTTCGGTTTCTCGTACTCAAGGACAAAACCCATAATTGAGACAATCAGAGCGCCGAGTGCGATAAGTGTCATCCACCAACCAATTACTAGACCTATTCCAACAGCTGTGACGGATGCGGCTACAGGTAACGGCCACCAAGAGTGAGGACTGAAAAAACCTAATTCGCCGGCACCATCAGCAATCTCAGCAGTTAGATTGTCTTCCGGAAGGACGCCGCCGGTTCGGCGATTGGAGAACCAGAAATAATAACCAATTATCAAAGCCAATCCTGCGCTCAACGCAAGCGCGGTTATACCTACAGGCTCATTGGACATCTGCCAATATACGACGGTTACAAGCGCGTAGAAAAAGAAGAGAAAGAGAAATAGCTGGTAGCCAAATTTCATTTCTTATGTCCATCCTCAATTGCGGCATGCTCCGGATGATGCAGGTCAAAAGCTGGACGCTCCGAGCGGATGCGTGGCATGGAATAGAAATTATGTCTAGGCGGTGGGCAGGAAGTCGCCCATTCTAAGGAAGCGCCATAACCCCATGGATCGTCTACTCCAACTTTAGGAGCGCTCTTGGTAATCCAGATATTGATAAAGAATGGAATCATGGATAGCGCAAGTAGGGCTGCGCCTACCGTTGAAACCATATTCATAAATGTAAAACCGTCAGTGGCTAGATAATCTGCATATCGACGAGGAAAGCCTTTAATTCCTAACCAGTGCTGAATTAAAAAGGTAGTGTGGAAACCGATAAAGAGCGTCCAGAAATGAACCTTTCCGAGCGTTTCATTTAACATCCGTCCGGTCATCTTCGGCCACCAGAAATAGAAACCAGCAAACATCGCAAAGACCACGGTTCCAAAAAGAACGTAATGGAAGTGAGCAACAACGAAGTAAGAGGCGGAGACCGCAAAATCTAAAGGTGGGCTCGCCAAAATAACGCCGGTTAGACCGCCGAGAAGGAATGTAATCAAAAAGCCCATCACAAAGAGCATCGGAGTCTCAAAAGTCAGCGAGCCCCGCCACATCGTTCCAATCCAGTTGAAGAATTTAACTCCGGTAGGGACAGCAATCAGGAATGTCATAAATGAGAAGAATGCGAGGGAAACTTGGCCAGTTGCGTACATATGGTGGGCCCAAACTGCAACTGAGAGTGCGGCAATTGCAATAGTTGCCGCTACCAAACCCTTGTATCCGAAAATTGGCTTTCGACTAAATACTGGAAGAATTTCGGTGGCAATTCCAAAGAACGGTAGCGCCAAGATGTAAACCTCGGGATGACCGAAGAACCAAAAGAGATGCTGGAAGAGCATGGCTCCACCGTTAGCCGGGTCAAAGATATGCGAGCCAAATAATCGATCAGATTCCAAACCGAGAAGAACTGCAGCCAGCGGTGGGAAGGCAATCAAAACCAGAATTGAAGTTAGGAGAACGTTCCAGGTGAATATCGGCATTCGAAACATCGTCATACCCGGCGCACGCATTGTGAAGATCGTTGTAACAAAGTTGACGCCACCAAGAATTGTTCCGAGTCCGGAGACAGCTAATCCCATAATCCAGAGATCCGCGCCGATGCCGGGCGAATAACTAGAGTTTGAAAGTGGAGCATAAGCAGTCCAGCCAAAGGAGGCCGCTCCTCCCGGGGTTAAAAATCCGGCGGTGGCAACGGTTGCGCCAAATAGGTAAAGCCAATAGGAGAACATATTCAGACGCGGGAAAGCGACATCGGCTGCACCAATTTGCAGCGGCATGATTACATTTGCGAAACCGACAAACAGAGGCGTGGCAAACATCAGAAGCATGATCGTGCCGTGCATTGTGAAGACTTGGTTGTACTGCTCTGAACTGAGGAATTGGAGCCCTGGTTGAGCCAGTTCAGCGCGAATTGCTAGCGCGAGTACTCCGCCAATCAAGAACCAAATAAAAGATGTAATCAGGTAGAGGTAACCGATTACTTTGTGGTCAGTTGTAGTCAGGATTTTGACGGCGAGCTGGCCTTTAGTCAGCTTTCGCAGAGGAATGTACTCGCGCTCTTCTGGTTTCGTCGCGTAAGTTGTCATGCGTTCGCTCCTACTTTAAGGGAACCAATATATGTTTGGTATTCCGCAGGCGTCACCACTTTTACAGTAAAGAGCATTTGGGAGTGTTGTCTTCCACAAAGGATGTTGCAGCGCCCCGGATAAGTTCCAAGTTCGTTTGCGGTGAACTCAACTTGATTCTCTGCACCGGGAATACTTTGGATCTGCATCATGAACGCTGGAATCCAAAAGCCGTGGACAACATCTGAGGCCGTTATTTTGAATCGAACCCTCTCTCCTTGAGGCATGTAAAGGGTCGGCGGTTGTGCTGGCGTGCCAGTTACGGTCGTTCCTGGGCCGGCATCTTGATAGGTGAATTGCCATGACCACTGGAATGCATTGACAGTTACATCATGAACATCGGTGGCTGTGATTGGCGAAACCTCTTTGATCTCATTCTGAGCTCGCGCGGTGTATCCGAATAGAACTGCGATAATCAAGAACGGAATTACGGTGTAAGCAATCTCAATTGGGACGTTGTACTGAAATTGTTTAGGAAATTTTTCATCCTTTTTACGATGAAAAATCGCCGGCCAGATAATTAAAATCATGGTGAAAACGCCAACTACCGCTGCAGCAATCCAGGCGCCTTGCCAGAGAGTGAAAGAGTGTTGATTCACGCTTGAAACGTTCCCCGTAAAACCAACGCCTCGAAATTCCTCGGATGAGCATCCGGCAAGAATTAAGACTGAGGGGAGTGTAGATATTGCCGCGAGAACCCGACGCTTTAATCGCACTCTCTAAGGATAGTAGTCACTCGCGGAAGCGCCGATTAGGAGGTAGCGTTCCAAGGGTGTCCCCCATCACAAACCTAGATTTTCGAAGTGAGCTTCGCCAATCCGCCAGGTCTCAGCAAGCTCTAATTGATGCATTGGATTTGGCCGGATTGGATCCCCGAAAAATCCATCATGGCTCGGCTCGGTTACGAAATGCTTTAGGTGAAGCGCGCGAAAGTATCGCAACCGATCTGGAAATCTCACCATCAAATATCGAATTTGTTGGTGAGTTAGGTATGGGATTTTGGCTGGCGATTGAAGGAATGCTGCGCTCATCAGAGGCTCCCTTTGTTTATTCGGCAATCGACCGTCAACTCGTACATGCAATTGCGCGTCAAGAGAAGGAACGAAAAGTAATAGAGCTACCCGCGCCTCACTCCGGCGTAGTTGATTATGAGGATCCAAAAATTCCAAACGATTCACTTATATCTTGGCAAGCGGCAAATAGAGAGACCGGAGTTCTGCAAGCTAATCCAAAGCGCAGCTCTCTAAGAGTTTTTGCCGATATGACAGCTACTATCAATCCGAGCGCGCTGCCTCCGCAATGGGTCGCAGCAATCTGGGATCCGAGAAGTTTCTCTGGACCAGAGGGATTGGCGATATTAGCGATATCTGATGAATTAGATACCTGGAAGAACCCGCTGCCGAATCTCGATAATCGAAGGAGTTTTGGCTCTCATTCTAAGATTGCAGTGATAGCAACGGCAGTCGCGCTTCGTGATTGGATGCGAAACCGAGGAGCCCTGGAAGGGCAATTGAATAATTTGAATTCACAGTTACGCTCTCTAATTAGGAAGAGAATACCTGGAGCGCGAATCGCTGGAGCAGAGACCGGTGATCCACAACGGATCTCGTTCATCGTCGATGACATAGTTGCTGAGCAATTGCTGCGAGAGATGGAGAAATCTCAGATACTTATTGATGCTGGTTCAGCCTGTTCCGCGGCGGAGCTATCTCCCAGCCACGTACTTTCGGCTATGGGTTTTGGCGAAGCTGGTCAGTTGCGAATCACATTAAAGGCAGAGCACGACGAAGCTGCTATCGAAAACCTTGCAAAAGGTCTCGAAACCGAGATTGCTAAATTACGTTCGAGTTCTAATTAGTTGAAAGAGTCGCCGCAGGCGCAGGAGCCTTGGGCATTTGGATTATCAATAGTGAAGCCCTGTTTTTGAATCGTATCCACAAAATCAATTGTGGCGCCCATCAGATAAGGCGTACTCATTTTGTCAGTAACAACTTTTACGGTGCCAAATTCTGAGATGGAATCGCCATCTAACGCACGATCATCAAAGTAGAGTTGATATCGAAGTCCAGAGCAGCCACCTGGTTGTACGGCCACGCGTAATCGCAAATCGTCGCGACCTTCTTGTGAAAGAAGTGAAGCAACCTTCTCCGCTGCGACCTGGGTAAGGACAATTCCGGTCTTGGTATCCGTGCTCATCGCGACTCCTATCGATTGAAAATTTCGCTCTGATTTTACTCTGGAGGAGAGGATAATGCGGCCATGGCCAAAGTTCTCTCTGAATTGCATCTCCTCGGAAGAGAGTCAGATCTCTCGAGCGAGCGGGGTGTCTCCTGCACCGGTGAACTGCCTGAGCCAAGCGATCCAACGCTAGTTGAGCGGGCCGCGACGGCAAGAGAGAAATTAGGCAAGAGGACGCTAATCCTGGGCCATCACTACCAGCGCGATGAGGTCATTGAATTTGCGGATATAACTGGTGATTCATTCAAATTAGCTCGCGCAGCTGCAGATCGCGGAGATAGTGAATTCATTGTTTTCTGTGGCGTACATTTCATGGCAGAGAGTGCGGATATCCTGACTAGCCCTAAACAACAAGTTGTACTACCCGATTTGGCGGCTGGATGTTCAATGGCAGATATGGCCGCGTCTAATCAAGTAAGAGATGCTTGGGAGATATTTGAAAAATTGGGAATTTCTCGAAAGACAATTCCGATTACTTACATGAATTCAAGTGCCGCAATAAAAGCATTTACCGGAGAAAATGGCGGAAGTATCTGTACCTCTTCAAATGCAGAAAGAGCAATGAGATGGGCTCTTGAAAATGGCGAAAAAATATTCTTTCTTCCCGATCAACATCTTGGTCGAAATACCGCGGTTCTCCGCCTTGGACTTAATTTGACTGATTGCGTCGTTTGGAATCCATGGAAAAATAATGGCGGCTTAACTGATGATGAAATACGCGGCGCGAAGATAATTCTTTGGCGTGGGCACTGTTCAGTACATGGCCGATTTACATTAGAGAACGTAAAGGAGGTGCGAGCCCGCGTACCGAGCGTGCAGATCTTGGTCCATCCGGAATGCCAATATGAGGTAGTGAGCGCTGCCGATGTCGTAGGAAGTACGGAGAGCATCATTAAAACCATTGAAGCTGCACCGCAAGGATCTTCTTGGGCCATCGGAACTGAGCTAAACCTCGTAAAGCGACTCGCCCGCGATAACCCCGGAAAAAAGATTACTTTTCTAGATAGGACAATCTGTTATTGCTCCACAATGAATAGGATCGATTTACCGCATCTGGTCTGGGCGCTGGAGTCCCTGGTTCGCGGTAAAGTCATAAACCAAATCAAAGTTCCTGAGAAAACCGCTAAAGAGGCACGAGTTGCGCTGGAGCGCATGCTCGCCCTACCTTAACTGTCATGAGCGAGAAAAAAGGTAGACCAACGCCGAAGCGTAAAGAAGCCGAGAAAGAACGTGTTCTAAAACGTCTGGCTCCAGCGGCGACGAAAGAAGCGAAAAAACTGCAGAAGAGGCAATCACGTATTGTGCGCAGCGCCCAGCGCGAGGCATATATGCGCGGCGACGAGAGCGCGCTACCGCCTCGCGACCGTGGCCCAATTCGAAAATTTGTAAGAGATTACGTAGATGCTCGCAGATCCATCGGAGAATTTTTCTTGCCGGTAATCGTATTAGTTCTATTTATGACAATCGTGCCGGTGATTCAAGTTCAACTCGCTGCGATAATTTTGATGTACTCAATTCTTGGACTCTCTTTTATAGATGGTTTCTATTTAAGTCGGAAGATAAAGCGTGAAGTAACAAAGAGATTCCCTGGCGAGAACTTGAAGGGTGTCGGAATGTACGGCTGGCTTCGCTCCACACAGATTCGACGACTACGTGCGCCGCTGCCTCGAGTAACTCGCGGAACTAAGCTCTAGTCTGAACTAAGCTCTGGGTTTTGGAGATTCGGTCTTTGCTGGATCTTTCTCGGGAAGTGTTCCGAGAGCTTTATCAATCTCACGCATAGTTTCCGCGCTCAATTGGACACCGCTAGCAGCAACATTTTCTTTAATCTGTTCCGGTTTAGATGCGCCGATTATTGCGCTTGAAACATTGGGATTTTGCAATACCCAGGCTACAGCCAGCTGAGCCAGAGTAAGTCCCTCATTTTTTGCGATCGGCTTCAATTGTTGAACAGCTGTTAGGACCTCATCTCGCATCCATCGCGAAATCATCGATGCCCCGCCCTTCTTATCAGTCGCTCTTGAACCTGCGGGCGGTTTCTCGCCTGGGCGATATTTACCGCTCAAAGCGCCTTGCGCTATCGGGGACCAGACGATTTGGCCAATGCCTTTTGATTTGCAGAGCGGAACAACTTCTTTTTCTATTACACGCCAAAGCAGTGAATATTGGGGCTGGCTAGAAATAAATTTATCGAATCCACGACGTTCTTGAATTCGGAGCGCTTCCTTAATTTCTTCAGATCGCCACTCTGAGAATCCAATATAGAAAACTTTTCCTTGACGAATTAGGTCGTCGCAGGCACTTAAACTTTCTTCGAGTGGAGTTTCGTAGTCAAATCGGTGGAATTGATACAAGTCGATATGGTCAGTTTGAAGTCTCTTTAGAGAGGCGTGAACTGATTCCAGAATATGCTTTCTAGATAGTCCACGATCATTCTTTCCAGAGCCAGTTGGCCAATAAACCTTCGTCAATAATTCGTATGACTCTCGCCGCACTCCTTTTAGAGCTCTTCCCAGTACAGATTCTGCGCGAGTTCCAGCATAAACATCTGCGGTATCTAAAGTTGTTATCCCGAGTTCAAGCGCCGTTCGAACACATTTGGTGGCAGCTTTCTCCTCAACTTGAGAGCCATGGGTCAGCCAATTTCCAAAGGTAATTTCGCTGACATACATTCCGGAATTGCCAAGTTTGCGATGTCTCATGGGTAAAGGTTAGCGTCTAGCAGGAGTCACTTGACTCGTGACTCTACAAATGGCGGTTTGACCACTTCAGCCTCAAGTAACTTTCCTCGAACATCAATCGAAACTTTTGCCCCAATCTCGATATCTCTCTCAAGGAGCGCGAGGGCAATTCCGCATTTGAGAGTCGGTGAGAAAGTTCCACTCGTAACAACTCCGATTGGCTTTCCGGCAAACGTAACTGCCATACGCAGCCTGGGGATTCCTTTTTCCAATAGTCGGAGTCCTCTAAGTAGTCGCTTGGGGCCAAACTCACGCTCCTCTAATAAAACTTCACGTCCCCAAAAACTATTTTTCTTCCAACCTACCGCCCAGCCTGCATTAGCTTGAACTGGAGAGATTTCGAGTGAGAGTTCATGGCCATGTAATGGATAGCCCATCTCGGTACGCAACGTATCGCGGGCACCCAATCCACAAACTCTGCCCCCGAAATTTAAAATCTCAGTTGAAAGTACATCCCAGATCTTTGGCGTATCTGTCCATGAAGGAAGAATTTCGAATCCATATTCACCGGTGTATCCGGTACGACAGATAATTACTTCAGCATCTTGAATAGTTGCGACTTGGAAAGACATGTATGAGAGATCAGTTGCTATGCCTAGTTTCTCTAAGACATCCTTGGATTTTGGACCTTGCAGCGCTAATACCCCAAACTTTTCGTGACAATCAGTAATAGAAATACTTTTTGAATTATTGCCGTCCTGCAGACGCCGGACAACTTCTGCAGTGTTAGCCGCATTTGGAACGAGTAGAAAATTATTCTCTGATTTTCGGTAGGCAATTAAATCGTCAACTACGCCACCCGTTTTTGGATCACAGAGCATCGTGTACTGAGCCTGTCCATCGCTAATTTTTATCAGGTCGTTGGTGAGCGCTTCATTTAGTAATTCGAGTGCTCCCTCGCCAATAACTTCGGCTTTCCCAAGGTGCGAAACATCGAAGAGTCCAACATTTTCTCTAACGGCGGTATGTTCATTGACTACCCCGCCACCTGAAGTTGCCGGATATTCAATTGGCATTCCCCATCCACCAAAGTCTGCAAGCTTCGAACCGAGTGCGCGATGCTTCTCATGTAATGGCGAATATCGTGACACTCCAATAACCTAGCCCAATGTCCAAGATCAGCGCGAGTGAAACTCCAACGTCAGATGTCATAGTCATCGGCCTTGCAAAAGTTGAAAGTAGGGATGGAAAGAAATTTCGCCCGGTCAGTTCTGGCTTCAAAATCGACGAAGTCTCTCTTGCAAAGGCCCTCGCTGAAATTGGCGCAACAGGAGCAAAGGATGAAGTACTCAAGCTTCCTGGCATCAATCAAAAACTGCTGGTCGTAACCGGTCTCGGAGCGCACGCAGAAAACTACAGCCATGAAACGCTTCGCGCAGCAGCCGGGGCGGCAGCCAGATCACTCGCCGGAATCAGGAAAGCTTCTTTCTCTCTTCCGCATAAAGATTCGACAGGTTTTGCCGCGATCGCAGAGGGTGCGCTCCTTGGCTCTTACTCATTCGACAGGTTTCGCGGAAAGACGAAAAATGATCAGAAACCACCTCTTGCCTCAATTGAAGTTCAAACTCGATTCGGTCGAGAGAGATCTATTTTGCGAAGGGCTGAAATTCTTGCTAAGAATACGCATCTGGTCCGAGATTTAATAAATACGCCACCCAGCCATTTAACTCCCATTACATTCTGTGAAGATATTAGATCGCTTGCTAAGAAACTTACGCTAAAAATTGAAATTACTTCAGATAGCCAATTGAAAAAATTAGGATTCGGTGGAATTATTGGCGTCGGACAAGGATCGGCTAATCCGCCACGGCTGTTGCATATCTCCTATCAACCCAAGGGCGCCAAGAAATCTCTCGCATATATTGGTAAAGGAATAACTTTTGATACTGGTGGTTTGGCGCTAAAACCTGCTCAAGGTATGGAGGCAATGAAATCTGATATGAGTGGTGCGGCTGCTGTCTGTGCCGCAATTCTGGCCATTGCAGAGCTGAAGTTGCCAATACGTATCGATGCTTGGGCCCCGCTCGCAGAAAATATGGTCAGTGATAATGCGACTAGACCAAGTGATGTCATAAAGATTTATGGGGGCAAGACGGTTGAAGTTCTCAATCCAGATGCCGAGGGCAGATTGATTCTTGCTGATGCCTTGGTACGTGCAGCTGAAGTTGCTAAAGCTGATAAGAAAAGGAAGTTTGAAGGTCTGGTCGACGTAGCTACTCTCACGGGCGCTCAGGTCGTTGCGCTAGGAACTCGAACCAGCGCTGTTATGACAAATGACGAATCACTTTCGAAGAGGTTTTTGTCGTGCGCGGAATCAACAGGTGAATTGTTCTGGCCAATGCCACTTCCCGAAGATTTGCGGGCTTCATTAGATTCACCCGTTGCGGATATCGCCAATATTGGTGAGCGAATGGGAGGAATGTTGGTAGCCGGACTCTTTTTGAGAGATTTCGTAGCGCCCGAGACCCCTTGGCTACACCTCGATATTGCCGGGCCTGCATATAACGAAAAATATCCCCATGGATACACTCCGGTGGGCGGTACAGGTGTCGCAGTTCGCACTCTCGTCGCGCTCGCTGAAGTAACTGCACGTCGCTAGTGCTGGCAGGATAGGTTCCGGAAGGGCGTTGTTGAATCGGTAAGAGAAGAGCAGGAGAGCTAAGTTGGCAAATTTTGATCTAGTGGTCCTAGGTGGCGGAAGTGGCGGATACGCCTGCGCTCTGCGAGCTTCGCAACTTGGATTATCGGTTGCCCTAATAGAGAAAGAAAAACTCGGCGGCACCTGTCTCCATCGCGGATGTATCCCAACAAAGGCCCTTCTTCACTCCGGTGAAATAGCAGATAATGCAAGAGAGGCGTCAGCATTTGGCGTTAAGGCCGAGTTTCATGCGATAGATATGGCTGGGGTTAATTCTTACAAGGATGGCGTTATTTCTCGTCTCCATAAGGGTCTACAGGGTTTAGTTAAATCTCGCGGTATCACTTATGTGGAAGGCAATGGAAAATTAATTTCCAAAGATAGTGTTGAAGTTTATGGCGAAAAGTACGTCGGGAAAAATGTTGTTTTGGCGACTGGCTCTTATGCTAAAACACTGCCTGGACTCGACATCGATGGTGCACGAATTATTACCAGTGATAATGCGCTTCATATGGATAAGGTTCCAAAATCCGTTATCGTCTTAGGCGGCGGGGTAATTGGTTGTGAATTTGCCTCCGTTTGGCGCTCTTTTGGTGCAGAGGTAACCATTATTGAAGCCCTACCTCATCTTGTTGCGTTAGAGGATGAATCATCAAGTAAACAGCTAGAGAGAGCCTTTAGAAAGCGCGGCATAAATTTTGAATTGGGAACTAAGTTCAAGAGCGCAACCAAATCCAAAAAAGATGTAACAGTAACTTTGGAAGATGGCAAGACATTCTCGGCTGAACTCTTGCTAGTAGCGGTTGGGCGAGGTCCAGTTTCAGAGAATTTGGGTTATGAGGCTGCTGGGATAAAGATGGAACGCGGGTATGTAATTGTCGATGAAAAGTGTCGGACAAATGTCCCGGGAATTTGGGCAGTCGGTGACCTAATTCCAACTCTCCAATTAGCTCATGTGGGTTTCGCAGAAGGAATACTGGTCGCAGAAGAGATTGGCGGATTAAATCCTCGACCTATTAATTACGATGGAGTCCCAAGAATCACCTACTCTGAGCCAGAAGTCGCATCTGTCGGTTTAACTACAGCTGGCGCTAAAGCGCGTGGTGTAGATGTCGTTGAATTGAATTACGATTTAGCTGGCAATGGAAAAGCCCAGATTCTAAAGACTGCTGGGTCGATAAAATTAGTGGCGCAAAAAGATGGTCCGATTCTTGGGATACATATGGTTGGCTCTCGAGTTGGCGAACTCCTGGCTGAGGCCCAATTGATCTTTAATTGGCAGGCCGAGGCTATTGATGTTGCGCCGTTAATTCATGCCCACCCAACGCTCTCAGAAGCAATGGGAGAAGCGCATCTCGCTCTAGCTGGAAAACCACTTCATGCACATGGATAATCTGAATACGGAATGGAGAATATGAGATGACCTTCTCGGTGAAGATGCCCGCTCTTGGCGAGAGCGTCACTGAAGGAACTGTCACCCGCTGGCTAAAGGCGGAAGGTGAAGAAGTCGCACTCGATGAGCCATTGCTTGAAGTCTCTACAGATAAAGTCGATACCGAAATTCCATCGCCTGCAGCTGGAGTATTAGAAAAGATTGTCGTAGCAGTCGATCAGACAGTAGCTGTGGGAGCTGAATTGGCACTTATTGGCGATGGCGCTGGTTCTGCACCACAGCCGGTAGTTGAGAGACCCGCCGCTACCTCCGCAACAACGCCCGCACCTTCCTCTTCCCCAACGCCCACGGCTACCTCAATTGCAACTTCCAGTACAACAACTAGCGCAGCAACTATTGTTGCCATGCCTGCTCTCGGTGAATCTGTCTCCGAGGGAACTGTAACTCGTTGGTTAAAGTCGGTCGGGGATCCCGTAAAGGTAGATGAGCCATTACTTGAAGTGTCTACAGATAAAGTCGATACTGAAATTCCAGCACCAGCAACTGGAATCCTTCTCTCTATTGATGTGCCGGTCGATGCCACAGTTCCGGTTGGAGCTCGCTTGGCTTCCATCGGTGAAAGCAGCGCATCTTCACCAGCAACACCTGCTCCAATTTCGCCGGCTTCCAGTGCGCCGATAACTAGCGCGCCTGTTGCACAACCTCCAATTCAAACCTCACCTCAAGTTATTCCTGTTACACAAAGCGTTGCTACTGCTCCAGCGAAGTCAAGTGGGGCGCTAGTCGATGCTTACGTAACTCCAATTGTAAGAAAACTTGCCCATGAAAATGGGGTTGATCTTGCGAAGGTGAAGGGAACTGGCGTCGGCGGCCGAATAAGAAAAGAAGATGTCCTCTCAGCAGTAGCGAAGCCGAATATCTCTTCGGCACCAATAGTTTCCTCTACTCCAATAACGAACCAGCCACAGTCTCCATCAAAACCGATTGCAGCTTCGCCACTTCGTGGCACAAAAGTTACGATGTCACGTCTCCGCAAGGTAATTGCCGCTCGTATGTTGGAATCACTTCAAATAAGTGCTCAATTAACGACCGTTATTGAAGTCGATATAACTCGTATTGCCAGATTGCGCGAACAGGCTAAAGCAAACTTCGAGAGTCGTGAAGGCGTGAAATTGAGCTTCTTGCCATTTTTCTCGGTTGCGGTCTGTGAAGCGTTAAAAGTTCATCCAGTTCTCAATTCCTCCGTTGAGGGTGATGAGATTACTTATCACGCTTCGGAGCACCTAGGTATTGCCGTTGATACAGAACGCGGTTTGCTAGTTCCAGTAATTCGTGATGCCGGCGATTTAAATATGGGTGGTATTGCACGCAAAATTGCCGATGTAGCTACGCGCACTCGAGATAATCAAATCTCCCCTGACGAACTGGGTGGCGGAACTTTCACTATTACTAATACGGGTTCGCGTGGCGCCCTCTTTGATACGCCAATTATCAATCAACCTCAGGTTGCAATCCTCGGAATTGGCTCCGTGGTGAAACGTCCCATGGTGGTTAAGGGCGAAGATGGTGGCGAAACAATTGCCATTAGATCTATGGTTTATCTTGCGCTCTCTTACGACCATCGCATTGTTGATGGCGCTGATGCAGCTCGTTTCCTCTCCACTTTGAAGGAGCGGTTAGAAGCTGGCAGATTCGACTCAGATCTAGGACTCTAGTGGCAAACCCGCCGCAACGAATTGCGATAACCGGAGCGACCGGAATGATTGGCTCAGCGCTGGTGGGCCACCTAAAATCTGAAGGACATACCGTGCAGAAGTTCGTTCGTCGCAAAACCATTACATTTGATGAGGTCTCCTGGGATCCAAAGAGAGGTGATATTGACCTTGCGGCGCTTAAAGGCGTAGATGCAGTAATCCATTTAGCAGGTGCTAATGTCGGAGATAAGCGTTGGAGTAAGAGTTATCGCGCTGAGATATTGAATTCAAGATTACTTGGAACTACCACAATTGCGAATGCGGTATCCCAGTTAAAGCCTGCTGTATTTATTTCAGCTAGCGCAATTGGTTGGTACGGAGAAACTGGAAATCGCGCTGTTACCGAAAGTGATCGCCCAGGTGATGATTTCTTAGCCGCAGTCTGTAAAGAGTGGGAAGCTGCAGCAGATTTAGCTAAAGATGTCCGAACTGTAAAACTTCGAACAGGTTTAGTCTTGGAACCAAATAGCGGCGCACTTGGAAAGATGTTGCCACTTTTTCGCCTGGGGCTTGGCGGAAAACTTGGAAATGGTCGTCAGTGGTGGTCGTGGATAACTTTGCACGATCAGATTCGAGCCATCTGTTATCTGCTTGAAAGTGATTTAGTTGGCGCGGTTAATTTAACTTCACCAAATCCAGCAACTAACCAGGAATTCACCTCGGCTTTAGCGAGAGCGCTTCGTCGGCCGGCGCTTTTTCCAGTCCCGAGTTTGGCGCTCAAAATCGTTCTCGGTGGATTTTCTTCAGAAGTTTTGGGGTCAAAACGAGTTATGCCCCAAAAATTAACTGATGCCGGTTTCACTTTTGATTTCCCTCATCTAGCGCCAGCCCTCGATGCGCTTATCGATAAAAGCTGATTGAATTCGCAACAACTTTTCCACTAAGTAATGCGCCCTGTTGCGAGGGCAGGTTTCGCCAGTCTCCCGCACACCAGACGCCATTAATCTTCAAATCGGAGGCTAATTCACTTCTAGGAGCTTTAAATGGCAACGAATAAGGAATTTCTCTTTTAGCTAGCAATCGCCAATCCACTGTTGCCACTTGCCAGAGATGCGCAAGCTGGTTCTTTACAGAGGATTCGCTGGCCGCCGTTAATGTAGTTGCTGCTAGCAAGGTGCGCCCCCCCGGCGCAAAGCTAGGCGCTACATTTGACAAAGCTATTGTATTTACAACCGGTCCTTGACCGCCGACTCGTAGGAATTTACTAGTGACTTCTCCCTCAGGAATGTCAAAGTACCAAGTTTCACTGTAGTTCATTTTTGGCGCTTCTACCCCAAGTAACTGACTTGCTGTTACTGGATCGGTAGCAACGACTACTTCATCGGCTTCAAAGTCGCCATTTGATGTAATTACTTTTCGTGGCAAAACTGATTGAACTTCGATACCAAACTCGATATCAAGGCCTGCCGCCAGCGCTTCGGAGGCACGTCCAACGCCACCGTCAACTAACACCGGATTCCCTTTGATAAACCAATGAATTAACTCCCGGACAACGCGATTGGAAATCAATGTGACATCAGTTAACACGACGCCATCAAGGAAAGGCTTCAAAATATTAGCTAGAAGTTTTGGAGAATCAGCAAGCGCTTCTCCAAACGTCTTATCCTCAGTTGCTCGGCGAAGGTACTTTAGAAACGCTATCTTCTCAGAAATAGAACCGAATTGGCCGGAAAGTAAGTCGGGAACGAATCTTAGGTCACTTCGTGGATCGCCAACTTTGAAAATTCGATTACCTTCAACGATTTCAACTCCCTTTGCCAATTTATAGCTTGAAATGCCCTCCATAATCACAGTTTCACGTAACGCGGCATAACTTGGGTTAACAACTTGGAAACCACAATCAATGGTGAAGCCTTCCACAAAGTCAGTAGTGATTCTGCCTCCGAGCCGATCACTTTTTTCTAGAACTTGAACGGTAAAGCCTCGCTCTTGTAAGGCTTGGGCGCAGTTCAATCCAGCCCATCCCGCTCCACAAATCAAGGCGTGCGGCATTATCTAAAGCTTTCCCACTCTCTGGCCTGATCTATTAGCCGAGCAACATCGAGAGCAAATTCGCGATTAATGGGCATCTGCGAATTATCTTTCAGCGCTTCTTTTACGAGACGATAAAACTCAACATAATTTCCGGCGACGCCCGGATGATTGATCGCCCCATCACCTCTCCAAATTTCAAATTCACTCGTCGCGGCACTTTTATCTTGCCATCCAGATTCTTGTGGCTTCAATCCAGCTCGCAACATAGCTTCTTGTGGATCGAGCTCTCGACAGATTAGCGCACCAGATCTGCCAAGTAGCCTCACGCGAGGACCAGGTGCCCCTGAAATAGAACTTGCACTCAAATGAGACTCAACCCCAATCTCATGCTTCAGGATTAGAAAAACGTCATCGTCGGAGACGTTCTTAACGCTCCTAATAGATGAATATTTCAATTCGGCTTTTCCAAATAGGTGTAGCGCGATAGAAATCAAGTGAGTTTGAAGATCTAAGAGAATTCCGCCACCCTCAACTGAACTAAGTGATTCTCGCCAAGAATCTAGATTGGGCTCTGGGCGAAACCTTTCAAATCTAGATTCATACCTAAATAATTCACCCATTGAATTGGCCTCAATTAACGCCTTAATTGTCACGGTATCACTATCAAAGAGTCGATTGAAGAAAGCGGTTAATGGAATATCTTGACGTTCTGCATAGTCAAATAGTTCGAGTGTTTCGTAATAGTTTCGGCCGACAGGTTTATCTACGACAACTGGAATTCCTGCGTCTATCGCAAGCTTGGCATGTTCAACGTGATATTCGTTGGTAGAGGCAACGACGACTAGGTCTAATTCTTCTACTACCAACTCTTCCGCAGATGCCAGAATTGTTGCAAGCGGAAAATCTTTATGTGCTTCACCTTTCTTTTCAATCGAGCGAGAGGCGATGGCGGCAACGAAGAATCCTGCGGCTTGGAGCAATGGAGCGTGAAAATAACGGCCAGCTAAGCCGTATCCAATGACTCCTACGCGCATCAGTTTTTCTGATGTTGCAACTTAGATGGCCACCAGATTTTTGGTCCGATGACTTTGACTAGTGCTGGCACCAAAAGTGAGCGGACCACAATTGTGTCGAGCAATACTCCGAAAGCAACTGCAAAACCGATTTCTGCCAGAAAGACGAGTGGTAGAACTCCGAGAACACTAAATGTTGCAGCGAGCACGACTCCCGCGGAAGTTATGACTCCGCCAGTTACTGTGAGTCCCTTAATAACGCCTGCGCGAGTGCCAATCTTCCTTGCTTCTTCGCGCACTCGGGTCATCAAGAAGATGTTGTAATCGATGCCTAAAGCGACTAGAAAGACGAAGGCAAACAGCGGGAACGATGCATCGGTTCCGGCAAATCCGAAAATGTGCTCGAAGACTAGTGCGCAGACGCCAAGTGTTGCAGCGAAGGAAAGGACAACTGTTGCTAGTAGGAGTCCAGCGGCCAAGATGCTTCGTAGGAGAAGGCCAAGAATTATGGCGATAAGAATTAAAACTGTTGGAATTATTACTCGATTATCTCGTTTAGAAGATTCATCGATATCAAATCCAACGGCTGTCTGACCGCCGATTAAGACGCTCTCATCCACCGACTTTGCGACTTCTCGCATCGCCGGTATCAATTCTTTTGCCTCCGAGGAATCAGCTGGAACATTTAGCGTTGCATAGAGCAGCGCTCTGTCGTTAACCACTTTTATCTCTGAGGTTGGTTGTCGAGTAACCGGATCGACTTCAGTAACTGGAACTACGCTAGCTATCTCCGGGATGCCACGAATTGCTGCAGAAACCGCATCGAGTTTCGCTAAAGGCACAATTACTTCGACCGGAGAGCCTTCACCACTTGGAAAATGTTCGCCTAACTTCTCTAGTCCAATTACCGAATCAGTACGCGAGGTAAATGCCTCAGTCTGGGAGAGGCCATCGCTCTTCAAAGTTGTAGCGAAGCCGGAGAAGATTATTAGCCCGACCGCAGTTGAAATCCAGATTGGCTTCGGTCGGCGATCGACCAAATTTCCAATCTGTGACCAGAAACCAGATAACTTCTCATCAACATCATCAAACTTAGGAATCCTTGGCCAAAACACCCAGCGACCGACCACCACGAGCAGCGAAGGAAGCAAGGTCAAAGCAGCGAACATCGCAGAGGCGATTCCGATAGAACCAACTGGTCCTAAGCCGCGGTTGCTCGAGAGATCGCTTAAGAGCAGAACCATTAGACCCGCGATGACCGTAGAACCTGAAGCCAGAATCGGTTCGATGACGCCGCGCAGGGTGATCCGCATAGATTCGTATCGAGATTCGTGGTGATGTAACTCTTCTCGATATCTGGAGATGAGTAAGAGCGCATAATCAGTCGCTGCGCCTAGGACAAGTACATCCAGAATTCCTTGTGTCTGTCCATTCAAATCCACCACATTAGCTTTAGCAAGGTAATACACAATCATCGTTGCCAGTCCAAGCGCAGTACCGGCGGTAAAAAGTGGAATGATCCAAAGAATTGGAGAGCGATAAACCAAAATCAAAATTATCGCCACAACAATTAACGTAGTCCGGAGCAAAGTAGTATCGATTGAACCAAAAGCATCAAATAAATCCGACAATATTCCACCGGGGCCAGTTACATGAGAATCTATTCCTGGAACCGAATTCTTCATTTCCTCTCGAATGAATTCCACAATTAACGGAAGGGCAGGCTCATCTCCTATATTTTCGCCAGCAATGTCGGCATTTAATTGAACATTTATTAGCGCTGCTTTGCCATCTGCTGATGGAATTGCCTGTAGCGGAATTCCCGGAGCAAAATAATCTGAGAGCGGCTTGCCTGATTCAGGAAGAACTTTACTTCCCAGGGTTGCGGCAAACTCATTTATTTTTTGGAAACCAGGTGGGTTTCTTGCGGGGTTCAGCTCGCCGACAAAGATTAGTAGCGTAGGAAGTAAGTTTGCAGTCTGATCCTGGAACTTCACAGTTATCTTGCTGGCGGCGGTAGATTCAGCGCTATTTGGTAAGAAAGCTGAGTTATCGTTTTCTTGAACATTGGATATCTTGGAAAACGCTTGTCCAGAGAACCCGCCGATAGCCAGCCAAGCGATGATGATCACAATCGCAATCCAAAGGGCTCTTCTTACCTTACCGCGTAGCTTCTTCTCGTCAGTGATAGTCATAACTCGCAATCTTAGGCCAGGCGCCCTTTCGCACCGATCAGAAGCGATACACGTCCCTTGAAAGTAGGCTAAGGGGGTGAGCACAACCACATCTGCGCTGGCAATTCGGCAAATGGGAATCGTTGAATATGAAGCTGCGTGGGATCTACAGCGCAATCTCCATCAGAAAGTTGCGGCTGGCGAGTTAGAAAATTCTTTGCTCCTATTGGAGCACTCCCCTATATTTACCGCGGGTCGCCGCACAATTAATTCGGAGCGGCCCATTGATGGTTCAAAAGTTATTGATGTCGATAGAGGTGGCAAGATAACTTTTCATGGACCCGGCCAAATTGTTGGTTATCCAATCGTAAAATTGCGAGAGCCAGAAAATGTTGTTGGATTTGTCCGCGAAATCGAGTTAGCGTTAATTGATTTCTGCATTTCACTTCGAATCCCTGCAGAGAGATATTGCGAAAGAAGTGGCGTTTGGATCAGAGATGGAAAAGGAGATCGAAAAATTGCCGCTATCGGAATAAGAGTCGCTAAGGGCGTAACGATGCATGGATTCGCTATCAACATTAATCCTGATCTCTCATACTTCAATCGAATTATTCCCTGTGGAATACCTGATGCAGGTGTTACTTCATTAAGCAGAGAACTTGGTAGAGAGGTTTCGATTTCTGAGGTTTTACCTTCCCTAATCGAGCGAATCAGCGAAGCCCTGAAGAAAGTTGCGATTTGATGATTGCTCCAGAAGGAAGGAAGCTTCTTCGAATTGAGGCGAGAAATTCAGAGACGCCGATAGAGAAGAAACCGGAGTGGATAAAAACTCGAGCGAAAATGGGTCCTGAATATATGTCTCTTAGATCTCTCGTTTCTCGTGAAGGCTTACACACTGTCTGCCAAGAGGCAGCCTGTCCAAATATTTTTGAATGTTGGGAAGATCGCGAAGCTACATTTCTTATAGGCGGCGAACAGTGCACGCGTCGTTGCGATTTCTGCAACATAGACACGGGAAAGCCTGAGCCTTTAGATCGAGATGAGCCGCGCCGAGTCGCTGAATCTGTTCGTTCCATGTCACTTCGCTATGCAACTGTAACCGGAGTTGCCCGCGATGATTTGGATGATGAAGGCGCTTGGCTATATGCCGAAACTATTCGGGCAATACACGATATTAATCAAGATTGTGGCGTCGAGATGTTGGCTCCGGATTTCTCTGGAAATAGTGAGCTGTTAATTCAAGTATTTGATTCAAAACCCGAGGTTTTTGCCCATAATCTCGAAACTGTTCCCCGTATATTTAAACGGATTAGGCCTGCATTCAATTACGAGAGATCGCTAGATGTAATCTCAAAGGCACGAGATTTTGGATTAATCACCAAATCTAATTTAATTTTAGGATTAGGAGAAGAGCGAGCGGAAGTTTCACAAGCGCTCGCAGATCTCCGATTCACTGGTTGCGATCTGATAACCATCACCCAATATCTTCGACCATCACCTCGGCATCATCCCGTGGAGCGATGGGTCAAACCGGAAGAATTTGTCGAACTTGCAGCTGAGGCAAAGTCACTTGGGTTTCTTGGCGTTATGAGTGGTCCGTTAGTTCGTTCAAGTTATCGCGCTGGTCGCCTGTATAAAGAAGCGATGGCAGCACGAGCAGTTAGTAATGGCTGAATTCGTCTATCCCCCAGTCATTGGGATATTCAAAGGCCTATGGAAATCCCTAGGCTTGAGATTCAGTTTCCAAGGTCAATCCCATGTGCCGCGAAAAGGCCCCGCTCTACTTGCTATGAACCATGTTAGTTATTTGGACTTTGCAATTGCAGGAACTGCGCTGCTCTCATCAAAAAGACTCGCTCGCTTCATGGCAAAACGAGAAATATTTGATCATCCAATCGCGGGTCCATTAATGCGCGGCATGAAGCACATTAGCGTTGATAGAAAAAATGGTGGTCCGTCTCTCGTCGCCGCACTTAAGGCGCTGGAAAAAGGTGAAATCGTTGGCGTCTTTCCGGAGGCAACAATCTCCCAGAGTTTTGAGTTGAAGGAGATGAAAACAGGGGTCGTCAGATTGGCGATTGAATCTGGCGCTCCAGTATTACCTACGATTATTTGGGGAAGTCAGAGAATCTGGACTAAACGTCAGCCCAGGAATTTCACTAGATCAAATATTCCAATTACTGTAGCAATTGGAGAACCTCTTTACTTCACTAAAGATGAAGACCCAGATTTAGGCTTAATCAAATTAAAGCAATCGATGACGAAGTTACTTAGCGAAGTGCAAGAGAATTATCCTGATCCCCATATCGGCCAACGCTGGGCACCCGCCCGCCTAGGGGGAACCGCACCGACTCCTGAGATGGTTGAATTGGATAAGCGAAAGAGAAAGGATTCCTAAAGTGTTTGGACGGAGGAAGAGAGACCCAAAAGAGAAACGCTTTAAAACAATTCGGGACGCTTATGCCTTGGCAAAGGGTAAGTATTCCTTTGTTCTCTTGCGCTGCCTCGCAGTCTTTGCTCCACTCTGGGCACTTGGCATTGGCATTGGATCAATTTGGAACCGTCCTGGTTATGCGGCATTTGTTACTCTCCCGATTGCATTATTAGGCGGATTCTTCTTCTTTACTCGGCTCGCAAGTAATGCGGCTTACGCTTCTATTGAAGGACAACCGGGAGCGGGCGCCAGCGTTTTGATGTCGATAAGACGAGGTTGGACCGTCACTCCCGCAGTTAACGTAAATAAGAATCAAGATATGGTCCATCGTGCAGTTGGACGTCCCGGTATTGTCTTGGTTGGTGAAGGTGGCATGGCGGTTCGGGCCTTGCTAAATGATGAACGTCGCAAGATGGAGAGATTCGCACCAGGCGTTCCTATTCATGAGTTAATCGTTGGTAATGATGCGGATCAGATCTCAGTTAAAAAATTACAACGGAGAATGAAGAAATTTCCTAAGAAGTTAGCTGCAATTCAATTGAGAGAGTTACGGGCAAGGCTAAAGTCCATTGGAGGAATGAGTATTCCAATTCCAAAAGGACCCATGCCAAAGAATTTGCGAATGCCAAAGCCTCGATAGCTCTTAACGCACGCGCAGAACTGTCGTCTTACTAAATTTTTCGTGATAACCCCGGCCTTCGCTATCAATCAATAGAGCGGGTATAACAAGTGCGACTAAAAAGGTCCTCAAGAAAGCGGAACTGGTTTTCACAAAGAGATAATCCGGCCAGGTAACAACTCGTATACCGAACACCCGCTTTCCAATAGACGCGCCTCCCAGTGCCGTCAGTAATCCAACTTCAATCACAAATACCGCCAGCCGGGCTAGCGATGGAGCAAGCGAACTTGCTTGGAGCGGATAGATCAACGCCACGGTGAATGTTGCGATCGCCCAATCCACGGAAAGCGCGCCTAGGCGCCTTGGAAAACTAGCTCTCTCTCCCATGGGCGAACGCTAGCCCAGCAGATGGGAAACATAGATGTAACAAGGCGGTCATGCCTCATTCACGGCGAACATCTACGCTTCAGGCCTAGGACATCGGAGTCCGGATAGCCGGCTAGGAAGAAAAGAGTAATTCAATGTTTAAATCTTCATCTGAACTGATTAGTTATATAAAGAAAGAGGGCGTGGCGCTCGTTGATGTGCGCTTCATAGATTTGCCAGGAATTCAGCATCACTTCAATGTCCCTGCCCATGAGATAACAGAAGATGTATTCACAAATGGCTTTATGTTTGACGGTTCCTCAATTAGAGGCTTCCAATCAATTCATGAATCCGATATGAAACTTCTACCTGCGGCAGAAACCGCCTTTATTGATCCGTTCCGCAAAGAGAAAACTTTGGTAGTCAATTTTTCAGTCGTGAATCCCGATGACAATTCTCCTTATTCTCGCGATCCGCGACAGGTCGTAAATAAAGCTGTCGAATATATGCGCTCCACCGGAATCGCCGATACTGCATATTTCGCCCCGGAAGCAGAGTTCTATGTATTTGATCGAGTGAGATATCTGACCGGGATGAACACCGGTTATTACGAAGTTGATTCATATGAAGGCGCTTGGAACACCGGAATTGTTGCCGATGCCGATGGCACGCCAAATCGCGGTTATCGCACACGTATCAAGGGCGGTTACTTCCCAGTTTCTCCAACAGATCAATTCGCAGATCTCAGAGATCAAATGGTCATGAATCTTGAAAAAGTTGGACTATCGGTCGAACGAGCTCACCATGAAGTGGGTACGGCTGGACAGATGGAGGTCAATTACAGATTTAATGACATCCTTCATGCTGGCGATGACTTAATGAAGTTTAAGTACGTCGTTCGAAATACCGCATGGCAAGCTGGCAAGACCGTCACCTTTATGCCAAAGCCACTCTTTGGTGATAACGGTTCCGGAATGCACTGCCATCAATCACTTTGGAAAGATGGAAAGTCGCTCTTCTGGGGTGATGGATATGCAAATCTCTCAGATATAGCTCGGTGGTATATCGGCGGAATCTTGAAGCATGCTCCATCGTTACTCGCGTTTACTAACCCAACCGTTAATTCATACAAGCGTCTGGTCCCTGGTTATGAAGCTCCGGTTAACCTGGTTTATTCTGCGAGAAATAGATCAGCCTGTATTCGAATTCCAATTACTGGTTCCAGTCCAAAGGCCAAGCGCATCGAATTTCGCTGCCCTGACCCATCTTCGAATCCATACCTGGCCTTCTCCGCAATTTTGATGGCTGGTCTTGATGGAATTACCAACAAAATCGAACCACCAGCTCCGGTCGATAAGGATCTCTATGAATTGCATGGCGATGAGGCTAAGGCAATCCCTCAAGTTCCTGGTTCGCTAGATGCGGTAATCGACAGCCTTGAGGCCGACCACGAGTTCCTCACCAAAGGTGGCGTATTCACAATAGACTTGATTGAGACTTGGATTAACTGGAAGCGTCAATCAGAGATTGATTATGTTCGTCTAAGGCCGCACCCAGCTGAATTCGAACTCTATTTCGATATCTAAATCAGCCAACGTTACGCAATCGCGCCACAAGTGGCGGATGGGTGTAATTGAAGGCGACGTAGAGCGGATGTGGAGTCAAGTTTGAAAGGCTATCTGTAGATATTTTGGAGAGCGCCGAGCGCATCGGCGCTCTCTTATAAGTTTGAGCAGCAAAAGTATCTGCAGCTAACTCATTCCTTCGAGAAAGTGAATTGTTGATTAGGCCAAAAACTATCTGTAGCGGGGTCAACAAAATAAAAAATGTAAGAGCCGAGAGGTGGAAACTAGGGGTTGCAGCACCTAGTGTTTCTGAAAGTTGGTCGTACTGTAAAGCCCAACCAAATAGGGCAAAGATGGCAAATGTTTGAAAATTCGAGGCGGTAAACGATGCTAAGGTATGGCGCTTCTTGTAATGGCCAATTTCATGGGCAAGCACCGCAACAATTTCATCTTGAGTTAACTTCTCTATTAGTGTGTCAAAAAGAACAATAGTCTTACTTTTACCAAGACCACTAAAAAATGCATTTGCCTTAGTTGAGCGTTTAGAACCATCCATGACATATAGATTCTTGAGCGAATATCCTTGGCTATCGCAGTAATTCGAAATAGCTGTCCTAAGGTCTCCGCCTGGTAGCGGGGTCAATTTATTGAAGAGCGGCAGTATCAGCTTGGTGCCAAACATGAACATAAACAGGGAGACGGCGGCAACCAATGCCCAGGCATAAATCCAGAAACTCCCTTGGAATTCCTGGTAAAGCCAGATCACCAAGGCCAAGACCGGTCCACCAATTACCAAACTGATCAAAGTGCCTTTTACAGAATCAACGATAAACAATTTGAGTGTGGTCGTATTAAAGCCGTATCTCTTCTCTATCGAAAAAGTGGAATAAAGCGTAAACGGAAGTGAAATCCACCAAGAAATTACAGATAACAACCAAATAAAGACTAGGGAGGTCAACAGAGCGTTATCTATAGATTTTGAGATTTGCCGGTCCAGATCTGCAAACCATCCAAATGTCAGCGCGAGAATTAAGACTGAGAGGGAGAGTGCGCTTGAAAGCAGGCTTGAACGGTTTTTCTCTGCACCATATTTAATGGATTTCTCTCGGCCTGTTTTATCATATAAATCAGCAACTAAGGGATCCGGTTTCTTGAGGGCACTTCCTTGATTTAACTGTTCCAGCGATGCCTCTAATACAAAGGCAGCGACCAATGTGAAAACGATTAATTCGATCATACTTCCCGTTTCCTCCTACTTTCACTAGTTACGACAACTAAAACGCCGAGGATAATGATTATGCCTCCGATAGCGTAATCCAAAGTGATTACCTCATTGAGAAATAGGACACCTAAGAGGACGGCAATCACAGGATTAACGTAAGCGTATGTGGCAACGAGCGATACCGGAGCGTTCACTACTAGCCAGAGATAGGCAGTAAAGGCAATAATTGAACCGACAAGGACGAGAAAGCCTAACCAGAACCAAGATTCAAAAGAGCTCTGACTAAATTTGGAGAATCTCTCGCCTCTTATTAGTCCAGAGAAAATTAGGGCAAAACTTGCAGCAAGCATTTCTATTGCGGTAAAGAGCAGCAAGTTCTTGGGCAATTGAAGCTTGGGGGCTATGAAAGTAGAAAATGCCCAAATAAAGTTTCCAATAACCACTAGAGATATATAAAACATAACTTCCTCCGAATTTGAACTGCTAATCGGTTTAATTCCACCTGGTTTTACGAGTATTACAACCCCAGCAAATCCAATAAGAGTCCCTAGCCAAGTTAATCCTGGAATCGACTCTCGACTTAAAGTCCTAAACAACACAACCCATAACGGCAAGGCCGCAATAATCAGAGAGGCCACACCCGTCGGGATGTGCTTCTCCGCAATTGCAACCGTCCCTATTCCAACTGCCAATGCGCCTATACCTAGCGTGGAAGCTGTTAGATATTCGCGCCGCGGAATCTGCAACACGGTGCGACCCGACTTCATCATTAAGTAGATCAGAATCAAAGTTGAGGCAGCGAAAAAGCGGACTCCCATTGAGAGCAAGGGCGGCATACTCTCGACCGCCTTGGCAATACCGAAATACGTGGAGCCCCAGACAATGTAAACAGTCCAGAGCGAAATCCAGGTTCTCGAGCGGAGACTCATGCCGGTCACCCAGTAAATCTAGGGAGAAACAGAGAGGTATTTACGCCATATGTTTGCAGATGCAAATGTTATTGCATTAAGGTATGGGAATGATTATTGCCAAACTCCATATCCCAGATGGCTTCATCAATATCCCCATTAGCGCACTTTTTGGAGTTCTCTCCATCGCCTTTATTGCAATCTCGCTTCGAAGAGTTGGAGCGGCGCTCGATGATCGGACTACCCCTCTGTCTGGACTCACTGCAGTCTTTATTTTCGCAGCCCAGATGATTAATTTTCCCGTTGCCGCGGGCACAAGTGGCCATCTTCTCGGAGCCGCACTGGCCACCGCCCTAGTAGGGCCACACGCTGCGACGTTGGCACTGACAGTTGTCCTCGGCGTTCAAGCGCTCCTATTCGCAGATGGTGGATTGAGCGCCCTTGGGCTAAATGTTTTTAACATCTCAATTCTCGCTGTTTGGGTTAGCCATCTACTCTTTACAACGCTTCGAAAAATTTTCGCCAAATCGAAATCCGGTGTAGCTGTAGCTGCAACTATTGCCGCATATATCTCAGTTCCAATCGCCGCTCTTGGTTTCTCATTTCAATATGCACTTGGTGGAGCTGGAACAATTTCTGCGACCACGGTTACATCAGCTATGGTCGGGACTCACTCATTAATCGGTTTAGGAGAAGCACTAATCACTTTTATAACTATCTCTTCAATTCTTGCAACTCGATCCGATTTAGTTTACGGATATAAACCGGCTCTAGAGGTTCGCGGATGAAGAAAAAAATTGGGCGCTTCTACCTCGCATTCTTTGCAGCGTCGTTGGTTGTCGCTGGAGCACTCTCTTTTTATGCCTCATCTCATCCAGATGGGCTTGAAAAAGTTGCCGAAGATGTGGGTTTTCTTGAAACTGCGAAGGATTCCTCTGTATCCGGATCACCACTTGCCGATTATGGTATTTCCGGACTTGAAAATGCCCGACTAAGCGTGGGTTTATCTGGTTTAATCGGCGTTCTTGCCACCGCCGTTGTCGCTTATCTAGTCTTTGCGATTTCCAAGAGAATGAGAAAAAGCAAATAAAGCTAAATGAGCAGCATCACCACGGCCACGACGTAGGTGAACGTCTTTATCTTCACCGTCATACTCTTATTCATAACTTATCCCCAGAAACTAAAATCTTGAGTGTTTTCTTATTCATGCTTGTTGTAGTAGCTACTCCGATTCAAAATTATGTTGCCTATATCTGCTTTCTGCTCATAATATTAATTTTAACTCGGCTAGCCCAGATTCCCTTTCGAACACTTTTTCTTAGATCTTTAATTGAGATTCCCTTCATACTATTTGCAATTTTGATGCCTTTCTTTGGCACGGGTGAGAAGGTTGATTTTTTTGGACTTAGCCTTTACGAGTCTGGCTTATTGGCTGGTGCCTCAATCATCGCGAAAGGAACAATAGGTGTCTTTATGTCAATAATTCTCTCTGGAACCACTAGTGCCAGAGCAATACTGAAAGGGCTAGCTCGATTGAAAATTCCAGCGCCGATCTTGGGAATCGCCAGTTTTATGACTCGATATTTGAATGTGGTCAATAACGAATTAATTCGCATGAGAATTGCGAGAGAATCCCGCGGTTTTCAAGCAAAAGGAGTTCGATCTTGGCGAGTCCTTAGCCAAACTCTCGGCGCTGTGTTTATCCGCTCATACGAGCGCGGAGAGAGAGTTTATCTCGCCATGTTAGCGAGAGGCTTCCAAGGGAAGATGCCCGCCGATAATGGCGGTCACAAGACTGATTTACAATCGGCATTCTTGCTTCCAGGCGCCGCAGGAATTATCTCGGTAGCAACAGGATTATTTTTATGAACAATAAATTTAGTTTACGAATCAAAAACTTAGCATATGCCTATCCAGATGGCCATCAAGCACTCTTTGGTGTAAATCTTGAAATTCGAAAAGGTGAGCGAGTTGCTCTTCTTGGACCAAATGGTGCCGGTAAAACTACTTTGGTGCTTCATCTAAATGGAGTTATTCCTACTCAGCAAGGCAGCGTCACGGTAGTCGATACTTTGGTCGATACAAAAAACGTGGAAAGTTTGCGACATGTTAGAGAAAAAGTTGGGATAGTTTTTCAAGATCCGGATGACCAGCTATTCATGCCAACAGTCGCACAAGACGTCGCGTTTGGTCCTTATAATTCAGGAATTCGCGGCGATGAATTAGCAAGAATCGTTGATGAATCTCTCGTGAAAGTGGGAATGCTCGACTACAAGGATCGCCCGCCCCATCATCTTTCCTTTGGACAACGGAGAAGAGTTGCAGTCGCAACGGTCTTGGCTATGAATCCAGAAATTCTTGTTCTAGATGAACCGTCCTCCAATCTTGATCCTGCTTCGAGAAGGGAGCTAGCGGAATTCCTCCGCTCTCTTGATGTAACAGTTCTCCTTGTTACTCACGATCTGCCTTATGCACTTGAGCTTTGCGAGCGCTCAGTGATTTTAGCTGGGGGTGTGGTTACAGCTGATGAGCCAACCTCGCAACTTTTTGCAAAGCCGTCATTCCTTGCCGAGCATCGCTTGGAATTACCCGCCGGCTTTCGACTTTAATCCAGAAAAAAATCTAGTAAGAAGTCTTTCGTGCCAGGGACTACGGCATATTTATCAAGATCTGTAATTCCCGCCGAAGCTAGAACCTCATCATCGACAAAAAAGTTACCGGTGCATTCAGCGCTGGTCCGCTTCAGAATTTCATAGGCGGCATCAGCCAAAATCTCTGGCTTTCTACAAGCTGCGGTATCGATTCCCGGAATCATCTGCAGGGCGGCGGTATCTATTGCGGTTCTTGGCCAGAGCGCATTAATGGCTATGCCATCTCTACGAAATTCTTCGGACATGCCTAGAACGCACATACTCATTCCATACTTTGCCATTGTGTAGGCAACATGATTCTTAAACCATCTAGCTTTCATGGAAAGTGGTGGCGAGAGCGTCAAAATATGCGGATTCCTGCCAGCTTTTGCCGAATCCTTTAAATACGGAATAGCAGCTTGTGAGGTCAAGAATGTGCCTCGCACATTTACATCAAACATCAGGTCAAATCGCTTGGCTGGCGTGGCAAGTGTCGGAGTTAGGTTTATCGCACTTGCGTTGTTGATCAAGATATCTAATCCGCCAAATTCAGAAACTGTCTTGGCTATGGCTTGCGCTATCTGCTCTTCATCGCGAATATCGCATTGAATAGGGAGTGCGGTTCCGCCAGCCACCTTGATTTCATCGGCAGCCGTAAAAATTGTTCCTGGTAATTTCGGATGTGGATCGGCAGTCTTAGCCGCAATTGCGACCTTGGCGCCATCGGCGGCGGCGCGAAGCGCTATCGCAAGACCGATACCTCGTGAACCTCCAGTTACAAAAATTCTCTTATCTTTAAGGGGGATCATTTAACTCGTTTCGAAAGAAAGGCCATAAAAGCGTCTCTTGCTTCATCTGATTGAAGTGCCATTTGGAATAACGCGCCTTCTGCTCGCATTACCGCAGCGACTTTTTCATGTAGCTCGCTTTTCAAGAGAGCTTTAGTTTTAATTACGGCATTGGGAGGCTGTGCGGCTACTTTCTTGGCAAATGCCATTGCAACTTCTAGCGGGAAATCTGAAATCTCGGCAACCAAACCGAAAGTCTTTGCAAGATTTGAATCAAATGGTTCACCACTTAAGAAAACTTGGCTAGCGATTTGATGACCAACAAGTCTTGGGAAAAGAAGCGAGGATCCAGCCTCTGGAACCAATCCCAAAGAGACGAAGGGCATCGAAAATCGAGTTTCCGGGTGAGCAGTCACATAATCGCAATGTAGAAGCATGGTCGTTCCAATTCCCACTGCATTTCCTGAGACGGCTGCAATCAGTGGTTTAGCAAAGTTATGTACCGCCTCCAGAAAATTCATTACCGGCGAGCCAGATTCAATAGGTGGTTCATTTAGAAAATCGAAGAGATCATTTCCGGCTGTGAAGTGTTTAGAGGTTGTGGTCATGACAGCAGCTCTAACGCCAAAATCTTCATGAGCTTCATTTATCGCATTGGCCAGTTCCTGGTACATCTCACGCGTCAACGCATTCTGCTTCTCCGGGCGATTTAACTGAAGAACGAGTATCGAGCCGTCAATTTCTCGCTCAATCAAACTCATTTGGCAATCCTATAGATAAATAAGAAGCACCCCTATTGATTTATAGGGGTGCTACAGAACCCGCTAGCTATTTCGCTTTCCGCTGATAAATTCTTTGGTGCGAATTAGGGCGTCTTCGTCGGTATATTGCTCAGGAGGCGATTTCATAAAGTAGCTCGAGGGTGAGAGCAATGGTCCGCCAATCTTGCGATCCAGCGCCAACTTAGCGCAGCGGACTGCGTCAATAATTACGCCCGCTGAGTTTGGTGAATCCCACACTTCTAACTTGTATTCGATGTTTAGAGGAACATCGCCAAAGGCGCGACCTTCGAGGCGAACGAAAGCCCATTTGCGATCATCCAACCAGCGGACATAGTCCGAAGGTCCGATATGCACATTGCCCTCACCTAAATCGTAATCAAGCTGGGATGTCACCGACTGCGTTTTTGAAATCTTCTTCGACTCTAGGCGGTCTCGCTCCAACATATTTTTAAAGTCCATATTTCCGCCAACATTGAGCTGATAAGTGCGATCCACTTTTACGCCGCGATCTTGGAATAACTTGGCCAGGATTCTATGAGTAATAGTTGCGCCAACTTGAGACTTGATGTCATCTCCAACGATTGGTAGCCCCGCCTTGGTAAATTTATCTGCCCATTCTGGAGTTGACGCGATAAACACTGGAAGTGCATTTACAAAAGCACATCCAGCATCCAGGGCACATTGGGCATAAAACTTGGTAGCCTCTTCTGAGCCAACCGGTAAATAACAGACCAAGACATCGACTTTTGCCGCTTTCAATTCAGCAACTACATCAACCGGAGTTGCTTTAGATTCAGTGATTGTCTCGCGATAGTAGCGACCGAGACCATCATGTGTCGGACCACGAAGAACGGTAACTCCACTCTTTGGGACATCAGCAAATTTAATGGTGTTGTTTTCGCTAGCCCAAATCGCATCGACTAGGTCTCTGCCGACTTTCTTATCGTCAACGTCAAAGGCTGCTACAAATTTAACGTCGCGAACGTGATAACCACCAACTGCGACATTCATCAATCCGGGTATCTCTTCGTTATCAGGCGCATTTTTGTAGTACTCGACTCCCTGAACCAGTGAATTGGAGCAGTTGCCGACACCGACAATTGCGACACGGATTTCTTTATTTGACACTAGGACTTCCTTTCCGAATTGATCATCTCTTCGAGCCAAGCGATCTCTCGCTCCGCTGTCTCTAAGGAATGGCGGCGCCACTCCACTAGGTACTTATCGAGACCAACTGCAGAGCGATCTAAATCCGCTCGGAGTATGTCGGCTCGCTCTTGAAGTCGGCGTAACCGACCCTCAAGAATTCTTAATCGATTTCTTTTTGATGTTGGGCTAAAGAATGCGACATGAACTTCAAAATTATCATCTTCCCAAGCTGCAGGGGAAATGCGTTCGGTTAATTCATCAAAGCGATCTTTACCTTTTTTTGTTATTGAATAAACTAATCGGGTTCGTTTAGAGCGGCCACCCTTGGGAACTGATTCTTGTTCCACTAAGCCAACTTCGGTCATGCGACGAAGTTGTGGGTAAAGCACCGAAAATGAGAGAGCGCGAAGTGGACCGAAAATTGTCCGAAGTCTTTTTCTTAATTCATAACCGTGGAGCGGGTCCTGAGAGAGCAGTCCGAGTAGGGCGAATTCCAAGGATTCTGATCGCGATCGCGCCATGCCCGCCCCCCTCTCATATCTACTAGACATATCGATTCGATATATCGGGCGTAATTTAAGCCGAAGGGAGCGCCCAGCTCAAGTTCCGCCCCGGGTTATTTTTCCCAGCTGAAAGGTGCTCAAAAAAATCGCAGTCTAGGGCGCCCATACCTTCGGGCAAGGCGAAAGCGCGCCTACTCTGCTTGTTTAGGGGGCCTCCGTCGCTAACCAACGGGCACGCTAGAAATGAGGATTGATCAGGTGAGCCTTGTCTCATGGAAGCTCCACGGAAATGAAATGAGCATATTGGATCGCTGCCGTCGGAGCGATTGTGCTTTCCATTTCACCTAAATTCGGCGCAGTTCTAAGCGCAATTTCAGGTGGCGTACTTGGGGGAGTTCAAGTCGCACTATTTGGAATGATTGGAATTCTCGATGCCAAGAATTGGATTGAATCTCGCGTCAATTTCGCAGATTCAACAAATTTGGTGCTGGCTGCTTCCGCAATCATCATCGGCATCGCCTATATTTCTTGGACAAGCGGTGATTTCACATTTAATGGAATCATTAATGCAACTCTTGTTGCTGTAATTGGATATCGCGTATTCCATACAATCTCCAAATCAAGAGGAACTAGCGCTGCATAATTAGCTAAGTTCAGAGCAGAGGCGGAAAAATTCTCCGCCTCTGTTTTATTTTTCAAATATTTTCGTAGATAATTGCTATATGCCGATTCCCATCAGATTTCCGGAATACCTAGTTGCATCAGTGCTCATAATTCTGGCCCCTGGTCCGAGTGTGCTTTTTGCAATTGCGCGAGCAATTGCTTGGGGTCGGGCTACTGCAGTTGCCACCGTGGTTGGGAATGCGCTAGGTATGTTTGCGCTTTCTATTTTGATTGCATTTGGCCTTGGTCCAATTCTCGAACGAAGTGAGTTGGCATTTATCACCGTTCAAATTCTTGGCGGCCTATATCTAATTTATCTCGGAGTAGATGCTCTTAAGCATTCAAGAATTGCTGCATCCGAGATGGTAAATCAAGGAGACATCAAGCCTTCCCATCTTCGTTCAATTAGAGATGGTTTCTGGGTCGGCGCTCTCAACCCTAAAGGTCTAGTGTTTTTTGCAGCGATACTCCCCCAGTTCTTAGATCGGGATGGAGCAAATCTCACCGGCCAACTTCTCTTAATGGGAGCAACCTTTGCAATTCTGGCAATAATCGGAGATGGAACTTGGGGGTTACTGGCAGGAACTGTGAGGGAATGGATGGCGAGTTCACCCATGCGCTTAGTGCTTCTGCGACGCCTCGGCGGTGCGGTAATTATCTTGCTCGGCCTCTTTACGCTGATTTCCGTGGCGTAGCCCGAGTTTGTCAGGACGCAACGGCACAATCACGTCCATGAGTAAAGCTCGCGAATTTATCAGCCCCAGCGATCTAACTTTCTCCTGGGATAACTGCCACCGTTGTCTCTGGCTATATTACAACCACGGACTAAAAGCTCCTTTATTCTTCCCACTTGTTGGTGAACTATCTGCCCTACAAGAAGGCCACTTCGCTAGCGCAACCTCGAGAGATCTTCACCCGGAAATACCTGAAGGCCGTGTTGTAGGTAAAGGTGGATGGGTTAAATCAATTCCAATTCCAATAAACGGAAACTCTTCGCCCTTTGCCATTAGAGGTAAATACGACTTATTGATGGAGTTTTTAGATGGTACCTACGGCATTATTGATTGCAAATTCCAAGGAAAAGATAACGATAAAAGTGAGTTCTACTCCCCTCAGCTAGAGGCATATGCATTCTCGCTCGAGAATCCTGCAACAGATACACCAAAGAAAGTATCGGTATTAGGTCTCTTGGTCTGGTCCCCCAAAAAGCCAGTAGGAAACCCGAGCGATGGATTTAATCTCGAATTAAATAGCTCATGGTTCCCAATAAAACGCGACCCCGTTGCCCTTGCAAATCGGTTGACCGAATTTATATCGATGGTCTCCGGTCCCGCGCCAGTAAGAGATAGCTCTTGCGAGAATTGTAAATTTATCTCAGAACGTCGTGAAGTTTTTGGCGCTGAATAACTAACGCTTTTTTCTACCACGTTTCTTTACGGGCTTCTTATTGCGTTCCGCTTCTATCGCCTCTTTAGCCTGAGAGGCATAGATATCCACATACTCTTGTCCCGACATCTCTTGTAACTTGTCCATAATCTGGTCTGTCGCTTTCCTTAATTTTTCAGGATCGCTGCCGTTCTCGACTCCTTGAAAATACATCGGTTGACCAAACTTCATCTCGACTCGTAGAATTTTTGGAATCACTTTGCCAGTCGGTTGAATTTCAGCAGTATTGAACATTGCAACTGGAATGACTGGAGCTCCCGATTCGTAGGCAAGTCGAGCAACGCCCGTGCGACCTCGGTATAAACGTCCATCAGGAGAACGCGTTCCTTCCGGATAGATTCCAAGACACTCTCCTTTGGCGAGGACGCATAGACCAGTTAAAAGAGCCGCCTCAGATTTTGAGCCGCCAGCTCTATCAACCGGAACTTGTCCAAGTGCTATGAAGGTTAGCTTTTTGAGGAGTCCTTTAGGTCCAGGTGAAGTGAAGTACTCGCTCTTCGCAAGAAAGGTCACCTTCCTTGGGATAACTAGCGGCATGAAGATTGAATCGCTAAAAGAGAGATGATTTGAAGCAATTATTACCGGACCCTGTGCTGGAACATTTCTAAGTCCACTTACCTTCGGTCTAAAGAGCAATGTTAAAACAGGCATCAGAAAAGATTTAAGTAATCCATATGCAACCTTGTCGCCTTGAACGACTGAGGGTCGCCTCCGAAGCGCCATGGGGTTAATTTACGACCCCTATGCCTTGACCTGACAAACCTGTGACAAAATCGAGCGTGTGAGCATTCCAAATGCTGAGCCATTTCACCTAGCTGGCAATGAAATCGCCATTTTGATGATCCATGGATTCTCCGGTTCGCCAGTATCTATTCGACCATGGGCAGAAGGTTTACATGCGGAGGGTTATTCCATTTATGCACCACGCCTTCCCGGCCATGGAACTACTTGGAGCGAGATGAATGAAACTACCTGGCAAGACTGGTACCAAGAAGTAGAAAAGGAATTTGAAAGTATTCGAGTTAAGCATCGGCGAATTTTTGTTGCGGGCTTCTCTATGGGTGGAGCGCTCGCTCTCCATCTTGCTGCTGAGAGAGGCAGAGAAATAGAAGGCTTGCTCTTAGTCAATCCATCAATTGGCGATGACCGATTAATAATGTCGTTTGTCCCGCTGATTAAATATCTCATTCCCTCGGTTGCCGGACGCAGAACCGATGTAGCGGCCCCAAATCCACCTAGGCACAGTTATGGTCGAACCCCGTTAAGAGCGCTGCATTCGCTACAGAAATTGTGGCGAAAGGTGCGAAGTGAACTACCCGCAATAGATCTACCCTTAATGATTGGCTATTCAATTCAAGATCATGTAGTAGATCCCAAATTCTCAGAAATTGTCATAGATAATATTTCCTCGGTAGATATTCGAGAGATTATCTTTGAAAACTCATTTCACAACGTTGCATTGGATTACGACTTGTCACAACTAGTCTCAGAATCGCACACTTTTGTCCGAGATGTCTTAACGGGCGAAGTCGCCACCGAAAGTTTGATTGATGAGGAATTCGATTCGATAGTTGCCGGACTATCACTTGATGAATCAACTCCAACTGATTATCTAGATGAACTAGAAGAAACCAGCGTTGAGGTCTACGCAGGCGACAATAAACCGCTGCCCACGCTAACTATCGTTCAACGAGCGGCGCTCGTTGGAGTTATCGGCGGTCCTTCCTACATTCTGGTCACGGCCTTATCCCCGTTAGATCTTCTGGGTATTGGATTTTGGCCAGGTGCCATCGCACTTATTGCCGGCGTTATTACTTTTTTCTGGCAGATGAAACCCGAACCAGATGATGAGAATGGCGTAGCGCTATGAGCAAAATATTTAAATGGGGGGTGATTGGTACCGGTGGTATCGCTCGAGCTTTTGCCAAAGATCTTGAACTAAGTGATGGACATCGTGTTACACATTTCGGATCAAGAACTCTCTTAAAGGCGGAGGCGCTAGCAAGAGATTTTGGAGCGACGCCGCTGGCGGGTTACGACAACTTAGTTAACGCCGACGTTGATGCTATTTATATTGCAACGCCGCATTCGACACACTCTCAGAACGCCATCCTCGCACTCTCAGCCGGTAAGCCAGTATTAGTTGAAAAGCCTTTCTCGGGCAACGCTCAACAAGCTAGCGAAATGATTGAGGCTGCAAATTTGCACCATGTTCCTTTGATGGAGGCGATGTGGAGTCGATTCCTGCCAAATTTCATTCGTTTGCGGGAAATTGTAAATAGTGGAGCAATCGGTCAAATAATTTCGGTTCAAGCAGATCACGGCCAACCACTCCCAAAAGATCCCTATTTTCGATTGCATGCACCCGAATTAGCTGGCGGAGCGCTACTTGATTTAGGCGTCTATCCGATTTCGCTGGCTTCAATGCTTTTAGGTCGTCCGGTAAAAATAATGTCACAAGGTGAAATTAATGAAGCCGGAGTTGACTCTCAAACATCGATGATTTTTGCTTATAAAAATGGCGCGCAAGCAATTTTGACAACTACATTACTTGTTAGAACGCCTTGTATTGCAACGATTGTTGGAACCCTGGGAAGAGTGGAGATAGATAGTAATTTTTATACACCAACTTCTATGCGAACTATTATCAAGGGTGAAACCATTGAATATCCCAATACATATGTGGGTCATGGTCTGCGCGAGCAAGCTCTAGCCTTTGAGGCAGTGATTAAATCCGGAGATATTGAAAGCAAGATAATGAGTCATAATGAGAGTTTGGAGATTATGGAAACTATGGATGAAATACGAAAACAGATTGGGTTGAAGTATCCCTTTGAAGTTTGAAGTTAGCCGTCCAGTTTCTTCTTTAGCTGCGAGAGCGCCGCTTCGATGGTCGCCATCTCAGCTTTTCTACGCATCATGTCAGGCACGGGCATTGAGACCTGGACATTTAAACTATATGTGACTTCGCAGTTATCGCCGTCATCCTTGATTGAATAACTCCCGGTCATTTCGGTCATTAGATCGGCTTCTTCTAATGTGAATGAAATTGAATTTGGAAATGCGGAATAGTCGTAATTTAGTTTGGCGCGATCTTTAAGAACGCCTGCTTCAATCTTCACAGTCGCAGAAGTGGGACGGCCCGAGCCATCACGTTCATGAACCTCGACCTGCTTGATGGTCGTTGACCAATTAGGGAAACTCTCAAGATCTGCTAAGGTCGCCGAAACATCGCCAGCTGAGGCCTCGATAGTTACCGTCTTTGAGGAGATTTCTTCCATGTGGTGAGGTTACCTCTTCCGATAGGCCCTCTCTACCAGTAGTTTTCCGCTATGACTGAATTCTTCGTACCAGCTCTTGAACCCGCAGCAACCACCGGTAACTTGACCAACCTGATCGCAGAACGCGCCTGGTTTGAACCAGAGCGCATCATGGTTTCCCGACCTCTTGGCGATGGTTGGCTTCCGGTAAATGCCCGTGAATTGGAAGCTGAAGTGCGAGCAACTGCCAAGGGATTGATTGCATCGGGAGTTGAGATCGGTGATCGCGTCGCAATCATGGCCCGTACTCGATACGAATGGATGATTCTTGATTTCGCAATCTGGTTCGCCGGAGGTGTCCCAGTTCCAATTTATGAAACATCTTCACCGGAACAGGTCGATTGGATCCTCACTGACTCACACTCAGTAGCAATAATCGTTGAGACACCACAACTCAAAGATCTAATTACTCCAGTTCTTCCTAGCTTTACCAAGAACTGTTGGACGATGACTGAAAATGTCCTTTCTCAATTGTCTTATTTAGGTCGTGATATTTCTGATGCTGAAATTGATCGTAGACGAAGCGCCTTAACTCCGGACACGCTGGCCACTTTGATTTATACCTCTGGCACGACAGGAAAACCGAAGGGTGTCCAGTTAACTCATGGAAGCTTCCTCTCGGAGTGCGGAAATGTCGTTATGGGAGCATCGGATCTTTTCCTAAAACCCGGTGGTTCTACTCTCTTGTTCCTCCCAGTTGCGCATGTTTTTGGTCGCATGGTGCAGATTGGTTCGTTGCGTGCTGGACTTCACCTGGCGCATTGCGGAGATGTGCTTGGACGATTAAGTACCGATCTTGCATCATTCAAGCCAACATTCGTGTTGGCGGTGCCGCGAATTTTTGAGAAGGTTTACAACAGCGCTGAATCTAAAGCTGATGCAGCCGGAAAAGGTGCGATTTTCCGTAAAGCTGCGAATATCGCAATTGAATACAGCCGTTCACTCGATGAAGGCAAAGTGCCACTTGGGTTAAAGGTTAAGCACGCACTCTTTGATCGCCTGGTTTATTCGAAGATTAGAAATGGACTTGGCGGTCGAGTTGAGGCTGCGATATCCGGTGGCGCACCACTTGGAGAGCGCCTTGGTCATTTCTTCCGAGGCGCAGGTGTTCGAGTTCTCGAAGGTTATGGCCTTACCGAAACAACAGCCGGTGCAACCTTGAATCTAACAACAGCACATAAAGTTGGATCAGTTGGAAGACCAATTCCTGGCACCACCATAAAGATTGCAGACGATGGTGAAGTTTTAATAAAGGGACCAATCGTTATGAGAGGTTACTGGCAGAACGATGCCGCAAATAGTGAAGTCTTCTCAGATGATGGTTACTTCAAATCTGGAGACCTTGGAAAGCTAGATGAAGAGGGATATCTCTATATAGTCGGCCGTAAGAAAGAATTAATCGTTACCTCTGGTGGAAAGAATGTCGCACCTGCGGTTCTAGAGGACCGGCTACGTGCTCATCCGCTGGTGAGCCAATGTATTGTTGTTGGAGATAACCAACCCTATATATCAGCGTTAATCACGATCGACCCCGAAGCAATTAAAGGTTGGATTACTGCAAACAAGAAAGATGGCGCAACGGTTGCGGACCTAACCAATGATCCAGACCTCATCTCAGTAATTCAAACTGCGGTTGACGAGGCAAATAAGGCTGTCAGCCGAGCTGAATCGATTAGGAAATTCAAGATTCTGCCAGTTGATTTCACGATTGCTGGCGGACATCTAACCGCAAAACTCTCTGTGAAGCGTCATGTGGTGCAAAAGGAGTTCGCCTCCGAAATTGCAGAGCTCTTTGCCTGATCGTTTGGAATGCTATCTCCCTTAAGAATCAAAGCGTTGGGCTGACCGCCCGAGAATTAGAAATCCTCGAAATCCTTCCCACGGGAGATACGGTTACTCAGATGGCCCAACACCTTTTCGTGACAGAGTCGACTATAAAGACACATCTGGCAGATATCTATCGAAAACTCGGCGAAACAAATCGCGTCCAGGCGATAAATGCCGCGAGAAGACTAGGACTGTTGCCTCATTAATTTTATGATTTAGCTGGAATATTCAATATCTTATTAAATTCGCCAGACCAGATTTCCCAAGGCCAATTCTTATTTACAAATACTCTTGCCTGTCGGCTCATATTCAATCGAAGTTCTTCATCTCTAAGAAGTTGTAGCGATCTTTCCGCTATCTCTTCAATATCTTCACCATTTACTACAAATCCAGTTTCTCCGTGAATCACTGCATCTGGTGCACCCCCAGAATTTCCGACTATGACTGGTAGGCCACAGGCGCTCGCTTCCAAATAGACAATTCCCAATCCCTCAACTTCTAATCCAAATAGTCTACTTCTGGCGGGCATGACGAAGAAATCCCCAAGCGAGAGATAGCTAGGTAGCTCCTCATAACTCACTCGGCCAAGAAATTTAACATTTTCAAATAAATCTAATTTCTTGCAGATACCTTCGAGTTCTTTTCGATAAGGACCTTCTCCGATAAGTAAGAGAGTAATCGTTGGAAATTCCCTCTTTATGATTGGAAGTGCTTCCAGTAGTCGATCCTGGCCTTTTCGATGTACGAATCGTCCAACCGAAATTATGACTGGACCATCGGAGAGTTTTAGCTTTTCTCTTAACTCACCGCCTCGAGGACGAAAATGCTCTACATCGATCCCTGGAGAAATCTGCACAAGTTTTTCACTTGGCACTGTCCTTGAGATTTCTTTCGCAGTGAAAGAGCCTAGATATCCAAAATGGTCTATATGGCGGGCGCTAAAACGCAGCAACCATGCGAAAGGTGGGACTTTTGCCCACCAAACCTCATGGCCATGGGTTAAAGCGACAACTTTCTTAATACTGGGTAGGCGCAACCATTTTGCAGATAAGCCGAGCGGAGCCGCGGCGCCAAACCAAATTAACTCAATCTCCTCTTCTCTGATAATTCGCCGCAAGGAAGCAATCACCCTCGGTGTCGGTAAGAGAATGCGGCTGCGGTCGCGAATTACATTTACTCCGAAATTCCTCTTCCAAGTTAAATCGTAGTTTTCCGATTGAGATTGGCTTGAGGTATACACGGTAACTTGAGCTTGCGATAGCCGCTCCAATAACCCCTCAATAAAGGTTTCGATTCCGCCAGCGCGCGGCCCGAAATCATTGGTAATTAGTAATACCCGAACCAATTTTTCCTTAGAGACGGCGAGCTCCGACATATTTTTTGCGGCCAAAGAAATCACCAAATTCGGCGATCTGGACTCTCGCTCCTGGTCTTGGCGCATGAACCATCTTGCGCTTCCCAATATAAATTCCGACATGAGAGATTGGGCTACCGAAGAAAACTAAATCTCCGGGAAGTAAGCTGCCGCGAGCAACAGCGCGGCCATAACCAAACTGAGCTCTCGAGGAGTGAGGCAGTCGAACGCCTGATTGTTGGAATGCCCGCATTGTTAATCCGGAGCAATCCCACTTAATTGGACCGGACGCTCCCCAGACATAGTTATCGCCAATTTGTTTAACTGCATATCTAAGTGCAACTCCTGCTCTACCAGATACAGTATTTGCAAGACGCGCTTGTTCCTTCGAATACTTCTCACGCGCATCTTCGTCCATCGCCTGGAGGCGACGCAATCGCTCGCGATCTGCTTTCTCTAACTTAGATAACAATTTTTCAGCCGCAGCTAATTTCTGTGCAACTTGCGCTGCTTGGGCGCGGTAGCGTGCTTCTGCGGCTTTAACCAGACTCAACTTATCTCCCACGGTGAGTGATGTAGCATCGAGGCGCTGTTTTGCGATAGCAAATTGACGTAACTTCAGAGATTGTTTACGAGTTACGCTCTCTAGCGACCCAGCAGCGGATAAATATAGAGTTGGATCTGATGAGAAGAGAAGTTCGACACTCTCTCCCAATCCAGTCGATTTATATCGCGCGACTGCAATTGAGGCGAGTGATTTCCTAATCTCATCAAAATTTTCTTTCTGACTGGCAGCTTCTTGTTGAACTGATGCCAGCTGTTTCTGGAGGCGCCCTAATTCAATCTTGGCTGCTTGAGCATTTTCGCCAGCTTCGGCGGCGTCTTCTTGGAGTCGTTCCACCTCAGCACGCACTCTCAAGAGATCTGGACTTGGCGCTGCTGAAACAGGTGGCGCCAGAGAGATTGCAAGCGCCACTGAGAAAAGTGAGGCAAAAATCTGTGGGCGGGTCATCGCTTTAGGCTAACCGCGTTCCCGGGAAGGGCTCAACCTGAGAGCGTTTCTCCCGCCTGGGTGTCTCCTCGGAGTTGAAATCTGAGCGGCGGAACCATCCCTCTTGAGGCGAGTAGATCGATCACCCGAGACTCTTCACTGCCCATAGAGCGTGGGTTTCCAATCAATACCGAGACCACACAGTCATCACACTTTATATCTCTTACTACACAAGAGTCGCAATCAATGATCATGTGATGAAGATATAGAGGGGCACTGACATCGTTAGTACCTTTCTCACCATGTCGAAAGTGCGCGCAAATCTCATCCTTGCCGAAAATGGAGCGACCGCGCTCAATGGAAGCTCTCGTTTCCTGAGCCCAAAGGCTGACCGGGAGCGATTTCAGCTTTTGCGAAGCCAGTCTGATGTGATTCTCATTGGTGGCAGAACCTACAGATCTGAGCCCTATCGAGGGATCTCTATTCCACTCCTTGTCGCTAGCCGCTCGATGCGTGAAATTGCACCTGGAGTTGAATTTCATAATTGCTCACCAGTTGAACTTATTTCGATTGCAAAAACTCAATATCAATCAATTCTCATTGAAGGTGGAGTTGATTTCCTATCAGGCGTTATAAAGGCCAAGGTTATTGATGAGATCTTCTTAACTAGGGTGAAGATTAGTGGTGATGGAAAGCTATTTGATGAAGAAGATCTAAAGCAAAATTACCGAATGGCATCTGAAGAGGTTCTCGACGGTTTGAGCTTTGAACGTTGGGATCTCAACGACCCGATATAAACGCAACTCCCGCAACCGCAAAAGCGATACCTAGATATTGAACTCTGTGAAGTCTCTCTCCGAGGAATCTAAAGGCCAAGATCGAAGTGAATATTGGGAATAGTGAGCCCAAAACCATCGCTATTGATACCAGACCTTTTGTAGTAGCTACTCCAAGTAAGAAATTTGCTAGAAAATCCGCGATTCCTATAAATAGTAAAGTAGGAATATCAACTTTTGTAAAACCTCCTAGACTCCTTGCGCGTAGCGCGATAAATATGCAGATTGTTACGGAAGCTAGTCGCATCGTTGTCATGGTATGTAACGAATCAACTCTCGCTCCAATCGCAATAAAAGTTAGTGCACCTCCAAATCCCAGAGCTGCTATCACGGCGAAAATTAGAGGTCGGATTGGCAAACCACCTTTTACCTCCGGACCACTAGCCAAGAAAGCACCTATCAATGCAACTATAAGTCCGATAGTTTGTATGGAAGTTGGTCTCTCACCCTCAAGAAAAGCAATTGTCAACGGCATGAGGGCTGCCAGAGAAGCTATTGGGCTTACGACTCCCATTCTCCCGGTAGCAAGTCCAGTATAAAAAGCAAGGAGTCCGATGAATCCGGAAATTCCTGCGATTACTCCTGGGATGAAATAACCGGAAAAAGTTAAGTTCGGGGTTATAAATTCGCGGCCAAAAATTAAAGTTACCAGGATTGCGCAAATACCGAAAAGTAATCCAAAAAATTGAGAGACCCCAGTGACGGCAATTGAGCGAAATCTTTTGGAGAGGTTTCCAGCTAAATAGTCGGCAGTTCCCCAGAGCAAACTTGACAAAAGCGCCAAAATTGAACCCATAACGCCAACCTACCTGAGGGCGCTCCCACGCGCCTTCCGCCTCATTATTAATGACTCTCCTACCCTTGGACGGTGGCGAGAGATGGCATTCAATTTCAGAAATTTTGTAGTGAGGCAAGAGGCATGCGTTTTAGACCAGAAATTTCAGTGACCGAGGTTCCCGCACCGGCGAAATTGGCTCCCTTTTCGATTGCATTTAGCGCGGATGTAATGATTGAAGATGATGATGTTGCAACGGGGCGTTTCGTTATGCTTCACGATCCTAATGAGCAAGAAGCTTGGTCTGGGACCTTCCGCTGCGTCACATTTGTTAGATCTGCGGTTGAAAGTGAGATGCAATCAGATCCGCTGATGTCAGACGTTGCCTGGACTTGGTTTCAGGATTCACTTAAAGAGGCAGCAGCGCCAAGTAAAGCAACAAGCGGAACGGTCACTCGAGTTTCAAGCGCATCTTATGGACAGATGGCAGATGCTGAACATTCTGCGGAAATTGAAATCCGCGCATCATGGACCCCAATTTCGGCGGAGAATTTAGAGCGTCATTTTCTCGCCTGGATCAGACTCCTTGAAGTTTCATCTGGATTAACACCGCTAGCCGATGGCGTAACTTCGTTAACTCCCAGGAATTAATGCGAAACCTAACCGCCCCTGGTGGCGGCACGCGGAAAATTATTGAAAGCGAAGCTCAGTTTTCGCAGGCGCTGCAAGATCTCGCTGGTGGGAGTGGTCCGATTGCCATCGATGCCGAGCGGGCTAGCGGCTTTAGATATAGCCCCCGGGCTTATCTGATCCAACTCAAAAGGCGAAACGGTGGGCTCCATCTCCTCGATCCGATTGCGCTGCGAAATTCGCCCTTAATCGAGAAATTGTCCAAACTTATTTCAGAGAACGAGAGCATCATCCACGCAGGTAGCCAAGACCTGCCTTGTCTACGGGAATTCGGAATTTTTCCAAAAAAACTATTTGATACCGAGTTGGGAGCGCGCATAGCTGGCTTTCCCAAAGTTGGTCTGGCGCCACTTTGTGAAAATCTTTTAGAGATTTCGTTGGCCAAAGAACATAGCGCAGTCGATTGGTCGATTCGCCCACTAAGAAGTGAATGGCTGGACTACGCAGCCCTGGATGTTGCGGTGTTAATTGATCTAAGGGACAAAGTCGAAGCTGCGCTCCGAGACTCCGGCAAACTGGCGTGGGCTGAAGAAGAATTTGCCGCGGCGCTAAAAATGGAGCTTTTGAAGCCGCGACCAGAACCATGGCGTAGAACTTCAGGCATGCACCAGATTCGCTCGCGTTTTGATTTAGCGCTAATTCGCGCCTTATGGCAAGCCCGAGATGAGATCGCAAAAGAGATTGATCTTGCGCCAGGCAGATTGCTCAACGATTCGGTCATTATCGAATTGGCCAAGAATAAACCGAAGAAACGTGAGGATTTTCTAGATTTGCCTATTGTCAAAATGCGAATTCGCAACGAGATTCAATCGGGCTATATCGACCACTGGCTGGTAGTGCTCAATGAGGCTTATCTAATCCCCGAAGAGAATTGGCCAGAGATGCGAGCTCGCGGTGAATCGTTGCCTGCCCCGAGAATATGGCGTGAGAAGTTCCCAATTGCCAATGCTCAGCTCCAACATGTGAGGCGGAATTTGGCTGAAGTTTCGGAGAAATACTCTATTCCGCAAGAAAATCTTATTTCCCCCGACACATTAAAGAGAATAATCTTCAATTTGGGGAGGGAGGAAGTTTCGAAATACTCAGAGCGGTTGGTATCGGAAATCAGCGCTGCCCTAAGTGATCTCGGAGCTCGAAAATGGCAGGTTGATCTTGTCGCCGATTCCATAGCGCGAGCGAAAAGTGAGTCAACACCTCCGCCCCTCCCAGGCGATACTGAAGATAGTTCGGAACCCGCGGGCAAAGAGTAAGTGACTAATTACGCAACAAAAATGTTGCGTAAATCGAGGCCGGATAGTAGGGTCTCTTTATGATGAAAAAAAGTCTGAATCTCCTTTTCTCGCTAGCCCTTCTTTCCACGCTGGCCGCCTGTTCAAACAATGCTGAGAACGGGGCGAGCTTGGTCATTTACTCCGGGCGCAGTCAGGAATTTATAGAACCCTTTTTTCAACGCTTTTCAGAAGTGAGTGGGATTGAGGTTGAAGTGAGATACGGAGATTCCGCAGCACTTGCTGCCCAAATCCTTGAAGAAGGGGAAAATTCCCCGGCTGACCTCTTCCTATCCCAAGATGCAGGCGCCCTCGGCGCGGTATCTGCAGCAAATATTTTTACAGCGCTCCCAGAGAATTTAACAGGCACAGTTGAACAGAAGTACAGATCCTCTAGTTCCGACTGGCTAGCGATTACCGGTCGAGCCAGGGTTATAGCTTTCGCCCCAGGCCGAGTAAAAAATCCACCAAATTCGATTGCTGCTCTGACTGATCCAATTTGGAAAGGAAGAATTGGCATCGCTCCCACCAATTCGTCTTTCCAAACATTTGTAACTGCCATGATTCAGAAGCAAGGAGAGTCGGTAACTGAATCCTGGCTTCGTGGACTAATGACAAATTCGGTTAAGTTCTATGAGAAAAATAGTCTCATCGTCCAAGCAATCGATTCAGGCGAGATTGATGCTGGGCTAACTAATCACTATTACAAGTGGGAAGTCTCGAGAGAGTTAGAACGTCCGATCAATGTCGAGATTTCCTTTTTTGAGCCGGGAGATATTGGCAACCTAGTAAATGTCTCAGGCGCTGGAGTTTTGGCAAATAGCAAGAATCAAGATAAAGCTTTGCAACTCCTAGCTTTTTTACTAACTAAAGAGGAGCAAGCCAGGTTTGTGGCTGATGCCCAAGAATACTCAATTGTTGATCCAAATCTACGTCCAGAAGGTTTGCCTGCTTTAGCTGAGATCAAGTCGCCAAATGTAGATCTAGCCTCTCTATCCGAGTTAGAAACTACTCAACGCCTTCTCATTAAGGTCGGCATGTTATAGCAAATGACAAGTCTAGATCCTGCAAGAGTTTTGAAGCGAGAGAGTCCCAATGACTCGAAAACTTCTCCACTTTTGATCATTGCAGGGTTTATGGCGCTCTTCATAGTCGCTCTTCCTTTGTTTTATTTGACCAAACGTGCTCTACAAATAGATGCTGAGACCCTGAGAATCGTATTCTGGCGCTTTAAATCTGCAGAGATCTTGATTACAACCATTTCGCTCTCTGTTGGAACGGCAATGATTGCCACTCTTCTCGGTATTGGAATTGCTTGGTCTCTAAATAGCGTGGCTCTTCCTGGGTTAGGTTTAATTCGCGCTTTAGTTATTCTGCCAATTGCTATCCCCAGTTACGTCTTTGCCTATGCCTGGCTCTCTCTGGGTTTTCTACCAAAAGGATTTCTAGCTGCATTACTTGTGTTAACGCTTACGACTACTCCCTACGTTACATTAGCAGCATTAGCTACTTTTCAAAGAGTGGATTCTTCACAAATTGATGTGGCGCAAACCCTTGGATTAAATCAAATCGAAACTTTCCGTCGTGTAACTTTCCCCCAGATTCGTAATGCTGTTGCCGCTGGGTCACTATTGGTTGCGTTATATGTTCTAAGTGACTTTGGCGCAGTTTCGCTTCTTGGAGTCGACACCTTCACTCGAGCAATTCAAAATACTTATCAAGGTAGTTTTGATCGAAGCAGCGCCTCTATTTTGGCATTACCGCTAGTCGCAATTTCTTCTCTTGTAATTTATGCTGAATCTAGTACTCGACAACGATCTCGAGTCTTTACAAGTTCGGTTCGAATAGTGAAACGAGCTCCATTTAATCGTTCTAATCGCGCAAAGTTTTTAGCCCTGACATTTATCTTTGTCTATCTATCGGTCGCGCTGATCATGCCGCTATCGCTATTAATTAATAGGTTTATTTCTCGCCCAAAGCCAATTGATGTTGCCGCATTGATTCAAGCCTCCATTTCAACTATTAGCGTCTCTCTTCTTGGTGCCTTCTTTGCCTTATTGTTGGCTTTACCGGTTGCGGTATTGGCCGCTAGAAGGTCGCGACTGGGTTTATGGTCAGAGCGAGGCGTTCTATTGGTTCATGCTCTCCCAGGAATCGTTATGGGATTAGCGCTCGTTTCCTTTGGCTCAGATTTTCCTACTGTTTATCAAACGCTTGGCTTGCTCGCATTTGCTTATGCCATTCTCTTTCTTGCTAGGTCAGTGGGTTCGACTCGAACCTCAATTGCCAAAGTGCCAAAAAATCTCACCGAGATTGCTGCAACTCTTGGCCAGAATCGTTCCAAGATATTCCTGCGAGTTACGTTGCCAATAGCTGCGCCCGGAGTCCTTGCTGGGACTCTATTAGTCTTTCTCTCTGCCATGAAAGAATTGCCCGCAACTTTGATGCTCAGACCGACTGGTTTCGAAACACTAGCTACTGAAATATGGAATAACACCGCAATCTTTCGTTTCAGCGAAGCAGCTCCCTATGCTCTACTGCTCATTGTGATTGCTGCAATTCCAACGTTTTTAATTAGTCGTCCCGATAGAGATTTTGAAAAAGGCGGATACTGATGACCACGCTGGAAGTAACTGACTTGGGCGTAAAATTTGGAGAGCGTGAAATTCTCAAGAACCTCTCTCTTACCATTCCCTCCGGATCTTATGCAGCGCTACTAGGTCCATCAGGTTGCGGTAAGACGACTTTGTTACGAACGATTGCCGGCCTAATTCGACCCTCATCAGGAGCTATTCGATTCGGGAAAAAATTAGTAAGCGTCTCGTCACTTGTTCTTCCTCCACATAAGCGAAATATCGGGTATCTGCCACAAGAGGACGGTTTATTTCCACATCTAACTGTCGGCGAGAATATCGGTTTTGCATTAACGAGAAACGTTCAAGTCCTTGAGCGAAAAGCAATCATTGAAGAGATGATGGACTTAGTTGGATTAAATGGCTTTGAGAATCGAAAACCTCATGAATTAAGCGGTGGACAACAGACTCGCGTGGCTTTAGCAAGAGCTCTTGCTACGAAACCAGCAATAGTTCTTTTGGATGAGCCTTTCTCGAATTTGGATCAAGCTTTGCGTGCAGATGTGAGCGAAGAGGTAGTTGCATTACTGAAGCGCACAAAGACGACTTCTTTGATGGTAACTCATGATCGAGAAGACGCACTTGTCTCTGCTGATGTAATAGCCTTAATGCGAGAGGGTCATGTAGTCCAATTTGGAACTCCTGAGAATGTTTATATGCAACCAATTTCTGCCGAAATTGCAGAAAGCACCGGAGATGTAATCGAACTTCCGGCAAAACGATTCAAAGGAGGTCGACTGGTCTCACCACTCCATGGGGTTGCCAGCCGTGCTGCCGCGAGCGCAAAAACACAAAAAGCAGAATTGGGCACTCTCTTAATTAGACCTGAGGAAATCAAGGTTCATACGCCGAGCCGCAAGTATCCAAAGGCGATCATTCGTGAGATTCACTATTACGGCCACGATGCAATATTAGATTTAGAAATTTCTGGGCTGCGCAAGAATTTAAGAGTGAGAGTAGGTGGCCCCATTAGCTACAAAGTTGGGTCGACGGTTGGCGTTGAGCACTTCGGCCCAATTCGTTGGGTGAGTAGGTAGATGACTGGGAAGGCTACCGACGAGTAGAGTTCTGCCATGAAAACAGCCACCGCCAAAACCAACGTTGTATTAGTCGATGCCGTCCGCACTCCTTTTGGAAAAGCGGGAAGTCTTTACCAAGGGACTCGAGCCGATGACATTGTCATTCGGTGCATTAGAGGTTTACTAGAGAGAAATCCGCAAGTTAATCCCCGTGAAATTGATGAAGTTGCGATTGCTGCAACCACCCAGTTTGGTGATCAAGGAATGAATATTGGACGCTCGGCAACGATTCTCGCGGGTATCCCAAATACAGTTCCTGGATACTCAGTTGATCGCTGGTGCGCTGGTGCAATGACTTCTGTGACGACACTTGCTGGCGCTATAAATATGGGAGCTTACAACTTGGCAATCGCTGGCGGGATTGAACACATGGGTAACCATCCAATGGGTGAAGGCTTTGATCCAAATCCTAGATATTTAGCCGAGAAGATTGTTGATACCGATGCGCTCTCCATGGGAAATACCGCTGAGAGATTGCACGACAAGCTCCCACATCTTACGAAAGAGCGAGCCGATAAGTACGCACTAAATTCGCAGCTAAAAACGGCATCTGCTTACAAGGCTGGAAAGATCCAACCAAATTTAATTCCAGTCGCTGTTAGAAATCCAGAACAGGGTTGGGGCGTGGCAACGATTGATGAGCCGCCAAGACCTGGGACCACTCTCGAAGCTCTTGCTACCCTAAAAACTCCTTTTAGACCAAATGGCCGAGTAACTGCAGGAAATGCTGCTGGGCTAAACGATGGTGCAACTGCGGCTCTATTGGCAAGTGAGAAGAAAACTCAAGAACTAGGTCTTCCTATAAAGGCTCAGTTGATTACCTTTGCTTTCGCTGGCGTTGAGCCTGAAATCATGGGATATGGACCAGTACCTTCAACAATTAAAGCCTTGGAATTGGCCGGACTTGGAATTGAAGATATCGGACTATTTGAGATTAACGAAGCATTTTCAATTCAAGTTCTCTCCTTCTTAGATTATTTTGGTATCGCCGACGATGACCCTAGAGTAAATATTTACGGCGGAGCGATAGCAGTTGGTCATCCGCTCGCCTCATCTGGAATCCGTTTGATGCTCAATCTTGCTGAAGGTTTTAAAGAGCACCCTGAAGTTCGCTACGGAATCACCACTATGTGTATAGGTCTCGGAATGGGTGGCACCGTAATCTGGGAGAACCCTCACTTCAAGGCAAAGGGCAATTAAAGATGAGCGAAGCTACAGCACCTGAGGAGGTAGTCTCTCGAGCCCTGCTACGGGAAGTTGATCTCTCGCTATTCGGCTTTAACGGAAAACTCTCCCTCATCTCATTGGATAACGGAATGGAGCACAACCGACCTAATACTTTGGGTCAAAAATCATTGCAAGAATTGGACGCCGCCCTTACCAGTGCAGAATCAAGCGATTCGGCAGCTATCGCAATCACAGGTAAGCCATTTATTTTTGCCGCTGGTGCTGACCTTTCAGGATTACCTTTTCTTAACGATAAGAAAATAGCCCTACAAATTGGTAAATATGGACACGATCTCTTCAAACGTTTGGGACGAAGCAAAAAGCCTACATTCGCATTTATTAATGGTTTAGCCCTCGGTGGTGGTCTTGAAATTGGATTACATTGCAATTATCGAACTCTTGCCTCCACAGCATTTACGGCTTTGCCTGAGTGTTTCTTAGGTCTCGTTCCAGGTTGGGGCGGTGCAACTATCCTTCCTAAACTGATTGGTCCAGAACGTGCGGTAAAGGTCATCATCCAAAACGCACTAAATAACAACACGATGATGAAGGCCAAAGATGCGCTCGAGATTGGCGTGGTTGATTCTGTTTTTGAGCCAGCAGATTTCTTGGAGAAATCTTGCGCATTTGCCGCGAATATCCTCTCTGGAAAGAAAAAGATTGAGCGAAGTGATTTTACGAAAGATGCAGCGGCATGGGAGAAATCTATAGAGATTGGTAAGGCAGCTGTAGCCAAAAAATATGGTGGCGCTGACATCGAATCTCCTCGACGCGCATTGGAGTTAATATCAGCGGCAAGAACAAACACTTTAGATCAAGGGTTTGATGCTGAAGACCAAGTTCTAGCGGAACTTGTTATGGGCGATCCGCTCCGTGCTTCACTTTACGCATTTAATTTAATTCAAAAGAAGCGTAAGAAAGTTGAGGGCGCTCCAAAGCCAGCATTGGCCCGTAAAGTTACCCGAGTTGGAATCGTTGGGGCAGGCTTGATGGCCTCTCAGCTCGCACTTCTGTTCATGAGAAATATGAAGGTGCCAGTCATCATCACGGATCTTGATCAGGCGCGCGTTAATAAAGGTATTTCATGGATTTACTCTGAAATTGACAAGTTAGTTGAGAAGAAGCGATTGCATGAAGAAGGTGCGCGACGTTTAAAAGGTCTGATTACAGGGTCGGTAGATCAGAAAGTGTTTGCAAACTGTGACTTCATAATCGAAGCTGTTTTCGAAGAACTTTCAATAAAGCAGAAGCTTTTCAAAGATTTGGAAAAGATAATTACACCAGAATGTGTACTAGCAACAAATACCTCGTCCCTTTCGGTTGAAAAAATGGGAGAAAGTTTAAATAATCCGGAGCGGGTTGTTGGATTCCATTTCTTTAATCCAGTCTCTGTTATGCCACTTCTAGAGATAGCCCGAACATCTAAAACGGATGATGCCACCACAGCAACTGCTGTAGCAGTTGGCAAAGATCTCAAGAAAACAATGATTATCTGCAAAGACGCTCCTGGTTTCGCAGTAAATCGCCTGCTGACTCGCTTTATGGGTGAAGTTACTGATGCCATTGATGAAGGAACGCCTTATGACGTTGCAGATAGCGCCTTACGACCACTTGGTTTCCCCATGTCACCTCTTGAGTTATTTGGACTGGTGGGGCCCGGAGTTGCCCTACATGTATCCAAAACGCTCAATGCTAATTTAGGCCCCCGCTACAAAGTTTCTCCAACAGTTTCAAGATTGGTTGAGCAAGGGGTGAAATCTTTTTATCTGAGAGACGAGAGTGGAAAAATGAATCCAAATCCCCAAGCTCTCGACTTGGTAGAAAAAGGTAACTCTCCATCAACTGCGGATCGGGTTAGAGAGCGTGCCTTGAAAGCGCTAGCCGAAGAGGCGAAGATGATGCTGGATGAGGGCGTTGTAGCCACACCGTCAGAGATTGATCTATGCATGCTCTTAGGAGCGGGCTGGCCAATGCATCTTGGTGGGATTTTGCCTTACTTAGATCGCGAAGGAATTAGCGTTGCGGTTTCTGGTCAACGCTTCCATCCTCCCGGAGTTGCTTCACTTCCCCAGTAGCGCTTTGGGAGTACCAGCCCGAAATTTGGAGAGCAATGGCTTGTGAGGTTATCCCTAAATCCTCGAGAATCTGATTTCGTTTAGCATGTTCAAAAAACTCAAGCGGGGCGCCAATTGAGTGAATCGGTATCTTAATATCAAGCTCACGGAAGCCTTCTGAGAGGGTACTTGCGATGCCACCATGCGATATGCCATATTAGACAACAACTTTTTGAGAATACTTTTCCGATAACTTTGCAAGAAACTCTATCTGCAGCGGCTTTACCCGACGTGGATCAATAACTGTTACGCCAACGCCTTCTCTGTTCGCCTGAGTTGCAGCGTCAACAGAGATCTACGCCATTGCACCGACGGCAATAAGTAAGATATTGGTACTTTCGCCACGGTATCGAAAATCTATTCCATTCCGACTCTCGAAAGCGGGCATCTCGGTGCCAATAATTCCCTTGGGATATTGCATAATAATTATCTAAACTAATTTTCAGCCAACGAGTGATCTGAGTACATATTGCATGATTCCGCCGTGGCGATAGTAATCAGCTTCTCCCGGCGTATCTATACGAACCTTGGCTTGGAACTCAATTTTGCCGGCTGTTACTTTGACATACTCTGGGATTTTTCCATTATTCAAGTCGGTAACTCCTGATATAGTGAAAGTTTCCGATCCGGTAATTCCAAGACTCTCACTATTTTGATTATCTAGAAATTGCAGCGGTAAAACTCCCATTCCAATCAAGTTGGATCGATGAATTCTTTCAAATGACTCTGCTATTACAGCGCGAACGCCCAATAGCACCGTTCCTTTCGCTGCCCAATCACGTGAAGATCCAGACCCATATTCTTTGCCGGCCAGAATTACCAGAGGAATATTTGCGGCTTGATACGCCATAGAGGCTTCGTAAATTGTTGTCTGCTTTCCTTCATCAAGAAAGTTCTTTGTGAATCCGCCTTCCACACCATCTAATAATTGATTCCTAAGTCGGATATTTGCGAAAGTGCCTCGGATCATTACTTCATGATTACCTCGCCGCGAACCGTAGGAATTGAAGTCGGCTTTATCAACGCCATGCTGCAGCAGATAATTGCCTGCGGGTGAATCAGCCTTAATAGAGCCAGCGGGCGAAATATGATCAGTTGTAACCGAATCGCCTAACTTCGCCAAAACTCGAGCTCCTTGGATATCAGCGACCGGTCGCGGATTTTTAGGCATACCTTCAAAGTAAGGCGGCCTTCTCACATAAGTTGATTTCGGATCCCATTCAAATACTTTTCCGCTCGGAGTCTCTAGAGAAGTCCACCTATGGTCGCCCGCAAAAACGCTGGCATAATCTTTTTTGAACATCTCTGATGAAATAACAGAGTCGATTACAGATTGAACTTCATCCGGTGTCGGCCAGATATCCTTTAGAAATACTTTTTTCCCATTTAGATCTTTACCTATCGGATCTCTTTCAAAATCATGATCCATAGATCCTGCTAAAGCGTAAGCAACTACTAGAGGAGGGGATGCAAGATAGTTCATCTTTACATCTGGGCTAATTCGACCTTCAAAATTCCTATTTCCAGATAAAACAGCCGCAACTGCAAGATCATTATCGTTAACCGCTTTACTAACTTCACTTGGTAATGGTCCAGAGTTTCCAATACAGGTCACACATCCGTATCCGACTAGATTGAACCCAAGTTTCTCAAGGTAAGGAGTTAAGCCTGCTTTTTCATAGTAATTTGTGACGACTTTAGATCCAGGAGCAAGTGTCGTCTTTACCCAAGGTTTGCTGGTGAGTCCTCGTTCTGATGCTTTTTTCGCAAGTATTCCGGCGCCAATCATCACGCTGGGATTCGATGTATTTGTGCACGAAGTAATTGATGCAATTACAACCGAGCCGTGCTTAACATTTCCCTGTTTGCCATTTACGTTGACGGGGATTGCGCCCTTTGCAGATTTCTCACCGAGGTATCCGGGAAGCGATTTCTGGAAAGAAGCCTTAGCCTCCGCAAGAGGAACGCGATCCTGAGGTCTCTTTGGCCCAGCGATAGACGGCACAACTCTTGCAAGATCAAGCTCTAGATGCTCTGAGTATCTTGGCGTGGCATTGGGATCATGCCAAATACCTTGTGCCTTTGCGTAGCTCTCGACGAGCTCAAGCTGTTCTCGATTGCGGCCAGTTAGCTCCATATATCGCAACGTTTCTTCATCAATCGGGAAAATCGCAACTGTCGAGCCGTATTCAGGAGACATATTTCCAATAGTGGCTCGATTGGCCATCGGCAATGCGCTTACACCTGGTCCGTAGAATTCAACAAATTTTCCTACCACGCCGTGCTTACGAAGCATTTCAGTGATATTTAAAACTAAATCTGTCGATGTGGTTCCAACTGGTAGCGAACCCTTTAGCTTAAAACCAACAACGCCGGGAATAAGCATGGATACCGGCTGCCCCAGTAGAGCTGCTTCAGCCTCAATCCCTCCAACGCCCCATCCCAAAACTCCTAAACCATTAACCATAGTTGTATGCGAATCGGTGCCAACAACGGTATCTGGGTAGGCCCGGAGACGGCCAGCGACCTCTCTAGTCATGATGACTCGAGCTAAATATTCAATATTTACTTGGTGAACTATTCCAGTACCGGGAGGAACTACTTTAAATTCATCAAAAGCAGTCTGCCCCCACCGAAGAAATCGATACCGCTCGGTATTTCGCTGATACTCGATATCTACGTTCTCTTGAAAGGCTGAAGCTGTTCCATATCGATCTGCAATAACGGAGTGATCGATGACTAATTCTGCGGGAGCTAGTGGGTTAACTTTTGTGGGATCGCCGCCTAATTCGACTATTGCTTCGCGCATAGTTGCTAGATCAACTATGCATGGAACTCCGGTGAAATCTTGCATGATTACCCGAGCAGGTGTGAATTGAATTTCGGTATCAGGTTGCGAATCTGGGCTCCATTCCGCCAAAGCCTTGATCTGCGCTGCCGTTATGTTGGCCCCATCCTCAGTCCGCAACAGGTTTTCTAGGAGAACTTTTAGCGAGAATGGCAATGATGCTGCTTGGGTGAGTTTAGTGATATCAAAAATCTCATATGTCTTACCAGCTACTGATAGATCCCTTCTGGCGTCGAAGGAATTCTTGCTCATGTACCCATTCTAACTGGCTTCGAAATCACGCTCCTACGCTAGCGCCCTACCTTCTGATGAACCTCGCCACACATTCCATATGTTGTGTCATGGGGAACGAGTCAAAAGCTCGAACCGTATCCATCTCAAAGGAATGAGTCGTTAGAAATCCAGCATCTCTGGCAAGCGCCGCTGGGTCGCAGGCAACATAGACGATGGCTCGAGGCTCCAACCGAATAATTTCATTCAAGACCTTTGCGCCGGCGCCAGATCGAGGAGGATCCAGAATAACCAGGTCGCAACTCGTTAGTTTCTGAATCTCCTTCTCCACTCGACCAAATCGAAACTCGACATTATCTGTAGAAGCGCAATTCCACTTGGCATCACTTATTGCCGACTCAGATTCTTCTACCAAAGTTAATCTGCCGCCTGAGCCAATGACTTTCAGTGAGGGTGAACTAAGGATTCCAACGCCAGCATAAAGATCAACTACATGGTCGTTGGGGCGGTAACTGGAAAGTTCCGTCACAATCTCACTCAAAAGTGAAGGAGCAGATTTATGACTCTGCCAGAAACTCTCTAGAGATATTTCAAATTTCTGGCCATAAACTTCGTAGGGTATTCGATCTGACTTGCTCACATCAGAGTGGACCTTCCCTAGCCCATCAACTACCACTTCAATTTTTGAGCCCGGCCTGAATTTTTGAGAATTTAAAAGTTCGATGGATATCCTTGGATCAGCTATTTTGCATGATTCAATTTCAATTAATTCATTACTTCTTGATTGGAACATAGCAACTTTACCGTTATTGCTTATATTAAATTCCATCCTGCTTCGCCAGCCAAATACCGGAGGCACTTCCTCAACTTGAACTTCAATTTCAAGATTTGCAAGTCTCTGAAACTGCTCTTTAACTATGAGAGACTTCAATACGCGTTGTCGTGTTGGAGTTATATGCTGAAAATCGCAACCACCACAACCACCTGGTCGCGCGTATGCACATTCCGAAGCTATTCGGTCAGGTGATGGTGATAGGACTTTGATGCAATCGGCTCGCGCAAAACTTTTGGAAATCTCCGTAATTTTAATGATTACTCGTTCTCCAGAAATCGCGTGACGCACGAAAATAACACGCCCTTCAAATCTTGTAACGAAGTGTCCGCCATGCGCAACTGGACCAATTCCTACTTCCAGCTCGTCACCAATCTTCATATAACCCCTTATTGGATTTCATCTTCCTACGTGGATTCGTATATTGCGCTATTGCGGGTGTAAATTCTCTCATTGTGCACATCGTGATTATGGGATGCGGGCGCGTTGGTTCTACATTAGCCAGAGATTTTCAAGCGCTTGGCCACTCCGTATCTGTAATCGATCAGGATCGTGAAGCTTTTCGCAGACTAGGAGCCGACTTCAACGGTTTGACTGTTGCTGGAATCGGTTTTGATCGCGATACTTTGATTGAAGCAGGAATCCAACGAGCAGATGCTTTTGCAGCAGTCTCCGATGGAGATAACTCAAATATTTTGGCGGCGAGAGTTTCTAGAGAAGCTTATGGTGTAAAGAATGTCGTGGCTCGAATTTATGACCCAGGTAGGGCGGAGATTTATCAGAGATTAGGCATCCCAACCGTTGCCACAGTTCTATGGACCACCGATCAGATAATGCGAAGAATTCTTCCAACGGGTGCAAGATCGCAATGGCAAGATGCTTCGGGTCGTGTGCAACTTGTCGAATCCTCACTTCACGCAGGTTGGTTTGGCAATCAAGTTCTTTCGATAGAGAAGTTAACAAAAGCTCGAGTAGCCTTTGTTACTCGCCTTGGTGAAGGATTGATTCCCGATGAGCATTCCGTATTACAGGAAGGCGATGTCGTGCATTTACTTGTAACTGAAGAAAATCTTGAGAATCTAGATGAATCTCTGAGAAATCCTCCAGGAAAGAAACGATGAAAATCGCGATTGCTGGGGCTGGAAATGCAGGTCGTGCAATTGCTCGAGAGCTGATATCTAATGGTCATCAAGTACTGCTAATTGATAAGAGTCCGAAGGCGCTAAAGATGGAGAGTGTGCCTAGCGCTGAATGGTTGCTTGCCGACGCTTGTGAAATTTCAACTTTAGATAAAGCTGGTCTTGATCAATGCCAAGTAATGGTTGCGGCAACTGGCGATGACAAAGTTAATCTAGTTTCATCTCTGTTGGCAAAAACTGAATATGGAGTTCCTCGAGTTGTAGCTCGTGTAAATCACCCGAAGAATGAATGGTTGTTTGATTCTTCTTGGGGGGTTGATGTCGCTGTATCAACACCGAGAATCATCGCCGCCCTTGTAGAAGAAGCCGTAAGCGTTGGGGATGTAGTTCGACTCTTCTCAATCAAGTCTGGTGAAGCGAATCTTGTAGAAATAACTCTGCCCGATACAGCTAAGTGCATCGGTAAGTCGGTAGAAGAGATTGAACTACCCGTTGATGCATCTCTTGCCGCGATTATTCGAGATGGCCATGTCCTAACTCCGTCCCAGCATGAGGTATTCACTGCTGGCGATGAGTTAATTTTTGTTGCTTCAAGTAGCGCCGAAGAGTTGATTAAGGGCTGCTTCATAACTAATTAATTGGAGGGCCTGAGTTCCGGTCTTAGATGCGGACCGGCTTTGATTACGTTCCAAGTCAACCAAGCGGCAAGAATAAATAATGGATAGCCCATTACCAATCGAGCCGTTCCCAGTGCGTTTACATTCTCAGATAGATATAGCGGGTATTGGACAACTAACCGAGATAAGAAAAGCCCTACCCAGATCCAAGTTGCCTTTATGTATACATTTCTTCGAAGGGGATCTTTCCGCCACATTAAATTTTCGCCAAGCAACGGTCCAAGAATTAAACCGATGACCGGCCAGCGGACTAAATTAGATACTGCATATGCAAAAGCGTATATGGCATTTGTCCATAAACCAGGCAGGTAAAAATCCTCGGCCTTACCACTTCGATTTGATATCCAGGCACAGATTGCAACACCGATTACGCCAGAGAGCGCATGTTGGACCGTTTCACGATTTATTAATCTTACGATAGTCACAATCGCACTCAGGGAAAGTGCAATCAGAGCTGATTGTGATACCTCCTTAGTTACATTAAAAGCCAATAGAAATACAAGTGCAGGAATGCCAGAGTCAAATAATCCTTTCTTTCCGCCGAATGCAGAGAGAATCTTTTCCTTGTCATTGGGAGTGCTCATGATTTACCAGTGGAGCCAAAACCACTTGCCCCTCTCGAGCTACCTGGAAGTTCCTCTAACTCAATAAACTCTGCGTGTTCAACTTTTTGTACCACCAATTGAGCAATCCGTTCGCCGCGTTTAATGCTTATCGAACTCTTCAAGTCGTAATTTATGAGGATTACCTGCAGCTCGCCGCGATAGGCGGCATCAACCGTACCTGGTGCATTTACCATTCCCAGACCCTCTTTAATTGCGCGCCCAGATCTAGGGTGCACGAAGGCGGCGAAGCCGGGAGGAAGTGCAATTGCAATTCCTGTGGGGACTAACTTTCTTTGGCCAGGAGATAACTCAATATCAATTCTTGAGTAAAGATCAGCGCCGGCATCTCCTGGTTTCGCATAAGTTGGTAGCGGTAAATCAGGATCTAATCGTTTAATGAGAACCTTCATGGATTTATCTCAAGCTCCGGCGTCTTGCCGTTAATTCCGAAGAGCGCCTCGCGAAAACCTTCTGGGGCATTGTTTACAAAATGCTCGAGCGGAACCGTGATGTAGATGGCTGCTGCTTCTACAGCAATAGGTCCAGTTTCAGAGTCGATTCGACCTTCGGCGCGACAATAAACTTTTCTACCATCTTGTCCAAATATTTCGGCCTTGATGTATAAAGTCTTACCAACTTGTACCGGTAACAAGAAAATAGTTTCAAGTTTTCCAGTTACTGCCGGCTCTCGTATTAACCACATCAACTTACCGAGCGCTTCATCGAATGCACATGACAACAGGCCGCCGTGAGCAAGTCCAGGTGCGCCCTGATGATGTTCTGAGACTGTGAACTTTGCGGTGATCGTCATATCCGAACCGGCATAAGCTGTTAAATGAAGACCCGTTGGATGCGATGCGCCACAACCGAAACAATCTTGATTATGTGAACCTAGAAGTGTGCCTTCTGGTGGCGCTTTGGGATGTCGCTTTGGTACCTGAGAACCAGGTGGCGGCGAAATACTTAAACCCTTTGACATAGCGCGAAGATTACCCTGAACTTGAAGTAATCTGACCGATGTGAGCGAAACAATTCGATGGCCGATACGTATCTGGATAGCCATATTTGCGCTCAATCTTTCGATAGTTCTAGCAGTCGGCGTAGCTCTATCAAATTTAATGATCCTTGCACTATTCCTTGGCTTAACTATTATTACGATTTATTCTTCGATAAGAACCACGCTACGTATTCATGTAACCCAGAATTCATTGCGAGTTAGAGATGCCGAAATCGAACGGAAATACATTGACCGAATCGAAATTCTCGACGAGACTGAGATGCGTCAAGAGCGTGGCGTGCTTCTAAACCCCAAGGCGTATCTGGCTCTTCGCTTCTGGGTTAAAACGGGAGTAAAAATCTATCTTTCAGATGCGAGAGATCCCACTCCGTACTGGCTAATTAGTTCTCGAAAAGGTAAAACAATAAAAAATATTTTAGGAATTTAAGCGCAATCTTTACAAACAGCCTTAGTGCCCTCACCTCTTGCTAATTGAGTATGGTGGTGAACTAAGAAACACCTAGAACAGGTGAATTCATTTTCTTGTCGAGGAACCACCCGGACTGCTAACTCTTCTCCAGATAGATCGGCTCCTGGCAACTCGACGTTCTCGGGATCTTCTTCATCAACATCTATCTGTCCTGATTGGGCTTCAGCGCGTTTGGCTTTTAACTCTTCAAGAGATTCCTCATGGAGCTCTTCATCAGTTTTCCTGGGCGTGTCATAGTCGGTTGCCATTTCTCACCACCTTTTCAATATCGGTACTCGGGCGGATAATGCCCAATAACCTGCTGCTATGTCCTGCCCAACCTTCGGCGTGTCGAGATTATTCCCGCCCGTTCTGAGCTCCTTTACGTTTACGAGCCGCATCTCTACGCCAATTCTGGATTGCTCCGTGATTTCCTGAAAGAAGGACGTCAGGAACTGCTAATCCTCTCCAGATTGCAGGCTTGGTGTATACCGGATACTCCACTTCCCCGATTTCATTATGCGACTCCTCAAGCAGTGAATCTGGATTTCCAATTACGCCAGGTATTAATCGTGCAACTGCTTCGATTGTCACGAGTGCAGCTCCTTCCCCGCCATTTATCACATAGTCACCTATAGAGATTTCATGCAGACGTATTCTTAAATGGGCTCGATAAAAATCTACGACGCGTGCATCAATTCCTTCATATCGACCGCAAGCGAAAACTAAATGATTTGAAGTTGAGAGGGATTCAGCAGTTCTCTGATTAAAGACACTACCGGCGGGAGTTGGGAATACTAAATCCAGCACCCCCTCATTTTTCGATAAGACTTCATCAATCGCATCTCCCCAAGGTTCGGGGCTCATCACCATGCCAGCGCCACCGCCATATGGAGTGTCATCTACGCTGCGACGGTTACCGGGCGCAAATTTACGTAAATCAATAGTTTCGAATTCGAGCGCTTCTTTTTCTATCGCCTTGCCAATTAGGGAAAGGCTCAAGGGTGCAAAATATTCTGGAAATATCGTTATCACAGTGAATTTCATAATATGCCTTCAAAATTATCAATTATCAGTTCCGAGGTGTCAAAGTTAATCGTTGGAACATGCTTTGTGACAAATGGAATCAAAATCTCGCCCGAGGATGTCTTTACAACTAAAGTATCGTGAGCTGGATGGTCGAGCACATCGACGACCACTCCAATTAGTTCACCATTTAATTTCGTTGCTTTTATCCCAACAATTTGGGAGATATGAAACTCATTCGAGCCACGATCAGGTTTAGTTATCTCAATTTCAGCAAGTAGCTTTGTACCTCGCAGCGATTCTGCAGCGCTTCGGTCTTGCTTGCCAGCAAATGAAAGGAGCACTATCCCGTTATTCTCCCGCGATGTTTCAATAAGTAGTGGCCCGCGGTCAGATGGATCGGTTTGAAGTTGCTTTCCAATTTGGAATCGCAACTCAGGTTTATCAGTCAACGATTCAATAGTGACTTCACCCCGTAATCCGTGGGTGCGGCCGATTCGACCAATGACCAACAGCAACTAGCGCACTTCGTCAGCCTCGATCAGATCAACTCTCACGCTTCTGCCTGCGAGAGCTGAGACAACCGTACGTAACGCTTTCGCGGTACGACCATTGCGACCGATTACCTTGCCGATATCGTCTGGGTGCACACGAACTTCTAATGTAGTACCGCGTCTACCATCAAGTTCGGTTATGACAACTTCTTCAGGATTATCGACGATTCCTTTTACGAGATGCCCTAGAGCTTCGTCAATCATCTCTACTCTCCTGGTGTTTCAGCTACTGCTTCAGCAGCAGGTGTTTCGTCCGCGGAAACTTCAACCGGGGTCGCTTCAGGAGTTTCAGTAACTGGTTCTGCGACAGCTTCGGCTGATTCTGAAACTTCAACTGGCGCGCTCTTCGCCGCTAACTTCTCGGCCGCACGCTTCTTCATAGTTGTCGCGCCATCTTTCGGCTCGTTCATTGCTGCTTTGACGGCCGCTTCGTAAGCGACGCGCTTCTCTGGTCGAGCCGGAATCGTCTTTAGGGTTCCTTCACCGCCTGCGATACCTTTAAATTTCTGCCAATCGCCAGTAATTTTTAGTAGAGCAGCAACAGCCTCTGTTGGCTGCGCACCTTGCTTCAACCAATGTTGGGCGCGCTCAGAGTTTACTTGAATTAATGAAGGATCTGAGGCTGGAGAATAGCGACCGATTTCTTCAATCTTGAGTCCGTTTCTCGCCTTACGTGAATCGGCTACCACAATTCGATAGTGCGGAGTGCGGATCTTTCCGAGTCGCACCAATCTGATCTTTACTGCCAAAGCTTGCTCCTCATTAGTTTCGTTCGATGATCTCGCCAAGGGGATGCCATGGCAGTACCGCTCGAACTTTTTGGTTGCCGGTCAAGAGATAGAGGGCTCTTGAACAGGGGCCTTATCTTGCCATGCGTTAGGGGAAATCCCAATTTCTTAACTATCGGCTCTCCTCTTGAGCGCGTTTCGCCGGATTGCCCGAGCGAGATTTCTTCTTTGGCGCTGTTGGCTTAACTACTTGTGGCGAGATCGGCAGACCTGCCCCGCCGTTCTTCATCTGCTTCATCATCTTTGCCGCCGCATCAAAGCGATCGACTAAGTTATTTACCTCAGTTACGGTGCGACCGCTACCTTTTGCAATTCGAGTTCTTCGCGATCCATTAAGAATTTTCGGTTCTCTACGTTCTTGTGGAGTCATGCTCTGCACAATCGCCTTGGTGCGAACTAACTCGTCATCATCTATTGCGGCCAACTGCTTCTTCATAGTTGCTCTATTTGCGCCTGGAAGAAGTCCTAATACTTTAGAGATTGATCCCATCTTCTGCATGGCTTGAATCTGCTGGAGGAAGTCTTCTAAGGTAAAAGTCTCGCCAGATAAGAATTTATCTTTCAATCGCTTCGCGGTATCTGTATCCACCACTCGTTTCGCTTGTTCAGCCAGAGTTTGAATATCGCCTAGTCCAAGAATTCGAGATGCCATTCGCTCTGGATAGAAATAGTCAAAATCGCCAGTTCTTTCGCCATTCGAAATGAAGAGAATTGGCTTGCTCGTCTCTTCTGTGATGGATAGCGCTGCGCCGCCTTTGGCATCGCCATCCATTTTGGTCATGACTATGGCGTCGAAATTGACTCCGCGATCAAAAGCCTGTGCCGTTCGAATTGCATCTTGGCCAATCATGGCGTCTACGACAAAAAGAATTTCATCTGGCTTAGTTGCATCTCGAATAGAACGTACTTGCGCCATCATCTCTTCATCGACGCCCAATCTTCCCGCTGTGTCAATTATGACGACATTGTGAAATTTCGATCTCGCTTGCGCAATACCATCTTTTGCAACTTTTACCGGATTGCCCGCTCCATTGCCTAGCTCAGGTGCATAGATAGGAACCCCAATTCCATTTGCGATTACTGTAAGTTGATTAACAGCATTAGGCCTCTGTAAGTCTGCGGCGACTAGTAATGGAGTATTACCCGAATCCCTCAAGAAAGCAGCTAACTTCCCAGCGAGTGAGGTTTTTCCGGCTCCCTGTAATCCGGCAAGCATGATTACCGTTGGTGGCTTCTTTGCGAATTTTAAGCGGCGGCCTGCGCCACCCAGGATTCTGACCAGCTCGCGTTGCACGATCGAGTAGATCTCTTGAGAGGGATTGGTGCTCTGTTTAAGCGTTTCTAAATTTACTCTCGCCTCATTTTGAATCCGCTCAACAAACTTATCTGAAACGGTTCGTGCAACATCAGAATCGATTAAAGCGTCTCGGATCTCATCGCAAACTGCGGCGATTTCTCCCTCTCCAATCCGTCCTCTGCCTCGCAGAGTTGCGAAGGCGGTTTGGAACTTTTCAGAGAGGGAGTTGAACACGCGACGAGCTTACTAAATCGCAGCGTTACCTCTTTCGCCAGTTCTAACTCTGACGACTTCTTCTACTGAGGTGACCCAGATTTTGCCGTCGCCGATTGCCCCCGTTGAAGCGCTCTTGACTATTTCGTCAACGATTTTCGAGACTTCGGTTTCAGACGCGAGAATTTCAAATCGCAATTTTGGCAGTAAATCAATGGGGTATTCAGCACCACGATAGACCTCAACGTGTCCACCTTGTCGCCCAACGCCTGAAACTTCCGAGACGGTAATTCCACGGACTCCAATTTTGTGCAGTGCGCTCTTCACATCATCGAGTTTCTGAGGCTTAATAATTGCGGTTATCAATTTCATATTTACCGACCTCCCCTAAGAATTCCACCCATTTCATAGGCGCTCTCTGCATGCTCGCTAAGGTCGACACCCGACAACTCCTGATCGCTCTCAACTCGGAATCCAATAGTCTTTTCGATTATTAGTCCGATGATCAAAGTTGCAAAGAAGCTATATGCCATAACTAATCCAACACCGAGAGCTTGTTTTGCAAGTAGCTCTGTTCCGCCACCGTAGAAGAGACCATCAAGACCAAGACTATTTACCGCGCTGCTTCCGAAGAATCCAATAGCTAAACTTCCGATGATTCCTCCAACGAGGTGAACTCCAACAACATCAAGTGAATCGTCATAGCCCAAGCGGTACTTCAGACCTACCGCTAGAGCACAGAGTGCGCCGGCGATTAATCCGATAACGACTGCGGCCCACGGCGCTACGAATGCACAGGCCGGAGTAATTGCAACCAGTCCCGCTACAACACCAGATGCTGCGCCGAGAGATGTGTAATGTCCATCGCGAAACTTCTCAACAAGTATCCAGCCCAGTAAGGCGCCAGCGGTGGCACCTTGAGTGTTGATGAAGGCAAGTCCCGCCGTCGCATTCGCACCTAATGATGAGCCGGCGTTAAATCCAAACCAGCCAAACCAAAGTAGTGCAGCTCCAAGTAAGACTAGAGGCAGCGAGTGTGGACGCATCGGACTTCGTTGCCAGCCGATTCTTCGACCAAGAATTATGGCGAGTGCGAGAGCTGCGGCACCAGCGTTGATATGAACCGCGGTGCCGCCAGCAAAGTCTTGGACACCTCTGCCGGCTAAGAACCCAACGCCAGAAACATCATCGCCAACTTTATTTCCGAAAGCGAATACCCAATGAGCGACTGGGAAATAAACGACGGTAACCCAGATTGCGACAAAAATTGCCCAAGAGAAAAACTTTGCACGATCAGCAATCGCGCCCGATATGAGGGCGGGGGTAATAATTGCGAACATCAATTGAAAGGCGGCAAAGGCGAGCATCGGAATCGGATAAATCCCACCGTTATTTGCCAATTCATTTACCTGGTCTCCGAGGCCAGATAGAGAGAAAGATCCATACCAAGGAGAGTTAGCTTCATAACCAAAAGCCAATTTGAATCCGTAGATAACCCAGAGGACGCTGACTATTCCAATTGATGTCAGGGACATCATCATCATATTTAGCACGCTCTTCGAGCGGACCATGCCCCCATAAAAGAGCGCCAGGCCGGGCGTCATTAAAAGGACGAGCGCCGAGCTAGCGAGTACCCATGCGGTATCGCCCGCACTTATTACAACTTCACTCATTGAAAACTCCTAGACCTTAAAGGTTCTTCTGCCCAGAGGGCCGATCCACTCACCGTTGAGTATGCGCAGTCTCAAGGCGCGGAGTTACGGCTAATCGCGCCCGCGGTTACGGCTATGTAAAAAGATTCTTCAGGTAACTATCCGGGTCAAAATCCGAGAGGTCGGTGAGGCCCTCTCCAAAACCGATTAATTTCACCGGCACCTGAAGCTCCCGCTCTACCGCCAGGGCAATTCCCCCGCTTGCTGAGCCATCCAGTTTTGTGACCACTATTCCGGTAATTCCAATTGCCTCATGGAAAACTTTCGCTTGCGCAATTCCATTTTGGCCGGTGGTTCCATCCAAAATAAAAAGTTTTTCATCTATTGGCGAAACCTTGGAGACAACTCTCTCAATTTTTCCTAATTCTTGCATCAGATTCTCTTTGTTGTGCAACCTTCCCGCGGTATCGATAATCAATACTTCGCTCTTTTCATCAATTGCTGACCCCACCGCATTAAAAGCTACTGAGGCAGGGTCTGCATTTTCCTTCCCTACAACTATCGGAACGCTAATTCTTCTTGCCCACGTGCTTAACTGGTCGACTGCAGCAGCTCTAAAGGTATCGCACGCCGCCAAAGTTATGGATTTACCTGAAAGTTTCAACTTATTTGCAATCTTGGCAACCGTTGTAGTCTTTCCGGTTCCATTGACTCCAGTAATAAGAATAGTTGTTAACCTCTCTGAACTAATTTGCAGGCTACGCGGAGCGTGCGAGAGCGACTCCTTTATCGAGGTAATGATTTGCTCTTGCAAATCCGTTCTTTCGGTTTTTCTTGCAATCTCAAGTATTTGATCTGCATAAACTCTGCCGAAATCCGCATCAATCAATAGCTCACGAAACTCAGTTAGTTCATCTGGAGAGATTTTGGTTAGGTTAAATTTAGCGAAAAAATCGCCGAGCTTGCCCATCCCTAAACCGATTCAGTTTCGACCTCGCGTAAGCGTTGCGAGATCACTTCAGAGACGCCATCGCCGCGCATCGTAACTCCGTAGAGAGAGTCAGCAATCTCCATTGTTCGCTTCTGATGAGTAATTACGATCAACTGAGAAGCAGTTCGCAATTCCTCTAGAACTACGAGTAATCGGCCCAAGTTCGCATCATCCAGCGCTGCTTCAACCTCATCCATTACATAAAACGGACTAGGCCTTGCTTTGAAAATCGCAATTAGCAGAGCAACTGCCGTTAGCGAACGTTCACCGCCAGAGAGAAGAGAGAGGCGTTTGATTCGTTTCCCTGGAGGTCTCGCTTCAACATCGACTCCAGAATGCAATAGATCGCTTGGATCGGTAAGTATGAGTCGACCCTCGCCACCTGGGAATAGGCGAGCGAATATCTTCTCAAACTCACGCGCCGTATCTCTATAGGCTTCTTCAAAAATTTGTTGAACTCTGTCATCAACTTCTTTGATGATATCTAGCAGGTCTTTCTTAGACTTCTTTAGATCTTCAAGTTGCTCCATAAGATACTTTAAACGCTCTTCTAATGATGAGAATTCTTCAAGTGCCAGAGGATTAATTTTTCCAAGGAGGGCTAGAGATTTTTCGGCACCTGCTAAGCGCTTCTCTTGTTGTTCTCTCCTAAATGGAACTAGTTCGCCTTGTTGTAACTCACCCTGTTCATCTTCGATAAATGTTGGAACATCATTTTGCGGTCCAAACTCAGCCACTAAGAACTGTGAATCTACTCCAAACTCTTCCCTTGCCTTTATTTCTAACTGCTCTATTCGTAGCCTCTGCTCGGCTCTGGCTATCTCATCCCTGTGGACGCTTGAAGTTAACTGTTCAAGTTCAATCGCTAAATCTCTAATTTGGGCGCGAACACTGAGAATTTCGCCATCGCGCGCACCTCTAGATTCTTCTAATCTTGTCCGCTCATGATTTGCGCGAGAAATAGAGTTTTCTATCTGGATAAGCGCCTCATACGCAGCATCTGCAATCGCCTGAGCAGTAAGGGCACCTCGGGCTCGTGACTCTCTACGTAATATTTGTCGAATCGTCGCCTCGCGTTCGGCGCTCGCCGATTGCTCAAGGCTCGAGGCACGTTCTGCAATTGCGTTAGCCCGCTCTTCAATAGTTCTTAGGCCTAATCTTGCCTCCACCTCAAGGGCTCTAGCCGTAGCAACCGAGGCGCGCAAATTTTCTAACAAACTAGTATCTGGAGAGTTGGGTAGCTCGCCCGATACAAACTCGCGTTCGGCAATCGCCAACTCTGATTGATCGCCATTCATGCTGTTCTTTACTTCAACGAGAGAACCTTCAATTCTCGCTATCTCAGCGGTTCCGCCCTTCACATTCTGACTTGCTGCCGCCATCTCCTCGGCTAACCCTGCCATGCGAGCATCTGACTCATTTAGTCGAGCGAGCGCCTCGTCATATCGGCGTTGCTTTTCTCGGACCTCGCCTTGCAGTGTCGAATTTTCAAAAACAAATCGCTCACATTCATGGTTCGTTTTGGCCAATTCAATTTCACTATTCTCAATCAAAGTTGTAATTTCGATGAGAGAGGCGGAACGGGTAGATCCACCTCGAGCTCGGCCTCGGCCAATTAGATCTCCATCGCGAGTCACCGCAATGAGATCGCTATTGCGGCTAATTAGCGGCTCAGCCTCTGGAAGAGCGTCAATTGCAACATAGCCCGCAAGCAGTTTCTGCAGAATAGAGTCAAGGGTAGATGTCGTAATTTTCGAGATTAATGGCGTTGCTCTTGCCGGATATTGATAGGCCTTAGGTTCTTCGTCTGCCAAAATTAGGAGTTCTGCGCTTCCGGCATTCTCACCCTTTAGGAAGGTTAGAGCGGTAATTGCGCTTGAATCATCATTGACTACCAATGCATCAGCAAAATTGCCCAACGCCGAAGTGATTGCAGCCTCCCATCCAGGTTCAACTTTTATCAACGAGGCAACGCTGCCGCGGACATTTATCCCCCGGCCATTATTTAATAGTGCTCCACTACCATCTTTATGTAGCGTAGCTTGTCTTAAGGCATCAACTTTGGCGCCAATAGCTGCTCGCTTGCGTTCAGATTCGATTAGGCCTTCTTGATTCTTCTCTAATCTAGCCTTTGCATCCTCGAGTTCAGATTTAGATTTTTCAAAATCTGCATCAAGGCCTCTCTCGTTCACTCCAAGTCCTGCAATTTGATTTTCCAATTCCACAAATTCTTTTCGGGCAATTTCGACTCTATTCTTTGCCTCTGCTAGAGCGGAATCCAATCTACTTATTTCCGCGGCAGCGCTAGCAATGGCAGATTGCAAACTTTTAATATGCCCCTCTTGTCTTGCCGTACCCTCACGATAATCTGCAATTGCACGGAACGCAGCGGCCACCCGATCCTCTTCGGATTTAAGGCGTACTTCTAAAGCATTTAAATTTCTACTAGCACCATCTAATTCCTCTTGTGACCTTAGAATTGACTCCCGAAGCACAGATTCCTCTTGTCGCAAACTTCGGGCTTCAGATTCCATGACTTCTGGATCTCTGCCGCTGGAACGAGCCTCTTCGACTTCTTCCGCAAGAAATCTTGCCCGCTCTGAAGCCAAATTCTGAGTACCACGCAATTTCTCACGCTGTGCCGTCAAGTTATAGTAATTATCTTGCGCTGCAGTTAGTTGTGGTCCCTCTTCAATAGCTAATTTGTCTAATTCAACTTCTCGATTTCGTGATCGATCAAGGCTTTGTTCAACTTCAGATCGTCGCTCCCTGAGCGCAGTTTCATCTGCAACTTCAAGTGAGAGAATTGCTTTCAGATTTATTACATCATCCGCTAATAGTCTTAATCGAGCATCGCGAACTTCCGCTTGAATCACAGCGGCTCTCTTTGCTACTTCTGCTTGCTTACCAAGAGGTCGAAGCTGACGGCGTAATTCATTAGTTAAATCTTGAACTCGCGACATATTGGACTGCATGGAGTCCAACTTTCGCAGCGCCTTTTCCTTTCGTTTACGATGTTTAAGGATGCCTGTGGCCTCTTCAATAAAACCTCTTCGCTCTTCAGGATTGGCTACCAGAATCGCATCAAGTTGGCCTTGGCCGACAATTACATGCATTTCGCGACCAATACCGCTATCACTTAGTAATTCTTGAATATCAAGCAAGCGAACACTTTCACCATTGATCTGATAATCGCTCTGTCCATTTCTAAAAAGAGTTCTGGAAATGGTTACTTCAGTAAAGTCGATAGGAAGGACGCCGTCAGTGTTATCTATTGTTACTGCCACCTCAGCACGCCCTAACGGCGCTCTGCCAGAAGTCCCAGCAAAAATGACATCTTCCATCTTGCCACCGCGCAGACTCTTTGCACCCTGTTCTCCCATAACCCAGGTGAGCGCATCAACCACATTGCTCTTTCCCGAACCGTTAGGTCCAACAATGCAGGTTATTCCAGGCTCAAAGCGGAGAGTCGTCGGAGCAGCAAAGGACTTGAAGCCCTTCAAGGTCATAATCTTCAAATACACATGTATAACCTAGCGGGAAGAGCGTTTACTGCCCCGATTTCCGACCCCATTCTTGCCCAGTTTTGATTTTGTTCGCGGTGCCTGTTGGCATAGCGGGCAGAAATGAGAGGCGCGATTGGCAAATGTGATACGCCGAATACTTGTCCCACATCTGCTGCATGGCTCCCCTTCGCGTCCATAAGCCTTGAGAGATATCTCGTAATAACCGCTCTCTCCATTTACATCTATATATAGATCATCGAAACTAGTACCGCCCCGCTTAAGCGAATTGTTCATAACTTTAGTTGCATTTCTAATAAGAGTTCGTAACTCACTTTGAGGAATTGATTCAATCTTTCGCTCTGGGTGAATTCGTGAAAACCAAAGTGCTTCATCAGCGTAAATGTTGCCTATCCCACTAATTATTTTTTGGTTTAGGAGGGCTCGCTTTATCTCAGTTTTCCGATCACTTAGTCGCCTTACTGCTTCTTCAAGATTGAAGTTTGAATCGAATGGATCTTGAGCGACATGTAAACAGCACTCGGGAATCTCACCACTGGGCGTGTCAATCAGCTCATCAATCGAAAGCCATCCAAAAGTCCTCTGGTCGACAAATCTAAATTCTGCCGAGGATCCTGCGAATCGAATTATCGCCCTAACGTGCGGTGAAACGGTTTTTTTCTTAGAGGTAATAAGCATCTGGCCGCTCATGCCCAGGTGCCCCACTATCGCATTTCCTCGATCCAAACTAAACCATAAATACTTCCCACGCCGATAAACATTCTCAATTTTCGCTCCGACTGCATTTTCAAGACTTTGCTCACTATTTCTATTCACACGTGGATGCAAGATTTGAATTTCAGCGATTTTAGATTTTGGTAAAAACTTAACTAAGCCTCTTCGAACCGTCTCGACTTCTGGCAGTTCTGGCATGGCTATATCTTCTTAGATAATTCCTCGTATGCAAGTCGTGCGGCCTCTTGCTCTGCCTCTCTCTTGCTTTTTCCACTTCCAGACTTATATGCGCTGCCATTCACAATAGCTACTGCCTCAAAACTTTTATCATGATCAGGTCCGGATTCAATAACTCGATATTCTGGGGTCGGCCATCCGGCGGCAGCTACTAATTCTTGTAGAGCAGTCTTTCCATCCAATCCCGAACCTCTGCTTATGGCCTCTTCAATTACTTCTTTCATCAAATTTAGAATTACTTTACGACAAACTTCAAAACCAAGATCGAGATAGATCGCTCCAACCAACGCTTCAAATGCATCAGCCAAAATAGAATTTTTATCTCTTCCGCCAGTTAGTTCCTCACCTTTTCCGATGAGAAGAGCCGAGCCAAGTTCTAAAGATCGGGCAATTGAAGCAAGCGCCCGCATATTGACGACCCCAGAACGCAAAGGGGATAAACGAGATTCATCTAGATCTGGAAATCTTTCGTAGAGCTCTTCGGTAACAACCAACCCAAGAACGCTATCTCCAAGAAACTCAAGACGCTCATTTGTAGGTAACCCACCAAACTCGTAAGCATAAGAACGATGAGTTAGCACGAGCTTTAAACGCTCTGGACTAATCGATACTCCGAGTTTTTCATCGAAAGCCCAGGACAGAATCAAACCTCGAGAACTTGGCGATCCTTATAGGTGCCACAAGTTGGACATACCGTATGTTGCAACTTAGGTTGTTGGCACTTGCTGCAATTTGCAGTTGAAGCCGGTGTAGCCTTCCAAGAGCTACGGCGGTGACGAGTACGTGAGCGCGACATCTTTCGCTTTGGTAATGGCACGACCGACTCCTTTACTTGATTAAATTTCGGGGCGAAGTATCTCCCACGACCTATCTACCTGCCAAATCGAGGGTCAGATTTCCACTCAGAGAGACCCCTCCAGCGTGGGTCAATCAATTCATGCTCGTGGCCGCCAGGCAGATTTTCCCATTTCTCCCCACATCCACTGCAGAGACCTCGGCAATTCTTGCTACAAATTGGATTTATCGGAAGCGCGAGTATTACCGCATCTCGAATTGGGATTTCTAGATCAGCGATATCGCCTTCCATTGTAAATTCTTCATCTTCATCTGCGCGATTCTCGTAGAAGAATAACTCTTGAAAGTTCTGATTAATTTCGATTGTCATGGGGTCAAGGCATCGCCCGCATTCGCCCACCGCTTTACCGGTGATTATCCCGGTGACGAGAATTCCATCAGATACTGATTCCGCTTTGAGTGTTATGAGTATGGGAAATTTGACTGGTATTTCAATCATGGGATTGCCAATCGATTCAGGCGCAGCAAAATCCAAACGGAAATCTTTGAAATCGCCGGCCCGTCTTGGCAGTTCGTGAAGGTTTAACTTGTAAGGGGAAGTCGTCATTTAATCTTTAGATAGTTGGGAAAGCACATCTTTATCACTTGCGCCAGCAAGCCGTTCCCGACCTCGATTCACTGCATCTAAGGTCTTATTTAGAATCACCTCCAGAGTGGCCAACCTAGAATCGATGTAGGCATCAACTTCTTCACGCTCCCGCTCAACTTTATTGTGAGCTTCGTCGACTAATCGCGCCGCCTCTTCTCGGGCCGCTGCGACTATGGAGGTCTGTTCTACCATCCTTGCAACTTCCTCACGCGCATGCGCGATTAGTTGCTCCGCACTCTGGCGTCCCTCCTCAATTATCTGCTCGCGATGTGCCAAAAGTTTCTTCGCGCTCGCAAAGTCATTTGGAAGGGACTTCGAAATCTCATCGAGAGCACCTAAGAGCTCTCCTCTATGAATTACACATGAAGCAGAAAGAGGAACGGCTCTAGACTCTTTTACCAAAGTTACGGCAGCCTCTAACTTTTCTAGTGATTCCATCAGTTGCCTTTCCCTCCATGGGTAGAGCGGGCTTTCAATTCTTTTAGTACGCCCACTGGGACAAGTGCAGAAACATCTCCTCCGTAACGAGCAATTTCACGTACCAACGACGAACTAAGGAATGAGTATGCAGGTTTTGTGGCCATCAATAAAGTATCAACCCCCTTGAGTTGTAAATTCATCTGTGCCATCTGGAGTTCGTAGTCAAAATCACTTACAGCCCGCAACCCTTTGATGATAGCGCCAATGTTGTTGGCCTTGCAATAATCAACTAGGAGTCCACTCCAAGTATCAACTGTGACATTTGGAATATGAGATATGGCATCTTTTGCTAAAACAAGTCTCTCATCGATTGAAAATAAGCCCGTCTTTGAGGAATTGGCAAGAACGGCAATAACCACTTGGTCAAAGAGTCCGCTAGCTCTTTCAATGACATCAATATGTCCATTGGTGATTGGATCAAAAGATCCCGGGCAGACAGCTTTCCTCATGGGCAAACGCTAACACGCCTCGGCATAGAAGATTGTGGCAGCCCCATATTTACGCTCTTTCAACAAGGTAAATTCCTTTGGCCAATTAATTGGCTTACTTTTAGAATCTCTTTCAATTGCGATTATTGAGCCCCTCTTAAGAAATCCACTACTTGAAAGTAGATTCAAAACTTCAATTACCTCACTCATAGTTGCATCATATGGAGGATCAAGAAAGACGATATCAAATTTACTTTGCGCAGGTTGTTCAAGAAATCTCTTTACTGGACTTTGAATAATTTTGCTAGTGCCAACGCCGTGAATTTTACTTAGTAATTCGTGGTTACTTTTTGCAACTTCGACTGCTTTTGCATCTTGATCAACTCCTTGAACAAAAGCTGCGCCGCGGGAGAGCGCCTCGGCGCCCACAGCGCCAGAGCCACAATAAAGGTCCATGAAACTCAAATCGGAGATGGATCCGAATTCTGATTCTAAAGTAGAAAAAAGTGCTTCTCTGGCCCGATCCGAAGTGGGCCTCACACCTTCTTTTGGTGAAATAAGATTTCGACCTTTAGCAAGTCCGGCAATAATTCTCATTATTTCTTCTCCAAATATGAAGCGCGTTCTTCTTGGCGTAACTTATCAACTTCAACAAGCAGTCTCGGATTGTTTCTCAGCGCTTCATCGGAATCAATCAATTTAGTTGCTACTTGTCGCGCCTCAATAATTAAAGATTCATCACGAATGACTCTGAGTAGTCGTAAGTGCGAAGTTGCTCCAGATTGTGCACTTCCTAGTACATCGCCCTCGCGGCGCTGTTCAAGATCCAAACGACTGAGTTCGAAACCATCTGTAGTTGACGCTACAGCTTTTAGACGGAGCGCTGCTTCGCTTTCAGGCGTAGCGCTCGTTACCAAAATGCACAGCCCTGGTGTCTGACCGCGTCCAACGCGGCCGCGCAACTGATGAAGTTGGGATACGCCAAATCTCTCTGCATCCAAAATGACCATCATTGAAGCATTAGGGACATCAACACCAACCTCAATCACCGTGGTTGATACAAGAACGTCGATTTCGTGAGCTTGAAAAGCATTCATTGTGGACTCTTTCTCATCGGAATGAAGTTGTCCATGAAGTATGGCGATTCGTAGACCCTTTAGTATCTGATCGCGCAATTTAGGAAAGATATCCGTAACTGAATTTGCCGGTTGAGAAAATTGCAACTCTGGATCACCGGATAGGCGCTTCATACGCTTTAACTCATCACTGCTTAATCCAAAGTTAGTGAAATCAGAATCATCCGTTGGTGAAATTTTTGGTGCGACTACATAAACCTGGTGGCCATTAGCAACTTCCTCCCGAACTCTTTGCCAGGTTCTTTCCATCAATTTAGGTTCAGCCAATGAATTTACGACATGAGTTTGGATTGGGGTTCTTCCTAAAGGTAGTTCATCTAAAGTTGAAACATCAAGATCGCCGAATACCGTCATGGCTACTGTTCTGGGGATTGGAGTGGCGGTCATAACCAGAATGTGTGGTGGATATTCTGATTTACTTCGAAGCACATCTCTCTGTTCGACGCCAAATCTATGTTGTTCATCAATCACGACGAGTTCTAAGTCCTTGAACTTCAATTCTTCATTTAGGAGTGAATGTGTGCCGACGAGAATATCTATTTCGCCGCTCTTGGAAAGGCTCAAAATTTCTTTTCGCTCGACGTTCGTTGAGGATCCAGTGAGTAATTCAATCCGCACACCGTCCATGGATCCATCCAATGCACCTCTTTTAGCAAGGTCACCCAACATCCGTGTAAACGTTTTGAAATGCTGTTGAGCCAGTACTTCTGTTGGAGCTAATAGAGCGGACTGTCCACCCTTAACCGCTAACATAGCTCTTAAGGCAATAACGGTTTTTCCCGAACCGACATCACCCTGTAGCAATCTATACATTGGTGAGTCGCCTTCCAGATCAGAACATATCTCGACCCAAACTCTCAATTGCGCCGCGGTCAATTTGAAATTCAGCGATTCATCAAAACGCGCTAACAATTCAGAATTCACCTTAGAAGGTATTTTGGATTGACTTTTCCTAATCTCTCTCTTGCGGAGCAACAAAAATAGCTGCATGGCTAAAGCTTCATCAAATGTCAGGCGATAGATGGCCTTTTCTACAGCTTGTAAATCTGTTGGCTGATGAACTTCTCTAAGTGATTTAGAGAGACTTGGTAGATTCAGTTGAGTCTGAACTTGACTTGGTAATGGATCTTCTAAATCTTCAATATTTACTAAAGCCAACGAGACGCATTGCGCGATCTTCCATGAGGGAAGTTTGCGCGTAGCTTTATAGACCGGCAGATATTTACCTGCAAACTCACTTGCTGCTGATTGAGAATCTTCACCTTCGGGAATCAATAGATAGTCAGGATGAGCCAATTGACGTTGATTCTTGTACTGACTCACTTTGCCAGCAAACAAACCTTCGCGTCCTTCGCGTAAATCCTTGATTCGCCAAGCTTGATTGAAGAATGTCAGTAGAAGTTTTTCTGAGCCATCAGATACAACTACTTCAAGAATCCCACCTTTGCGACCAGGTATTTTCTTGATTTTACAACTAGCGATTTGCGCCAAAATTGTGACTTCATCTCCATCTTTCAATAAATTAAAATCAGTTAATTGACCTCGAACTACATAACGTCGCGGATAATGACGGAGAATGTCTTCAACTGTTGCCAAGCCCAGTTCTTCATATAGAACCTTGGCGGTTCGATCGCCCACGACGAGGCTTGATTTAGAACTTAGGTCAACCATGCTTCATTCTCCAATAGCGACGGCCTAAAGTCTGGAAAGCCCCTAATTTTCCGCATTGATTGGCGTTGGTTGGCGATCTCCGGCTAATCTTGCGTTCTCAAAACCGTGCTTTAGGAGTTTAGCCATGGCATCAGTCTGCGACGTGTGTGGAAAAGGACCTAGCTTTGGCAACAATGTCTCCCACTCTAAGCGTCGTACCAGGCGCCGCTGGAACCCGAATATTCAGCCAGTTAAAACACTGATTAATGGTTATGCGAAGCGAAAGAATGTATGCACTTCTTGCTTGAAAGCTGGAAAAGTAACTCGCTAGTTCTTCCATCTGTGCTCAAAGCCAGATATTGAAATCGCTTTATCGTCCAAAAAAACGCCAGTTCCGGACTCAACTCTCCCTATTTCTATAAATCCTTCGAGAGCCTCGCTGCAAGTTCCAAGAAGTTTGTGATCTTCTCCTCCGTTTAAAACCCAATTCAGATATTTTTCTGAGTTTAGTAAGCGCAGCGGACTCGACCTCATATTCTCTGTGTAGAGATTAATTCTTACCCCACTAGCTTGAGCTATTCGCAATGCATCTTGTAGCAATCCATCGCTAGTATCTATTGCCGAGTTTAACTTTCCCATTGATTCCCTGTATTTCTGATAATTTATCGAGGGGGCAAGATGTTGACTCATAAGGTCTTTTGCCATCTCACTTGAGATGGCGGCATCGCTCTGAAGTAAATGTAAACCGGCTGCGGACGCGCCTGGTAACTCCGATATAACAACGCGATCACCGATTTTCGCTCCACTTCGCCTCACAGGTTTTGAAACATCACCGAGCGCTGTGACCGAAATGGTCAATTCGCTTCCAGTTGATAAATCTCCGCCGATGACTGTTGCGCCGACTAGGTCAGCTTCGTTTGCAATTCCATCTGCAATTTCCAGGGCACCAGCTAGGTGGCGATCAGGAAGTATGAGAGCGACAAGTAAGTACCTTGGTACTCCCCCCATAGCAAAAATATCAGCGATATTTGCAGCTGTAACTTTTCGACCGATCTGAAGATAACTACTCCAATCACATCTAAAGTGAACATTTTCAACTGCTACATCTGTTACTACAACTTGTTTTCCATTGGGAACAAATACTGCCCCATCATCGCCAATTCCGATCTCCAAAAATTGACTACATCTTGAGAAACGTTTCCTTATTTCTTCAAGCAGCTCAGATTCGAGCATATCTATCGGATTACGTTTTTAGAGCGCTGTAGCGCACTTGTAATTAATTGAGTTATTAATTCGGAATAACTCTTGTCTGTTGCTTGCCATAGCATCGGGAAAACAGAGCGTGGTGTAAAACCTGGCATCGTATTCAATTCGTTAATTACGATTTTTTCATCTTCCGTTAAGAAAAAATCAACTCTTGCTAGACCTTCACAACCAAGGGCAGAGAAAGCGGCTATTGCGGCTGAGCGAATTCTCTCTGTTAGAGAGGTGGATAAATCAGCTGGAATCTCAAAATTGGTTGATCCATCTAAATACTTCGCTTCGAAATCATAGAATTCATGTGGCGGATTTACTTTAATCTCGGCAAGGACTGAGGCTTGCGGTCTGCCATCAATCTCTAAAACTGCACACTCTATTTCTCGTCCTGTGATTGCAACTTCCGCCATCACTTTAGGGTCAAATTTATGAGCTGAATCAATCGCGGTCTCAATCTGAGATGAATCCTTTACTTTGTAAGTACCACGACTTGATCCACTCCTGGCTGGTTTTATAAATAAAGGGAAACCTAGAGCGGACACTTTCGCTACCTCTAAAGATTTATTGGAGCGCCAATCCTTTTCATGCACGGTGATCCCGTCGGCGACATCCATTCCAAAATCTGCGTAGATTGGCTTAGCAAATGTTTTGTCCATAGCGACCGATGAGGCAAGTACCCCAGAACCAACATAAGGAATATCAAACATCTCAAGTAGACCTTGAATTGTTCCATCTTCCCCATATGCACCATGAAGAAGAGGGAATACAACATCTATACCTATAGATTTCTTGGAGTCCGAAAGAAAGCCATCATTTCCGAAACTTAAGTTACTAGCTATATCTGGAACCGAGGGAAGTCCGGATTCGCCATCAACAAACTCGGATGAGCCTTGTAGATGAATCAAAGCTCCAGCCCTGCTAATTCCAATAAGAATTGGTTCAAATTCTCTCTTGTCGATAGCGGCGATGACCCCCAATGCAGAGATGCAGGAAATCTCGTGTTCGCTACTTCGACCACCACAGATTATGGCAACGCGTTTTTTCACGATTCTTCTATCTCCGCTCCGGTTGCAACCTGCATCAATTGAATGATTGCCTCCGTTGGGGTTATTTTATTGGTAACTACTTCAGAGACCGCTTCCATGATCGGCACTTCAATGCCGACAGAGTGCGCCAATTCGACTAGCGAACTAGCGGTCGAAACTCCTTCAACGGTAGATGAGACGCTTTTTACCGCGCTATCCATGGAACCTGTTTTCCCAAGAGCCTCGCCAAAGGTGCGATTTCGAGAGAGCGAAGAACCGCATGTTGCTAGCAGATCTCCAACGCCAGCAAGACCCACAAAAGTTAATGGTCGCGCACCGCGAGCCATGCCAAGTCGCGTCAATTCATTTAGACCTCGAGTAATGACTAGGGCCTGTGTATTTTCTCCAAATCCCATACCTATAGACATTCCTACTGCGAGGGCAATTACATTTTTGGCCGCGCCAGCTAATTCGCATCCCACAACATCTGTGGATGTGTACACGCGAAAGTAGGGTGCGCTAAAGAGTTGGGCGGTGGCATCTGCTAATGCCTGCGATTCACTCGCAGCCACCGCTCCGACTGGCTGGCGCAGCACCACTTCCCGGGCGAGATTTGGTCCAGTAAGGATTGCAATCTCCTCTGAGTTTATTTCTAGTGCGTCTTGGACGACCTCACTCATACGCAAGTGCGAACCTAACTCAACTCCCTTTAGCGTTGAGATAATTGGGATTCCAATTGGGAAAATCTTTTTCCACTCTGAAAGATTTTTGCGAAGGGATTGAGAAGGGATTGCTAAGACCAAAGCACCTACATCTTGAAACGCCACTTCAATCTCATTTGTTGCAACGATCGAGTCGGCAAGTGTTAAATCACTTAAAGCGCGCTCATTGATGTGCTTGGTATTAATTTCTTTCACCACTTCTTTGTTGCGTCCCCACAGAATTACTTCATTACCAGCATCAGTTAGCACTTGCGCCAAAGTGGTGCCCCACTGACCAGTTCCAAGAATTGAAATTCTCATCGAACCCTCTTGAAATTACCAGTTCTTGGTAAATCTGATTTCTTCGGATCAAGTTTCACCTTCGGCGCGCTTTCGCCACGCAAAAGCTCTAGCAATTTTGCTATCTCATCCATAATGGCATCAGTCGCCGCTGCAATATCGGCCGGTCTATCACTACCTCGCCATTTATCTAAATTAATTTGATCACCCATAATCACTGAAACTTTAGTGCGCGGAAAAAGTTTAATCTTTCGGCCATAAGGCGGAATAACTACTTGAGGTCCCCAAGAGGCGCATGGATAAACCGGAACTCCGGTCATCAGCGCCAGACGCGCAACGCCAGTCTTGGCGCGCATCGGCCATAAGTTTTCATCTCTAGTTAGCGTTCCTTCGGGATAAACCCCAAGGAGATGGCCCGCTCTAAGAACAGCAATTGCATGTTCAAAGCCCAGGACAGCATCTTTACTCTCGCGCTTAACCGGAATCTGGCCTGCCGATTTAATGAACCAACCAATGAAAGGAACCTTGAATACCGCTTCTTTGCCTAAGTATCTAGGTGCTCGGCCATTGTTATAGAGAAAATGTGTAAAGGTAAGTGGATCTAAATATGAAAGATGATTACATACAACAATTGCGGCTCCAGTTTTTGGTAACTTCTCTGCGCCACGCCAATCCTTTTTGACTATTAGATTCAATAAGGGGCGGAGAACTCCGGCACCAATTCGGAACGCCCAATTAGTTCCAAGCGGCTTGCCCTTAGGCGGAGTGTAGGAAACTCGAGCGCCGCTCATGGATGAAGCCTAAACGCAATGGCAAAAGGCCACGCGCGTGAGCGCGTGGCCTCGAACGATAAATTACTTACCGCTTTCCCTTTTTCTTGCCTTTCTTGGCCTTTCCAGCCTTTTTAGCAACCTTCTTCGCTGCTTTCTTGGCCGACGGCTTTACAACTGGAGCTGGCTTTGGAGCAGGTCCAAGTTTGCGATCGCCTGAGATTACTTCCTTCAGAGCTTTTGCAGGGAGGAATCTAACCTTCTTGCTCGCCTTAATCATGATCGTTTCACCAGTAAATGGATTACGTCCTTTGCGAGCTTTGCGATCGACTTTCTTAAACTTTCCAAAGTCGTTGATTGTTACATCTTCGCCCCGTTGAATATTTCGTACGATTGAATCGAATACGATTTCGACGGCGTGGGCGGCCTCTTTCTTGCTTCCGTTGAAGTGTGGAGCCAACGAAGCAATGAACTGGGTCTTGTTCATTTAATCCCCTTATTTACGCGTAAAGTTAAGCGTTCGCTTAACTGTGCTCACAATTTACGCACCTAAAACCGCTAATTTGTGCATCTTTTTCGGTGTGTCGCAAGAAAAGTGTATTTCAGGAGTGAGAAAAACCCCTATTTTGCAAAGGTTTTCCAAGATGTATTGAAAGTCTAAATAAAAGGTTGAGAGTATTTAATCAATTAAGAATTGGCAGTGTTTTCGGCTTAAAAGCGGCGCGACCCTTTTCAAAGTTCTCAACTTCCTCAATTTTTCGAAGGGTCAAACTAATATCATCTAGACCTTCCATCAATCGCCAGCGTGTGTAATCATCCAATTCGAAATCTATAGCCCGTCCGCCATAACTAACTTTTCTCGACTGAAGATTTACATCTATCTGAGTATTTGGGTCCTTCTCAATTGCGTTCCACAGAGCTTCAACTTCATTCTGGGGCAGAATTACAGTTAGCAGACCGCCCTTAAGTGAGTTGCCGCGAAAGATGTCGGCAAATCTTGAAGAGATAACAACTTTAAAACCATAGTTCTGTAGCGCCCAAACCGCATGTTCGCGGGACGAGCCAGTTCCAAAGTCAACCCCGGCTACCAAGATGGTTCCGTTTTTAAATTGCGGTTGTTTTAGAACAAACTCTGGATCACTGCGCCAAGCAGCGAATAATCCGTCTTCGAACCCAGTTCTTGTCACACGCTTTAAATAGACCGCTGGAATGATTTGATCGGTATCAACATTGCTGCGTCTTAATGGAACTCCAGTTCCCGAATGCGAGATGAATTTTTCCATTATTTCTCCTAGAGATCAGCTGGTGAAGCCAGCGTTCCTTTAATTGCGGTAGCTGCCGCAACCAGCGGACTCACAAGGTGCGTTCTACCGCCTTTTCCTTGTCGCCCTTCGAAGTTTCGATTACTTGTGGAGGCCGCTCTTTCCCCTGGCTTTAATTGATCTGGGTTCATACCGAGACACATCGAACATCCCGAGCTTCGCCATTCCGCGCCAGCATCAAGAAATACTCGATCTAGACCCTCGGCCTCGGCCTGCAATCTGACGCGGGCTGAGCCGGGGACAACCAACATGCGCGTGTCTCCAGCGATGCGTTTACCCTTGATTATTTCTGCGGCTGATCTTAAATCTTCAATTCGACCATTCGTGCACGAGCCGAGAAAAACGGTATCGATTTTTATCGCTTTCATTGGTGTACCGGCTTTTAAATCCATATATGCGAGTGCGTTCTGCGCAGCGACTCTCTCTTGCTCGTCGGCAAACTCACTTGGAATTGGCACAGAAGTATTTAGTGGAACACCTTGCCCTGGATTAGTTCCCCAGGTAACAAATGGAGAAAGTTCATCAGCATTAAGCGTTATCTCTTTATCAAACTTAGCATCAGAATCGCTATGCAAAGTCTTCCAATAAGCAAGAGCTGCCTCCCATTCTGCCCCCTTGGGAGCGTGGGGTCTTTTCTTAATATATTCAAAAGTTATTTCATCAGGTGCGATCAAACCTGCTCGTGCACCAGCTTCAATCGACATATTGCAGATTGTCATTCGAGCTTCCATAGAGAGTTGGCGAATTGCACGACCGCGGTACTCCAAAATATATCCCTGTCCACCGCCCGTTGAAATCTTCGCAATTACAGCAAGAATGATGTCTTTTGAAGTAACGCCGGGTTTGAGAGTTCCTTCAACATTAATCGCCATCATTTTTGGTCGATTTAGAGGAAGCGTCTGGGTCGCAAGTACATGTTCAACTTCGCTAGTACCAATTCCAAACGCAAGTGCGCCAAAAGCGCCGTGAGTTGAAGTATGTGAATCTCCGCAAACTATGGTCATTCCCGGTTGAGTAATACCGAGTTGCGGCCCAACAACGTGGACTATCCCCTGCTCGACATCGCCGAGTGAATGGATTCGAATACCAAATTCAGCGCAGTTCTTTCGCAATGTTTCGACTTGTAAACGAGAAACCGGATCTGCAATTGGTTTATCGATATCAATAGTTGGCACATTGTGATCTTCTGTAGCCAGAGTTAACTCTGGTCGACGCACAGCTCGGCCTGAAAGGCGCAGTCCGTCAAATGCTTGGGGACTGGTAACTTCATGAATTAAATGAAGGTCAATGTAGAGAAGATCAGGTTCGCCAGCGCTCTGGCGCACGATATGATCGTTCCAAACTTTTTCGGCCAATGTCTTGCCCATTGCCCCCTCCTAACCGCCCATCTTTACTTCTCACTTGTTGAGATGGCATTATCAGATTGTGGACAAGAAGAATAGCGGAGTCGGAGTCCTTGATAAAGCGGTAAGAATTTTGACCGTTTTAGAATCTGGTCCGCATTCTCTGAGCGAGCTCGTAAAGGCGACCAAGATCGCTCGACCAACTGCACATCGCCTAGCGGTAGCCCTGGAGGTACACCGGCTAGTAGCGCGAGACTTAAATGGTCGATTCATTCTGGGTTCTCGAAATAGCGAATTTGCGGCTGCTACCGGTGAAGACCGATTATTGGCAGTTGCCGTGCCCGCTCTCGCATCGCTTAGAGATGCAATAGGTGAGAGCGCCCAGTTATATCGCAGACAAGGAGATCAAAGAATCTGCGTTGCCGCAGCAGAGAGAATCTCTGGACTTCGTGATTCTGTTCCAGTTGGCGCAGCGTTGACGATGAGCGCTGGATCAGCTGCCCAAGTATTGCTGGCATGGGAAGATGCTGATCGACTTCATCGAGCGCTTACCTGTGCGAGATTTAGCGCGGCTGCACTGTCGGCGGTTAGGAGACGTGGTTGGGCACAGAGCGTTGGCGAGCGCGAACCTGGAGTTGCATCGGTTTCAGCGCCAGTGCGAGGACCGAATAACAAAGTCATTGCAGCAGTTAGTATCTCTGGACCAATTGAAAGATTAGGTAGACAACCAGGAAGAATTCACGCTGCTGCCGTCGTCGCAACAGCAGCGAAATTAAGTGAACACTTATTGAAGAGGTGATCACGATGGCAGCCCCGAAGGGATTCGAACCCTCGTAGCTGGCTTGAGAAGCCAGAGTCCTAGGCCACTAGACGACGGGGCCATCGATATTTAGTTTTCCTGCTGGGGTACCAGGACTCGAACCTAGACAAGCTGAACCAGAATCAGCTGGGCTGCCAATTACCCCATACCCCAAAGCGCTAAGAATAGCGCGAAGTTAGCTAGTTGATTGCCTCCCGCAATCTCTGCATTGAAACTTCCCTGCCGAGAATTTCCATTGATTCAAAGAGTGGTGGCGAAATCGGGCTACCGGTTACGGCAATTCTTACGGGGCCAAATGCCAATCTAGGTTTTAACCCTAACCCATCAAGAAGTGACTTTCGCAGCGCTTCTTCAATTTGCGTATGGCTCCAATCGCTAAGTGCTTCAAGAGACGCGACAGCGTTCTGCAGGACTTTCTGTGAATCAGCCTCGATTAGTTTACTTTTTGTTTCTTCATCAAATTCTAATTTTGTCTTGAAAAGAAAGCTGAGCATTGGCACAACTTCACTTAGTTTAATTATTCGCTCTTGAATTATTGGGAGAGCCTTCCTCACTAAAGAAACCTCGGTTTCGGTTCCTTTGATCACGCTATCTTGAAGTAGGAATGGCAAGGAGCGTTCCAAGAATTCTGTAATAGAAAGTGCTCGAATTTTATCTCCGTTTATAGCTTCTAGTTTCTTCATATCAAATCTAGCTGGAGAACTATTTACTCTATCGACTGTAAAGAGTTCAGTTAACTCCTTCATAGAAATATTCTCTCGATCGTTACCCGGAGACCAACCTAAAAGCGCCAAATAATTGCAGATAGCCTCTGGTAAGAAACCCTCCTCGCGGTACCAAGCAATAGAAACTTCGCCGTTTCGTTTTGATAACTTCGCATTATCTGTGCCCATTACAAAAGGTAGATGGGCGAATTCTGGGATATCTGATTCTGCAACGCCCATAGCTTGATACACGCGAATCTGTCTCGGTGTTGATGAGAGTAAGTCTTCACCTCTTAAAACATGAGTAATCTTCATTAAAACATCATCTACGGCTACTGCTAACGTATAAAGAGGCGATCCATCTGCGCGCATCAACACAAAATCAGGAACATATTTATGCTCGAATACAACTTCACCTCGAATTAAGTCTCGAAACTTAGTTTCGCCATCTGGCATGCGCATTCGAATAACTGGTTTTCTTCCTTCATCCTGATATCTCTTGATATCCGAGTCGCTAAGAGAGCGGCATTTTCCATCGTAGCCTGGCGCTTGATTTTTTTCACGTTGAGCTTCTCTGCGTGACTCCAACTCTTCCGTAGTGCAATAACAGTTATAGGCGTCGCCATTTCGTAAGATTGTTTCGGCCCAATCTTTATAAATTTCTAATCGCTGCGACTGTAAATATGGACCGTATGGTCCGCCAATCTCAGGACCTTCATCCCAATTAATTCCTAGCCACTTTAGGGTATCGATAGCGCGCCCGATGTATTCATCGGTAACTCTTTCTCTATCCGTATCCTCTATTCGAAAAATTAATTTTCCATTGGTGTGCCGAGCATATGCCCAAGCAAATAAGGCAGTACGAATATTGCCTACATGTAGATCGCCAGTAGGAGATGGCGCAAATCTGGTTCGTACTTCGCGGGTCATCTCATCACCGTATTTACAAGCTCGCCTATGCCCTCGATTGCAACTGAAACTTTGCTTCCTGGAACCATCGGGCCAATGCCGGCCGGCGTGCCAGTAAGAATTAAGTCACCGGGAAGCAACGTCATAATTCGAGTCACGAAGGCGATTATCGTGGGAATGTCGAAGACCATCTGATCTAGCCTCGCCGATTGCTTTATCTCGCCTCCAATTCTTGCCGAAATTTCTTGGTTTCCTGGCCTAAATTCAGTTTCGATCCAAGGTCCGATAGGGCAGAAAGTGTCAAAGCTCTTTGCTCTTGTCCACTGTCCATCTGCTTTTTGAAGATCTCGAGCGGTCACGTCATTAGCAATCGTGTAACCAAAAACTACATCAGAATATTTTTCCTTTGGTACATCTTTACATATTCTAGAGATCACAACAGCAAGTTCAACTTCGTGATCTACTCGAGAACTATCTTCCGGCCAGCGAATAACTTCATCTGGCCCAATAATGGAAGTATTCGGCTTTAAGAAAATTATCGGCTCATTTGGAACATCACTACCCATTTCGGTTGCATGATCAGCATAATTTTTTCCAACACATACAATTTTGCTTCTTGGTATTACCGGAGCCAATAACTTAACCTCGAACTTCTTGATTTTTTCATCAAGTGGCAATATTCCCGAGTAAAGCGGGTCTCCGGAAATCAACCTTATTGAATCCTCATTTTCAAGGATTCCAAATTGGGGATCGCTACCCAAAGAAGTTTTCTTACTGGGTGTAAAACGTACAATTCTCATTTTTTAGACCTAATCATTTTCAGAATCGTACTCATCAGAATTTTTTGTTGTCATCCGCTCAACAAGTACGGTTCCAATACGATGCCTCCGGCCGACTGGACGCTCTGCCACAATTTTCCAATCATGAAGAATTATTTCGCTACCCGGAATTGGGACGCGACCAAGTTTCTTCGCCATGTATCCGCCGATAGTGTCGACATCTTCACGCTCTTCCTCATCCAATTCAAATTCCAAGTGATCTACTAAGTCTTCAAGGTGAAGTCGCGCCGACGCTCTTGCTTTTAGATTAGGCGTTAACCATTCAATCTCATCGACGTCATCATCGTATTCGTCAGCAATTTCACCCACAATTTCCTCAATGATGTCTTCGATAGTTATCAATCCGGCAGTTCCACCATATTCGTCTACCACAATAGCTAGATGGATCTGGTCGCACTGCATCTCTTTCAAAAGATCAGCTGCCGTCTTCGTTTCTGGGACAAAGGTTGCAGGCCTTATATGTGAAGATACCAATTCCTGTGTCTCAGATTCTCGATACTCATGGACTCTCTTGGCTAAGTCTTTTACATAAGCGATTCCAATTATGTTATCTAACCCTTCGCCGATAACAGGAATTCTGGTAAAGCCAGATCTCAGTGCAAGAGATAGACCTTGTCTAAGATTCTTGTTTCCTTCGATCCATACCATCTCGATTCTTGGAACCATCAATTCTCGAACTAAGGTGTCACCCAACTCGAAAACTGAGTGAATCATCTCGTGTTCAGTCTCTTCAACTAGGCCACGTTCTCGTGCTTGATCAACTAAGTCGCGTAGCTCTGCTTCATTTGCGAATGGCCCACTTTTAAAACCCTTACCTGGGGTGATTGCGTTTCCGATGGCAATTAATAGTGCAGGGATTGGTCCCAAGACTTTCGAAAGTAGAACGGCGGCGATGCTTGCTGGAACGATCCATGAACCAGCACGTTGTTTCCCCAGAGTTCTAGGGCCGACTCCCACGACTACATAAGAGAGCGTCAACATAGTGAATACTGAGATCGCCAAGGCCCAATTAAGGGAAGCGATTTCGCCAATTAATGATTGTGCAACAAGAACCGTGGCCGTTAACTCTGAAGCCTTTCGGACAAAAAGTAAAACATTCAAATAGCGAGCCGGTTCTGACAAAATCTTTCTGACCCATGATGCGCTTCGCGACGATTTCTTTAATTCTTCTACATACACCCGCGAAACAGAGTTAATTGCGGCCTCGCTACCTGCGAGAAATCCAGCAAAAAGTAGAAGCAAAACGACTAGCATTAAGGTTAACGGGTTCATGGGCGACAACGCCATTCTCTCAGAATCTTATCCTGACGCGAGAACATCGCTGTTTTCTCGGCATTTTCTCGATGATCAAATCCCAAAAGATGTAGGACCCCATGAACAAATAAAATCTCAAGCTCATCCTGCAGTGAGTGTCCAATGTCTTTAGCTTGCTTCTTTGCATAATTTGGACAAAGAACTATGTCACCTAGTAGTCCGGGACCGTCAGTTGAGGAGTTTGGTTTAATTTCATCTATAGGAAATGAGAGAACATCGGTAGGGCCTGATTCATTTAGCCATTGCATGTGAAGCGAACTCATCTCTTCCTCATCTACTAATGAAATGCTTAACTCCGAATCTGGATGAATTCCAAATTGACTAATACAGAATTCGGCAAGAGCTTCCAGACGACTGGTATCGACATTAAAATTTGTAAGATTCGTAAGATCGATGTACATAATTAATTACCTATGGCGTTTAGCGCTCGTTACGAAGTGAGCGTGGCTTATTCTCTCTTCGTGCCGCGCGATTACCTTGATTGTCGAATCGACCGTATGCATCGACTATCTCACTTACAAGACGATGTCTGACAACATCTTCAGAGGTCAGTTCCATAAATGCAATGTCTGCTAATCCTTCTAGGATTCCTTGAACTATCGATAGCCCAGATTCCTGATGGCTCGGTAAATCAATCTGTGTGATGTCGCCTGTAACGACCATTTTTGATCCGAAGCCGAGCCGCGTTAGAAACATTTTCATCTGTTCTGGGGAGGTGTTTTGGGCTTCATCTAAAATAATAAAGGAATCATTTAAAGTACGACCTCGCATGTAAGCCAGTGGGGCTACTTCAATTGTGCCGGATGACATTAATCTTGGAATTGCATCTGGATCTAACATGTCATGAAGTGCGTCAAAGAGTGGGCGCAGGTACGGATCAATTTTTTCATGAAGCGTCCCCGGCAAAAAACCTAAACGTTCCCCAGCTTCTACAGCTGGGCGCGTCAAAATTATTCGATTAATCTGTTTTGCCTGAAGGGATTGAACTGCCTTCGCCATAGCGAGATAAGTTTTTCCAGTACCTGCGGGTCCAATACCGAAAGTAACGGTGTTCTTATCTATTGCATCAACATACCTCTTTTGATTTACCGTTTTGGGGCGTATTGTCTTTCCACGCGAACTCAATATATTTAAAGTTAATACCTCGGCAGGGGATTCATTACCATCACTGAGAATCATTGAAATAGATCTCCGAACCGCGTCATCACTTAAAGGTTGACCTGCCCGAACCACCGCCAGAAAATTTTCGACTAACCGCTCAACTTTGGCTACTGAATCAGCAGGACCTTTAAGAGAAATTTCATTGCCCCGAACCGTAGTGACAACTTCCGGAAATGCTCGCTCAATCGCCCTTACATATGAGTCATTTGGGCCAGTCAGAGATACGCTGGAAATATCGGACGGTAATTTGATTAGCGCGCTGGGCATCGTCTCAATTCTATCCGGGTGGCCATCCAAAGGCTCGCCCACCTATCAGGTGTAGATGAGCGTGAAAGACTGATTGGCCAGCTTCAGCGCCAGTATTAAAGACCGTTCTATAACCTGAGAGCCCGCGACCTTTTGCCAACTCTTTGGCAACTCTAAACATCTCAGCAAGAATTTCAGCATCGCTCTCGGCAATCTCTCCGGCGTTCTCAAAATGTTTTTTGGGAACAATTAATAAATGGGTAGGAGCTTGGGGATTTATATCATCGAATGCGATTACTTCATTGCGATCATAAATCAATTTCGCCGGGATTTCACCCACGATAATCTTGCAGAATATGCATTCCATGGTTGATATCTACCAGATTTTGAAGCCAGTTTGTACCGCAGCGAGAGCGGCTACACCAGCGTGAGCGGAGCGAAATACCGGTCTGCCTAGTTTTACTCCTCGGGCTCCAGCCGAAAGGAATCCGGCATATTCATCTTCAGTTATGCCACCCTCGGGACCAATAATTATTGTTACTTCTTTTGGAGGTTCTAAATCAAAATTTTCACTAAGTTTAGAGTCACATGATTCATGGAAAACAAAAGTTAAATCGCTATCTTGAATTCTATTTTTGAGTTGTGAAGTCGTATGCACGTCTAGGATTTGAGGTATCCAACTTCTTCTGGATTGCTTTGTAGCCTCTCGCGTCCAGGATTTCCATTTAGAGAGCGCATCCTTTTCCTCCTTCCATTGTCCGACGGATTTGGCGGCTTGCCACGGAATTATGATTTCCGCTCCTCCTTCAGTTAACAATTCAATAGTCTCGCGTGCTCGATCGCCTTTAGTTAAAGCTTGGACGATGATCATAATAGTTCTTGGCCGAGGCTCATCGATTACATCAAGAATTCGACAACCAACGTTTCTCTTGTTTATATCAAGTACTTCAACTTCAGCGCGACGTCCAGTGCCATTGGTAACCGAGATTCGTTCGCCGGCTTTAACGCGGGCCACTCCGACATGGTGCGCTTCATCGCCTTCAATAACTACATCTCCCCGAACCGGAATGTTTTCGACAATGAATAGAGGTAACATCATTGACCTCGTAGCGCATCTCTGAATTTAGTAAATAAACCGCCTTCACTTCCCTTTCGAACCTGATTCGCTTGAGCAGTCTCGCCACGCATCTTCGCCAGTGATCGAAGTAGCTCTTCTTCAGGTTTAGAAAGTTTGGTCGGTACCTCTACATTTAAGTGGACATATAGTTCGCCACGACCACTGCCTCTAAGTCGAGTCATTCCTTTTCCTCTGATTGGAATGACATCACCGCTTTGGGCTCCAGGCTTTATTTCCACTGGGATTTCTCCATCTAGCGTCTCAACGCTCTGAGCACTTCCAAGAGCGGCACTTGTCATTGGAATATTTAGTTGGAGATGGAGATTATCGCCATCACGCACCAAAAATTCATTTTCTTCTATCTCGATCTCGACATAAAGATCGCCGGCCGGCCCACCGCCGGGTCCAACTTCGCCTTGGCCGCTGAGTTGAATGCGATTGCCAGAATCAACGCCAGCTGGGATCTTTACATCAATCTCTCGTCGAGAGCGCACGCGACCATCGCCATCACATTCTCGACATGGATTAGCAATTACAGTTCCATAACCCTGGCAGGTGCCGCATGGTCTAGATGTCATAACCTGACCAATAAATGAGCGAGTTACTTGTTGAACTTCACCTCTTCCCCGACAAATATCGCACGTCTTGGGCGAACTTCCTGTTTCGCATCCATCGCCTCCGCACTTAGTACAGATAACTGCAGTCTCTACGGCTAATTTTTTTGTAACTCCGAAACAAGCTTCGCCGAGATTGATATCTACACGAATAAGCGCATCTTGACCTTGGCGCATTCGCGGTCTCGGTCCACGGGCCGATCCCCCGCCAAAAAACGCATCCATAATGTCGCTAAATCCGCCAAATCCACCCGCGAATCCTTCGCCACCCCGGTCATATGAATTTCTCTTTTGTGGATCGCTAAGGACTTCATAAGCTGCAGTAATTTCTTTGAATTTATCTTGAACTTTAGGATCTGGATTCACATCAGGATGCATTTCGCGAGCCAGCTTTCTATAGGCACGCTTTATCTCGTCCTGAGATGCACTTCGATCAATTCCGAGAGTTTGATAAAGATCTGCCATTACTTACCATCCGTTAGGAATCTTCCAACATAACGTGCTACTGCTTGGACTGCGGACATCGAGGTTACATAATCCATACGAGTTGGACCAAGTACCCCGAGAGCGCCAAACGAATTCCCGTCATTGCCATATCCCACCGTTACCAAACTAGTAGTTTTCAAACTCTTTTCTGGCTGTTCTGAACCGATTCTCACACCAATGGTTTCTCCAAAATCACTGAGCAACCTCAACAACACAACTTGTTCTTCTAGAATCTCTAGAACGCCATGAATGTCACTGGATACTTCACTTCCAGAGCGAGTTAAGTTTGCAGTTCCAGCCAAGACCACTCTTTCCTCAGATTTTTCCAGTGACATTTCAATAAGATTTGAAATTATCAAGGCCGCTGAAGTTCTCTCTTCTCGCGATAAAAATTCCAGTAACGATTCAAGTGAATTTGCGACATCAGCCATGCTCTTACCAAAAACTAGATTATTCATTTTCGACTTTAAATCTGAGAGGGAATTCTCGGCTAGCGAATATGGCAACTCTAGAACCCGCTGCTCAACTCGCCCAGTGTTTGTAATTAAGACAAGCATCAGTCTTCTTGGCGTCAACAGGAGAAGTTCTATGTGGCGAACCTTGGATTTTGCAATCATTGGATATTGGACAACTGCAACCTGCTTAGTAACTTGAGCAAGCAGGCGCACCGTTCTCATTACGACGTCGTCTAAGTCATTCGCGCCCTCCAGAAAAGTTTCAATCGCCCGTCGCTCTGCAGCGGAAAGTGGTTTAATCTTCGCAAGTTTGTCGACGAAGAGTCGATAACCTTTATCGGTAGGTATACGACCGGCGCTGGCATGAGGTTGCGTAATAAACCCTGCCTCCTCTAATACCGCCATCTCATTTCTAATGGTCGCTGAGGAAATTCCTAGGCCGTGGCGTTCTGCTATCGAACGAGAGCCAACTGGCTCTTCAGTGGCGACGTATTCTTGGACAATCGCTCGTAATATTTCTAGCTGTCTAGATTCCATAGCAGCCTAAATCGAAGCAATCCCAAAAGTTGCAATCAGTAGTAATAACATCGCAGGAAATGCAGTGCGCGATTTATTTGCTCGAAAATGGAAGAATATTGCGCCTGCCATAATTATCCAGATTGTGATTAGTCCGTAGATTTGAAGATCAATATTATCTAGCGCAAAACCAACAGCCAAAGAGAGTGCTGCCAAGGTTTCTAGCATTCCCACCAACCTAGCCAAACCATCTGGAACGCTCACATCTCTAGTTCCTGATAAACCAGCCGCACTGCCACTCGCTTTTGATAGTCCAGCAATCAAGAAGACTACGGCTAGGAAGAGGACGACGACGGTGTTTGCAGTCTGCATAGGGAGTGAAGTTACTACACCAACAATTCTCGCACTATTCGATCTGCTATCAAGCGTCCTTTCGCCGTAAGAACGAGGAGAGAATCACGCCAAGTTAAACTTTCGATATAGCCGGAATTCTTGAATTGATTCGCAATTTCCAGTTGTTTATCGGTGAGCCTTTCAAGTGGAATTCCTTCTCGAGTCCGAATCCGTAACATTACAAATTCATCTCTCATGTTTTCTAAAGAGAGTACTTCGCTATCTTGTTCCGGCGATCTATTCTGACTAATCAACTCTTGATACTTGCGTGGATGTTTTACATTCCACCAACGCCTCCCCTCAATAAATGAATGCGCTCCCGGTCCTACTCCCCACCACGAGGAACCATTCCAATAAGCCTTATTGTGCAGACTCTCCGCGCCAGGGATTGCCCAGTTGCTTAGTTCATACCAATTAAATCCAAGACTTGTAGCTGCCGCATCAAATTGAAGATATTTTTCTGCAGTCTCGTCGTCTGCTGGCATTAGAAGTTCACCGCGCTTGATCTGTGCAGCTAATTTAGTTCCAGTCTCAACAATGAGCGCATAGGCACTTATATGATCAATTGGTAACTGAAGGGCCGCCTCAAAACTTCGTTGCCAATCTTGAAAGCTTTCACCCGGTATTCCGTAGATAAGATCAACACTTAAATGTTCGAAGCCTAATTTCCGTGCTAGTTCACAACTTTTGACAACATTATCTGGGTTGTGCGTTCTATCGAGAGTATTCAGTACATGCGGAACCGCAGACTGCATGCCAATAGAAATTCTATTGACACCACTCTCCCTTATTGAATCCAAAAATGATTCAGTTATCGTGTCTGGATTTGCTTCAAGAGTAATTTCAGCATTGGGCCGAATCTCAAAAAGTGCTGATATCTTTGCGATTACTCGCGATACCTCTTGAGCTGGCAAAAGTGAAGGAGTGCCTCCACCAAAAAATATCGTCTCAACTTGAATCTTGCCCAATTTTCCGGAAGCTAGCTCAATCTCCTTTAAAGCAGAATCAATGTAGCTAGTTGTAATCCCCTTCAAATCGGGGGAATTTAATTCACTAGGCGTATAAGTATTAAAGTCACAATATCCACATCGTTTTACGCAGTAAGGAACGTGGACATAGAACGAGAGTTTTCTGCTCTCGTTATTTCTTTCCTTTTCCACCTTCGCCATCCGAATTTGTTGAGAGGGCGGCAATAAAAGCTTCTTGTGGAACTTCAACACGACCCACCATTTTCATGCGCTTCTTGCCCTCTTTCTGCTTTTCGAGCAATTTTCGCTTACGCGTGATATCGCCACCGTAACATTTAGCTAGAACGTCTTTGCGAATCGCTCGAATATTTTCTCTAGCAATTATCTTCGCTCCGATTGCGGCTTGGATGGGAACTTCGAATTGTTGCCTTGGAATTAATTCGCGGAGTTTTCCAGTCATCATGACGCCATAAGGGTAAGCCTTATCGCGATGGACTATTGAGCTAAAGGCATCGACGGTATCTCCTTGAAGCAGAATATCAACTTTAACTAAATCTCCCTCAGCCTCTCCAATTGGTTCGTAATCTAGAGATGCATAACCCTTGGTTCGCGATTTGAGTTGATCAAAGAAATCGAAGACGATTTCTGCAAGTGGCAAGGTGTATCTGATCTCAACACGATCTTCGGAGAGATAATCCATACCTCCTAAAACGCCGCGACGAGACTGGCATAACTCCATGATGGTCCCTATGAATTCCGAAGGTGCAAGAATTGTTGCCTTGATAATTGGTTCGAACACTTTCTCAACTTTTCCATTTGGATATTCGCTCGGGTTTGTAACGATTTTTTCCTTGCCATCCTCTAGAAATGCTCGATAGACCACATTTGGAGCTGTTGAAATTAGGGAGATATTAAATTCGCGCTCCAATCGCTCTCGAACAATTTCCATATGCAAAAGTCCAAGAAAACCACAGCGAAATCCAAAGCCGAGTGCCGCTGAGGTTTCAGGCTCGTATACAAGAGCAGCGTCGTTCAATTGCAACTTATCTAATGCGTCTCTAAGCATTGGATAGTCATCACCATCAATTGGATATAAACCCGAGAAAACCATCGGCTTGGGATCTTTGTAGCCTGAGAGCGCTTCTTTCGCCGGATTTTGATAGGAAGTAACAGTGTCGCCAACTCGTGACTGACGAACATCTTTTACTCCAGTAATCAAGTAACCAACTTCACCTACACCAAGTCCAGAGCTACTCACAGGTTCAGGTGAAATAACTCCGATATCCAGTAATTCATGCTTCACCCCAGTTGCAATCATCTGTATTTGTTCTCTGGGAGATAACTTCCCATCAAAAACTCGTACATAAGTCACAACGCCTCTGTAAGTGTCGTAAACCGAATCAAAAATTAACGCTCTTGCCGGCGCGTTTAAAGAGCCTTTAGGTGGTGGGATTTGGGCAACGATTTGATCTAGCAGCTCTGTGACCCCATCGCCAGTTTTTCCTGAAACCCTCAAGCAGTCAGAAGGTTCGCAACCCACCAATTTAGATAATTCGATCGCGAATTTTTCAGGTTGAGCAGCTGGCAGATCAATCTTATTTAGAACTGGGATTATAGTGAGATCATTTTCCATCGCCAAATAGAGATTTGCTAGTGTCTGGGCTTCGATCCCTTGAGCGCAGTCGACTAAGAGAATAGCTCCCTCACACGCAGCAAGAGAGCGAGAAACTTCATATGTGAAATCTACGTGACCAGGAGTATCAATCATATTAAGAATGTAGTCTTTTCCATCTATGCCGGATTGCCAAGGCAAGCGGACAGCTTGACTCTTAATTGTTATGCCACGTTCACGCTCAATATCCATTCGATCTAGATATTGCTCGCGCATGTTGCGCGCTTCAACAACGCCAGTGATGCCAAGCATTCGGTCAGCTAGGGTCGATTTACCGTGATCAATATGAGCAATAATGCAGAAATTCCGGATTTGTTCCGGATTTGTGTGCGCCGGTTGCGGTGCTTTGGCTAGAGGTATAGCGGGCAAAGTCCGCCTCGATTTATCTTATTAGCGGACGCCGGCCTTATTGGCGGCCTTGGCCATCGCTGACTTTTTATTGGCAGCTTGATTGGTGTGAACTACGCCTTTTGAAACTGCAACATCCAATTCACGCGATGCCGTCTTAAGCTCGGAAGCAATCACCTTGGCGTCCCCAGATGTTAAAGAATCACGAAAGCGGCGAATCGCTGTCTTGAAAGATGAGCGAACCGATTTGTTGCGAAGACGCGCCTCCTCGTTGGTCTTGATTCGCTTGATTTGGGACTTGATATTTGCCACGGTGCCTTCCTTGCTTTATCGAATGCGACCGCGCAGGGTATCAGAAGGCGATATCCCTTCTCAAACCGAGGCTTTCGCGCCACCTCTGGCAACGTTCTCAGCAATCGCTAGAACCGCTCTCTCAAGCGCAAAAAGGCCATCTACCTCGCCACCTTTAACACCTATATCAGCTTTGGATAATTCAGTGAATGCAAAGGTAATCATGCCTGGTCGCCACTTACTTAGCTGACGTCTTGCTTTATCAATCTGCCATGGCGCCATGCCAAGTGAACCGGCTAGTTCAAAAGACTTTACATGCTTAGGAGCATCCGAGACTTTTGCAAGCGCTCTGACGGAACTTGCAATCGCAGAGATGATCATTATGGGATCTGTGCCTGATTCCAACGCATTACGTAATGAAATTAGAGAATTCTTTACATCTCCTAAAATAACTGCATCAGCTACATCAAAGCCAGTTGCCTCAACTCGTCCTTGATAGTATTTCGAGATATCACTCTCATCTATAGCGCTCTTTTTTGGGTCTGTATCTGAAGCAATCTGACTGCAGGCAGAAGCCAATTCTCGACTGTCGTTTCCCGTTGCATCTACTAAGGCGTCGATTCCACTTGGAGAAATTTTTCTTCCATGCCGTGCAAATTCACTCTTCACGAAGTCAGCTTTATCACTCGCTTTCTTAAGCGGTTCACAAAGAATGTACTCAGCCTTTAGTTTTTTTATTTTCTCAATCAAACCTTTACCTTTTACACCACCTGCATGAAGGAAAATAAGATTTAGATTCGGTTCCACTTCAAATTGTTCCAAGAATTGCTGAATTTCCTCAGAAACTTCTGAGATTACATCTTGAAGATCTTTGATGACGATCACTCTTTTTTCTGAGAAAAGCGAGGGTGCCACCGCATCTGAAAATCTTCCAACTTCCAACTCAGATCCCATCAAAACGGTTCGCTCAAAATCGCTTCGCGCTGCAAGCGCAACTTCAAGTCCACGATCCGCCAACGCATCCTCTGAGCCGTGAATCAAAACTACTTCAGCTAATGCCAAATGATTTTCCACCATTCTTTTCCAAGCCGTCGGGAAGAGAATACTGGCTTCTCCTGGCTACCGCTCCAGCCAATCGCGATAGATCCAAAATTATCAGTGCGCTGAACTATGCCTATTGACTCCAGTTCTCGCACCAGTTTGTCGTTAAGATGCCCACAAGAGTTGGGCCCCGCACTGATTAGGAATTGCTCGGCAGATGAAAATAGAGCCATTACTTGATATTTAGAACCATGATGAGGGACCTTCACGATATCGATTTCTGAAAAATCATTTTTGCGAAGAAGTTCTTCCTGGGCGCCAGGTTCAATATTGCCAGGAACTAAAATTTCAATACCTGAAAATTCACACGCCAAATAGAGCCCTACTTAGCGCAACCTATTCGGTTAGCTCGCCGAATTGTGGATTTAGAGAACGATATTTACAAACTTAGGTGCCTTAGTAATTACTTTCTTAGGCATAACGCCATTGATTTCTGTTTTTATAGCCGGGTCAGTAAAGGCCATCGCTTCTAACTCGTCATCTGAAATATCAGGTTGAACATCAATTCGCGACTTAATTTTTCCGTTAATCTGGAATATCGCTGTTACTGCATCAGCAGTCAGAAGAGATTCATCAATCTTTGGCCAACCGGCTAACGCGACCGAAGGTTTGTGTCCCAATCTTTCCCACATCTCCTCAGCTGTATATGGAGCAATCAAAGAGAGAGATATCGCGATTGCCTCGACTGCTTCACGAACTGATGGATCTGCCGCGCCGCACCCCGAATCAATAGCTTTTCGCGTGGCATTAACTAGTTCCATAATTCGAGCTACTGCCACGTTGAAGCGGAAAGACTCAATAGCAAAAGAGATGTCGTGAAGCGCCTTGTGAGTAATTTTTCTTAACTCGATATCGCCATTTGAAAAACTGATACCCGGTTCACTTGCGACATCTCCAGATAAACGCCAAGCTCTATTAAGAAACTTAACGGAACCGGAAGGTGAAACATCTGCCCAATCAACGTCATCTTCTGGCGGCCCGGCAAAAACCATAGAAAGTCGAATGGCGTCGACGCCATGCCGCTCAAGTTCGTCGGAGAGCCGAACCAGATTGCCGCGACTCTTGCTCATGGCCGAGCCATCCATTATGACCATTCCTTGGTTAAGCAGTCGAGTGAATGGCTCATCGAAATCAACAAGTCCCATATCAAAAAGTGCCTTTGTAAAAAATCTAGAGTACAAAAGATGGAGAATTGCGTGCGTCACTCCACCCACATATTGATCAACGGGTAGCCAAGTCTTCACCTTTTGATCATCAAAAGGTGAATGTTGATTATTTACACTGGTGTATCTAAGAAAGTACCACGAGGAGTCAACAAAAGTATCCATGGTGTCGGTATCCCGCAGAGCATTGCCGGTGCACTTTGGGCATTGAGTATTTACCCATTCGGATGCAGTCGCTAGTGGAGAAATTCCCTTTGGTTTTAGGTCGACCGACTTTGAGTCGGGAAGCTTCACGGGTAATCGCTCGATTGGAGCAGGAACCTCTCCGCACTTTGGACAGTGAATTATTGGAATTGGAGTTCCCCAATAACGCTGGCGAGAAATCAACCAATCGCGTAATCGATAATTCGCAGTTGGAACAGCCATGTTCTTCCTCGAAAGTTCATCGATTATCTTGGAGATAGCGGCTGAGCTCTCCAGGCCACTGATTGAGCCCGAGTTAATTATCTTTCCGTTGCCTTCTGTCGCGATTCCGGTTTCGCTTGAATCAGATTCTCCGGTATCAACAACTACTTTAATCGGTAACTTCATGGTCCTAGCAAAATCTAAGTCTCGCTGATCATGTGCTGGTACCGCCATGATCGCACCAGTTCCGTAATCAGCAAGAACATAATCACTTGCCCAAATTGGAATCCGCTCGCCGTTTACCGGGTTGATGGCGTAGCGTTCTAAAAATACGCCTGTCTTAGCTCGGTCAGTTGCTAACCTATCAATGTCACTTGCCGAGCGCACCGATTCAAAATATTTGTTAAATGCAGATTCGACTTTGCTACTTGTAGCAAGTTCCCTCGCAAGCTCGCTATCCACGGCTACCACCATAAATGTCGCCCCGTAAAGCGTGTCAGGTCTGGTTGTGTAGACGATTACCGGTTCGCTTCGGCCCTCAATTTCAAATTTGATTTCAGCACCGGTCGATTTCCCGATCCAATTTCGCTGCATCGTAAGGACTTTGTCGGGCCACTTTCCTTCAAGTTGCTTCATATCTTCGAGTAATCTCTCGGCATAAGCAGTAATCTTGAAATACCACTGATTCAATTTTTTCTTAGTTACAGAACTATCACATCTTTCACAAAGTCCAGCAATCACTTGTTCGTTCGCGAGTACGGTCTGGCAATCCGGACACCAATTGACCGCAGAATCTTTGCGATATGCCAACCCTTTTTCAAATAATTTTAAGAAGATCCATTGGTTCCACTTGTAGTATTCAGCATCGCACGTATATAGAACGCGATCCCAATCAAAAGAGCATGCGTATCTACGCATAGAAGAGCGTTGCGTATTGATATTTTCGTAAGTCCAAATACTTGGATCTTCATTCCGCTTAATTGCAGCGTTTTCTGCGGGAAGACCGAATGCATCCCAGCCAATCGGGTGCATGACATTAAATCCACGTTGAACCCAATACCTTGCAATCACATCACCAAGTGCGTAAGCCTCGGCGTGGCCCATATGCAGATCACCTGAAGGATAAGGAAACATGTCTAAGACATATTTCTTAGGTCTAGCGTCGTCTTTTCTTCCGGATCTGAAGGGTGCTAATTCATCCCAGATTGGCAGCCATTTCTCTTGGACGCCGTGGATGTCATAGGCCTCATGCATGTGGCAAGGTTACCGCCAAACGACTCCGGTTAACTCCTCACTCACTTGCCATAAATTCGAAGAAAGTTCTTGATCATATGCAATAGATCTCGCTCTAACTGCTTTTGGAAAACCTCGCATCTCCATAAATCCATCTGGACCAATATAAGTAGCTCCATATAAATCCGGGAAGGTAGCCGCACACAAGGTCGGCAGTGCTCCTCGTGAAGCCGACTGCGCAATAATTGAATTCATAAATGAAGTTGCACGCTCTTCCCAAATTCGCTCCCTAAATTGTGGACCGACAGATTGCAAATTTGTATTTGAGTAACCGGGGTGAGCTGCACATGCTCTAAATCCCCAGTTATTGGCTCGAGCCCTGCGCTCCAATTCGAAGGTAAAAAGTACGTTGGCTAATTTGCTATTGCCGTATGCACCCCACGCAGAATACTTATTCCTCCCAAGGCAGATATCCTGAATCGCTTCCTTATCACCAACTCCAAAATTTCCGGTTCTATGCGCTTGACTTGATACTGAAACAATTCGAGAACGAACGCGATTCCTAATCAAACCTGCAAATGCAAAATGGCCTAGATGGTTTGTCCCCATCTGCATTTCAAAGCCATCTTTGGTCATGAGCTTAGGAATAGCCATGATTCCAGCGTTCAAGATCAATACATCTATTTCTCCATTTAAGTTCTTGGCTGCGCGGCGCACGCTTTCTAGGTCAGTTAAGTCGAGTTCAAGGATCTCAATGCGTTTTGGGGAAAGTTCCGACTTAACTTTTTCCGCTTTAGAAAGTGACCGGGCTGCAATAATGACCGTGCCACCAGCTCTTGCTACCTCTCGAGCTGCCTCTTTTCCAATACCACTCGTTGCACCCGTGATAAGAAATCGCTTTCCTGTTTGGTCTGGCAGGTCCGCAGCGCTCCATCTTTTTGGAATTCTCTGAAGTGGAAGTCCATTTCTCGCACTCATTCTCAACCGCCTTCTTTAACAATTTTCATAATTTTCTAGTTCTCAAAAAAAGTGGAGCTAAGGGGACTTGAACCCCTGACCCCCTGCATGCCATGCAGGTGCGCTACCAGCTGCGCCATAGCCCCGTCTTCTCACCTTACATCAAGCGCCACTTTCTTCACCAAAGATAGGTTCTGGTAAAGATCCAGCATTATGTTCTACCAATATCCATCCTGGTCGATGGTGTCCATTTTCCATAATTGACCAAGCCGCATTAGAGAGACCACCGATGGTTGCCCATTGATTCATTGGCAAACCCAACATTTTCCCAATGATTATTCGCGCCGTGCCGCCGTGTGTGACGACGACTAATGTTTCAAGATTGGGTTCGATTGCTCTTTCGATTGCGGCTACCGCTCTCTCTGCAATTTCACTTCTTCTTTCGCCAACTTCACCAGCCGGCTCATCATTGCCGTCAAGCCACGTCACAAATCTTTCAAAATCAACAGCGCGATTCTCCGCTCCAGTTCTACCCTCCCACTTCCCACCGTTGGTCTCACGTAAACCGACATCTATCAGAACCTGTAATTTAGAAATCTCCGAAAGCGCCTGGGCCGTTTGTCTCGCTCTAATTGAATCGCTGGAAACAATTTTCGATGGCTTTAACCCCATAAGTAGTGGCGCTGCCCTTCGTGCTTGAGCAAATCCGGTTTCATTCAATGGAATATCAGAATGACCTTGAAATCTATTCTCTAAGTTCCAATCAGTTTGACCGTGTCGCCAGAGGACAATTCTTTGAATCATTTATCTTCTCCTCCGACATTTTCAATTGCTGAGATTTCAATTCTAGGGCAATCATTCCAGAGTCGCTCAAGCATATAGTAGTTACGAATCTCTTCTGTTTGAACATGCACAACCAAATCTTCATAGTCAAGCAAAATCCAACGGGAAGATTTTTCCCTTCGAACTGGCCGCTCATTTTGAGCAGCCAACTTCATTTCGATGTTATCTGCGATTGCTTCAATTTGTCGCTCGTTTTGACCGCTTGCTATCAAGAAAACTTCGCTTAGGACCATCTGTTCTGTTAAGTCAACCGCTACAAGATTCTTCGCCAACTTATCAAGTGCTGCAGCGGAAGCCCGCTCTAGAAGAAGCAAAGTCTCTCTACGAGGCGCCATATAAACCTTTTGCTTTTATATAGGCGTAAACGTTAGCTGGAAGTTTCTCTGAAACAGTTGCACGTTTGTCTATTAAACTTCTAATTTCAGTTGCAGAGATTGGAAGTGCATCTATTTTTATCGAGTTAGCCTTGATTTGAGAACCAATAAAGCTGGGTCCGGGGCGCTCAACCACTAAGAATTCAACGAGATTTGCCAGCTCTTCTATTTTGTGCCAACTAGATATTTGAGCAAATGCATCGCTACCAATAACCCAATGAAGATTGGCGCCCGGATGCTGATTTTGTATCTCGATTGCGGTATCTATCGCAAATGAGGTGCCAGGTCGATTTACTTCACAATCGCTGATTTCAATATCTCGATCTTTCAAAGCTATTTTCACCATCTCAAGTCGTTCCTGGGGACTTGCGATTGCCTCCCGAATTGCGGGGTTACCAGCAGGAACAACGACGATTGAATCAAACTTCTTTGAATTCAATAAGTTATCGATAACGTGGAGATGGCCCAAATGGATTGGGTCGAATGTACCTCCGAAGATTGCGCAGTTCTTAGTCTTTATCAAGGCGCATAACTAAATACAGGAGGAACATCAGAACCGCAAAAGTTAAAATGCCAAAAAATGCCGGTGGAGCGGGAAGTTCTCGACCAGCCTCGCTAAATAACTCGAACATGGTCATATCCTATCTGTCCCATTCTCGAGAAGAGTCAAGAATTGGCTTTCGTTGATGATTCTCACACCTAGCTCTTCAGCCTTTTTCGCCTTCGATCCGGGTGAATCTCCGATAACAACGAAATCAGTCTTGCTAGATACCGATGAAGCAGCTTTTCCGCCATGCTCCAAAATAGTTTCGGAGACTCCATCACGTGTAAAACTATTGAGAGCACCCGTAACAACAATTGTTAGGCCTGCGAGAGTTTGAGGTCGCTCCTTTTTATCTATATCTACAGTAGTAACTCCAGCCCTTCGCCATTTATCAACTATCACGCGATGCCAATCAATACTGAACCATGTAGAAATACTCTTGGCAATGACTTCTCCTATTCCATCAATTCCTGCAAGTTCATCGCCGGATGCTGTTGAAATAGCTTCTAGGGATTTAAATTCTCGGACGAGAGCTTGGGCTGCTGTTGGACCAACATGTCTAATTGAGAGCGCTACCAGGACGCGCCATAGCGGACGTTTTTTTGCGTCTTCAAGAGCTTGGATCAATTTTTCTGCATTTGATGCAGCCGTTCCATCTTTCTTTCGAAAAAATTCGCAGTTGAGAAGTTTCTTGGCTGATAAATCAAATAAATCGCCTTCATCAACAATCAATTCTGCACCTAGTAAAGCTTGCGCAGCTTCATATCCGAGTACGTCGATGTCTAGTGCAGCGCGAGAACCAATGTAATAGATTCGCTCTCGAAGTTGCGCCGGACAATTTTGGGAATTGGGACATCTAATATCTACGTCACCCTCGCTTATTGCTTTGAGTTTTGATCCACAATCTGGACAATTAGTTGGCATTACGAATTTCTTCTCTTTGCCAGTTCTACGCTCTACTACTGGTCCGAGAATTTCAGGAATCACATCTCCAGCTTTTCGAAGAATTACTATATCGCCAATTAGCACTCTTTTTCGTTCAACTTCCTCTACGTTATGTAACGTTGCATTTGTCACCGTTGATCCAGCTACCTTAATCGGCTCCATAAATCCAAAGGGCGTTATTCGCCCAGTCCTTCCGACGCTCACTCTGATATCTATCAACTTTGTTGTTACTTCTTCAGGCGGATATTTGTAAGCAATCGCCCACTTTGGCGCTCGAGAAGTTGTGCCGATCAATTCTTGAATGGATCGCTCGTTTACCTTGACCACAACTCCATCAATTTCGTGTTCCAATTCGTGACGAAGCTTTAAGAATTCAGTGATGAATTTCTTTACTCCGCTTGAATTCTCAAGAACTTGATAGCTCCTTGAAACAGGAGCTCCCCAACTCGCCATTAACTCATAGGCTTGGCTCTGGGAATCAAAAGTAGCGCCCTTAACAGCGCCAATTCCGTGAACTATGCAAGATAAGGGTCGTGCCGCCGTCACCCTTGGATCTTTCTGTCGTAACGAGCCAGCTGCGGCATTTCTTGGATTTGCAAAGGGCGTTTTTCCAGACTCCTCAAGAGCTTCGTTTAGTTCATTAAATGCGGCAACTGGAAAGAATATCTCTCCTCTAATTTCAACTAATTCCGGAATTCTGGATCCCTTTAAGTTCTGTGGAATAGCGGTGATGGTTCGCACATTTACCGTTACATCCTCACCAGTTTCGCCATTTCCTCTAGTGAGAGCTCTAACTAGTTTTCCATTTTCATAAATCAGATTAATTGCTAGGCCATCAATCTTGAGTTCACATAGCCAACTCTTTTTTACACTCGTAGATTCCTTTTCGATACGATCAAGCCAAGAGTCCAATTCTTCATCGCTAAACACGTTATCTAGGCTCATCATCTTCTGGTGATGATTGAACTGCTCAAAATGAGAGGCAAAGCCTCCTCCCACTTCAAGTGTGGGCGAATTTGGATCAAGTAATTCTGGGTGAGCGCTTTCAAGAGCGCTTAATTCCTTCCAAATCGCATCAAACTCAGCGTCAGTGATGATGGGTTTGTCGAGGACGTAATATCGATATTGGTGATCTCTAATTTGTTCTGAAAGTTCACTCATTTTGCGGCGAACTTTGGCGCCTTCTTTCATGCAGTCCTCGAAATTGTGGCTGAGCAAACCACTCGATCATCTTCATAGATAACCACTGCTTGTCCGGTAGCTAAGCCAAATATTGGCGAATCCAGGATTACTTCTAGATTCTCGCCGTGAACGGAATAAGAACAAGGATAAGCGCTGCCATGTGCCCTGACCTGTGCCAGTCCGCGAAATGTCTCGGTAGTACTGGAATTATTTGTCGGACCGCACCAAATCAACTTTTCTCCTGAGATATTGCTAATTGCAAGCTCTTCGTGTTCTCCCACTACAACCGTATTTGATTTTGGTTCAATTTTTAAAACATATCTAGGTGAACCAGTTGGAGTCGGCTCACTTATTCCTAACCCTCTTCGTTGTCCGATTGTGTAGGTGTAAGCACCATGGTGTTCACCTAATTTCTTTCCAGTCGCGTCAACTATTGGTCCAACCTCGCTACCTAATCGATCACGAAGCCAGCCCGCGTTATCGCCAGACGGAACAAAGCAAATATCATGGCTGTCTGGCTTTTGAGCGACTGTTAATCCTCTTCGCGCCGCCTCCTTTCTTACATCTTCTTTACGGGTATCCCCCAACGGGAAAATTGCACCATTTAATTGTTCGTAATTCAAAACTGCGAGTACATAAGATTGATCTTTCGCTTCATCTATTGCGCGATGTAAAGTCTTATTGCCGTTTTCCGATTTTACTTGAGCATAGTGCCCCGTTACGACCCCATCAAATCCCATAGCTTTCGCTCGATCCAAAACTGCGGCAAATTTAATTTTTTCATTACACCTTAAGCACGGATTTGGAGTTCTGCCAGCTGAATATTCTGATAAGAAGTTCTCTACGACGTTTTCGTGAAATTCTTCAGACATATCCCAGATATAGAAAGGTATTCCTATGCGATCCGCAGCCCGTCTCGCATCATGTGAATCTTCAATAGTGCAGCAACCTCTTGCACCAGATCGATATTTTTTCGGATTCTTAGAGAGCGCAAGATGCACCCCAATTACCTCATTGCCTGATTCAACAGCGCGGGCTGCCGCGACTGCAGAGTCAACGCCACCGCTCATAGCAGCAATCAACTTCATGCGTTGCTCCGGTAAGCTGCTCTCGCTCTCTCGATTACTCGCTTAAGACAGGTATGGAAATAATCAATGTCACCTTTGGAGTTTTCTGGTGAGAGGGAGAATCTCAGAGAAGATCGCGCCTCAGGTTCACTTAATCCCATTGCCATCAAAACATGGCTTGCTTGCTGGACGCCTGCAGTACATGCCGAACCGGTAGAACATGCAATTCCTTCTGAGTCAAATAGAAGTAGTAGTGAATCACTCTCGGTATTTGGAAATCTCACATTTAATATTCCAGGCAAGCGCTCTCCTGGACCTCCATGAAGGACTGCATCTGGAATATCGTTTTTAATGGTATCAAGAAGAGATTCACGTAGCGCCGATACATAAATTGAATTCTTCTCACGATTTCGATGCGCTGCTTGAGCTGCGAGTGAAAAAGCGATGATGGCAGGTGCATTCATGGTTCCACTGCGAATATCACGTTCTTGACCACCGCCATGAAGAAGCGGCGTAACATCAAAACCTTTCTTCAGTATGAGAGCACCAACTCCGATCGGGCCTCCTAATTTATGTGCACTTATAGTCATTGCAAATAAACCAATTTCGGAGAAAGAAAGTGGAATTTTGCCGAAACTTTGGATTGCATCGGAATGAACTGGGATCTCGTACTTCTTTGCAAGATGGACGACTTCCCCGATTGGCTGAATAGTTCCTACTTCATTATTTGAGTGCATCACGCTAATAAGTGAAACTTCAGAACCACGATTTTCCAGTGCAGTTTCTAGATAATCCAATTTTAGGTAGCCCGAGCTATCTACTGGGACCTCGATAACTTCTGCGCCTTCACTCTCCGCTAACCATCGAATTGGATCCAAGATTGCATGATGATCGAATGTTGAGGTGATGATCACTTTTCGCTTTTTGTTTTCTGATAATCGGTGCCAATAAATACCCTTGATTGCAAGGTTATTGGCTTCAGTCCCGCTGCCGGTGAAGATAACTTCACTTGGTTCACATTCAACCAATGGTGCAATTCGTTCTCGAGCCTCTTCGACATTACGTCTCGCCTCTCGCCCATAGCTATGCAAACTTGAAGGATTTCCAAGAGCGCGCGCCTGTTCGACTAGCGCTTGTAGCGCTACTTCGTTTATCGGAGAGGTAGCGGCGTTATCAAAATAAACCCGAGGCATAGGGAGATTCTAAAACCTAGGTAGGACCGCGCTTATGAGCGTTTAGCTTTGATGGCTTCGCGAGCCTGTGGGAGCACCGCAAAGAGATCCCCGACCACGCCAAAATCAGCTAGATCGAAGATTGGAGCTTCTGGATCTTTATTGATTGCGACGATTGTTTTTGAGGTTTGCATACCTGCTCTATGTTGAATCGCTCCAGAAATTCCACAAGCAACATATAACTGTGGTGAAACCGTCTTTCCAGTCTGGCCAACTTGATGAGTGTGTGGATACCAACCAGCATCAGTAGCTGCTCTCGATGCGCCGACTGCGCCGCCAACTAAGTCAGCGAATGCTTCTACTTCAGCAAAATTACCGTTTGTGCCACGGCCACCTGAGACAACAATCTTTGCTTCAGTAAGGTCTGGACGACCTCCTTTAACAGGTGGCTGCGATGTGGAAATTTCCACCAATTTATCTTTGTCATCAATAGTAACTGAAGCTTTTTCGACGGTCGGATTTGCGGAGGAACTGGATGGCTCAATTGAGCTTGGTCTTACCGTAATAATTGAAAGCGGTGTTTTAAGTTTCGCTTTTACTGTAAATGAACCACCAAAAACTGATTGAGTAGTACTGAGTTCAGATGAAACGTCAACTGCATCAGTGATAATTCCGGATTTGAGACGTACGGCTAATCTTCCGGCAATCTCTTTGCCGCGGGCAGATGACGCAATAAGCACCGATTCTGCTGACTCTTTTTCAATAATCTGGGCGAGCGATGAGGTCGCCGCGGCAATACCGTAACGACTGATTTCATCATTTTCTACAACGAGAACTCTTTCAAATTCCGTGCCATTAAGTTGAGTTGCGAGAGAATCACCAGTTCCAGTATTTGCAAGTAGAACTCCGATGGCATTTCCGGCGCGCTTGGCAAATGTTGCTAATTCTGAGGCTGACTTGGCAACTTTTGTTCCATCATGATCTATCAAGACTAAATTCTTCGTCATGTTAGACCAACCGCTTCTCTAATAAATAGTCAGCAAGTTTTGATCCACCTTCACCAGAATCTTCGAGCTTGACACCCTTTTCACGAGGTGGTCGTGATTGGGAATCAAGTACTTCGCTCCAAGCGGTCAACTCTGAGGCAGAAATACCCAGATCATTTAAAGTTTTATTTTCAATTGGTTTCTTCTTTGCTGCCATTATTCCCTTAAATGATGGATATCTTGGCTCATTTATCTTCTCGATAACGCTAACTACGCAAGGAAATTTGGCCGACATATTCTCGACGCCGCTATCTGTCATTCGGACGATTTCAACCTGTCTTGCTGCGACATCTACTTTCACTGATCCTGCAAAGGTTAATTGTGCCCAACCCAAGATCTCAGCAACCATCGCCGGAACTACGCTCATTCTTGCATCGGTAGATTCAGTACCGCAGAAGACTAAATCAAAACCGCCCGATTTAATTGTGGAAGCTAAAACTTTTGCCGTTGAAACCGCATCTGAACCCTGAAGTGCTACATCTGTTACCAAAATTCCCGAATGTGCGCCCATAGAGAGACCTTTGCGAATCGCTTCAGTAGCGCGTTCTGGACCCATCGAGATTACAGTAATTGAGTGTTCCGGAGTTTCCTCTCCTTCATTTAGCGGCTCAAGGATTCGAAGCGCTTCTTCTATGGCGTATTCATCAAGATCATTTAAAACCGCATCGACACTTTCGCGATCTAGTCGGCCAGAGACCATCTTCTTCTCGGCCCAAGAATCAGGTACTTGCTTAACGCAAATCGCGATTTTCATATCGTCATGCTACTGAAGGGTAATCGAGCACTCCAATCGAACTTGGCAATATGTGACCTACATCGAAGGTATTGGATGGTTGGATAGCAAGGTGATGCCTGCTGATCTACCACCTCTTGGCACGCATGTAAGAAGCGAGGGAACCAGTTTCGCACTATGGGCACCCTCAGCAGAGTTGGTCGAATTAACTCTCTTCGAAGATAGTGGCCGCAAGGAGATTCGCCCTCCGCTAGAAGGCGGAGATGGTCCTATCTGGCGAGTATTTGTTCCTGGAGTAAGAGCTGGGCAGCGCTACGGATTTCGATTACATGGTCCTTGGCAGCCTGACATAGGTCTCCGATTTAATCCAAATAAATCATTGATCGATCCGTATGTGCAATCAATAATTGGTGACCTTTAGAACGCGCCAGAAATATACGCGCATCAAGCTATTGATCAACTTGGAACCGGTGATCTATGGATCGAAGATCTAAGAGACTCCGCGCCTTTTGTTCCTCATTCTGTGGTCACAGATGCAAAGCCAAGATCAATAGATCGACCAGATATTCCCTGGCAACAGACCGTCATTTATGAGGCGCATCTACGTGGACTTTCTGCACAAAACCGCAAGATTCCCGAGAGGGAGCGTGGTACTTATGCTGCAGCGATGATGAGAATGATTGATTTTTCTCTTGTATCTTGGTTCACACAGATAGTTTATCAGTAGCTGCTAACGACTTTTCTCTACCTAGACGGAATGGCTCAAGTGCGTTATCCCACGTTTTCCCCACAAAATTCTCAAGTTCCTCAACAATTTTTGAGGTAGATAAATTTTCTTGTAAAACACGTTTGATTTGATTTTCATTAATCAATAGATCTCCATGAGGTCCAACAGTGGAATGAAATAGACCTAGTTCTGGAGTATGCATATACATGACGTCTTCGCCACCTTGAGTTGCTACTTCATGCAATTCGAAAATTAAGTAATGCCAGCCGCGAAGCGCGCTTGCCAATCTTGAACTTGTACCAATAGGACCGTTCCAAGTGAGCTCGCATCGCAAGCCACCTGGGTTAAGAGATTGCAGACTCCACTTTAAATTGCATGGATGGCCTAGCGCTTCATCAAGGCTCCACTCAATATTTTTTGCCATCACGCGAGGCGCAGAGTGAATACATAGATAGCCGTGGGCCTGTCCATACCCCACGACGGGTAGCGTTTTCATAGCAGCTCCTGGGTTAGCAAGCCGCATCCATTTGCAGATGCGACCTTCCCCAGCCCATCTGCCTCGGAACAGATTCTTACCTTATTTATATTTCTTGTCCACACCTACCGGAGCGTTAAATAGGCGAATTCTCTTCAGCGATTTATCAGGGTAGGCTTGGCCCTAGTCCAACGCTTTTCGAAAACCACTTGCTTTTGCTTGATCGGTCTGAAGAACGGGAAGACTGGCAAGCTAGAAAATCTCGTTTGTCCCAATCAAGACTGAAGGAAATAAGTAAATGGCAACAGGCAAAGTAAAGTGGTTCAACTCTGAAAAGGGATTCGGATTCATTGCGGTAGATGGTGGCGGACAAGATGTCTTCGTTCACTACTCAGCAATCCAGGGATCTGGTTATAAGTCCCTTGAAGAGGGTCAGGCAGTAACTTTCGAAGTCATCCAGGGTCCAAAGGGTCCACAGGCTGACGCGGTAGTTCCTAACTAATCCACTTTCTTATTGGAAGCCCCGAGGAAACTCGGGGTTTTCTTATTTTTTAGCTTTTTTCGCAGCTCGATTCACAGCCTTTACTGGCGATAAATTCTCGCCGGCTCGCCAAGCATCTAAATATTTCCAAGGCCAAATAGCGCCACGACGAATTTCCCAATCGCCAGGTTGCGTCTGAAAAGAAATTCCAAAATGCAAGTGGGGCTTCGGAATTCCTCGCGCGCTACCGGTTCTGCCAACTTCGCCAAGTTTCTGTCCCGCGACGACCCTAACGCCTGGATCGATGCCCTCTTCGACTTTGGATAAATGTGATCCGTAATATCTAACGCCATCATCTCCAATAATTGAGACGGAAAGCCCGCCACGATGTTCGCCACGATTGGTCTTTCCGCTCCATAAATCTCTTCGGCTGACGTCTTGGACTACGCCGGATATGGGTGCAACAAAAGCACAACCAAATTTAGTCTTGATATCTGTAGCCGGATAGTCATGATGATATTTTGAATAAGTAACTTTGCAACCGACAACTGGAAAAACATACGTTGTGTCAGCGTTTGCAGAGAGCGAATCAAAGAAACTTAACGCCAAAACAAATACCACAATAATTCGTATTCGCGTGCGCATTCGGAGAAGGTAGCAATTCTCTCTGAGTTGACGTGGTAACAAAACGCTAAGTTTCCTGTGAGGTTTCCCTTCCAGTATGATTCAAGAGGGGGTAGTAGCTCAGTTGGTTAGAGCCCCGGACTCATAATCCGGTCGTCGTAGGTTCGAGCCCTACCTGCCCCACCAGAGAATTGGAGTGCACATGGACTTAGTTGAATTAAAGTCCAGATGGAATGATGTTCTCGATTTACTCGAACGCAGGGATCGCGTCGCCTGGATCGCATACTTTGATGCGCGATTAGCATCTCTTGATGACGACGTTTTGACTCTCCAGTTTATTGATGCGGAGAAAATGAGTGGAGCTCATGACTATAAAGCCACGCGAAACGATCGGATTCGAGGCGCTCTGGAGAGTGCAATAAAAGAGGTAACTGGTAACAAAATTCGAGTTATTGAGATTTAGCCGATTTCCAATTTCGAATCGCTCTAATTATCAGAGCCATGACTACTAGCGCAATTCCAATATCTACGAAGAGATTTAGAGTGTTGGCCCAATCTTCGGCATCGCGCCATCTATCACCAAGTTGAATTCCAATGTATATCCAAGCCGCATTAAACATAGAACTGCCTAATATAGTTAGTAGTGAAAACTTAGCTAGGTTCATTTTGGCCAAGCCCGCGGGAATGTTTACAAGTGAACGTATAAGCGGGAAAAAGCGGCCGATAAGAATTATTGCGCTCCCATATTTTTCGAAGAGTGTGAAGGATTTGTTCAGATCCGACTCTTCAACACCGAGATATTTTCCATATCGAGAGACAATTCTCTGAAGTCGATTCCTGCTTAAACCGAACCCAAGCGTGTAAAGAACGAGCGCTCCTGCGAGAGATCCGATTGAAGTAGCAATCCAGAGTGGAAGAAAGCTGAATTCACCAGTTGAAATGTTGAAACCTGAGAGCAAAAGAACTAATTCAGATGGGAGTGGGATAACAATCGATTCAATTGCGATGAAAAGTCCAGCTCCGAAAACTCCCAGGCTTTCCACCAATTTAATTGCGAAATCGAGCACGAGGCAAGGGTAGTCGCAACCGCGCGTCTCACCGAGTTTTAGGATTAATTGGACATAATGGCGCGGTGATTTTTCGCCCGCTCGTGATGTTCATGGTCACTATTACATTGATTGCGCTTCCTGTGCCTGCAATTCAAGCGGCGAAACCCAGTACGACTTTCTTTCTTGCGCAAACTCCTGGTTTTCCTGAATCCCAACTTACTTTTCACGGTTTGGTAAAGCCAAAAGTAAAGAATGCGATTGTTCGAATAGATGTGAAATTAAAATCCGGATGGCGCGATACAAAACTACGAACTAAGACGACTACAAGTGGTTCATGGCGAATTCAATCTAAAGTTACTGCCTTTGACACAACTGCTACCTATCGAGCAATAGTCGAAATTGGGAAAAAAAGATATGCAACAAAAGCGAAGTCAATAAAGATTAAGGAGCGGCCCCAGATAACGGCCCCGGAATCCCTAATCCCGCTAACCGGGCCTGGCGGGCGAATTCATGGCACCGATGTAAGCAGATGGCAACACCCAGGCGATAAGCCAATTGATTTCGTAAAGATGTACAACGCCGGTATTAGATTTGTAATGATCAAAGCATCAGATACCCGCGATGAAGCAGATACCTTGGCTCTTAAGTTTCTATTGATAGATCGAAATGCAGCTCAAGCCGCCGGTATCTATACCGGTTACTACCATTACACAATTCTTCCTAATACGACCGATGAGCAAGCAGTAATTCGAGACGCTCAAGCACAAGCACAAAAAGCGATCTGGCGATTGTCAAGCCTCGGCGGATATACCGGTCGAGATCTGCCTTACGCACTGGACCTTGAGAATAACTGCGTTTTAATTTCAGGTTCGGTATGCAGAAAATATGCTCAAAAAAAATTAGTAACTTTATGGGCCGAAACTTGGATGGAGACCATGTATGAAAAGACCGGTCGCAAGCCATTCTTTTATTCGTATCCAACTTTTCTTGAGCAGGCCATGGTTCGAAGTGAGAAACTTCGCGAATATCCACTTTGGAAAGCACAATACGGTGTAGATCCCGCTGACCCAACTGCTGAGCCTGGTCGAAAAATTTTTGGCTGCTTCGTGCACTCGTGGAGCACCGCAAATTGTTCTTCGCTCTGGCAGATCTGGCAGTACTCGTCATGTGGAATCGGTGAGAAATACGGTGTGACTTCCGCCCGGATTGATTTAAATGTTTTCCGTGGAAATATATTTGCGTTTTTACAGCTAACCAAGGGTGATTGGGTGCCCCAAACCGGGGATTATCTGCCGGTAAATGAGCCAACTTCGCTTCTAGTCACAAGTATTCGCGCCACTTCAACTGATAAAAGAACCGCAATAACTGTTGAGGTGCGGCGCCCAAATAACCAACCTGTAGTAACGGGAACTGTTACCTTCAAACTCGCAAATGATCCAGCCGCGAGAGTGGCTCAATCCCCCGTGCGCGATGCCAGCGGAGTATGGACGCTTTACCTAAGCAAACTTCCTGCCGGCATCACTACCGGTTCGGTGATTTACGTCGACCAGACAAATACCCATGCGCGTTCTGAGCAATCTATTACTTTTGAACTTATTCAAGGTCCTGAACCAACGCCATCACCGACCCAAACTCCGAAACCTGTTAGACCCCCTGGCGATACATGTAAGAATCAGATTGTTAATTAGAGCTTCAAAGCCAACTCTTGTCGGGCTACTGAATCTCGATATTGCTTCATAGATTCTTCCTTTTTACCGGAATCCCAACCGAGAGCTGTCGCAACTATTTCAGCAACTCCCCCAATTAACGAAATACCTTGATCTTGAAGTTCAAAATTCAATCTAGTTCTGCGATACATAACATCTGATACGGAGAGAGCGCCTTCATGAGTGACTGCGTACCAAATCTCAGCCTTGAGATATGGCAACTCCGGCGAAAGTTTTTCTAAATACTTCGGGGGCGCTTCACTTAAAACTTCTGCAATCAGTGAACCATAACGATCTAGAAGATGTGTTACAGTTTCTGAAGTAATTTGATAAGTAGTTGCAAGACGCTGAACTTGATTTTTAAGAACTGCATAGCCTTCCGCTCCAATAATTGAGAGTGAATCAGTACAAGACTTTGCAATTATTCGCCGTAGATCCGATGTCGCTTCATTCACGGTATCTTCTGACATCACTCTATAAGTGGTGTATTTGCCACCAGCGATAGTTACAAAACCAGGTACTGGATGATCAACGACATGTTCTCGTGAAAGATCTGCGGTCTCGGAGTTATCTTCTTGAGAAATTAATGGTCGTAGTCCCGCAAATACGCTGATGACCTGGGATCTATCGAGTTTGGGTTCGAGAATTCGATTAGCTTGTTGAATTATGCAATCAACGTCTGCTCTAGTTGCAATTGGTTCAGCTAAATCATCTTTGTAATCGGTATCCGTCGTACCAACTATCCACTTTCCTGACCAAGGAATAATGAAAAGTACGGAATTTTCAGTCTTAAGAATTACCCCACTTTCGGATTTGATAGCGTTTCCTGGAACAACGATGTGCGCCCCTTTGGAGGTTCGAACTTTGTAGCCTGGCTTAATGCCAAAACTTCGATAAAGCTCATCGGTCCAAACGCCAGTTGCCATCACTGTCACTCGAGCCTTCACTTCAATTACCTCATCACTCAAGAGGTCGCGAACTTTGGCGCCGACAATTCTTTTTCCATCCCTCAATAGCGCCTCGCACTTAATGCGGGTTCCAATTGCTGCGCCGTACTTTGCAGCAGTTCGGGCAACCATCATGGTATGACGAGCGTCATCTACCTGAGCATCAAAATAACGATATCCACCAGTGATCAAATCAAGCCGCAACGAGGGAGCAATCTCGCTTAATTCCTTCTGAGAGATGTGTTTATGCCAAGGTAAAGCTCGTTTAAACCCGCGTAGAGCGTCATAGAGAGCCAAACCAGCTCCAACGTATGTGCGCTCTTTAAATTTTTCTTGAAGTGGATAGATAAAAGAGACTGGCCTAACTAGATGAGGTGCAATCGTTGTAATCATCAGCTCTCGTTCTTGCAAGGCTTCTCGGACTAGTTTGAGATCATATTGTTCGAGATATCTAAGGCCACCGTGAATTAATTTTGAGGAACGCGATGAAGTCCCCGAGGCGAAATCGTTAGATTCAACCAGCGCAACTGATAGTCCCCTCGATGCGGCATCGAGCGCGATGCCCGCTCCATTAACGCCGCCACCAATAACAAGTAGATCAAATTTATCTTTACGTAACGCGGAAATAGCGCGCTGTCGATATTCAGGGCTAAGCGCAGAACTCAAGATTGACGATGGAGCCACATGCGTAGGATACGCTCTATGTCTTTTATCGGGGCGCTAGATCAAGGAACCTCTTCTACGAGGTTCATGATTTTTGACCAAGACGGAACTGTTGTTGGACAACACCAATTAGAGCATCGTCAAATATTGCCTAAACCAGGCTGGGTTGAACATGATGCCAGTGAAATCTGGCAAAGAACTGAAGAAGTAATCTCTACATCATTGAGAAAATCAGGAATTGCAGGAAAAGATTTAGCTGGAATCGGGATTACCAATCAGAGAGAGACTACAGTAATTTGGGATAAGCGAACGGGCAAACCGCTACATAATACAATTGTTTGGCAAGACACCAGAACCCAGGAATTCTTGGATCGCTTTAGCGATAGCGAAAAAGCTTTAATAGTTAGTAAGACTGGTCTTGCGATTGCACCATACTTCTCTGGAAGTAAGTTGAATTGGCTGATAAACAATGTATCTGAGGTAAAGAGCGCAGTTGAATCTGGTCACGCTTTGGCCGGCACTATTGATAGCTGGCTGCTCTGGAAATTGAGTGGAGGGACTCATAAGACTGATGTAACGAATGCCAGCCGAACCTTACTTATGGATTTGGAGATACTTGATTGGGATAGCGAGCTCTTAAGGCTTTTTGGCATCCCTAGAGAAATTCTTCCGACTATCTGCTCGTCATCCGAAGTTTTCGCAAGCACTCAAGTTAATGGACCGGTCGGTGCCGAGGTTGCTATCTCTGGAATCCTCGGGGATCAGCAAGCTGCAATGGTTGGACAAGTCTGCTTTGAAAAAGGAGATTCAAAAACCACTTATGGGACTGGCAATTTTGCCCTTCTGAATACTGGTGAAGAGATAGTTAGATCAAAGCATGGACTCTTAACCACAGTCTGCTTCAAATTTGGAAAGGAACCGGCTAGGTATGCATTGGAAGGATCAGTTGCAGTTACTGGTTCTGCAGTTCAATGGTTGAGAGATCAGCTCGGACTCATAAAGAATGCCGGCGAGATTGAGACTTTGGCGGCGGCAGTTCCAGATAATGGTGGCGTTTATTTCGTGCCTGCATTCTCGGGTCTGTTTGCGCCGTATTGGCGAAGTGATGCGCGTGGTGTAATTGTTGGCTTAACACGCGCTGCAAATAAATCACATATTGCGAGAGCTACTTTGGAGGCAATCTCATTCCAGACAAAGGAAATTCTTAATGCCATGGCTCAAGATAGTGGCGTTCGGTTGACTGAAATGCGCGTCGACGGCGGAATCACCGCGAATGAACTTTCTATGCAGATTCAGTCAGATGTAATGCAAATCGAGGTTGTCCGACCTAAAGTTATTGAGACAACTGCACTCGGAGCGGCTTATGCGGCTGGACTTGCTGTTGGATATTTTAAAGATATGACACAATGCAAAACCAAGTGGCAAGAAGCGCGCCGCTGGAAACCAGATTCAAATTCCACAATCGCAATTGATGGGTACAAAAAATGGCAGAAAGCTGTGGAGCGTTCGCTAAATTGGATGGATGTCAAAAAGTAAGGAATAGATCTACTCCGTCGTTGGATAAGTGCGCACGCATACAGGTAGAGTAATAGGCACCATGACGACCAAGAAACTGGGCGCCGGAGTCACTCGAACTGACCGAAAATTGATGGATGGTAGAACTATCCGTTATTACGATACTAACGGCCAGAAACGTGAAGTGATTGACCAACGTAACCCAGAAACTCAACCTGGAATCGGCGAATTACGTCTCGATGTTCAGACAAATGAATGGGTGGTAATTGCAGCCCATCGACAAGATCGGGTATTTCTCCCGCCAAAAGAGTTAAATCCACTAACTGCATCAAGTCCAGGTAACTTAACTGAGATTCCCGAATCGGATTATGAAGTGGTGGTCTTTGATAACCGATCTCCCTCGTTGCGACAACCCGAAAGAGAATTAAAGCTTCCCAGAAATCTTGATTTTGCTACGCCAACTTTTCCGGCAGCGGGCAAATGCGAAGTAGTTTGCTTCACCTCTGATTATGAATCTTCATTTAAGGATTTAACAGATCGCCAGATTCGGACGGTGCTAGAGGCCTGGCGAGATCGAGTCGCTGAACTTTCTTCAGAAACTTATATCGAATACATCGCGCCATTTGAAAACAGAGGTGAGGAAGTTGGCGTCACTTTGTCTCATCCTCATGGACAGATTTACGCATACCCATATCTGCCCCCAAGAACTGAACGAATGCTGCAGGTCGCAAAATCCCACAGAGAGAGAACTGGTCGCGTTCTTCAGAGTGATCTCTTGGAAAGAGAGATCAAGGATGGCGTTCGCATCGTTTCCGAAAATTCAGAATGGATCGCCTTTGTGCCATTTGCTGCTAGATATCCCTTCGAAATACATGTTCTGCCAAAACGATCCGTACCAGATTTAGTAGCTTTGGATCAAACAGCTTGCGACGCCTTTACGCCAATCGCAAGAGAAGTACTCTCAAAATTGGATTCTGTATTTGATATGAAAATGGCATATATCGCAGCTTGGCATCAAGCACCAGTTCGAGTTGGACGTGAGTACCTACAGCTTCACTGGCAAATAACGAGTGTGCGCCGAGCGCCTGGAAAATTAAAATATCTTGCAGGCTCTGAATCAGCTTTTGGTTCGTTCATGATGGATCTAGCTCCGGAGCAATCAGCTAACTTATTGCGCGATGCAAAAATATAGATGAGCATCTCTGAAGATTTTTCTCTTTTATTTAATTATTCGCCTGATCTAGTCTCAGCTGCGCCTGGTAGAGTGAATCTAATTGGCGAACATGTCGACTACAACCAAGGCTTGGTGCTTCCATTCGCCATTGACTCAGTAACAAACTGCGCACTTCGGCTACGAGATGATGCAAAGATCTTAATTTCATCTAAGCAGTTGAATTCTGGAATTTATGAGACTAAATCTTCAGATATAGTTCCCAAAACCGGACCAGATTGGACGAGATACATACTTGGAGTTCTCTGGAGCCTTGGAATTGATCGCGGGGTAGAGATTCTTGTTGATAGTGAAGTTCCACAAGGCGCCGGACTCTCTTCTTCTGCAGCCCTGGAATGTAGCGTCGCCTTTGCTCTTAACGAGGCGTTGCAGTTAGGCTTAAGCAGAATTGACTTAGTTCGCTTAACCCAACGCGCAGAGAATGATTTTGTTGGAGTTCCCTGCGGCATTATGGATCAAACAATTTCCTTACTTGGAGAAGCGGGCCATGCGATTTTGTTGGATTGCCGAGATCTCTCTCCGCAACTTATTCCAGTTAACTTCGAAGATAATGGGCTGCGCCTTTTGATTATTGATACCCAGGCTCACCATGCGCTTGTAGATGGTGGATATGCCGAGCGGCGAGCACAATGCGAGTCGGTATCAGGAATTTTTAGTCTAGATTCTCTGAGAGATCTTTCTAGAGAGAGGCTAGCTGCTAAAGGTTCGGAACTAGATTCAAAATTGTATTCAAGAGCTTTGCATGTCGTTACCGAGATTGAACGTGTTAAGAGCGCTGTTTCTTCTCTCCAAAGCAAAGATTTTGTGGGTTTTGGTGAACTATTAAATGATTCACACAAATCTCTTCGTGACGATTATGAAGTATCTTGCCCAGAGTTAGATTGCGCCGTAAAAATATCTCAGGAAAGTGGCGCTCTCGGTGCTCGTATGGTTGGCGGCGGCTTTGGCGGAAGCGCAATTGCATTGGTAAAAGATGGCGATATGGGACTAATTGCTAGCTTAGTCGAACGGGGCTTTGCGAAGGCTTGCTTTAAATCACCAAGATTTTTTGATGCGGTGCCTAGCGATGGCGCCCGATTAATTGACCGGCGTAACTGATATAACTTCTACGCCACCGATTGCATTTAAGACATTAACCAAATCTGAAGAATCTGTTCCGGGGAAAGCGACAGTTATATCGTCGATACCTCTTCCACCTTCTGAGGAGAGAACTACTAATCCGCGAATGTCGCCACCTGCGAAACCAATTGCAGATGCAACCGCGCCAAGAGATCCTGGGCGATCAGGAAGTGCGACTCGAATTCGAACCATAGCCATGGCTGGAGTCTAGGTGAAAAGCTCCCCGACTTGGACTCGAACCAAGAACCTGCCGGTTAACAGCCGGCTGCTCTGCCAATTGAGCTATCGGGGATTGCGGGCAAACTCTAAGTCAAGCCTTCCCCGAATGCCAATTCCCGAAGGGCTCTTCGTCGACTCTCCATATTAACTAATTCCGCAAAAACCTCTCCGTATTCCTTCTCGTTTTCGACGGGATTCAACCGCTGCAGCTTTGATTTGATTTCGGCGATTGAGCGAGAGAGAGCTACTTCATTAAGTCGCGCAGTAATACTTGATATATAGCGATCCGAAATCTCGCCAGTAGTTCGCACTGGTTCAACGGAAAGCTCCATAACAAATGAACGCAAATCATCACTATCTACCGCGCTTATATCGATAGCCTCTAAATCTTTTTGACTATCAACAAATGCACGAAGTCGATCATAAGCTGGATGGGAGAAGGCATTTTTTTCAATTTCAGGCCACTGATAATTAAGTGCAGGAAATTGAAGACGTACTTTTAAAACTTCTCTTTCTAGAGCTAGCTTGGGTTCGCTTGGATCTGGTCGCCAACTTTGATTTGGCTGAACATCTTGCGCAGTGATCTTCCTCGAAGATGACTTCTTTACCGCTGCGCTCACGACTTCTACATCCATACCTAGCCAGCCCGCCAGACTTCTAACGTATTCTGGGCGAAGTGAAGCATCGCGAATCTTTCCGATAAGAGGTGCGGTCGAATTTAACGCGCTCACTCGCCCCTCCGGTGAGTTCAAATCGAATTTCTTTAACTCAGTTCTAATTGCAAATTCAAAGAGCGGCACTCTTCGTGCAATGAGATCACGAACCGCGACATCCCCGCCTTTCTGTCGCAATCCGCAGGGGTCAAGTCCATTTGGTTCAACTGCTACATATGTTTGCGTGACAAATTTCTGGTCATCGTCAAAAGCTCTCATCGCCGCTTTCTGGCCGGCAGCATCTCCGTCAAAAGTGAATATAACTTCACCTCTAAAGGTCTCGTCATCCATCAAAAGTCTTCGCAAAATTCTTATATGGTCATCGCCAAAAGCTGTTCCACAAGTTGCTACTGTAGTCGTTATTCCAGAGAGATGTGCGGCCATGACATCGGTATAGCCCTCAACAATAACGACCTGTCGCGATTTAGCTATCTCTTTCTTGGCTAGATCTAAACCATAGAGAAGTTGACTCTTCTTATATACAGGTGTCTCCGGGGTGTTTAGATATTTAGGGCCAGTATCTTCAGCATCGCTAGCAAGTTTGCGAGCGCCAAATCCAACGACATCACCAGAAATATCTCGGATAGGCCAAATCAGGCGATTGCGAAAGCGATCAATTGGGCCACGCTGACCTTCTTTAATTAATCCTGCGCTAGTTAGCTCCTCGATTGAAAAACCCTCGCCTCGTAAAACTCTAGTGAGAGCATCCCATTCATTTGGGGCAAAGCCCACGCCGAAATGCTCAATTGCCCCGCTATCGAAACCGCGCTCACTTAAGAATTTACGACCGACTTCAGCTTCTGGAATCTTTAATTGTTCGCGGTAAAAGTTTGCTGCGGCAAGATTTGCAGCGACTAAACGTGATCTTCTTCCGGCCGGAGCGCTCGTCCCGCTTGAAGCGTCATAGGTAAGTTGATAGCCAAGTCTTTCGGCTAATTTTTCAACAGTCTCGGTAAATGAAAGGTGATCCATCTTCATAACAAAAGCAATGACATCGCCACCGGCTTGACATCCGAAGCAGTGATAGAAACCTTTGTTTGGAGTTACATGAAATGAGGGACTCTTCTCATCATGAAAGGGGCAGAGACCCTTCTTTTGGCCACCTCCAGCATTCTTAAGTTGAACATATTCCCCTACGACATCATCAATTGCAGAGTGGTCTCTCACATAAGCAACGTCCTTATCGCGAATCCGTCCCGACATATCTAAATCCTATTGCTATTTAGCGGTTAGCTCTTGGTATAGCGCATAGGCGCCTGGATCGGTTAATGACGCAACTTGATCGATTATCACGCGCAGCTGTTTCAACTCTGTATCAGCCTCAAACCACTCTTGGAGAAAGAAGCTCTCTAGTGCAGCCGGTGCTCTTTCCATTAGTAAATCAACTAGTTTCTCTAGTAGTTCTCTCTGCTTTGTATATAGCTCTTGGGATTTTTCAGCCAGGATTATGTAATAACCCGCCATAGATTTAAGAATGGCAACCTCGACTTTTTGGGAACGAGGGACAATTAAATCTGCGCTATAGCGAGTCAGATTTCCTGACCCGTACTTATCTCGAGTTGCACTCTCGGCAGCAACAGCGAAACGACCTATGAGTTCGCTCGTCAAATCTTTTAATTGAGCTAACTGCCGATGGCTTCTATCAAAGCTCTTCGGCCAACAAGATAAGGATGAAAGTGATGAAAGCGCCTTTTCTGCCTCTTTTTCGGTTAGATCACTTAGGTGCTCAGTCTTTGCGACTTCATAAAGTTTAGGCAGATCATTTTGAAGATTTGCTAATTCAATATGTCCTGTTACTAAAGCGTCTTCTAAATCATGCACTGAGTAAGCAACATCATCTGACCAATCCATAATCTGCGCTTCCATGCTTGGCTTATTTCCTGGAGCGCCACTTCTTACCCAGCTAAAAATCTCGACATCGTCCTCATAAACACCAAACTTTCGCGAATTTTCTGCAGCGCTCCATGGGTACTTAGCTGCCGCATCAAGCGTGGCCCTTGTGAGATTCAATCCGACTGATTTTGCCGACTGATCTACAGTTTTCGCCTCTATTCTTGTAAGTAACCTAAAACTCTGGGCATTACCTTCAAATCCGCCACAATTTTTTGCGAGTTGAGCGAGCGCATTTTCTCCGTTATGTCCAAATGGCGGATGGCCTAAATCGTGAGCAAGGCAGGCACCCTCCATTAAGTCAGGATCTGCCCCGAGTGCGGCGCCGAGTTCCCTGCCAACTTGTGCACATTCCAAAGAGTGGGAAAGTCGCGTTCTAGGAAAATCACTCGCCCACGGAACTGCTACTTGGGTTTTTGCAGCTAAACGCCGTAGCGCAAAAGAATGAATGATTCGGGCTCTATCGCGAGCAAATTCCGTACGTCCAGCGCGTTTAGCAGGTTCGTCCAGGAAACGATCACGGTCAAATTCAGAATATCCAGGATGCTCTGTTGCATTCATTAGTGCCATAGTTAGTAAGGCTACAGTTCCCCAGGCAATATGGTCACTGATGTGTATTCACCATCTTCCTAGTGTGATGTAAGCAAGATAGGCACCAGCTTCTCTAACCAAATATCGAATTCCAGCTTTATCTACACTTGCAATTCCACTTCGCACTGGGGAACAACTAGCCTGAAAACCAAAATCGGCTGCCATCGTCTTCGATCTTAAACAATGATAGGGATCAGTCACGATGATTATTTTTTTGAATTTCGCTGCATCTACAGTTTTTGCTAGACCTTCAATACTTGTATAACTATCGCGACCAATTCGAATTGCTGTAATTGATTTTCGTGGAATGCCATTTCTACCTAACCATTCACGGGCAGTCCCAGCTTCCGTAAATCGATCGCCTGGGGCGCCTGCTCCTAAAGTGAAAAGGCGTTTTGCATAGTCATTTTCATAAATTCGCTTAGCTTCTCGCAATCTGGCTTCCAACACTTCCCCTGGGTGGCCATCTAATTGTGCAGCTCCCATCACTACAATGGCATCGGCCTTATCTATACTGGTATTTCTCGCATCTAGCCAGGTGCGCGCAAACGCAAAAGTTGGAAATGCAAGAATTAAAACTAATACGAAAGTAATTAGTTTGGTAAACAATTTAAGAATAAACATCAACCACCAGAACCAGAATCGCAACCATCGACAGTGGCGAACTCTTCTGGATCATCAAGCCAACCTTGCGGTAGCGAAACAGAGCGGCCGTGTGATCGCCTGCCTCGCGGAGCATCTCCAACTTCAGTTGGATAGGGCTGATCTTCTAACTGAGAGAGCAGATAGTCCAATTCCGCGAGATCTTTTACCATCCCCAATTTCGGTCTGATCTCACCTTCAACTCTAAAACCTTTCAGGTACCAAGCCATATGTTTTCTCAAATCACGACAGGCACGTTCTTCATTTTTAAAGTAATTCGCCAATAGTTGCGCGTGTCTGCGCAATACTTCCTTCACCTCGAAAAGCGTTGGCGCCGGTCTAACTCCTTCACCAGAAAAAGCTCGCACTAGATCTCTAAATAACCAAGGTCGACCTAGGCAACCTCTGCCAACAACGACTCCGGCACATCCAGTCTCGCTCATCATTCGCACTCCATCATCACCTGTCCAAATATCGCCATTTCCCAGGACAGGAACGCCCGTTGATTTTAGGTGCTCTACGAGATTTGCAATCTTTTGCCAATCAGATTTACCCTCGTACAACTGTTCGGCAGTTCTTGCATGAAGTGCAACCCAGGCGACGCCCAGACGCGCTGCAATCATTCCAGCGTCTAAATAAGTTTCATGTTCACTATCGATTCCAACTCTCATCTTAACTGTTATTGGGATATCAAACGGCTTGGCAGCGATAACTGCAGCCGAGACCAACGATTCAAATAGTCGTCGCTTATATGGAAGTGCAGCGCCGCCGCCTTTTCGAGTGACTTTTGGAACTGGACAACCAAAATTCAAATCAATGTGATCAGCAAGTTCTTCTTCCCCAATCATCTTTACCGCAGCTACCAATTCATCTAGTTTCGTTGCGTAGAGCTGAACCGATCTTGGCGACTCGCCTTCGGCCGGATCTATCATCCGTAGACTTTCTTCATTTCGTTCAATGAGTGCTCGAGCAGTCATCATCTCAGAGATAAATAGCCCGGCGCCTTGTTCTCTACAAAGTAATCGAAAAGCAGCGTTTGTAATTCCTGCCATAGGCGCTAAAACAATAGGCGTTATTAATTCAACCGCGCCAACCCGAGTATCTAGTCGAAGCGGTGCGCGATCTAGCAACCGAGACGTCGTGGCGCTAGCCATGCTTCCACCTGATCGATCCCGATTCGCTCTTGTTTCATAGAATCGCGTTCTCGAATTGTGACTGCTTGATCATTTAACGTATCAAAATCAACTGTGATGCAGAATGGAGTACCAATTTCATCTTGTCTTCGATATCGCCGACCAATTGCACCGGCATCATCAAAATCAACACTCCAGTTTTTCCGCAATTTCAGAGCTAAATCGCGCGCTTTCGGTGAGAGATCAGCATTTCGAGATAGCGGAAGAACTGCAATTTTTATCGGCGCGAGACGATGATCGAGTCGCAATACTGTCCGCCTCTCCAATTCACCTTTGGCATTAGGCGCCTCATCTTCGGTATAGGCATCCATTAAAAATGTAAGCATGCAGCGATCAACACCAGCCGCTGGTTCGATTACATAAGGGAACCAACGTTCATTGCTCTTTTGGTCAAACCAAGTTAAGTCTTTACCCGATTTCTCAGAATGTGATTTCAAATCGAAATCAGTCCGGTTCGCGATACCTTCTAATTCGCCCCATTCCGTGCCGGTAAATTCAAATTTGTACTCAATATCTACGGTTCGCTTTGAATAGTGAGAAAGCTTTTCTTTCGGATGTTCAAAAAGTCTAAGACGATCAGGGTTTATTCCTAAATCTTTATACCAATTTAACCTAGTATCTATCCAAGTTTGATGCCACTCCTCATCACTACCAGGAACGACAAAGAACTCCATTTCCATCTGCTCAAATTCACGCATTCTAAAAATAAAGTTTCCTGGAGTAATTTCATTTCGGAAAGATTTACCTATCTGGCCAATTCCAAATGGCGGCTTCTTGCGCGCTGTAGTTGCGACATTTTGAAAATTAATAAAGATTCCCTGTGCGGTTTCAGGACGCAAATAGGCTAAACCTGATTCATCTTCAACTGGACCGAGAAATGTCTTGAGCAATCCCGAGAATTGACGAGGCGGAGTGAACGTTCCCTTGTTGCCGCAATTAGGACAGTTCAATTCTTCTAACGATGCCGGTTTCTTGCCATGCTTTGCCTCGAATGCCTCTTCTAAGTGATCGGCGCGATATCGCTTATGGCAAGAGGTGCATTCCGTTAATGGATCGGTAAAAGTTTCGACGTGGCCGGATGCTTCCCAAACTTCTTTTGCAAGAATTACACAAGAATCTAAACCGACTACATCATCTCGTTCCATAACCATTGAGCGCCACCATTGACGTTTGACGTTGTTTTTTAGCTCAACTCCGAGTGGACCGTAATCCCAGGATGCACGTAATCCGCCATAAATTTCTGATGAGGGATAAACAAAACCTCTTCGTTTCGCGAGGCCAACAATTACATCTAATCGATCTTGGGCCATGGTGTTCTCCATCCGGCTGGCTGTCGGCGGTGCGCACCGGTCGCAGCTCACGCTGGGCGCAGGGACCAATTTTAGTTTGAAATGCCCCCAAAATCCCCTACCCCTGAAAATGGAAATCGTTTTCATTTCTGCTAATCTCCCCGCATGACTCCAATACTCCTTGCCGCCATAACCGCTATCGCGACCGCTCTAGGTGGCCTACTCGCCCTTAAAGCGAAAGATCGGCTTCACCTTGTTCTCGGTCTCTCTGCCGGCCTTTTGCTCGGCTTAGTTTCCTTTGAGCTAATTCCTGAGATCTTCAAAATGAGTTCGGACGAATTTCTGGGAGCCCCTACAGTCTCCGTTGCGCTGATCGCTGGTTTCCTTCTACTTCACCTCTACGAACGATTCTTTGGATCTCACGAACCCGCTGAATCTGATTATGGCCATGAGCACTCGCATAGGGCCAATGTTGCAGGTGGTATCGGCGCAGTCGCGATGGGTATTCATATCTTCATAGATGGTCTTGCACTAGCAATTGCATTCACAGTGAACGATGCGCTTGGTTTTGCAGTTTTTGCCGCATTATTGGTTCATGCGTTTAGCGATGGTTTAAATCTTGTTGCTTTCTTGATTAAGAACGGAAAGTGGAGCAAGAAGGCAGTTTGGTTGCTCGGAGTAGATTCTTTAGCGCGCGTCGGCGGGGCTGCGGTCGGAACTTCTCTAACTCTTAGTGAAAATCTCACCTCACTTTATCTCGCTGCTTTTGCTGGAATTATTATTTATCTTGCAACGAGCCATATTCTTCCCGAAGCTCACGCGCGCCATTCTTCAAGATGGACTCTGGTAGCCACAATCGCGGGCGTACTTGTCATGTGGGGATTGGTGAGCCAACTTCACGCCGTGCATATTCACTCTCATGCCGGACATTCTGTTGAATCTGACCACGAGGAGAGCGACCATGACGATGGTGAAAAAGAAGAGGATCACGACCACAATGAATAAATCCGAACTAAAGGTCATATCTGTATTGGAACGAGTGGGTGGATTTGCAAGCGCACAACAACTACATCAATTACTGCTTCGAAACGGAGAATCGATTGGTTTAACGTCGGTATACCGAGCCCTTCAATCATTAAATGATGACAAAATAGTTGATCAGCTAAGAAAAGAAGATGGCGAAGCCATATATAGATTATGCGGAGATAGCCATCACCATCATCTCGTATGTAAATCATGTGGCTCAACTGTAGAAATAGAGGGCTCAGCGCTTGAGAAATGGGCAAAAGCCATGGCAGAAGAACATGGATATCGCGAAGTTGGTCACCTTGCTGAGGTCTTTGGAATCTGTTCAAGCTGCTAAAAATGGGAGATTTACGAGGGTTGCCGACGCCTATCTGTCCTTATTGCAGTTCTGACCTAATCAATATCACGGTAAAATTTGATCCCGACACGTATGAAATTTCTATGTACCTTTTAGATAACGCTAGTTGCGCTAAGTGTGGTGCACTGCTTACTGCTCCCACTCCGGAAGACTTGCCTGTGGCCTAGCACTCTTCAAGACCTCTAGATTTTCTTTCGTATCTGGAATTATCCAGCGCTTAAACCCAGCCCCGTTGAACTCTAGAACTAATACTGGTTTCCTCTTGTACACGACACAGAAGTCTCTACCTCACCTGTGCCACATAGTTCTAAGCATGATCAAGAAAGGAAACCCTGTTCCCGGGGCACGAATGCCACGAAGTACCTCCGAAGTCCAAGGATTCTTGTGTCTAGTCACGGCCTTCAAGTCTGAAATTTTCGTCCTGGGATCTCGGCCAAATGCGCCAAAGTTCTCAAGCCAACTTAGGTCGTAACGAAGGTTCTCTCCATCAATTTTCAACATTGACAAATCTTAATCAAATATCGGTCCCACTCTGCGCGATCTCTTTATCTCAAAGAATCCGGGATAACTAGCAACACCTAGTACTCCATCCCACAATTTCCCGGCGGCTTCTCCTTTGGGAGCGGGTGAAATAACTGGCCCAAAGAAGGCAGCACCATTTACTGAGATGATCGGTGTGCCGACATCATTTCCAACTAGTTTGATGCCACGTTCGTGACTTTCGATAATCGTCTCGTTTAAAGTTTCGTCATCAGCCGATTTAGCTAATTCAGTCGGGAGCCCCAATTCAGAAAGTGCCTCTTCAAATAGCGCTGGCTCAACCTCGCGTTTTTCAATATGGATGCGGGAAGAAATGGCGGTGTAAAGAGGAAGCGTTATCTCATCACTTCTCATGCGTTGGGCTGCGGCAATAACTCGAGTGGTCTGCCAAGACTTAATTAATTTTGATTTGTAATCTTCCGGCAACTCTTTATCTCGATTTAGGTGAGCAAGGCTAAAGAGATTCCATTTCACTTCAATGGGACGAACTTTTGTCACTTCAAGAATCCATCTTGAGGTCATCCATGCCCATGGACAGATTGGATCGAACCAGAATTCGGCGTTATCTCTTGTCATTTCATGCCTTTCCGAATCTCCGCTCCCGATTTGCGTAAATTTCAATGGCTCGCCATAAGGTTTCTCGAGTTACATCGGGCCAAAGTACATTCAGAAAGACCAATTCCGCGTAAGCCGACTGCCAGATCAAGAAATTGGAGGTTCGCTGCTCTCCCGATGAACGGAGAAAGAGGTCTACATCGCTCATCTTGGGCTCATCTAGATACTTAGCAAATACTTTTTCCGATATTTGTTCGGGTTTCAATTTTCTGCGAGATACGTCGCGAGCAATTGCAGCGGCTGCACCTGCGATTTCTGCTCGGCCTCCATAATTAATGCACATATTTAAAGTTAGGTTCTTATTCCGTTTTGTCATCTCCTCGGCCGCCTCTAACTCTTCAATAACGGATTTCCAGAGACGTTGCGGTCTTCCAACCCAACGAATTCGAACGCCGAGGTCATTCATTTCATCGCGTCTTCTCTGAATAACTTCACGATTAAAACCCATCAGGAATCTCACTTCATCGGGCGAGCGTCGCCAATTCTCAGTTGAGAATGCATATGCAGATAACTCCTTTACACCGATTTGAATTGCGCCCTGGACGACTTCAAGGAGAGCTTTTTCTCCAGCTTCATGGCCTTTAGTGCGCGGAAGTCCACGCTGCTTTGCCCAGCGTCCATTTCCATCCATAACAACTGCGACGTGATTTGGGAGTTGCTCTTTGGAAATTTTTAGCGGCTTCATCTTCCTGCTCGTTCAACCATTGGCAGACTTCGCAACTCTCGCTCTAGGTGCCACTGTAGATATGCAGCGATCAGGCCTGAAGCCTCCCTGCGACTCTTTTGCTTGCTTACGTCAGCGCTCTCCCAATTACCAGTTAGAAGATCCGACATCAAAGTTAAAGTTTCTGGAGCTGGAGTTGCTGAAGCGGCAGGCTTACATGGAACGCAGACCGAACCACCGCCGACTAGTGAAAAATACTTATGAGGACCGGGAGCTTCACATCCAGAACAGATTGTCATTGAGGGCGCGTAACCGGCGATAGAAAGTGAACGCAGAAAGTAAGCATCTAAAATTAAAGATGGGTCATGTGATTCATAAGCAAGTGCCTTTAACGCACCTAGTAATAGTAAGAATTGTTGGAGCGAAGGTTCTCCTTCATTTGAAGTAAATCGCTCCGAGGCTTCAAGTAAAGTCGAAGCTATTGTCCACTTCTGGTAATCACCGGCAATCGAGTCTCCGAAGATTTCTAGACTTTCTACCTGGGTAACGATGTTGAGCGTTTTTCCGACATAAAGTTGGATATCGACCAAACTTCCAGGCTCTAACCTCGCCCCAAATTTTGATTTAGTTCTTCGAACTCCTTTTGCGACAGCACGCACTCGCCCATGTTCTCGAGTTATTAGCGTGATGATGCGATCGGCTTCCCCCAATTTATGGGTACGGATAACTATCGCTTCGTCTCGATATAACGCCACGAGGAAAAGGTAGCGACTCCTACTGTCGAAGAGCCCGATTTACCGCCGAAACGACCGCTTTAAGTGAGGCGGTGGTGGTTGATGGATCGATCCCAACACCCCAGTATGTTTCGCCATTGACGGTGCATTCCAAGTAAGCCGCAGCGTTGGCATCGCCACCTGCGCTCATCGCATGCTCGAAATAATCAGCGACTTGAACGTCGACACCGTGAGCCTGGAGGATGTGGCAGAAAGCTGAAATCGGACCATTACCCGATCCGTTTAATTTAATTGGCTTCTTATCTTCGAGAAGTTCCACAATTAAATCAACGTTCTTATTTGGTGCCGATGTTTGTGTTAATCCCTCGAGTCGGTAACGACCCCATTGATCATCTTCAGATGGCAAATATTCGTCGACGAAAATCTTCCACATTTCATCAGGAAATACCTCGCCACCTTCGTTATCAGTCTTGGCTTGGATTACCTTGCTAAATTCAATTTGAAGTCTGCGAGGTAATTCGAGTTGATGTTCACTTTTCATAATGTATGCAACCCCGCCTTTGCCAGATTGCGAGTTAACTCGAATGACCGCCTCATAACTGCGGCCGATATCCTTAGGATCAATCGGCAGATAAGGAACAGCCCAAGTGAAGTCGTCCACTTTCTTTCCAGCCGAACTCGCGTCGCGCTCAAGATGTTCAAACCCCTTCTTGATAGCATCTTGATGAGAGCCACTAAAAGCGGTGAAAACTAAGTCGCCGCCATATGGATGTCTCTCTGGGACGCGTAGTTGATTGCAGTACTCAACGGTTCGACGAATCTCTGGAATATCGCTTAAATCGATCATTGGATCAATACCATAACTCAAAAGATTCAAGCCAAGAGTTACCAAACAGACATTTCCTGTCCGCTCACCATTACCAAAGAGCGTTCCTTCGATGCGATCTGCGCCAGCTAAGTAACCAAGTTCTGCGGCAGCTACTCCAGTTCCGCGATCGTTGTGAGGATGAAGACTCAAGACCACGCTATCTCGATATTTCAAATTACGATGCATCCATTCAATCGAATCTGCATAAACATTTGGAGTCGCCATTTCGACTGTTGCTGGAAGATTAATAATGGTCTTCCACTCAGGCATTGGTTGCCAGACATCATTAACTGCGTTACAGACCTCGAGTGCAAAATCTAATTCAGTGCCGGTATATGACTCTGGGGAGTATTCAAAGAAGATTTTGGTATCAGGGACTGATGCCACAAGTTCTTTACACAGCTTTGCACCATCAACTGCAATCTGTTTGATGCCCTCTTTATCCATGGCAAAAACCACGCGCCGTTGCAGAGTCGAAGTCGAGTTGTAGAGATGTACAACCGCTTGTTTTGCGCCAACGAGAGATTCAAAAGTTCGGCGAATTAGCGGTTCGCGAGCTTGAGTAAGAACTTGGATCACTACATCATCTGGAATTAGCTTCTCATCGATTATTTTGCGAACAAAATCAAAATCAGTCTGGCTAGCGCTCGGAAAGCCAACCTCAATTTCTTTGTAGCCCATCTTCACCAAAAGTTTGAACATAGCTAACTTTCGGGGGACATCCATCGGGTCGATAAGGGCTTGATTGCCATCTCGAAGATCAACTGAGCACCATTGTGGCGCTTTACTCATCTGCTTTTCCGGCCAAGTGCGATCGCTTAAAACCTTTGGAATGAATGGCGAATAGCGATGACGTGGCATCGCAGAATTCTTCTGTTTCGGGAAACTCACTTTATTTTTCTCCTTCGCTTCCGGGTTTTGGCCGGTGGTGACTGACCCCGCAGCGAGGAGACCGGACTAATTGGCCTCGCCGCGGCAGCGAAGAAGGAGGGCGCCAAGTAACAGTGCCAAAGTTGAGATTTCACTGCGGAACATGGCCAAAGACTATCGCTGCTCTAAAGAACTGGCAAATAACGATCTAATTCGAATGCGGTTACTTGCTTGCGGTATTCGTCCCATTCGGCACGCTTGTTACGTAAGAAATATTCAAAGACATGCTCGCCCAAAGTATCTCTGACCAGCTCGCTTCCTTCCATGCCCTGGAGCGCTTCGCTTAAATTCATCGGCAGTAGCTTCTCTCCGCCTTTTTCTAATTTGTAACCCTCTTCCACTCCTTTCAAGCCAGCAGCAATCATTACTGCAAAAGCTAGATAAGGATTGCAAGCAGCATCTGGGGCGCGAAATTCGATACGAGTTGAATTCTCTTTCTTCGGCTTGTACATAGGAATTCGAATCATGGCATCGCGGTTTTCTTTACCCCAATTGATTTTGGATGGAGCTTCGCCGCCGCCATGAAGTCGCTTGTAAGAATTGACCCATTGATTTGTAATGGCTACAAATTCTGGAGCGTGCTTAACAAGACCTGCTAGAAAAGATCTAGCTGTTGGCGACAATTGATCTTCACTTCCGCCCTGGAAGAAAGCATTCTCTTCACCTTTAAATAGCGAGATATGGGTATGCATTCCTGAACCTGGATGCTCAGAGAGGGGTTTAGGCATAAACGAGGCATAGATACCTTGGCTTAACGCAACCTCTTTTATCAAATGACGGAAAGTCATTATGTTATCGGCAGTGCTTAGTGCGTCTGCATATCGAAGATCGATCTCTTGTTGTCCAGGAGCGCCTTCATGATGGCTAAATTCAACCGATACTCCAGTCGCCTCCAACAAGGAAATTGCTTCGCGCCTGAAATCATGACCGAGAGAGGTTGGAGTTTGGTCAAAGTACCCGCCGGAGTCAATCGGTTTTGGTCGCACGCCAATCTTTGGCGCCTCTTGAAAGAGAAAGAATTCAATTTCGGGGTGGGTGTAACAGGTAAATCCAAGTCGCGCCGCTCTATCCAAAGTTTTCTTTAGAACATTTCTGGGATCTGCAGGAGAAGGTGTGCCATCTGGCATCAAGATATCAGCGAAGATTCGAGCTGCTTCCGGTCTATCTGCTCGCCAGGGCAGAATGGAGAAAGTTGCCGGGTCTGGCTTTGCCAACATATCCGATTCGGTAAATCTTGCGAATCCTTCAATTGCTGAACCATCAAAGCCAATACCTTCGGTGAAGGCAGTCTCTAATTCCGGAGGGGCGATCGCAACTGACTTCAAATATCCCAAGACATCGGTAAACCAGAGATAAACAAACCGAATATTTCGTTCTTCAAGTGTTCGAAGTACAAATTCTTGCTGTTTTAGTTGCGCTTCATCGCGGGGAATCATGGCCTGATAATGCCCGAGCCTCGTTACGGCAATGTTAAATCTTCAAATAACGAAATTTTCACTCTCGTCTTGATTGGTTTTTGCGGCAACATCCCGCACAACAACTCTATTTGCGCTTATTCGAGCCCCAGCGCCGACGGTTATATTCCCTATAACCCTGGCGCCAGATCCGATGACTACGCCATTTCCAATAGTTGGATGACGTTTTTCTTTTGTGAAAGTTCTAGAGCCCAGAGTGACATCGTGATAGATCATGACATCATCACCAACAATTGCCGTTTCCCCGATAACAACGCCCATTCCATGGTCGATGAAAAACCTTCTTCCAATTCGTGCTCCTGGATGTATTTCAATTCCAGTAACTGCTCTTATCCAGTTTGAGTAAATTCGAGCCAGCAACTTAAATCGAGCTCTCCAAAGAAAATGCGCAATTCGATAACCCCAAACTGCGTGTAGACCCGGGAATGTCAGAGCTACTTCGAGTCGATTCCGAGCAGAGGGATCTCGCGTTAGAGCATTGTTGATATCTTCAAAGATTCGATTGATCATTAATCCATCAAATCTTTATAGAGAATTGTTGATAGATATCTCTCGCCAAATGATGGAACAATTACAACAATCGTTTTGCCAGCAAATTCATCTCGCTTGGCAACTTGGGCTGCCGCCCAAAGTGCCGCACCTGATGAAATTCCAGCGAGGATTCCCTCTTCAGCGGCTGCGCGTCGAGCAAATGCGACCGCATCATCGGCTTGTACATCGATAACTTCGTCATAAATCTTGGTATCGAGAATTGGCGGAATAAAGTTTGGCCCAATTCCTTGGATTGGGTGTCCTCCTGCTGCACCACCACTTAGTAAAGGTGAAGCGGCCGGTTCAACAACAAACATCTTCAAACCTGGCTTGCGCTCCTTTAGAACCTGCCCAATTCCGGTAATGGTTCCACCAGTACCGCTACCGGCAACAACTGCGTCAACTGTTCCATCGGTGTCACGCCAAATTTCTTCAGCCGTAGTTTTACGGTGAATCTCGGGATTGGCTTCATTTTCAAATTGGCGAACCATGACCGCGCCATTTTTTCCGAGTTCCTCGGCCTTGGCCACGCAACCTTTCATGCCTTCCGATGCCGGAGTAAGAATTAGTTCTGCACCAAAAGCGCGGAGTAGCGCACGGCGCTCTTTTGACATCGAATCTGGCATGGTGAGAATTGTTTTGTATCCTCGAGCTGCCCCCACCATCGCGAGTGCGATGCCAGTATTTCCGGAAGTTGCCTCCACGATTGTTCCGCCTGGTTTTAGTTGGCCGCTCTTTTCAGCTGCGTCAATCATGGCGATTCCAATCCGGTCCTTCACGGTGCTTGTGGGGTTATAAAACTCTAATTTGGCAAGAACATTTGCCTTGGCGCCATCGGTAATTCGATTCAATCTAACTAATGGGGTATTTCCATAAATCTCTGTGATATTGTTATAAACCTTCATGATTTCTCCTTATATTTTGAATTCTGGGATTATTACTTTGCTGCGAGAAATTTAGAGACAGCAACAAATATCAACACGACCGAAATCGATTACCCGGCGCTTTATAAAGTGCCAATTTGAAATCAAGGTCATTGCTGAATTTTACATCGTGGGGGAAAAATCGCTACTCGCGAATGATTTGCATTAAGAGCGTTTTCGCCAACCAGATGTCATTGGGAGGCGACGGTCCTTTCCAAATGCAATGCGACTCACTTTAGTCCCGGGCGGATATTGGCGGCGTTTGTATTCCGCTTTATCAACAAGGCTAATCACGCTTTCGACCAGTTCGCGTGGAAAACCACGTTTGATGATTGATTCAGCGTCGCCACCTTCATCAACATAAATCTCCAGAATTTGATCCAACGTTTCGTATTCAGGAAGAGAGTCACGATCTCGTTGACCCGGTCTGAGTTCCGCGCTTGGTTCCTTGGAGATTGAATTTTTGGGTATTGGCGACTTCTCACCTTCTACTTGCGCAACTTGATTTCGCCATTTTGCCAATTTCCAGACATCCACTTTGAATAAATCCTTAATCGGAGCGAAGCCACCCACAGCATCTCCGTAGAGAGTTGAGTATCCGACGGCTAGCTCAGATTTATTTCCGGTAGCTAAGACCAAATGTCCCTCTTGATTCGATATACCCATCAAGAGCGATCCTCTAACTCGAGCCTGGATATTTTCTTCGGCTAAACTTTTGAGTTCAGTCATTTTTTTAAATGATTCGATGGCAGGTTCGATTGAAATCTTTCGAATCGAAATACCTAAATTGTCGGCTAATTCTTCGGCATCAGAGAGTGAGTGCTCGGATGAATATTTACTTGGCATTAATACCCCAAAGACATTCTCTCTGCCGAGGGCGTCAACGGCTATGGTTGCAACTAACGAAGAGTCAATTCCGCCAGATAAACCAAGCACGACACTCTTGAGTTGATTTTTAAATATATAGTCCTTTAATCCAAGTACCAAGGCTTGCCAAATTTCCTCTTCATCCGATAGCCGATTGGTAATTTCATTTCTTACTTCGCCGCTAAGGGATTTCACGTCATCGCTGATAACCAAATCCGGCTTTGCCGAAGTGATATCAACAGTTAATTCAGAGATCATCAGCTCTTCTTGGAACTGCTTTGCTCGACTGACTACAACACCGACTTTATCGATAACTATGGAATCGCCATCGAAAACTAAATCATCTTGCCCACCAACCATGTTGACATACGCGATTGGAGCTTTAATTTGCTGGCAACGTTTCCGTAGCAGTTCTAGACGTAAATCATCTTTAGAGCGTTCAAATGGACTGCCATTTGGAACCAAGAGGATTCCCGGGGTTCTAGCGGCCAATTCGGCCATGGGACCCTCATCCCGCCAAATATCTTCACAGATAGCGACTGCGATATCCACGCCCATGTAGCGAACAATCAAAGTCCCACTTCCGGGAGCAAAGTTTCGAAACTCATCAAAAACACCATAGTTTGGCAGGTGGCGCTTTACATACCGTGCGACAATTTTTCCGCCGTACAAAAGCGCAACTGCATTTAAAGGTTTGGTTTCTCTATCTAGATAACCAACAACGGCCAACAGGTCGCCGCAATTATTTTTGTCTAAATTACTAGCTAACTTTTCGACTTCTTCCTTCGCAGCCTTGCTGATGGCCGGTCGTAGCGCCAGATCTTCGATTGGGTAACCGGTAATTACCATCTCTGGAAACACGACTACCTGAGCGCCGACTTTCTTAGCCCTTATTGCAGACTCGAGAACTTTTGCAGAGTTTCCTGTTATATCCCCCACCAGCAGATTTAACTGAGCAGCCGCAATCCTTAATTTGGTTTGGCGAGAGATAGGCACGGTTCAAGAGTACCTATAGACTTTCCACGAATCTCCCGGGGACCTTATGGCTTCGAGGAAGGAAAAAATGAAGCGTTTTACTCTTGCCGATTTAGCGGCCTGGAAGCATGCGGGCAAGAAGTGGTCAGTCATCACCTCGTATGACAGCGTGACCGCATCAATCTTTGATGAAGCCGGAATTCCAGTTCTCCTTGTTGGTGATAGCGCCGGCAATAACTTCTTAGGCGAAGAGAACACCGTCCCGGTCACCGTAGATGAATTGATTCCATTGACCAGGGCTGTCGTTCGCGGGTCTAGCCAGGCTTTGATCGTAGCCGATCTGCCTTTTGGCTCTTACGAAATTAATGGTGAACAAGCGCTCGCAACTGGGATACGTTTCTTGAAGGAAGGAAAAGCACAAGCAGTAAAACTTGAGGGTGGAGTTCGAGTAATTGAACAAGTTAAAGCCCTCGTCAAATATGGCATTCCAGTCATGGGCCATCTCGGAATGACACCCCAATCCGTCAACGCTCTTGGAGGATTTAAAGTGCAGGGTCGCGGAGAGAGCGGCGACCGATTGATAGAGGATGCTAAAGCTCTCGAAGCTGCTGGTTCTTTTGCAATAGTTCTGGAACTTATCCCGGCGGAACTGGCGGCGCAGATCACGGCGGCCCTCTCGATACCAACTATTGGAATTGGCGCCGGAATCAATTGCGATGCTCAAGTTCTAGTTTGGACGGACTTAATGGGCATGACGCCGAGCCGGCCCAAATTTGCCCGGGCTTATCGCAATTTGCGAAAAGAGATGGTTGATGCTGCGCAGGAGTGGCGTGAGGATGTCGCCTCCGGCAAATTCCCGAGCGAGGGCGAGACTTTTCACTGACTAGACTTTTCGGGCTATGGCTCGACTCGCGATGGATCTATCCCCGTTAAAAAAGTATCGCGACTTCCGAATAATTTTCACGGCCGGGCTCTTCTCATATTTCGGCTCGATGATTACCTTTGTTGCTCTACCTTTTCAGGTTAAGGAACTTACTAACTCATTCTGGGCGGTCGGCTTAATTGGAATTGTCGAGATTATTCCGCTGACGATTTTCGGTCTCTATGGTGGTGTGCTTGCTGATCATGTTGATCGAAAAAAGATGATATGGTTTACCGAATTCGGTACTCTCATTGCCACCTTAATTCTTTTTCTTAATGCGCGTCGAGAAAATCCCAGCGTTATCTTGCTCTTTGTAATTGCAGCGATTTTCGCTGCTTTGAGCGGGTTAAAGCGGCCAAGCCAGGAAGCGATCCTTCCCAGATTGGTTAGCCATGATGATCTGCCTAGCGCAAGCGCATTGATGAGTTTGCGTTGGCAATTCGGCGGCATTGTCGGCCCCTCGGTTGGCGGATTATTGGTGGCTAGCTATGGCGCAGGTGCCGGTTATCTTGTCGATTGCTTAACCTTCGCAATTTCACTTTCATTATTGACTCAAATCAAAAGCGTGCCGCCGCTAATTGCACGAACTGCCCCGTCGATTCAGAGCCTGGTTAAGGGAATCCGATACGCCTTTAGCCGTAAGGATTTACTAGGCACATATTTTGTTGATTTAGCCGCCATGTTTCTGGCGATGCCGATGGCGCTCTTTCCATTTTGGGCTGATGAGATTGGCGCGCCCCGGGCGCTCGGACTTTTTTATTCTTCTATTACCGCAGGCGCAGTACTGGTCACCATTTTTAGCGGCTGGATGCGCCACTATCCGAAACATGGAAGAGCGGTAGTTTTCGGAGCTCTTGGTTGGGGGGTCGCAATTGCATTTGCCGGCACCTCAAATTCACTTTTAGTGGTGATCTTATGCCTGGTTATTGCAGGCGCATTTGATCAAGTGAGTGCGCTCTTCCGCGGTTTCATTTGGAATCAATCGATTCCAGATGAACTACGAGGTCGATTAGCTGGAATAGAGATGCTCTCTTATCTTTTGGGACCTCTTGGAGGTCAAGCGAGGGCCGGCGGCATGGCGGCGCTTACATCACTTCGAATTTCTGTTGTCGGAGGCGGTTTGATGTGCATTGGTTTTGTAATTGCGATTGCCTCAGTTATGCCAGCCTTTCGGAACTATGACGTTAATAAGAACGAATTCGCCGTCCAAGAGGCAAAAATTCGTAAAAATCGCGAAAAATAGCAAAATATTTTTCCTGCCTACTCAAACTTACCTACGGGTAACTTACTCCTCATAATTTGGTAGATTTTTAAAATCGCGATATTTATGCGTAAAAATAAGGTTTTCAGAGGTATTAATTGACAAAAATCAGATGATTTATTAAAAGTAAATCGCGACACGCAGGCCCGGAAATAACTTCAAAATAGTGGAAAGTTGGCCGAATAACTGACACGATTTCCCTTGAAGCGGTTCGGTGACGGATCCGGACCATTCTGAAAGGAAACTACGTGGCAAAACGTCGTAAGAAGGCAGCAGCTAAGGCTGCTCCAAAGCGTCGTCGCCGTAAGAAGGCAGCAGCTAAGGCTGCTCCAAAGCGTCGTCGTCGTAAGAAGGCTGCTAAGTCAGCTCCAAAGCGTCGTCGTCGTAAGAAGGCTGCTAAGTCAGCTCCAAAGCGTCGTCGTCGCAAGAAGGCTGCTAAGTAATTTAGCACCAGAATTACAGAGAAAGCCCGGCTGCATATGCGCCGGGCTTTTTTTATTGCTTACTTTGTTTTATGAATTGAATTCGCAGTTCTTTAGTAAGGCTCTCAAAAGTTGAAGTGAGATTCTCTTGTTCCTTGCCCGTTAGTTGATCAATGAATCGGTGGCGGACGCTGGCGACATGATCGGGTGCAGCAGCGACAATTGCTCGATACCCCTTCTCTGTCATTACCGCCCAATAACCTCTTCGATCCTCAGAGCACTCCTCGCGCTTTAACCATCCAGCCTTCTCCATAACCTTCATCCGATGTGAGAGCCGTGATTTCGAAATCATTGCTAATTCGGCAAGTTCACTCATTCTCATGCGGCGATTTGGAGCCTCAGACAATTGAGCCATAACTTCATAATCAGCCATAGATAGGTCGTGGCCATCAAGGTCGCTCTCAAAGGCTTCCAAAAGCCTTCTTGAGGCGATGATGTAAGAGCGCCAGGCGCGCATCTCGCGATCATTGAGCCAACGAGGTTGACCGTTTTTTCCCGCCATATGTGAAGGGTACGCGAAAATCGAATTAGTTGAAAGTTGAACTACCGACAAAAAATAGTGATGCGCCACTTCAGTTAGGCTCATCCTAGATATGGAAGGCTTGGGTGATTTATGGCAGAGATTTCAAATCCGCAGCTCCTTCGGCCCAGGCTACCTAGATGGATTTTCGGGACCTTCTTAATTCTTATCTCTTGGGCTCTCTTTGGTTCAATCCTGACCGGAATAACTGCTGATCGATTTAATATCGATCTTGACGCCCTTGCGGTCAAAAGCGCGAAAAGCCGAGCCATACTCGACGGTTACGCGCCTTGGCAGACCGCGACCACAATCTTGATCTCCTTTGCCCCCCTTCTAATTGCCGTTATCGCTCTCCATCGGTTCCTGCTGCGCCTGCCTATCCGTACCCTCTTCACGAGAAACTATAGGAAGCTCTCCCGCGAGGTATTAGTAGGCGCGATCGCCATGGCGATCCTCATACTTATTTCAGGCGCCCCAGACCTGATCTTCAATCCAGAGAATTACAAATTCAATTTTGAAGTTTCCAAGTTTCTTCCCTACCTGTTTATCGCATTTACTTTAATTCCAATCCAGACCAGCGCTGAAGAAGTATTTTTTCGAGGTTGGATTCAGCAGCGTTTGGAAAACGGGAGACGATCAACCTCGTTGGTCTCGCTTATTGGCGGGGCCCTATTTGCACTTCCCCATCTCTCAAACCCAGAGGTAAATGGTGAGTTATTCTTTGCGATCTTGGGTTATGGAGCCAGTGGATTTATGTTCGCCTGGGTCAGTATGCGAGATCAGTCAATTGGGATTGCTCTTGGAGCTCATGCGGCAAATAACATTATGGCATCTCTCTTGGTTTCTAGCGCAGACTCAGCGCTTCCCTCCGTAAGTATCTGGACAACTCCAGCCGTCAATTGGATTTCGGCAGCAATTCTCTCGTTGATCGCAGTTCCATTATTTATTTGGCTTACTGCAAAACTGGGTCGAAAAATCTCATGAGTTTTAACTTCAAAATTTCTCACAAAGGTGAGAATGGCCGTGCTCGAACTGGGGTAATTGAAACTCCACATGGTCCAATTCAAACGCCAGCATTTATTCCAGTTGGTACAAAAGCAACTGTTAAATCAACTCTGCCAGATTCCATCTCATCTCTCGGCGCCCAAGCTGTACTTGCCAATGCCTATCACCTTTATCTTCAACCGGGATCTCAGACAATTGGTGAGGCCGGCGGATTAGGCAAGTTCATGAATTGGCCCGGTCCTACCTTTACCGATAGCGGTGGCTTTCAAGTTATGTCACTTGGCGCTGGATTCAAAAAAGTTATCGATATGCAAGGTGATGGCGTCGATGAACCTTTCACTTCAAGCAAGGAGCGGCTCTCGGAAGTTGATGAGGAGGGCGTCACCTTCAAATCCCATTTAGATGGTTCTAGCCACCGCTTCACCCCAGAAATCTCAATGCAGGTTCAACATGAAATTGGCGCCGATATCATCTTCGCCTTCGATGAATTAACTACGCTCTATCACGATAAGCGCTACCAAGAGGGCTCGTTGGAACGGACACGACGCTGGGCGCTGCGTTGTCTCGATGAACATGATCGACTGACGAAAGAACGTATGGAACGCCCCTACCAGGCCCTTTTTGGGGTATTACAAGGAGCGCATCACGAAGACTTACGAAAGAAAGCAGCTCGTGACCTGGGAACGATGTCGAGCAGCGGGATCGAATTTGATGGTTTTGGAATTGGTGGCGCCATTGAGAAATCTAGGCTCGGCGAGATCGTTGGGTGGGTGGTTGATGAACTTCCAGAATCAAAACCACGACATCTCCTCGGAATCGGAGAGCCGACTGATTTATTTGAAGGTGTTGAAAATGGCGCAGATACCTTTGATTGTGTGGCGCCGACGCGAGAGGCAAGGACAAGCGCTGTTTATTCAACTACCGGACGATTTAATGTCTCGGGCGGCGCCTATCGCAAAGATTTCTCTCCAATTGATGATTCTTGTCAATGTTATACCTGCAGGAATTACTCGTGCGCATATCTGAATCATCTATTTCGAAGCAAAGAAATTCTGGGTCCGACCCTTGCCACTATTCATAATGTTTCATTTATCGTTGACTTGGTAGCCAGAATGCGGTCTGCTCTTGAGAGCGGCAATTTCCCGGAGTTTAAAGAGTCATTTCTTGCAAAATACAACGAGAGGAAAAGCTGATTGCATATCAGTATGATTCGCCAATGATTTTTGGCTTACCTATTCATCCCTTGGTTGTTCACGCGGCCGTCATTCTTATGCCAGCTGCAGCCCTGGCAGCGCTGGTCATGTCATACCTGCCTAGCTTCTCTAGACGATATGGCAAGTTGGTGCTGGGTGTATCGATTCTTGGATTGATTTCGCTTTTTGCGGCGAGATGGAGCGGTGAAAAATTGCAAGAAATCGTTGGCGTTGAGATTGAGCGCCATCAAAACTGGGGAAATTTGACGCCATTTATCAGTATTCCGCTAGTAGCTCTTATTTACATCCGTTGGCGCATGGATCGAGAGGGCGCAAATATTGGTTCACCGGCCATTAGAAGATCGGTCTCAATTCTCTTAGTTTTAGCGGCACTCATCTCACTTGTTTACGTTGCATTGTCTGGCCACTCTGGAGCTGAATTGGTTTGGGGCTGGGTAAGTAAGAATTAACGTTTAGTAATTTTAAATAGCACCAGTGCCAGTATTGCACTAACTGCTGATCCTAAAATCACAGCCATAACTGCGATATCTTGAAGAGCGCGATCATCAAAGGCTAGTTTTGCTATGAAAATTGCAACGGTAAACCCGATTCCGGCAACGCTTCCAGTGGCAATGAGAGCGGGGGCCGAGGTTTTCTCAGGCAAATCGATTAGTCCGCGCGATGCGAATAGTTTAGAGGTAGCAAAAATTCCAAGTGGTTTACCTACGACCAAACCAAAGAAAATTCCCCAGGCAATCGGCGAACTCAGAGCGGTTCCGATTACATCACTAGAAAGTGCAACCCCGGAATTGCTAAAGGCAAATAGGGGAACCACCAAGAAACTTGATAACGGATGCAATCTAGATTCCAAAACTTCTACGGCTGTAAGACGGCCATCTTCGCCATCTTCCAACTTGCTATTCTCTGAATTAATGGCGGGCGTCAATAACCCCATAATGACTCCGGCAAGAGTTGGGTGTAACCCAGCGCGATAAAGGCTATACCAGAGTAAGGCTCCTGCGGGTAGGTAAAACCAGGGGCTGCGCGCTCGGAACTTCTGGAGAAGGAAGGTCGCAACTATCGCCACGAAAGCACCTGCGCCCCAGGAAATAACTACTCCGGTTGAATAAACAACGGCGATTATCAAAATCGCGGCAATGTCATCCATAACAGCTAACGCAAGCAGGAAAGCTCGCAAGCCGGCGCCAGCCTGGGCTCCGATAATCGCCATTAGACCAACTGCCAGCGCAATATCGGTTGCAACAGGAATTGCCCAACCTGAGGGAGCAATATCTCCAGCAAAAATCAGATAGATCACTGCCGGAAAGGCCATACCGCCGAGCGCTGCGATAAATGGCGCAAGTGCGCTCTTAAAACTCGAGAGATGTCCTGAAGTGAGTTCGCGTTTAATTTCAAGTCCGACAACAAAGAAGAATAAAGTCATAAAGGCATAGTTGATTAACTTAAGAACTGTTAGAGAGATGAAAATTCCAGGAAAATCAATCTCAAATGAATAATCCAAAATAGAGAAATATTGGTCGGCGAGAGATGTATTTGCAATTACCATTCCTAAGAGAGCCGCTATGACAAGAACGGTGCCCGAAGAGCTCTCATTCTGAAGGAAATCCCGGAGCGGATAGATTCGCCGTTTCATGTGCTAACTATGCCAAAAAGGGCTTAGGCTTTATCGCATGTCTTATCTCTTCTCGCCCTTGACTGTACGCGGTATCACCATGCAAAACCGCGCTTGGGTAAGTCCGATGTGCCAATACTCGGCACACGAAGGCGTTGCCACGAATTGGCATGATGTCCACATCGGCTCCTTTGCAACAGGCGGAGCTGGCTTGATCGTGATGGAAGCGACTGGCGTAGTTCCTGAAGGAAGAATTTCAACTCAATGTCTTGGGATCTGGAATGAAAAACAACGAGACCGACTAATCCCAATCGTGGAATTCGCTCATTCCATGGGAACAAAAATAGGAATTCAATTAGCGCACGCTGGAAGAAAAGGTTCTTGCTTGCCACCGTGGAGTGAGCGACCCATGGCCACTTTGCAAGAAGGTGGCTGGGAATGTTTAGCGCCAAGTGCCATTTCTTTTGGCGGAAAATATCCGACGCCTCGGGCGCTAACGATTTCAGAGATTGATAAGTTAATAATTTCATTTGGAAATGCCGCTAAACGTGCAATATCTGCCGGTTTTGACTTAGTTGAAATTCATGGCGCTCATGGATATTTGATTCATCAATTCCTCTCCCCGATTTCAAATATCCGTACCGATGAATTCGGTGGCAGTTTTGAAAATCGCACTCGCTTCTTGAGAGAGATTACGAAATCGGTAAGAGCCAATATTCCGGATTCAATGCCACTTTTTCTAAGAATCTCAGCATCTGATTGGCTCGAAGGTGGTTGGAGTATCGAAGAATCAATTTTGCTAGCCAAAGAGTTGAAGGATCTCGGTGTTGATTTAGTCGATGTATCTTCTGGAGGAACTAGTTCGGGCGCCCCAGTGCCGGTTGGCCCTGGATATCAGGTGCCATTCTCTGACCGAATTAAAAATGAGGCGAAGATTCTTACCGCAGCAGTCGGTCTAATTACCGATGCGCTTCAAGCTGAGGAGATTGTCGCCTCCGGAAAAGCAGATGCGGTGATGATGGCTAGAGAGATGTTGCGTAACCCGAGATGGCCGTTAGCCGCTGCAAAATTACTAGGTGCAGAAGTCGCTTGGCCGCTTCAATTACTTCGAGGCCAGAACTGAGGCCAGGCGCTCGGCAAGAATCTCTCGAACTCTAGGAACAACTTTTGTCGCATAGAGCTCAATAGATTTCATCAATTTCGCTTGAGGCAGCGGGCCATTTGCATATTTGAAATCAAATCGATCCGCGCCAACAGAATCAATTGCGTACGCAATCTTTTGGGCGACAGTTTCCGGGCTTCCAACATAAAGGGAGCCATGGCGAACTTCATTTAAATAGTGCTCTTTCGTGGTCGGACCCAACCACGTTCACGGCCAATTCGTCCGAACATGGCGTAGTAGTGTGGCCACTGCTCTTCAATAGCAACTTCATCGCTATCGCTGATATGACCCGGTCAATGAATTGAAATAGTCAATTTCTCTTTGCCAAATTCGGCCATCGCCCTGGCGTAAAGATCTGCAAATGGTTTAAAGCGAGCCGGATCTCCACCAATAATCGCGAGTGCTAGATGTGCGCCGACGCGAGCTGCGCGAACTACCGATTCAGGTGTGCCGCCAACTCTAATTCGTAGCGGGATAGATCCGCGTTCAGTTTTTAGATAGTTCTCTTGATTGGAAAGTGGTTCTCGAGTTGTGCCGGACCAAGTTACTGGTCGCTCTTTCAAAGCCTCCGCTAAAAGTTGCAACTTCTCCTCAAACAAAACTCCATAATCAGATAGCTCGTATCCGAACAACGGGAAAGATTCAATAAAGGAGCGACGGCCTGAAGTTATTTCGGCGCGACCATTTGAAAGAGCATCAATTAAGGCGAATCTTTGATAAGCCCGAATTGGGTCATCGCTGGATAGAACAGTTACACCAGTCCCCAGACCAGTTTTCTTCGTTACGGTAGCCAGACCGGCAAGCACTACATCTGGAGCTGAAACCGCAAAGTCATCTCGGTGATGTTCGCCGACATCTAAATGATCAAGTCCAAGTTAATCGGCTAAGACTCCTTGGGCAATAACATTTCTAAGCGGCTGGCCAGCGCCAATAAACGCACTGGAGTAGTCGTGTTGCATATCGCCGAAGGTGTCGAGTCCGAATTGGATCTTCATGGCTGTAACCTACCTTAAGATAGTTGAATCTTCAACTAATAATTAAGAGGCGACATCGCGTCGGCGGAAAGTTAACCCTGAGGCCAGCGCCGCCACTAATAGCAGGGTGCTTACCCGGATTAGCGCCTCGGTGTAGGTAAGTGACTCAGCTACCCCGAGCGGCGAACCTCCGGCGGCTACGACCCCAAGTAGCGAGCCTGGCATCCAATCAGCCGACGGGCGCCAAGCGATTGAGACGATTGATTCGACCACTAAGAGCCAACCGACTCCAATAGAGATAGAGCTAATTGGTGAACGCAGAATTAAACCTAGGACCATTCCGATCGTTCCATAGCCGATTGTTGAGATAAGTACATTTCCAAAAGTTTCTAATAAATCCATTCGAGCTTGAGCAGTCTGCCAAGCTGCAGTTTCTACCTTTGCCGTTCCAGAGAGGGCAAAGGCGAGAGCCACGCTCGTAATTGCGCTAATAATTACGCTAATCAACGCGAAGATAGACATTGATAAATACTTACCGACAAGAAGGCGAATTCGCCTCGGCTCTCTTACCAAGAGGTTGCGGAGAGTTCCGTATGTGTATTCCTGTGCAGTTTGGGCGGCGAATACACAGAGAGCCACCAGACCAAGTAATCCAGCCGAGTTACTAAAACCAATCGTTATTCCAGATGAGAGTGCAAGCACCTCACGCGTTATTCGCATACCGCGTTCAGCATTACCAGTATCAGAATCAATTAATAGAAAGAGTAGAGAAACGATTAGCGCTGTGACGGCGATTACCGCACCCATACTTCCTAAAAAGAGAGTTGGCCGGCGCAATTTTCGCCATTCGGCGAGAAATATCTTCAATTCTCCTCCGTCATTTCGAAGAAGGTCTCTTCCAGATTTGGCCTTACCGGAGTCAGTTGGCGCAATAAAATGTTATTTTCGAATGCTAAACGATTCAAGTCGGCGCTCCAATCTTCACCAGCATATACTCTAAGCAAATCGCCGTCTATAACAGCTGGGTGGCCCGCGGCATCGACTAAATTCTTAAGTTTGATTAGATCTGAAGCTGAAGCTGGGCGAGCAACAATTATGGGCCGAGATCGATGTAATAAATCTATTGTCTTGCCAAAGAAAATAACTTCGCCTTTGCTCAACATAACTAGGTACTCAGAAATCATCTCAATTTCGGAAAGTAAATGTGAAGAGACAAAAACGGTAACGCCTTGCTTTGCTAAATTTGAGAGCAGATCTCTAATCTCTTGAATTCCAGCGGGATCGAGACCATTAGTTGGCTCATCTAAAATCAAGAGTTTTGGATTAGGAAGTAGCGCTGCTGCAATTCCTAGTCGCTGTTTCATTCCAAGCGAGTAAGTCTTGTACTTATCTCCGCCACGACCAGATAAGCCAACTAGATCAATTAGCTCTGGAACTCGGTCATGCGAATATCCACCTAAGGTCGCAAGCACCTTTAGGTTTTCAGCTCCCGAAAGCGCCGGATAAAAAGCCGGTCCCTCAATCATCGCTCCAACTTTGGAGAGATATCGCTCGGGGTGCGAAATTGGTTCATCCAAAATCTGGCCGCTTCCAGAAGTCGGCTCAATAAGACTTAACAGTACGCGAATCGTGGTTGTTTTACCTGAGCCATTTGGGCCGACAAAACCACAGATAGTGCCGAGCGGTACTTCAAATGTTGCCCCATTTACCGCTACCAAGTCACCATAACGTTTGGTCAATCCTGAAACTGAAATTGCGCTCATTCGCTCACTTTAATAGTAGTTACTGGAATCGTGTCAGTTCGCTTAACAACTACATATCTGATCTTGAGTCAATCCAGCGAAAGCAGTATCAAGGTGTTCGCCACATCCGCGATAGGTGTACTTGCCACATTTCTCACAGATCACGCGGCTACACATGGCCACAACTCTACTCGCCATATGTGAGCTTCTGATTCAATACGCCAATGCGCGTTGTCGTAATTGGCGCTGGAGTTATTGGTTCTTCCATCGCCCTCCAGTTAACAAGACGGGGCCACGAGGTCATTGTTATCGACCGCAATTCTGCCGCTGGAATGGGTTCAACTAGCGCCTCTAGCGCTGTCGTCCGATTCAATTACTCGACTTTTGATGCAGTTGCACTTTCTTGGGAGTCATACTTCTTATGGAAAGACTGGAGGTCGCTAATTGATGGTGATCGGCCCAATTCGCAGAACCACTATGCCGAGCTTATGGATCGCGGATATGTGATGTTAGATGTTCCAGTTCTTTCCAATGAGCGAACGATGCGACTTTTTGATCAAGCAGAAATTCCTTATGAAATCTGGGATTCAAACACGTTAAAGGTTCGGATGCCAGGAATTGATGCCGGAAGATACTGGCCAAATAAACCGGTTAAATCAGATGAATTCTGGGAACCAGCAACTGAGGAATTGGGTGGAATTTTCACTCCAGTTGGTGGTTACGTAAGTGATCCACTTTTGGCGGCTCAAAATCTTGCTGAAGCCGCTCGACAAGCGGGAGCTATTTTTCGATTTCGTAAAGCAGTAACTGCAATTTCTAAAAATAATGATGGTCGAATAAAGAGCGTCGCAATCTCTGACTTTGATAATGAAGTTAAGAAAATTCTTCAATCCGGAGTTGAAAACCTGGAGTGTGATGCTGTCGTAAATGTGGCAGGGCCTTGGTCAACGATGATTAACCGAATGGTTGGCGCCGGAAGTGACTTCACGGTAGAGGTGAAGCCGATGCGACAAGAAGTTCACCAAATTTCATCTCCCAAAGATTTACTACCAGGACCAATCATGGGCGATCTTGATTTAGGAACTTATGTTCGTTCAGGTCCCGGTGGCATTACCCTGGTTGGCGGGACTGAACCGGAATGCGATACCTGGCACTGGGTAGAACCAGATCAGGTTGATCAAGTAAATATGACTCGTACGGTAGAGGTTTTTGAATCCCAGAGCTATCGCTTTGCTCGACGCTTCCCTGCCGCTCAGATTCCCTCTAATCCGGTAGGAGTCGTCGGCGTTTACGATGTTTCATCCGATTGGACGCCAATTTATGACAAGACTGATGTTCCGGGCTTTTATGTGGCTATTGGAACTAGCGGAAATCAATTTAAAAATGCGCCGGGCGTTGGATTCATCATGGCTCATCTAATTGAACAAGTCGAAGGCGGCAGCAAACATGATGATGCTCCGGTTGTTTACAAATGTGAGAAAACTAACCACGAAATCAATCTTGGAACATTTTCGAGAAAGCGTGATCGAAACGCTACTAGCGGAACCGTGATGGGTTAGAGCTTTACCTCATCGCGTTTCTGAGCAATTGAATTTAAAAACTCTTCATCTACAGCAACGCCGATACCTGGTTTATCTGGAACATCCAGCTGACCATTCTTCATAATGAACGGCTCAGTAATGTCCCGCTTGTAATATCGATTAGAGGCGGAGGTGTCGCCGGGCAGCTTAAAACCATCTAGAGCAGCTAGTGCAACATTCGCAGCCCGACCAATTCCAGATTCCAACATTCCGCCGCACCAAACTGGAATATTAATGCTCTGGCAGTAATCATGTATTGCTCTCGATTCAAGATAGCCACCGACCCGCCCCGGCTTTACATTTATCACCGATGTCGCTTTCAATTCAATCGCATCTTGAGCAGTTTGAAGGGAAATTATCGACTCATCTAAGCAGACAGGGGTCTTGGCTTTTGCCGCTAATTTGGCATGCCCGACTATGTCATGCTCGTGAAGAGGTTGTTCATTTAATAGTAAATTGAATTGATCTAATTGCAAAAGATGGCCGATATCTGATCTTGTATATGCCTGGTTGGCATCCACTTGCATCAAAGTATTTGGATACAACTCTCTGATGCGACTTACTGGCTTGATATCCCAGCCTGGCTTAATCTTTAATTTAATTCGTTTGTAGCCTTCAGCAATATATCCCGCTACCTCTTCCTCTAATTTCTCAATACTCGATGAAATTCCTACTGAAACTCCGCAATCAACTTTGGTTCGGGTTGCGCCAAAAAATTCCACAAAGGAACGGTTTTCGCTCTTTAATTGCGCATCCAAACAGGCAGTCTCGAGGGCGGCTTTTGCCATTGGGTGTCCTAGGAATGGTTCCAAAATTTTGAAAATCTCAGCTACCTCAAACTCACCAGCTTCTTTTAACGCGGGCAGAAAGAACGTCTTTATTACATCGACACAGCCAGTGAGATATTCACTTGAGTAAAGGGGCTCGGCCATCGCGACACATTCCGACCAACCAATTCCAAGATTTGTGTGAGCCTTAACTACAACCAGATGCCGCACATTCTGGGTGCTAAATGAGGTTTGAAACGGTCTAATAAGAGGTAAGTCTGCGTAGATGAATTCAATTTTTTCAATCTTCATTTAAACCTCACTCAATATGTATTTTGGGTTGCCATTTGGATTTTTCTGAAAATCCACGATCTGCCAACCGGCGTCCAATTTAGGCTTTAGCGCATCGCGAACTTGTTTTCGCCAAGCCCGAGCACTTTCAATATCACTCTGGCGAAGCGCGACAATTTCGCTCGGGATTTCAACTTCAATTGAATTTCTTTCTGGAGCTAGAACTGGGCTTTCCGTGACGTCCCATTCAACGAGAATTCGGTCTGATGCATCTCCTGCATTTATTGAATCGGCCATTTCCCCATAGAAATTTACATAGTATTTGATTGCCTTAGTTTTCAATATTGCAATATTGAGCCAGGCATTTCGCGCAACAAGTGGATCAAATGTCCATTTAATTTTGCGATATCCCTCTCTTCTCGCCCACTCTTTCTGGTGCAATTTTAATCCAAGGCCAATACCTTTATCTTGTTGGCTCGGAAGTACTGCTGCCATATGTGAGTGGATATAGAAAGTTCCATCGCCATCTTTTGCTGGAAACCCAAAAGCCGCTCCCACGATTTCGCCACCGATAAACGCTCCAGATAAATATGAACCGCTATGCATTAACGCTTGGAGAAAATTCGGAGCAATTTGTGTCCCCTCACTGGAGGCAGGCCAGACAGTGTCGAATAGATATCGCCCAAGTTGTTGATCGGCAAGTGTCTCTAAAAATCGGTATTCGACCATTGGGACATCTTGCCAACTTTCAGTAGATTCCCGATATGAAACCTGGCGAGTGGCGCTCTCCCCTCAGCGCAGCGATAGTTGCGAAAGCCGGAGTATCAGTCTCTTGGCCACAAATTGTTGGCGAAGATATTTGGTGGGTAGAAACCAGGCCGAGCGAAGCTGGCCGTCGCGTAATTGTTAGCCAAAAGCGCGGAGATCTAATTGACTCTCCCTTTAGCGCGAGCCATACCGTCCATGAAATGAGCGGTCGAAGTTATCTTGGAATAGCAGAGAACGACTCTTATCGAATCTATTTTTCTAACCGAACCGACCAACGAATCTACCTAAAGGTTGGAGATAGCGCGCCCGCTCCAATAACTCCCAAGACCAATCGCGCAGATCGCTTTGCAGAATTTATCAAGGTACCAAATGGAATCTGGTGCGTTCGCGAACAAGTGAATGGCTCAACTTGTAAGCGCCAATTGATTGAAGTCTTGGATGACGGAAGATTCAGGACGCTCATAGAGGGCCATCAGTTCTTTGCTCATCCGAGAATTTCGCCCGACGGCAAATATTTAAGTTGGATTTCTTGGGATCATCCATTTATGCCATGGGATGGCACTCGTCTATTTATCGCCGATATTGAGGCTGGCAAACTCTCAAATAAGCGCGCACTTGCTGGAAGCGATACCAACCCAGTTCTTTCACCGGAGTGGCTAGATTCCGAAACTCTAATTTATATTGATGAAGAAAGTGGTTGGTGGAATCCTTGGAAAGTAAGTACTAGCGGTGCGCGAGGACAGATCATCAAAGAAAATTCGGAATGGGGCTTTCCCGCTTGGCAGCTCGGTTATCAAGGAGTCGCTATCCTTCCGGGGCGAAAATTTGTCGCCATACATGGAGCGGTAGATAAACGTCGTTTAGTAATCGTTGATGTTGATAGAAAGAGCTTTACTGATATTGAGAGTGACTATTCATACTTTGCAGCAACCTTTCACGCCGCTGGAAATCGAGCTGTGGTTTTCGCATCCGGTAACGACACTTTCCCAACTTTGATTGAAGTTGATACTGCGAAAGCGGTTATCGGAGAGGTGATCAGGCCTAATCCCCTTCCGATTCCCAAGGAATATGCCGCTCCTATTTCGGAGATTGAAATCCCGACACCAAACTACGAGATCAAAGTAATAATGCATCACGCACATAATCCAGAGCAGAAAGTAGATGGGCCAACGCCACTCCTAGTTCTTATTCATGGTGGCCCAACGGGCAATAACTTCGCAGCTGCGGATATTGATTACCTATATTGGACTACACGCGGATTCACAATTGCTGATGTAAATCATGCAGGGTCAACTGGCTATGGCGCTCAGTATCGCCATTTGCTCTACCGCAATTGGGGAATTCTTGATTATCAAGATGTCCTCTCGACGGTGAAGTACTTAGTAGATACGGGAATAGCCGATCCAAAGAAAATTTTTATTAGCGGTGGCAGCGCTGGCGGCTTCACCGTTCTTAATTCCTTAATTCATAGCAATCTCTTTGCCGCTGGAGCTGATTACTATGGCGTTGCTGAACTATCAACACTTGCGACCGATACCCATGATTTCGAGTCTCGTTATTTAGATTCCATGATTGGCCCCTTCCCTGAAAAAGCGGAACTCTATAAAGAGCGCTCACCGCTTACTCACGCTGAAAAATTAAGTACACCTTTAATAATCTTCCAAGGAACTGAGGATCCAATAGTTCCTCCCTCGCAATCTGAGAGGCTCCGCGATATTTGTGTTAAGAAGGGAATCACACATAAGTATTTCGCCTTTGAGGGAGAATCCCACGGCTTCGTTAAAGCCGAATCTCTCACAACCTCGCTGGAGGAAAACTTAAAATTTTTTGGAGCCGCTGGCGGCTTCAATCCAGTGACGTCAGGTTGAGCCATGGCATTTGATGTCAACCGAATCCGTAGAGATTTTCCTTCATTAGAGTCTGGGATTGCATTCTTTGATGGCCCTGGTGGCAGTCAAGTCCCAAGAATTGTTGGCGAAGCGCTCTCAAAAGCTTTAACGCAAGCTTCTTCTAATCGCGGAACTGTGACGCTCTCTGAACAGAATGCAGATCGGTGCGTGGTTGAATATCGAAGCGCAGTTGCAGATTTATTGAACTGTGACTCAAAAGGGGTAATTTACGGACGTAGCTGGACCCAGTTAACTTACGATTTATCTAGAAATCTTGCGAAAACCTGGAGAGCTGGCGATGAAATTATTGTCTCCAGACTGGATCATGATTCAAATATCAGACCTTGGATACAGGCAGCGAAAGCAAAAGCCACAACCGTAAAGTGGGCGGAAGTCGATTTGAAGACTGGAGAACTTCCAGTTTCTGCGGTCACAGATTTGCTATCAAAGAAAACAAAAATTGTAGCTGTTACCGGAGCTGCAAATACCCTTGGCACGAGGCCAGATGTTTACGCCATCGGCCGCGCAGTTAAAGCTAATGGATCGCTATTTCTTGTAGATGGGGTCCACCTAACGCCACACACTGTTATTGATTTTAAAGCTTTGCCTGCCGATTTCTATGGCTTCTCGTCTTACAAAGCCCTCGGCCCACATTGCGCTTCTCTCGTCGCAGATCCTGCGCTGTTAGAGGATATAAAAAATGACAAGTTAAGGCCTTCTACTATGCAAGTACCAGAACGATTCGAATTCGGAACACTTCCCTATGAATTAATGGCTGGCGTCACCGCCGCTATTGATTACATCGCTGCGTTAGATACCGAAGCAAAAGGAAGTAGACGCGAGCGAATTGTCCAATCAATGAACTCTCTAGAGAAATACGAAACTTCACTCTTTGAATATTTAGAGGAACAACTCTCCTCGCTACCCGGAATAATCCTTTATGGGCATGCCGAAAAAAGAACTCCGACTCTCTACTTTAATTTCGCAAATATTCCCGGCAAAGCTATTTATGAATTCCTTGCCACCAAGAAGATAAATGCTCCAGCATCAAATTTCTATGCCTATGAAGTCTCACTTGCCCTTGGATTGGGTGATGCGGGCGCGGTAAGAACTGGACTCGCCCCCTACTCCACCAGGGAAGATGTGGATCGTTTGTTTAAGGCCTTGAAAGAATTCTTGAAGAGATAATTTATGAACCGAACTTATGTAATAACGGGCGCCGGATCTGGAATAAGTCTTGCAACAAAGAAGAAACTTGAGCTGCTCGGGAATCGTGTTATCAGAATTGATTTGAAGAATTCTGATGTTTTCGCTGATTTAAACGAGAAACATGGACGAGAGACTGCCATAGCTAAAGCGCTTGAATTAGCTGCGGAAAATATCGACGTGGTCATTGCAAATGCTGGATCAGCTCTTCCCGTAGCTTAAACTGCATCAATTAATTTTTTGGCGCAGTTTAATTAATTTGGGGTTTTAATTTACCCCTTAGGAAAAGTAAATCTCCAAGAGTTGTTGTCACAAGTTCGATGGCAACCTTGTTGCCCTGCGACTCTTTACTGGTTGAAAAACTTCTGGGTGGAGATGAAACATCAGCGCTAGCAAGAGCCCAAGAATTAGTTGACGCAAAAATGGGTCCGAAGGGGTGATCTATTCATCATCAAAATTAGTTTTAAGTAGATGGATTCGAGGAGAAGCATCAAGATTGATTGGGCTGAGGCCGGAATTCCCATGAACTCCGTAGCTCCCGGAATTGTGCGCACTCCGATGGTTACCGAAATAATCGCTACACCGGAAGGTCGAGAAGGGCTAGCAAAAGTGGTGCCTATACCGCTTCATGGTTACCTAGGATTCGAGAACATAGCCAATTTAATTATCTGGCTAGCCAGCGAAGAGAATACCCGTGTAACTGGGCAGACTATCTATATCGATGGCGGTTCAGATGCAGTAATTTGCGGCGATAATGTTTGGAATTTAAAGCTTAATCAATGACCGGCGTTGGCACTATTTCGAGTAACTAAGTAGGTACCGATTCCGGCTAGTACCATTCCTGATATTCCAATCTGAGTTATGCGCTCGCCAAAGATAAAGAAAGCTTGGAGCGCGGTGAGAGGCGGGACGAGGTAGTAAAGGCTTGATACCGAGCTAGTGCTATCGTTCTTAAGTAAATAAAAGAGTAGAAATATCGATCCGATGGATAGCGCGAAGACAATCCAAGCCAAAGCCAACAAGAATTGAAGATTGACCTCAATATTCCAGTCTTCAAAAAGCAACCCCGCGATTGCGAAAAGAATCGTCGCGGTAAGAAATTGAATCGCGGTACCTGGGAGAAAAGGAATTTCACTTCCACCCTTTTTTTGAAGCAGGTAGCCTGTCGTTGTACCTAGTAAGGCTAAGCAGCTCGCAAAAAGTCCAACTTTGGAAAACTCTAAGTTCCAAACACCTTGAAAAATCTTTGGTAGCAAGAGAAGTAGAACTCCGATAAATCCAAGAATTAGTCCAGCAATCTTCTTAAACCCTAGCCCTTCGCCAAAAAGTCTAAAGGCAATTACGGACACCAGAATTGGTTGAAGACTCACTACAACTGCGGTTACTCCCGCGGGGAGACCGAGTGAAATCGCATAAAAAACGCCGCCGATATAGATGACTTGAAGAAATGACCCAACCTTGATTGATTGATATACCTGAGAACGAGTAATCCGAAGAGGCTCGTTAATGACTTTTGCGATTAAGAAAAGAATTAAAGCTGCAGAGGCATATCGAATAGTTAAGAATGCAAAGGGCTCAGCATAAGGAAGTATGTACTTTGCGCCGACAAAGCCGGTACTCCAGAGAAGTGTAAAAATTACAGGCGCACTTTTTGCCAGCCTCGTCACTCCGAAATTCTACCTTCATCAAATATATAAACTTCTCCTTCTGAAAGCGCTTGCGGCCTCGCACCTTTAAGGATGTGTACTTTAGATTTTCCAAAGACTTTCCATTGATCTGCTCTACTCAATTTCACTAGCGCTGTTAATTCATCTATTCCCATCAAAATTCTTCCCTCGGGCACATCGACAATTAACTTGGCAGAGCTATCTGGAATCCATTTAAAGAATTTATCGAAATGTGGAATCACTCTCACGTTTGGCACAAGCGCTAAACCTTCTACAGAGGGAGTTCTAGACAATCTGAAATGCGGAACTTCGGAGCCAAGCACCATCGCCCCGGCGCTGCAACCAGCAAGGGAGCCCCCTTCACTCCAATTAGATTCGATGGCTCGCCATGCAAGAGTGTCGCGCAAAGTGTCAGCTAAAAAGTGAGGATCCCCACCAGATAAATAAATCAGCGCTGCATTTTCCAACATCTTGGCAAATGACGGATCGTTTGCACTCTCCCTATCAAAGATTGGCAAAGTTACGGATTCGATGCCTAAACGTTCGGCTTGCAGCTTTCCTAGGTTCGACCAATACTCAAGTCGATGCGTACTTTCTTGTCCGGCAGCGGTAGGAAGCTGGAGGTAAATTTCTTTACGTCCATTGCGTTTTCCCTCTTCGATCAATGATCTCTCTAATTCAATCATTTGGGGTAGGTACTCACCCGAACCCACTAAAGCTATTGCGCCGGACATGGCCAAACTCTATTAGAAAGTCTAGGGATTATTTCTCTTATAAATTAGCAGAAAGGTTAAGGCGATGATCGAAGCCGGAATCGCATTCCACTGCTCAGCAGGTGAGCGAGAGATCAATTGTAGAATTGTGCTAATAGCAAATAACCAGCCTAAATATCGCGCAAACTTGAAATCTTGATTTGAAGCAGTTGAACTAATGAATTTTCTTAAATAGAAAATCAAGATACCCGTGCCCAACGCCATAAAAAGATAAAGAACGCGCAGCGTTATCGGAAAACTTGAATATTGGCCCCCGGCCGCACGAGTGCGAACCCAGGAAAGATCTAAAGTCACGCTCAAAAGAATTGCGACGTTATAAATCAAAGCCAATTGTGCCGGCCAGATTAGTTTGAATCTTTTCCCTGCTTCAGGCATCTGATAAATCTAGCCGCTGCTTGAACTTATATTGAGAGCCGTTTGGAAGAGTCGCCCTATAAGCCGGACATAGAGTAAGACGGATCTTTTGCGCTGAAAAGAACCTCCTTGTCCAGAAATTTGCCCTTAAGTCCAGGAGTCAATAGATGGTCTGTCCTTGTACTTCTCCTCAACTTCAACCATATAAGCGCCGCTCCAACCGTACACAAGACAACGAAGAGGGTAACCACCCATAACCTACAATTGTTGTTATGGAGAGAATTGCGAAGCAGCCTAAAGAACGTAGAAGTTCGACGAGACGCGAAATAATCTTGGCTCTTCTTGTTGAAAGCAAGTCTTTTTTGAGTTCGCAGGAGATACATAAATTACTTAC